>JAAUYH010230146.1_pt1 | contig 40681 bp, 33 predicted proteins | sample 7278061 | NCBI WGS metagenome assembly JAAUYH01 (sample SAMN14350203, study PRJNA611818) | marine sediment metagenome | isolation source: surface marine sediment (0.6m) | place: French Polynesia: Moorea | collected 2018-08
AGATGACCGAGAATGGTCAGGATACTTCAGGTATTTTAAGTAAGCCTTAGTGCTTGAATCTCTTGCATACATAGTATTTCAGTCATCCTTTACAAAAAATGACTACCGAACGGTTTTAGTTCGACAGGTCGTGCAATTTAAGCCGGGGCAATCTGGCGGAGAAGGAATACAGAAGTCAGGAGTCAGGAGTCAGAAGTCAGTCAGGAACTGAATTCTGACTTCTGACTCTTGTATTCTTCCCCAAAGACTATATCCCATTTTAAGTTGATAGCCACGACTATTTCTTACTCGTAAAGTCACCTATTCCACCCTCAGCCATCGCCCCGAGTAAAGGTAGTATTGAATACTCTTATCATGGGGAAAGCAAATGTCCTAGCACGTCACATTTACCTCTGGAGAATGAGTTATTTATCATGCTAGACACCCTATTGTTTATTCCCCATGGACACTGTTACCTTTGGAAAACCAATTTAGTCAGATTACATCTGATTTCAGACGCATTGATTGGGATTTCCTACTATTCCATTCCCTGCACTCTGTTTTATTTTGTCCAGAAACGCAAGGATGTTCCATTTATTTCTATTTTCTTGCTGTTTGTGGCGTTTATTGTCTGCTGTGGCTCCACCCACTTGATGTCAATTTGGACGCTGTGGCATCCAGACTATTGGGTGTCAGGCTCCATTAAAGCCGTAACTGCAGGGGTTTCAGTTTATACAGCGCTTGAACTCATTCCCGTTATTCCCAAAGCACTGGATCTACCGAGCCCCGCCCAATTAGAACAGATAAATCAGCAGCTTCAGCAAGAAGTTGCTGAGCGCAAACAGGCAGAAGAAAATTTACGTCGACTGTCTACTCGCCTCAACCTGGCGGTGGAATCTGCGGCCATTGGCATTTGGGAGTGGGACGTTACTAGGAACGCAGTGATCTGGGATGAACGGATGTATCAACTTTATGGCCTCACTCCAGAGCAGTTCTCCCCTGTATACGAGGGCTGGGCTAACCAGGTGCATCCGGATGATCGCATCGCTGCAGAAACGGCTGTCCAACAGGCCCTACAAGAGGAGCAAGACTTTGACTCAGAATTTCGAGTGATTCATCCCAATGGGGATATCCGTTTCCTCCAAGCGAATGCGCTCGTGCAAAGCAATTCCCAAGGTGAACCGCAACGGATGATTGGAATTAGCTATGACGTAAGCGATCGCAAGCAGGATGAAGCCGAGTTAAGGCAGTATCGAAATCGTTTAGAGCAAATGGTCAAAACGAGAACGGCTGAACTGACGGCGGCGAATCAACAGTTACAGCAGGAAATCACGGAACGTCAGCAAATAGAAACCAGCTTAAAACATCAAGCAAAGTTATTGGAACGCTCGAATAACGATCTGGAACAATTTGCCCATGTGGCTTCCCACGACTTGCAGGAACCGCTGCGGACCGTCATTCTTTACTCCCAACTTTTAGCAAAGCGCTATGCAAATCATCCAGATCCCGAAGCGGATCTCTTTACTACTTACATCGTGGATAGTGCTAAACAGATGCAGCAATTGATTCTGGATTTATTGAATTATTCGCGAGTTGGGACAAATGACAAGCCATTTCAGCCGATCGAATGTAATCAGGTTCTGGATCAGGTATTAGCAAATCTGGCGATCGCGATTCGACAAGCGGGAGCCGTCATCACCTTTGACCCACTCCCAACGGTGATCGCCCATAAAAGCCAGTTGGTTCAACTCCTGCAAAATTTAATTGGCAACGCCATCAAATTTCGGCGCGAGGATCCGCCCCGGATCCATATTTCAGCGGATAGACAACCTGCCGAAAACCAAGATGACGAAGCCGAGGCGAGGCCTCTGGCCGCCCCATCTGAAACCTACTGGCAATTCTCAGTCCGCGACAATGGCATCGGAATTGAGCCGAAATATAGCGATCGCATCTTCACTATTTTCCAACGCCTCCACTCCAATAAGCAGTATCGGGGGACCGGGATTGGCCTGGCCATCTGTAAAAAAATTGTGAACCAACTCGGCGGTCATATTTGGGTTGAGTCTGAATATGGCCGAGGCTCCACTTTCTACTTTACTGTCCCAATCCGGACTTCGATTCTGTCAGGCGGCTAATCTACACCGGGTGATGTATACGTTTCGGTTGATTTTGGAAGTCGTTTTGCGTCTGGAGGTCGTCAAGGGATTCGTCTTGCTTAAACGCAATAAAGTGCGTCACTAAGCGCCTCGGTAAAAATATTTTCAAAGTGAATCAAGGCAATCGCAGGTTGAATAAGTTTCAGCATCGCTTGGGTCAGTTCTTCGGGCTGGAGCGGGTCCACAATCAAGCTTGTTGAGGGGATAAAAAAACATAGAAATGCCCCCCGCGATCGTCAGTTGGGCGTCGGGTAGGTGCGCCTACACATCTGCAAAGACTTGTAAAAGGCGAATTGAGTTTTTGCGCGGTTCAACCCCGCTAATCATCAGAAATCAAGACGGCCTTGTAAACCACCCCAACTGCTCCTGCAGCAACGTTTCAGCCCCATTCAGATTGCCAGAAAACCGTTGGGTGTCTACCCCATTAAACAATTGCAGCGCATCAACGCCATACTTTTGCTTAATTTCTGTTTGCCAGTGTCGGCTAAAGACATTCTGCAGGGGGAGTATAAATTTGAGGTAATCTGTTAGGTTCAGAGCAGATGGGGACGCTCTGCTGTCATTTCCGAGTTTGTTTTCCCCAGAATTGAGAATGATGATAGCCCATAGCGAGTCCTTTCAATTCAAGCCATCGCCTGCCCTACAGGCGCTCAAAGCCCATCAATTTACCTCCTTAGACGCCTACAGGGCTCGACTTGATCTGTTTAACCTATCAGTCCTGGCGGATTATGACCAATTGGTTTGCTTGCCTGCCCTCACCAATGTTGACAAGCATTGGTATCAAATTGAAACCGCTAAGAAAGTGATTAAGCAAATGGGGGGACGGGCGTTACTGGCGGATGAAGTGGGCCTGGGGAAAACCATTGAAGCGGGCATGATCTGCAAAGAATACTTAGCCAGGGGGATGATCCGGTCTTGCTTGATCCTGACGCCTGCATCTTTGGTGTCTCAATGGCAGTTGGAACTCGCAGATAAATTTGGCATTTCCACCATCACCACTGACGAGAGAGAGGTCAGCGCCGAAGAATTCTGGCAATCCCATGACCGAATTGTGGCGTCCATTAATACGGCAAAGCATACCCGCCATTTTGCCCACGTTACGGCGCGGGAATGGGACCTGCTGGTGGTGGATGAAGCCCACCATCTGAAAAACCGCAAGACGCTCAATTGGAAACTAATCAACGCTATTAAGAAGCGGTTTATTTTAATGCTGACGGCTACCCCGGTCCAGAACAATTTGGTGGAATTGTTCAATTTACTCACTCTGCTGAAACCGGGACTATTAAAGACCGAGGCCCAATTCAAAAAAGAGTATGTTCATTCCAGAAATACTCGGATTCCTAAAAATCCTGAGAAACTGCGACAATTGATGCGGGAAGTAATGGTGAGAAATACCCGCAGTTTGGTGGATGTCAAGTTGCCGAAGCGATTTGCTTCCACGATTACCGTGCAGCCTACTGAGGCGGAACAAGACTTGTATCAAGCCCTTAACGCTTACTTGCGCCGGCATCAGACGGAAAAGGGCATAGATAAGTTAACCCGCAACATGCTGTTAATGCGGGCAGGCAGTAGTCCCAAGGCCCTAGCCGATTCCCTCAAGAATTTGGAAGAGAGATTTCATCACGAAGAAATTAGATTCCTACTCAAACGAACGGCTAGCATTAAACAATTTGAAAAGGCCAAGCAGCTGGTGGAACTGCTGAAAAAATCGACCCAGAAAACCCTGGTCTTTATTAATCATCGCAAGACGCAATCCTATTTGGCCAGTTGTTTATCAAAAGCTGACATTCCGTTCGCCGAATTTCGAGGCGATATGTCTTTAAAGAAGAAAGACGAGGCCATCGACGCCTTTCGAGAATCGGTTTCGGTGCTGCTGGCGTCAGATACGGGGGGAGAAGGCCGCAATATTCAGTTCGCCAATGTGATTGTGAATTATGATTTGCCCTGGAATCCGATGAAGATTGAACAACGAATTGGCCGTATTCATCGGATTGGCCAGACCCAAGATGTGTTTATTTTTAATTTCTGTATCGCCGACAGTATCGAAGAATATATTCTGCGCATTCTCCACGATAAGATCAATATGTTTGAACTTGTTGTTGGCGAAATTGAAACTATTTTAGGCAACGTTGATGATGACTTTGACTTCAGTGAAGTGGTGATGGACATCTGGCTAAAAAATCAATCCAAACAGTCTTTGGAAACTGCTTTTGATACGCTGGCGGATGAATTAATCAGCGCTAAAGAAAGTTATCAGGCTACTCGCGAATTAGATGAACAAATTTTCGGAGAGGAGTTTGAAGCATAGAGGCGTGATTTTGTGATGGCGGATAATCCAATTTTGGCGGCGATTGAGGAAGTGGTGTCTCTCCAGGACGGAGTGGCGGAATATACTGGGCCGAATGTGCTAGAAACCCTGTTACCGAAAGAGGTCGCCAAGGCGCTGTCGGTTAAAGAAGAGGTGGCTTTCACCACCAGCGCTGAGGACCGAAACAGTTACTTTGTGACCTATAATTCAGAGATTTTGGCGAAATTTGAATCCCTACTCAACCAACAGGGTTATGTCGCCACGTTTGGGATTCACTATGGGGACTATTTGAAAACCACGGGTTTCGACAAGATCGTTGCTGAGTCGTTACACCCCTTGAACGGCCTGATTCGGGTGATTGACGCTAACCCTAGAAAAACCTCCTACATTCTTTGCAATGTAGCCTATACAGCGACAGCGGATGAAAAACGGATTGGGATGATTTCCTTCTTTATGAATGAACTCACTGGAGTAGCCCCAGCGGAAGTGGGCGACGCCCTGTTGTGGGAATCAGACCAAATTGCGATCGCCCCCCTAGACGATCAAACAACAGTCCCCTTCGATCACCTATCAGACATCATTGCAAACACAGCTGAACGCTTGATTAACCAGGATCTTGAGAATTGGCGCAAGAGTTTGAACCGAAAGCAGGGGCGAGATGAGGAAAGACTCAGGGCCTATTACGGCGCCATTAAGCGAGAGATTCGAGCAAAAATAAAGAAACGTCACCTGAGTGGTGAGGATGAGGAGCGAGAATTGGCTCGCATTAAAGCCACCGATATGGAATTAAAGCGCAAGCTGGCGGATTTGGCGGAACGCTATTCTCTGAGGATTGAAGCTCAGTTGCACAGTGCGTTGGTGGTTTTGTTACAGACGGTTCATGTCGAATGCGAACTGGTCCGAAAAAAGCACAAGCGCCGAATTATCGCCATTTGGAATCCCTATCTGAAAACCATAGAGCCCTTACGCTGCGAAAAATCAGGCGTCCCAGTCAAGTCCTTTTATCTGGCGGATGCAGATGCTCAAATTCTCTCAACTTCAGTTTGGGAAGATAGTTAGTCTTTGTGAGAGAATCAGCCGGTAATCGATTGGCAACTTCTAAGCTTTCAGTCAGAGCCGCTGCAATTAATGGTTGGACGATACTATCCACAGGGTCGTCTTCTAAAATGAAGTCATCGGGTAGTTTATCCCAAGTCACTTCAATAGGTCGCGATCTCAGCTACCATCGTCAGCATACCTCTCTCAGCGCTGTAGGCCAGATTTTCGTCAGCTTATTTATCACTTTAGAGCAGGTGTGGCTTCGCTAAGGCTCCGCTCTGCTCCACTAAAGATTGAGGATTCCGTACTTGATATTTTCCCACCTCCCCATCCCTCTCATTGGTCATTGCTCATTGGTCATTGGTCATTGCTCATTGGTCATTGCTCATTGGTCATTGCTCATTGGTCATTGCTCATTGGTCATTGCTCATTGGTCATTGGTCAGAAGATTTTAGATTTTGGATTTTGGATTTTGGATGTGGCCTTTTCCTCTTCCTCTCCATCCTCCTCCCCCTCTCTTCCTCTTCCCCCATCTACCCCTCCCCTCTTCCCCTGCTCCCCCTGCTCCCCCATCCTCCCCCTCTCCCCCTGCTCAATCCCTAAAGCTAAAGAAACCCAATAAATCTTAAGGGGAAGATAGAACTCGACGTTAATATCTAGCTCATCTTGACTTCCTCACCTCGACGAATCATCAGTAATGAGTAAACAGTCTGGCTATTATCGGTTTCCAACAATTCATGGCGACCGAGTGGTTTTTGTGTGTGAAGACGACCTTTGGAGCGTTCCGGCGACCGGCGGCGGCGCCATCCGATTAACCGCAAACTTGGGGGAAGTGTCTCACCCATTCTTGTCTCCTGATGGCGGCCAACTCGCCTTTGTGGGGCGAGACGAAGGTAATCCAGAAGTGTATGTCATGCCTGCAGAGGGGGGAACGGCTAAACGCCTGACGTTTCTAGGGGCGAACTCACTGGTGGTCGGTTGGAGCCTAGATGGGCGGTCAATCCTTTTTTCTAGCAATACGGCCCAGCCCTTCCGCCGCATTTCCGCCTTGCATCAAATCGACGCCGCTGGCGGGTTGCCCCAACGACTACCGATCGGCCCCGCCCAGCAAATTACCTACAGTCCTGCAGGCGGTGTGGCGATAGGCAGACACACCAGCGATATTGCCCGTTGGAAACGCTATCGGGGTGGGACTGCCGGTATGATTTGGATCGACCCTGACGGAACGGGCGACTTCACACCACTGATTGATCTGGGGGGAAATTTAGCCTCTCCCATGTGGGCTGGCGATCGCATCTACTTTATTTCCGACCATGAGGGGATTGGCGACTTGTATTCTTGCACGCCCCGAGGGGAAGATCTGCAAAAACATACGAACAATCCTGAGTATTACGTCCGCAACGCCGCCACTGACGGGTCCCGAATCGTCTACCAGGCTGGGGCTGAGCTGTTCTGCTTTGATCCCGCCTCTGGGTCGGCCCAGGCTATCCCCATTGAATTCCACAGTCCCCAAGTCCAGCGACAGCGCAAATTTGTGGAAGCCGCTGAGTATTTAGAGGAGTATACCCTCCATCCAGAGGGACATTCAACGCTCTTGACCTGCCGGGGAAAAAGCTACTGGTTTGGGAATTGGGAAGGGGCGGTGACGCAATTGGGCGTGTTTGACGGTGTGCGCTATCGGTTGACCCGTTGGCTCAACGACTCCGCCAGATTTGTCACAATTTCAGATGCCAGTGGAGTTGAAGCGCTTGAAATTCATAATGCTGATGTGAACACGCCGCCTGAGCGTTTAGAGGGGTTAGATCTGGGGCGAGCGATCGCCCTCAAGGTGTCCCCCGCCGCAGATCGACTCATCCTATCCAATCACCGACACGAACTGATTTGGGTTAATTTGGAAACCCAACAGAGTCGTGTGCTCGACCGTAGCGACCACGGACGCATCGGCGGCTTTGCCTGGTCCCCGGATGGCCTATGGGTCGCCTATGGCTTTCCCGACACGCAGAAGACGTCAGCGATCAAACTGTGCAATGTGAATAGCGGCGATGTTCACTATTTGACCTCACCCCGCTTTTGGGACTTTAACCCTTCATTTGACCCAGACGGTAAGTTTCTCTATTTCCTCTCATGCCGGGACTTTAACCCGGTCTATGACAGTCTTTACTTTGACCTGGGGTTTCCCCGGGGCATGCGGCCATTTCTAATTGCGCTGCAAAAGGATACGCCCTCCCCCTTCGTTCCCATCCCCAAACCCCTGAAGGAGAAAAAGTCAGAGAAAGGACCGGACAAAACTGAGAGCGCGCCTACCGCCAGTAATCAGGATGATTCGAGCCAATCAACCGGAGAGGCGTCCGATACGACTAACCCTTCCCAACTCAACATTGATTTAGACGGCATACCCCATCGAGTTGTGGGGTTTCCGGTCCCGGAAGGTCGATATCAACAAATTTGGGGCTTGCCGGGAAAAGTGTTGTTTAGTTCTGCGCCCATCCAAGGCAGTCTGAACAATAACAACTGGACGTCTAGGGCGCCTAAAGCGAAGGCCAAAATTGAAATATATGACTTTGAGAAGCAGAAGCGGGAGACCGTCGCTGCTCAGGTGACCAGCTTCAAGGTCGGCAGCGATAATGAAACGCTGATTTATCGATCGGGCAACGAGTTGCGGGTGTGTGCGATCGCGCCCCAACCGAAAAACGGCAAACCCGATAAAGAACCGGGACGACAGACCGGCTGGCTGGATCTGAAGCGAGTCAGACTCTCGGTTGATCCTGTCCAGGAGTGGCGGCAAATGTTCCAGGAGGCTTGGCGGCTGCAGAGAGAGCACTTCTGGGTAGAGGATATGTCGGGGGTAGACTGGAAGCGGGTTTACCAGCGCTATAGTCCCCTGCTGGAGAAGGTTTCTAGCCGCTCTGAATTTTCAGATTTAATTTGGGAGATGCAAGGAGAATTGGGCACTTCCCATGCCTATGAGATTGGCGGAGATTATCGTGAATCTCCCCGCTACGCCCTGGGTTCCTTGGGGGCCGATTTTGTTTACGACGCTGACGCCGACGCTTATCGGGTCGACCACATTGTCCAGGGCGATTCCTGGAATGAACGAGCCGACTCCGCTCTGAATCGCCTGGGGTCAAATGTTCAGCCAGGGGATTTACTCCTGGCGGTGGGGGGACATCGGGTCAACCGCCATCTATCCCCTCAAGAACTCCTGGTTCACCAGGCGGATTGTGATGTAACGCTCACGTTCGCCAGTCCCGGATCTTCGGACCATCGCACTATCACGGTCAAAGCTCAAAATAGCGATTATTCCGCCCGCTATCGAGAATGGGTGGAGCGCAACCGGCAACGGGTGCTTGAAGAAACGGGGGGTCGAGTAGGCTATGTCCATGTGCCGGATATGGGACCTGCGGGCTATGCCGAGTTTCATCGCTATTATGCGGTGGAAGCGGAACGGGACGGCCTGATTGTGGATGTGCGCTATAACGGCGGCGGACATGTGTCTCAACTGTTGTTGGAGAAGCTGTCGCGACAGCGAATTGGGTATGATGTCTCCCGCTGGGGCAGGCCGGAACCCTATCCCACCGATTCAGTGGCCGGGCCGATTCTCGCGCTTACAAACGAACAAGCGGGGTCGGATGGGGATATTTTTAGCCACTGTTTTAAGCTGATGAAATTAGGAACTCTGATTGGCAAACGCACCTGGGGCGGTGTGATTGGCATTTGGCCCCGCCATAGGCTAGTAGACGGCGGCATCCTTACCCAACCTGAATTCTCTTTCTGGTTTAAGGATGTGGGCTGGTCGGTGGAAAACTATGGAACGGATCCGGATATCGAGGTGGAAATTACCCCGCAGGATTGGGCGCAAGGGAAGGATCCGCAAATGGACAAGGCGATTGCATTGGTTCTGGAACAGTTGGAGGCGCATCCGGCGGCGCCGCCTGAGTTTGGCGATCGGCCCCGGTTGGCGTTGCCGGATTAGGGTTAGGATCTTCTAAAATCTGGGTATCAACTTGATTTGGGGAAGGGGTAATGCAAACCCTGATTAAATGGACTGTTGATGATTATCATCGAATAGTTGAGGCGGGCATTTTAGCTGACCGCAGAGTTGAACTATTGGCGGGAGACATTCATCAAATGGCGCCTGAGGGACCGCCCCATAGTTATTACGGGGGGAGTTTTGCGGATCGTTTGCGGGAAGATTTGGCGGGCAGAGCCCTGGTGAGAGAAGCCCGGCCGATTACGCTAGCCGATTCGGAGCCGGAGCCGGATATTGCCGTTGTGCAAGGAGGGTGGGAGCGTTATCGCGATCGCCATCCTGAGGCGGTAGATGTGTTGTGGGTGATCGAAGTTTCTGAATCGAGTTTGAAAAAGGATACAGAAGACAAACGGATTATTTATGCGACTGCTGAGATTACCGATTATTGGGTCTGGGATCTCACTACACCACAGTTGATCATCTATCGGAATCCCCAGGCGGGTGATTACCAATCTGTTTTGCACCTTCAGCAAGGCGATATTGCGCCGTTAGCTTTTCCGGATTTAATCTTTTCTGTTGGTCAGCTCTTGGCCTAAAGGGATATTCTTTGGAGGGCGATCGCAGTTACGAATTGACTATCAACGCAGGAGCACGGCGCTAGGAAATCGACTATGACTGATAAAGGGGCAATTCTGGACGTTCTTCTAGCGGAATACAACACACTCAAGTCGGAGCAGGCCGCCCGCATTGGTTTTAGGGACAATTTGCTCTACGTCACCTTGGGTGTGTTTGGCGCAACGGTCTCCTTTGCGGTTTCTGACCCGAACCACACCTATGCGTTTCTGGTGATTCCTTGGGTTTCCATTATCCTGGGTTGGACTTATCTGGTGAATGATCAGAAGATTTCAGCCCTCGGCCAGTATATTCGCCATACCTTGGTTGAGCGGGTTAAGGAACAAACGGGGTATGCCAATGTGGAGGCGATCTTTGGCTGGGAGATTGCACACCGCAGTGACCCGCGACGCAAGCGACGCAAAATTGAGCAGTTAATTATCGATGAAATCACATTTGTAGGTTCCGGCGCGATCGCTATCCTTGCCTTTTTGTTTTTGCAACCTCAGCCATTAATAGCCGTCAACATTCTCTGCGTAGCAGAATTATTGCTCTTACTCATCCTCGGATACGAGATGGTCATTTACGCCGACTTAGCCAAAGGCCGATAAACCATTTGAACGTGGTAATACCCTCTCCATCCAACCTATTCTCCCTGTCTCCCCCATCCTCTCCCTACTCCTAACCCCCAACCATCATGCAGATCCAAAGGCGCATGATGGTTGGGGGTGTTTTAGTAAATTCTGCTGCTGCGTACTCATGCCAGGTGTCGTCTTTCTCACTGTAAGCGTAGTCGCAAAAAGTAAGAGTTGCCCAGCGTTGACTCCCCGATTTTTTTATCAAGGGGAACCTGCCCCAGTAAAGGTATCGCCAGTTCTTAGACCATCTGCTCATGACCACCATTGCTAGTTAGTCAACCCATTTATTGATCCATAAATTTTTCTTTTGGATACAACTCTGGTTTATCAGTTTTTTGTAGTTTTCATTACACCCTGGATCTCCAAACCCATCAGAATGACCTGTATCAGCTTGCAGTTCCAGGAAACCGGACACCTTTCACAGTTAAACAGTGTAGCTATTAGCGCCAATCGCTGAGTTCTTCCTTAAGCAGGCCAAGAGGAGCCATTTCTTTCAAGCCATTTCAATTAAGAGAGACCACTATGCACCAAGAGGTGAGACGTTTTCTCAACCGACGTCGGTTCTTAACAGGGGTTAGCCTAGCAGTCTGTTCTTTTGGCCTAACACTTGGATGTTCATCGACAACAGAGGTTTCAAGCGTTGTCGACGAAGCTAAAGCCCCTGCAGCCGAGGTTCCTAAGGTCCGTATCGGATTCCAGACAGGCGACATCAACAACATTACAATGGTCGCTTACAACGAAGGTTATTTTGAGCAGGTAGGGTTGGATGTTGAACTGAGTCCCTACTCTTCTGGCGGTGCCATGGTGCCCGCTTTGGCGGCGGGAGAGGTCGATATTACCTGGTTTTTCCCGTTCCCCTCACTCACCGCCTACGCCACCGGAATTGATATTGAAGTGGTGCTTCTAGACCATGCCCCCTTGACCGCCGAACGCTTGATCGCGTCTGAAGTGATCGCAGATCTCCCCAGTCTCAAAGGCAAAACGATTGGTGTCACCATCGGCACCTCAGGGCACCATTCTTTATTAGCCGCTCTGGATCAGGCTGGGCTGGCTCAGAATGATGTCAGCCTGGTGAACTTGAAACCTTCAGAAATGGCGGCCGCCTATTCGGCGGGCAAGATTGACGCCGCCTGGACCTGGGAGCCCGCTGCTGGAAAGCTTAACGAACTGGGCGGGCAAGACATCGCCACCGCAAAATCGATTGGGGCTTATGCGGTGGCCTTATGGGCCGCCCGCAAAGAATTCGCCGAAGCAAATCCCGACGTGATGCGAAAGTTTATGGAAGCCTGGGAACTGGCCCAGAAGGATTATCTGGCTGATCCTAAATCAGGTCAACAATGGGAGGCAGAGCGCCTGAACCTGACTTCTGAAGAGTTTGGCGCCATGGTCGATCGTCAAGGTTCGACCGTGGTGTTGATGGCAGATCAGCTTTCCGATGATTGGTTGGGAACGCCCGGACAACCTGAATCAACCAATTTGTATAAGGCCTATGAGCAATATGCGGTTTTCCTGGTTGAGCAAGGCCGTCTGGATAGTGCGCCGACAGACCTGGCGCCGTTGATTAATTCTGCCTACGTTGCGGATTATCTTGAATCGAAGTGATGCGTTTTCCTGCTGTTTTCTGCACGACTGGCGAACATGGTGAGCCGCATGTCTCAATCAACGCCCCGATCCCCCATCCGTTCGATTGAGTGGAACGGTCAAACCGATTATCCGGCTCAAGCGGACATTGTTGCGCTGGACCGAGTCTCTTTTGGCTATAGCCGCAAGCGCTTAGTGCTGCAGGACTTGAGCCTGAGCATCCGGAAAGGAGAATTTTTGACCCTTTTGGGACCGTCAGGATGTGGAAAATCAACCATTCTGAATCTGATTGCGGGGTTCTATAAGCCTCTAGCGGGCGTCGTCTCCCACGGCGGCAAGGCGATCAAAGGTCCGTCCGCTCAGCGGGGGATGGTGTTTCAAAGTAATGCCCTGTTTGACTGGATGACGGTTGAGCAAAACGTCGCCTTTGGATTTCGGTTTCAGTCGCTCTCAAAGGTTGAGAAGCAGCTGCGGGTGAAAGCGATTATTGAACTGGTAGGGTTACGGGGCAATGAACGCAAGTATCCCTACCAGCTTTCGGGGGGGATGCGTCAACGGGTGGCCGTGGCCCGATCAATGGTGGTGCAGCCGGAAATTTTGTTGATGGATGAACCGTTTGCCGCAGTGGATGTCCAAACCCGTGAAGGGTTACAGGAAGAATTACTCAAGCTCCACGAACAGGTGGCTGGGGCAATTTTGTTTGTTACCCACAGTATTGAGGAAGCCGTCTTTATCAGCGATCGCATTGTCATCTTAGATCGGAATTTAGGAGGGATCTATCACGATATTTCGATCCATCTGCCAGAACCTCGTTATGCCCCCATGAATCGAGTTTCTGACGCATTTAATCGGTATCGAACCGAACTCTATCTAAAAATGAAGGCGATTAATTAAGGGACTGGTTGTTTAGGATCACCTTCGCCTCATTGTTGTATAAACTCCGAAGTTTGAGTCATGCAGTTAAAGCTGTTCAAACCATCCCCACCAAAAAATGATTCTGGCTTTAAGGGGCAAGACCTGCAAACCCAGGAACTGCGAGAAAAAGGGGTGTTGTTTTGTGTTGCGATCGCAATTCCCGCTATCATTCTAATCGCCTGGGAACTCACTACTCGTCAGGGCTGGGTCGATGACCTCTTTCTCCCCAGTCTGTCTGGAATCGTGACAGAGTTTCTGGCCATGGCCCACAAAGGCTATGCCCGAACCCCGTTAATCAGCCACGTGCTGGCTAGTCTGCGACGGGTATTCACAGCCTTTGGCTTTGGCGCAAGCGTGGGGTTGCTATTAGGGTTGTTGATGGGGTATTACAAGTATGTTCGCGCCGCCTTTTACGTCGTGACCGAGCTGTTGCGGCCGATTCCCCCACTGGCTTTTATTACCCTGTTTATCCTCTGGTTTGGCATTGGCGAGGTCTCCAAAGTTCTGATTATTCTCTATGCTGGGGCGCTAATCGTTATGCTGAATACAATGGCGGGGGTGCAATCTTGCCCTAAGGAGAAAATATTAGCTGCCCGCACCCTGGGAGCCAACGACCTCGCCATCTTTTTATATGTGATTTTGCCAGCGGCCTTGCCCAACATCTTTACGGGGATGCGAGTCGCCCTATCAGTAGACTTTGGGATTTTAGTCGCAGCTGAGTTGTTGGCTGGAGATGTGGGTATCGGTTACATCATTCAGGACGCTAGCGTGTTCTTTAACGTAGAGGCGTTATTCGTCGGCATTTTGATGATTGGCTTTTTTGGCGTTATGTCCGACTTTTTGCTCAGACTGATTTCTAGTCGAATTGTGCATTGGCAAGGTTAGGGGACATTCAAAAATAACTTCATAGATTTAGGGCTGTGTATGCCTTATCAGGCTTTTCACATACCCCTGAAGTTATTCCTACACAGCCCCTTAGCCAATTGAAGATTGACCGCAATTTTTTATCGGAGTCTCTTCCATGCTAAAAACTCTATCTACCGCGTCAGAGTTCACAGAGTTAGAACAACAGATTCTGGCTGACATCACTCGGGAAAAGTGTATACAGCTGATCAAAGAGCTGGTGCCGACGGGTCAACCGGGATGCGGAAATTCCACTGATCCGGAAGCGCCGATGGCCTATGAAGAAGATTTTTCTAGACAGGTGGGAGGATACTTGCAAGCCTTTGGGCTGGAGGTGGAGTGGACGGCGGCTGTTCCCGGCCGATCCAATGTGGTGGGACGCTGGAATGATGGGTTGCCAGGACCTTCGTTGATTTTTAACGACCATTTGGACACCTATCCATCCTGTGATCCCAAAGAGTGGCACATGTCTGGGCATAATCCCTACAACGCCACCCTCCACGGCGACAATCTGTATGGACGAGGCACCTCTGACACGAGGGGAAATATGGCCTGCCAGCTGATTGCGGTTGAAGCATTGCGTAAAGCAGGGGTAAAAATTCAGGGAGAACTGATTTGCGCCTATACGGTCGATGAAGAACGTCACGGTAAGGATGGGTCGCTGCACCTATTGAATACCTATGGCCTCACGGCGGATTATGAGGTGACAGCGGAGCCCACCGCCTGGACGGATGGAGATGAGTGGGGGATTGGCATCGCTCTGGCTCATTCGGGTCTATGTATATTGGATATTGAGATGACCGGGGTGCGATCGCACATCTGGCGCCCGGATGAGGGGGTCAATCCGATATTGCACATGGCCCAACTGCTCGAAGCCCTCCGCCATACCACCTTCACCCATGAGGAGCCCGAACTTTATGGTCCTACCCAGCCGAGCATTTGTCCGGTCAGAATAGAAGCCGGCAAAATTGGCGAAGGTCAGTTTACGCCGCCCTCTTGTAAAGCTAGGGTGTGGGTCATCGGCCTGGTGCCCGGGATGACCCCCGAGTCAATTGTGCAGGATATGGAACGGGTGATCGCCCAGCTCCAAAAAACGGATTCGACCATGCAAGCCACCATCAGCAAGGTCGGGGACGATTCCTTTGAATCCTTTGTCCCAGCCTCAATTCAAGTCTCTGCAGAGGCCGAGCATGTACAGGCGATCACCAGGGCTTACCAGCGAATGTTAGGCAAGGATCCGATCCTTTATCGTAAGAATGCCTACTGCGACACGCTGCGATTTGCCCACAGCGGCATCCCCTCGATTACCTTTGGCCCTGGCGAAGATGGCTGGCCGCCGGTGAATGAATTTGTTGATATTGAAAAAGTGGTGATGGCGACGAAAATTTACGCCCTGTTTTTGCTCGACTTTTTCAAGGTGGAGAAGGGTTAGGGATTTGCGTGAAAATAAAGTCCCATTAGAGGGCAGTGGATGGGTGGATGGGTAGATGCGTGGATGGGATATTTTTACCTGCATAGCCTCTAGCAGTCCGCTATTAATTGATTTTTCTGAGTTGTCCTGGTATTACTGACTTACTCGCACCCTGGTTTTACCAGGGTATTTTTTTGAAATGGCGCACGCTTCTCAAATCACGGTTTCAGCCCAACCCTATCCATTGACACTAACGCTAGAGCACACGGCGTTGTTGGTGATTGATATGCAAAATGACTTTTGCACCCCCGGTGGTTGGGCCCATTGCAAGGGATTTGATGTCAGTCAGACCCAACAACCCATTAAACCACTACAAGTGTTGTTGGCTGAGTTGCGACAAACCCCAGTGACGATTATCCATACCCGGGAAGGCCATCGTCCAGATTTGAGTGATTGTCCGGCCCATAAGCTGGTCCGCTCAAAAAAGCAAAATGCGGAGATTGGTAGTGAGGGGCCGATGGGACGGTTTTTGACCCGAGGGTCTAAGAGTCACGATTTTGTGGATGAACTGCAGCCAGCGCCGGGTGAGATTGTGTTGGATAAGCCGGGGAAGGGAGCGTTTGTGGCGACGGATCTGGATTTAATTTTGCGCCAGCGGGGGATCCGGCAGTTGTTGTTGACGGGGGTGACGACGGAATGTTGTGTGCATACGACTCTGCGGACCGCGAATGATCTGGGGTATGAGTGTTTACTTTTGGAAGATTGCTGTGCGTCGTTGACGCCAGAGTTTCATAGGGTATCGGTGGAGATGACGCAGATGATATTTGGTTGGGTGACGGAGTCGACGGACCTTTTGGGGATTAGTGGGGAGATGAAGTCCCGGTAGATGGGTGGATGCGTGGATGGGTGGATGCGTGGATGGGTGGGTGGATGGGATCTTAATTTGCTGCAGTTTTTTTAGGGCTCACCATGGTCAATCCAATTCCACCTAAAATCATCAGAGAGGCGAGCACTAAACGTAGTGATAGCGCTTCCTGCAGAAATAAAATGCCGCCGACTGCTGCTAAGACCGGCACTGATAACTGCACGGTCGCCGCTCGGGTTGCCGTGAGTGACCTCAATGCGGCATACCAGAGGGTATAGCCCACACCAGAGGCCAATGCCCCCGACAGTGAGGCTAAAATCACCCCTGGCGGCGATACCTGCAAACTGGGCAAACTCACAAGGCTGACTCCCAGCGCTAGGGGCGCGGCTCGGACAAAGTTAGCGGTGGTGTTTGCTACCGGGTCTTTAGCGCCTCGACCCAGCAGCGAATAAACTCCCCAGGCCGCCCCTGCAATGACCATCAGCAATGATCCCGCCAGAGGCGGAGCGGCTAGTCCGGGGGACACCAGATAGACTAGTCCCGCCAGCGCCAGCAGTAACCCGACCCATTCCAGGAGCTTGGGCTTTTCTCCCTGCTTCAGCGCTACGAAAATCATCGTGACTTGCACGGAGCCAAACAAGATCAACGCCCCCACGCCCGCCGCGATTTGTAAATACGCAAAGGAGAATGCGATCGCATACAGGAACAGCATCAAAGCCGCTGTCCATTTACCTCGAAACGGCCTTGCGGACCGGCCTTGAGAAAGCGTTGCAATGGCCAGCAACATAGCCGCTCCTGACGCCAGACGGATCGTCATAAAACTGACGGCGTCAATGGAGCCTTCTTCCAAAGCCATGCGGGTAAGCAATGAATTAGCGGCGAAGGCGATTAGGGTGAATCCGGTCAGGGTAGTCGTTTTGATGGGAGATTCAGGAATTTTAGTCGTTGGTTTTTCCTCAGAGTTCATCTGGGTTAACGCCGAGTTCTCGCAATTTCGCTGCTAGCTTATCGGCTCTTTGCCGCTCTTGCTCTTTGGCTTGCCGCTCCTGTTCAGTATCCGTTAGAAACCATTCGCCAGCCTGATCGCACCAGCGTAACCAAGGTCCAGTAATACCCTCAAAGGTCCCCTCCCAGAGCCCTAACCCGACCTGCAAATCAGGTAGCCAGATCATTGGACAAGCCGATTGAACAGATTGCTCTTCATACTGGCCGCCAGTCAACTTGAAGTAGCGCAGTCTCCGGGTATATCGGCTATAGACAATGTAGTGTGGGACCCGCAAATACCGTTCATAGACCTCCAGTTTACCGGGGGGAGCATCAGCATCTGTGGGAGGCGCCGTCTCGGTGTCAGAGACTTGCTCCGCCGCTTCAAAAAAGCGCCCCAGATCTTCTCACTCTGTTCTGGGGGACAAAAACTCGACCAGAATGCAAGGCGGGTGTCCTTCTTGCCAGACTACGTAGCTGCGCCTGAGATCATGGCCATCATAGAGTGCGGGTACGTCGACTGTTAGAAACCAGTCTGGCCGTTTATGCCGCAGCGGATGATGGACGTTGTAGTAAAGGTTAAGCTCGGATGCTGTGAAATAGTTATCCTGAGTGGAGTCCGCTAATTTTAAGGTGCGGCTCAATAGCTGCGGCTGTAGGTCATGGAAGACATCAGGCAAACCGGGTTCCTCGGGAAATTCACTGGGCAGATCATACATGGTCGGTAGTGTCTCTCGCGGCGATCGCGGGGGGTCGCTTTGCGGAATTGAATGCCCGGTTGCAAACGTCATGACTAAACCTGAAGCCTATTGTGTATGCAAGTTCTTCATAATTCTAACCAACTTCCCAATGCCCAATTTCTATTAGTCAGTGACAACACTTCATGTAAAAGACGGCACTGCCCAGCATCAGGAATATATTGCTAGGCAGATTAACAATAGGGTAGTGATAAGGGATGTCGTTACAGCATTGATTTATGTAGCGATATATTCTGATGGTAGGCAGTGTTATTTTTGGCATGGGGCGTTGATAACTGGCGCGCGGAATGTTGCCCACCCTTCCTGCTCTGACTCAATTGATCTTGTAGCTGACGATGAAGGAGAGGCGTTTTCATGATGATTGGAATGGTTGAGGAACTTTAGCATCTCATGATTCGCCTCCCTGAGCTACCCTTGAGACTCCCTTATAGATGCCACTTCAGGACTTTTCTGCATCACTAAGCCCGACATCCTGAACAACTTGATCACACTCCGTCTCAAAAACTGTCCGAAGTATCGATGTAAAAAAATGGATTAGAACTCTTAGTACTATCTTCTTAGTGTCATTAAATGGTTACGGACTAGCCCCTCAAAGTGGTACAAATAAGCCGCAATCAAAAGCCACAAAATAGAAACTGGTGAGAAGAAAGGACGAGTATTTAGTAACCAGAGCCAGAAACTAGATAATTGATCGGGCTGTAAAATAGCAATTGCCAAAGGAACTGTAATAATACTCGCTAATAGAATAACCAGCCAACTGTATAACCCTTCCCACCAACTCATCAAGCCAGGAAAAAAGCCTTTAACTTGCTCTGATTCAGGAGCTTTGGACTCAGGGAAATATTGATTAAGAATACTGTGAAGGGTATGATGTGCAATCGCAACTAGGCCAATTGGAGTCAGAATCACCCCTAAAAGCAAAAGTGGGACAAACTTTTGTGGCATAATTCTTGAGACCCATGAAACCAGTGTACTAAGCCATTGACTATTGGCTAGGAAAACTTCACGCATCACTAATAGAGTGAAACCACTAGCCCAGGCATTGGGGTAGGGAATCCATATCGGCCAATTTTTCATTGCCGTGCTCCAATTGCTATTCCAAGTGTTGAAATTTCAATTATTGTAGACGTCTCCTATGGAGTAAGTAAGGGGCACCTCGAAAAATTGATTTAGTGCCTTCATAGTGCAATCCTAAAGCTCAGGTGCCACCAAATTGAAGCGAGATGCCCCCATCAGGATTGCCAAACCTAGACCGACGATACCAAAAACTAGCCGAGAAGAAGGACTTCTTAATCAGACTCAACACAATGATTCCCTGGGAAGAGTTTCGCCCAGTTTTAGAGAAAATTCGTCAGAAACCTAAAAAGAGCAATGCCGGACGCAAGCCCCACGATTGGGTCCTGATGTTCAAGCTGCTGATCCTGCAAAAGCTTCACAATATCAGCGATGAAGAGTTAGAGTATCAGGTCAATGACCGCCTCTCCTTTATGCAGTTTCTAGGTCTGAGCTTGGCTGACTCAGTTCCAGATGCAACGACGGTATGGTTGTTCCGTCAGCAGTTAACGGAGGCTGGACTAGTAGAAGTGCTCTTTGAGCAGTTTGAAGCTTACCTAAAAGGTCATGGCTATCAAGCGAAAGGAGGACAAATCCTGGACGCTACTATTGTTCCGGTTCCTAAGCAGCACATTAGCAAGGAAGAGAAAGCGCAATTGGAGCAAGGGGAACTTCCAAAAGAATGGCAGGAGAAACCCCATCGTCTTTCCCAGAGAGATACAGATGCGTGTTGGACGAAGAAGAACAACGTGAGTCATTTTGGTTATAAAAACCACATCAATGTCGATGTCGAATATGGATTTGTCAGGCGCTATCGTGTCACTGACGCGTCGGTGCATGACTCCCAAGCCTTGCCAGATATCTTAGATGACACGAACGAGGGAGATGGAGTTTGGGGCGATAGCGCCTATCGCAGCGCCCTGATTGAATGGTTTTTAGCCTTGTTGAATTGGCGCTCCCAGATCCATGAGAGGGGCTATCGCAATCATCCATTAACCGAGCAGCAGAAGGAGACCAACCGCGAGAAGTCAAAGACTCGCGCCAAGGTGGAACATGTCTTTGGCGCCTGGGTTAATGAGATGGGCGGTAAGTTGATTCGCTCGATTGGAATTGAGCGATCAAGAGCCAATTTGGGTTTGAGGAATCTGGCATTCAACTTGAAACGATACGTGTCTCTGGAAACCCGAGCAGCAAATGCGAAATGATCAGAGGTGAATCGGGTGAAACAAACTCAGCTAAAGGTTTTCAAGTGTTTACAAGCCCTATAGTCAATGCCAGGATAGAGGGATTATGAATTTACGTTTCATTCCACTTTTCAAAAAAATTGTCTCAAAGGCTGACCGGATGAGTGCAGTTTGAATTTTTCGAGGTGCCCTAAGGTATGTTCTGTATTTGCAATGCTAACGTCGAAGCTTAGTGGTGCGAAAGGCCAATGAGAAATTTACAGGTGATGCATGAACCCAAACATCAACTGCAGCGAAAGTTAGATAGATGTCTAAGGCTTTTCTAAGCATCAGTTCCTGCCAACGCCATACCAGGTAGAAATCCAGCTAAATATTTTTCAACGCCTTTTGGATCGGTTAGCAGTTGAGAAGAAATCTGGGTGGCTTGCTCACCAGGATACACATCCTCTTCCCCATCAATCACAGCTTGCAATGTAGCTCTAACCACCTCCGCAGGTTCGACTTTTGGATTGGGCCAGTCTTTCGCTAGTTCAGTATTGACTGTTCCAGGCATCACCGCCACAACCAGGGTTCCCTGGCTAGCAAGTTCTGCCCGGATTCCCTGAGTCATTGATATCGCTGCTGCTTTTGAAGCACTATAAGAGCCGCTGAATGGCAGATTTACTTTTCCAAGTAATGAAAGAATATTGACGATTGCTCCACCGCCTTGCTGCTTCAAGATTGGCGTAAAAGCTCGACACATAGACAACATTCCAAAATAGTTAATCTCCATCTCTTGCCTCGCCGCGTCTAGATTTTCAGCGGCAATCAATCCTTGATTGAGAGATGTTCCAGCATTGTTGATCAGCAGCGTAATATCCGAGCATTGACTTGCAGCAGAAGTTACCGAGTCGGGCTTTACAATATCTAGCTCCACTGGCGTGATCCGATTTGAATCAAGTGCAACCAGGTGATTTAGCTTACTAACACTACGTGCACAAGCATAAATTTTAGCCACATCTAACCGTAGTAGCTGTTCGACAAAAAGAGTGCCAATCCCCCCATTAGCGCCAGTAACCAATACAACCGCATCACGAATCTGCATCAGAGTCCACCTTGGTACGTTTCTTAGACATGCTAGTGCAATATTGATGAACTGGGCCTATCCTAGCGAAGTCTAACGTTGCCCACCAACCCACCACAAAAACCTTGACATCCAACAGATAACCTCTCAACGGTCGGATGCATGGGCATTGTTACACACCACCTTTAAGGCCGCTTTCAAACTCAGACGCCAACAGACAAGCCTCTGGCGATGTCACCCACCTTAAAAGAAGTCGCCCCTAATTGCTCATTACAGGCGCGGTGGAAGGCAGCGCCTAAACCAGCGAGATAGGTTTCACTATGGGGGGGAGAAATAAAGGTGACACCCGAAGGAATGCCATTTGATTGGAAACCGTTGGGGATTGCGATCGCACTCAAATCCAACAAATTAACAAAATTCGTATAGTACCCCAGATTAGCGTTCAACCTCAGGGGCTCGGCCTCAATTTCATCAATCCGATAGATTGTGCCGGTCGTAGGCGTCACCAGACAGTCGATGTCGTCCCAGAGGGGCTGTATCATTCGTTTGAAGGCCTCCACTGCATAAAGCCCTTCAAAAGCTTCAGCCGCCGTAAGGGTTTTCGCCTTTAGAATAATCTCACGGGTAATGGGAAACACCGCCGCTGGGTTGGTTTCTACAAACTTCCCCACCGAGGCGTAGCGCTCCGCCACCCATGGACCGTTAAACAACAAATCATTGGCTTCCAAAAAGGGGCCATAGTCGATTTCGACACATAAGCCCCCGAGCTGAATGAGGGTTGCGTTCGCCTTTTCATAGAGCGCTTCGCAATCGGTGTTTCCAAAAAACGCGCGCTGGTCGGGTCGGGGGACGCCAAATCGAAAGGATTGATTCGCCGAGTAAGCCTTCAACCGCTCTAACGGTTGCCCCATCGGACGAGAGAAAGGATTGGTCGGATCAAAACCCTGAGCAACCTCAAAAACAGTCTGGGCGTCCTCAGCGGTCAGGGTGAAAATAGAGAGGCAGTCCAGGGTCTTGCAAGCCTCAACCGTACGGGAAGTGCTGAGCAACCCACGGGTAGGTTTGAGGCCCACAATGTTGTTAAACCCGGCAGGGACTCGCCCCGAACCCCCAGTATCGGTGCCAATCGAAAAAGAAACCTGTCCCATCGCCACCGACAAGGCCGATCCTGAGCTAGACCCACCCGAAATGTATTCTGTAGAAAAGGCATTGTGGGGAACTGTGTAACCCGTGCGAACGCCCACAAGGCCGGTGGCGAATTGATCCAGATTAGTTTTGCCGATCAAGATTGCGCCTGCCGCCAACAGTTTTTGCACAACTGGGTTGGTGTGAGTCGCCTCATAGACAAATCCAGGACAACCCGCCGAAGTGAGTAACCCAGCGACATCAATACAATCCTTCACACTAAACGGGACGCCCCAAAGGGGTAACTGTTCTCGCTGGCGAGGATTCATCTGCGTCAGGATGGCGGCGCGCTCTAGCAAAGCTTGCTTAGAGACCCGGTAGATCCAAATGCCGTCATCGCCGCGACACTCTAAATCAGCAACGATGGACTCAATTACCTGCTGTAGAGACAATTCCCCCGTTGAATACTGTTTCTGAAGGCTTGAGAGGGTAAGCGCGACTCCCAGCCCAGTTTGATCGATCATAGGGCCGCGATCGCCTGCTTCAAATCTGGAGAAAAGGTTTGATTAAAGCCCAATGCAATCGCTTCAAACACCCGAGAAATTGGGGCGTTCTCATCTGCTAAAGGCAAGGGTTGTCCTATATCACCCCCCTGGCAAATTTTTGGATCCAGGGGGACTTGTCCCAATAAAGGCGTCTTCAGCTCCTGGGCCATCTGCTCGCCGCCGCCGCTGCCAAAAACCGGGGTGCGTTCCCCGCAACAGCCGCAGATTAGATAGCTCATATTCTCTACCAGCCCCAACACCGGAACCCCGACCTGGTGGAACATGTGAATGCTGCGCCGCACATCTGAAACCGCTACCTGCTGCGGTGTCGTAACCATCACCACGCCACAAATAGGACTTTCCTGAATAATGGTGATTTGGGCGTCGCCGGTTCCCGGCGGCAGGTCAATTAAAAGATAATCCAACTCCCCCCAATCGACGTCCTGAATAAACTGGGTAATAATCTTATGCAGCACCGGCCCCCGCCAGGCCAGGGAATGGTCCGGCTCCGCCAACAACCCCACCGACATCACCTTAATTCCATGGGCCTCCAATGGTTTGAACCGCTGTCCGTCCGGCGTATCAATCACCTCAATGTCTCCTTGGGACAACCCCAACATCTGAGGAATATTAGGCCCATAGATATCGGCGTCTAGTAAACCCACCTTTGCCCCCGTTTTCGTCAGCGCCGCCGCCAAATTGACCGCCGTTGTGGATTTACCCACCCCACCTTTCCCGCTCGACACCGCCAGCGTAGTGCGCACGCCGGGAATCGTACACAGTTGCACATAAGCCTTTTGACACCAGGTTAAGTCGCCCAGAGCTAACTGAACCTGTTCCTCCAGACCCAGTTGGTGAGCGCCGATATAGAGGCGTAGATAGATATAGTTATCCACCACCCGCAGGTTTCGCACCATCCCCAAATCAACAATATTGTTGTTTAAGGTAGGTTCCATCACCTGCTTCAGGCAGTGGACGGCGGCTTGCTTGCGGGCCGCCGTGACTGGATTTTCAGGGGCAGCGTCGGGCGCGTTATGAGGGATGCGTACAAAAGGGGACTCGTGGTTAGGCATGGGAAGTTTCCGCCATTTGATCTTGAATCTTTTGGATGGCCCGTTGGGAGAAGATTTGCACATCTCTATCTGGATCATCCAGGGTTTGTTGCAGGGCGGGCAACACGTCTGGATTGCCAATATTTCCTAGGGCAATGGCGGCGTCCCGGCGAACATCAGAATATTCATCTGAAAGGGCTTTGACCAGGCTAGGAATAGCCTCATCGGTCGCCACCTTTTGTAGGGCTCGGGCCACAAACTTGCGCACCTGCCAGTGGTCATCCGCCAGAGCTTGGGTCAGGGCCGGGGCCGCTGCCTTCGCAGCCAGTAAGTCAAGGGACTGGGCGGCGTTGCGCCGGACTTGCCAGTCGGAATCCTGCGCGATCACATCACACAAAATGGGCGTCACCGCTTCATCACTCAGATGCCCCAGCGTCAAAATAGCCGAACGCCGAACCTCGTCATTGGGGTCCTTCGCCAGGGCCAGAGCCGGTTCACATCGCACCACCTGATTGAGATAGCGCAATGTAACCACCGACGCCTCCCTCAGCAGCGGATTCTCAGACTCAAAGAACGGTAAAATATAGGGCAGCGCCTGAGCATCATGGATCTTGCGCAGCAAGACCAGCACATTCAGCTGCATGTTCTCATCGTCGATCTGAATCGTATCCAGCAACTTTAGCAAATCATCCGGACTCACTAGCTCCTTCAGCGCTGACAGGGCCTCATTGCGCACCGCCTCCGAATGGGAAGAATCCAGACAGCCCAGTAGGGGGGTAATCGCCACTGGATTTGCCATCTCCCACAGCGCAGTCACCGCAATTTCCTGCACCATTGGGCTCTCATCATTGAGCACGGCGATTAATCCCTCAATCGCGTCTTCATCCCCCAAATGTTGCAGGGCCTTAGCAGCCACCAGGCGGTCACTGAGATCCGGCGATCGCAACATCTCCACCCACTGCACCACCTCTGGGTCAATATCGCTATAGCTCATGGTGATAGTTCTCCCTAGCGCAACAGAAAAGGAATCTGCACAGTAATGGCGTTCGTCGGACATTCTTTCTCACAGGGAAGACAAAACCAGCACTCATCATATTTCATATAAGCCTTGCCCGTCTCTGGATTCTTCACCAACACATCCAGCGGACACACCTCAATACAGGCCGTACACTTTTCTAAACACTTAGACTCGTCGACGATGACGGGTACATCTACACGTTGGGTTGTTAGAGCCATAGGGTGGGTTTCTCAAATAAAGGGCGGAGGGGTATTAGTCACTGGTCATTTGTCATTTGTCACTGGTCATTTGTCTGGTGACTTAAAGTTATTGCAGGCTTTATCAGATCGATACTTCGATACTCAGCTCAAACTCTTTCAACCAAGCTTTCAATAAGGGACCTACTCCTTCCCCCCTCTCCCAAACTTGGGAGAGGGGCCGGGGGTGAGGGCAGAGCATCTAGCGAACCGCCACATCATAAACTTCCTGCTGCAAATTCACGTCCACGATATAAGGGTCAACAGGGCGCTTGAATAGTTCCATTTCACCCGCCTCGTTCTTCCTCAGGTTCACATGGCAAAACCATTCCGCATCATTCTTCTCAGGGTAGTCGAGACGGTAGTGATAAAGCCCCCAGCGACTTTCTTTGCGGTAGAGGGAGGCTCGGGCCGCCATCTCGGCGCAGTCGCGGATGAAGTGAACTTCCATGCAGCGCATGAGTTCGTGGGGATCTTGGGCGCCCATGAGGTCCAGAGTTTCGGGATAGCGTTCGAAGGCGGCTAAGCCGATGTCCATCTTGGTGGGAGATTTGGGGGGCTGAAGATAGTCGTTGACGTAGCGGCGCAGTTTGTATTCCACCTGGGTATGGGGGACGCCGTCGGGGCGGTCCAGGGGGGCGTAGATACGCGCTTTTTCGGCGGCGAGGAAGTCGGGGTCAGGGTCGACATGCTCCAGTCCCTGGATATATTCCATAGCGTTGATGCCGGACAGGCGGCCAGAGACGAAGGCTCCGATCATGTAATTGTGGGGCACGCTGGCCATATCTCCAGCGGCGTAGAGACCGGGTACGGTGGTTTCAGCTTTTTCATTCACCCAAACGCCAGAAGCACTGTGACCGCTACAGAGACCAATCTCTGAAATGTTCATTTCCACGCCGTCGGTGCGGTAGTTCTCGCCGCGACCTTCATGAAACCGACCGCGACTGGGGCGTTCGTTGGACCAAAGGATGCGCTCAATTTCAGCGATGGTGTCATCGTCCAGGTGATACATCTTCAGATGCACCGGCCCTTTGCCCGAATTGAGTTCTTTCCACATCTCCAGCATCATCTGACCGCTCCAGTAATCGCAGCTAATGAAGCGATTACCCTCGGCGTTAGCGGTGTAGGCGCCAAAGGGGCTGGCTACATAGGCGCAGGCTGGGCCGTTATAGTCTTTGATCAGGGGATTAATCTGGAAGCATTCAATATTGGTCAGTTCGGCTCCCGCATGGTAGGCCATGGAGTAGCCATCACCGGCATTGGTGGGGTTTTCGTAGGTGCCATATAGATAGCCCGATGCAGGCAGTCCCAGACGACCGCAGGCCCCAGTGCAGAGCACCACTGCTTTGGCTTGAATCACCACAAAGTCGCCTTTGCGCACATCAAAGCCCACCGCCCCGATCACGCGGCCATCTTTAACCATTACGCGCGTGGCCATGACCCGGTTGGTGACCCGCACCTTCTCTCGCTTCACCTGGCGAGACAAAATCTTTTTCAGATCTTTCCCTTCCGGCATGGGCAACACGTATTTGCCCACCCGATGCACCTGTTTCAGGTCGTAGTTGCCTTCGTGATCTTTTTGGAACTTTACACCCCAGCTTTCAAGCTCCTGGATTACCTCAAATCCCCAGCGTCCGGTTTGATACACCGCCTTCTGGTTCAAAATGCCATCATTGGCCAGGGTGATCTCCCGCACATATTGCTCTGGGGTGGAGTTACCCGGAATCACCGCCGTATTGACGCCGTCCATCCCCATCGCGATCGCACCGCTGCGGCGAATATTGGCTTTTTCCAAAATCAAGACATCGGCTTCGGGGTTAGCCTGCTTGGCCTTAATCCCCGCCATTGTGCCAGCCGTGCCTCCACCAATCACCAAAAAATCTGTTTGCAGATGCTGAGTATTCACGCAAAACTCCTCATATTGACATACTGACCAGGGAACTGAATCTTGTCACAGTCATAAGTTTCCAGCGCTGCTTTTCCTAATCCTAAAAAGCCTCTGAAATAGTCTCAAGGCGATTTGTATAGAAACGCACTGTTTATTGATTCATATTTTTTATATACTCATAAAAATCAGAAATAGCTTTGCATTAAATCACGCATACCCATTCCTGAAAATTGTCCCAAACAGACCACCTAAAATTGATTTAGGGGAGGATTCTTTCATTCCTATAAAATTGTTTTATGGGCTTGTCATAGTCTCTCCCAAGGAAGAAAAAAAGTGTCATATTCTCTAAACGATTAAGTAAGTATTTCAACGCAAAGCCCTTCTTGCCCCCCTTTCCCAAGCTTGGGAGAGGGGCCGGGTTAATTGACTGATATAAAGTCTAAGCCCTCACCCCCAACCCCTCTCCCAGAGGGCGAGGGGAGCCGATCCACTCTCTTGTTCCCTCTCCTCTCGGGAGAGGGCTAGGGTGAGGGCTTTCCAGGCATCCACAGAAAAGTTTTGTCAGTCAATCAGGGGGCGGGGGTGAGGGGCGTCAAAAATATAACAGCTTACTAAGAAGAATTTAATTCCCCTAAATCTGTTAAATTACCACCGAGTGCATCCTCCCCTATATTGTGGAAATTTATCAGCTCAAAGTTTTTTTAGAAGTTGCCCGCCACCTCAGCTTTACCGAGGCGGCAGACGCATTGAATCTGACTCAACCGGCTGTCAGCGCTAAAATAAAATCTCTGGAATCGAGTCTGGGAACCGAGCTATTTTATCGACTGGGTCGTAAAATTAAGCTGACTTCAGTGGGCTCCTATTTGCGAGAAGCAGGCCCCAGCCTGATTGAATTGGAAAGTCGATTAATTAATGAAATTAACCAAATAAAACAGGGAAAGTACAGCCGTTTATGCATTGGCTGTACAGAGAGCGTTGCTAAGGGATGGTTGCCCAAAATTCTGTTTCAATACCGTCAGAAATATCCCGCTATTGAATTACGGTGCTTAACATTTAATACGGTGCGATCGCTGCACCAAGCCATCACGATGGGGGAAGTTGAACTTGGATTTGCTGAAGTGGATTTCCAAGACTTTGATGAAATTGAATCCCGCCCGGTTGATCGGTTTCAGTATTGCTTAATGGTGGCCGCTGACCACCGCTTAGCCAATTGCCCCTGGCTCAGTCTGCGGCAATTAACCTCAGAAGTTTGGGTATTCCCCGCTGCCGAAACACCGGAAAGACTAGCGCTAGAAACTCGACTCTCAGAACTGGGCTTCAAACTATCAGACTTTACCCATCGAGAAATTGTCCAGTCTTCTAACTTAATGAGTCCTTTCTTGACCCAGGGGCACTATCTGGGCTTCGCTTCTAGTTTGCAACTGCAAATTGAACGACAGGCCAACCTCTTAGTGGCGATTCCCCTGCAGGAATTCGCCTTAGATTTCAGATTGTATATGTTGACGCCTAAACGTCTCTCAAAGACAGCCCATCGTCACCAGTCAAAACTGTCCTCAGAGACTCTATCGACAGGGCCTTTACAGCAGTTCATCGATCTCGTGGTCGACCAACCTGAATACACCCGTCTGGTCAAAAAAGCGCCCCTCTCAACTCTCCAGAAACCTGATTCAACCTCCTCCACCCCGCCAACGTTATCGGGAAACACAACTCAAGTTCACCTGCAATCCCCCCGATTATTCATCCGTCGGTCCAGTCAAGACGCCCTAGAAAAGCTGACGTTGACCCTCGGAATCCAAACCAAAACGATCCAAACCGTAACGGCTGGGGTGATTATTCAGCAATTGGGGCTCCTCGAACATTTTTTACCCCGCACGGGTCGCTATAGCAAAACAGACTACCAAATTCAATGGCGGGACTTTACTTCAGGCGCCCCTATTGTTGCTGGGTTGCAATCTCGGCAATTGGATATCGGTATTTTAGGAGACTATCCCCTGTTGCTCAGCGCCGCCTCCCCAGCGGACTCAACTAGTAGAACCAAATTAGTCAGCTTTGTCGCCAGTAACCCAGATGGCGCTGGGAATACGATTATTGTCCCCGATCGGTCATCCCTCAGCAGTTTAGACGATCTGCGCCAGCGCATTATTGCCGTTCCTTTCGCTTCATCAGCCCATGGCATGATTATGCGCACCCTTTCCCGAGCAAGTCTATTACAGGAGGTGACGCTTACCTCAATCGATAACCTGCGCATCCATCGACTGACCCCGCGCAACACAACCGCCGACGGCTATGCCTATTTTGCGCCGCTGCATGAAATCGCCAGTCATCACGGGCGATTTCGGCGCTTGCCCGACGCCGATCTAGGACAGATCCCCACCTTCCATGGCATTGTCGTTCAAGAAACCTTCGCCGAGCAACATCCTGACATTGTGATCGCCTATCTAAAGGCGCTAATCGCCGCCCAACAGTGGTATGTGACAACGCCCAGCGCCCTTTCCCTAGTGAGCAATTGGGTCAGACTAGACCCCGAAATTGTGGCAAAAACCCTGGACTATCGTGATTCAGACGGCTCAGGGTTGTTTTTCCCCGAAACCCAAATTCGGATGGACTGGGTCACGGAACACATCCAACAACTCGCCGCTATTCCTGGAAATGAGCAACTAGATGAGATTGATTTGAACCGTTGGATCCAGTCAGATTTTCTGACGACAGCGATCAATCAATTCTGAACTCTACGTGAGAGATTATCACTGATACAGAATACAGGAGCCAGGAGTCAGTCAGAACGCTAGGCTGCTTGTTGTGTTAGTCGTTGATACAGCGCAGAAAGATAGTCAGCCCGAAACTTTCTCAGCTGATAATCAAGGGGATTCTTCCTTTTCAGATCCTGCCAGGCTTTACGTTTGTTTGACTGACTCTTCTGTTTAGCCGTTTCAACCATTGAGTCGGTAATGATTGTGGAGTCTTTGGTCATCCGTTCATAGCCGTAATAATCCATATGCTCCGCAGTCAACGTCTCAATTAATTGAATGTCTTCAAGACTCAACATCTTTTTGAATTTATCGACATTGGCGGGAATCGGGGCGGATGTATTGCTTTCCCACAAGGCCGATAACACAGAGAGATCCTTAGCCTCATTGGACAATGAAACATCCAGCATTGCGCCCAGAAAGGGAATGTCGAAAAACTGACAGATTTTCCTCAATACCGCTTCTTGACTATCGATGAAATCTTCGTAACGAATGGTCAACACCCTGTCTGGATATTTTTGCGCCAATGCCCGACCGATATCGTGGGCCTTTCTCCAGGTTAAGGTATTCAATAAGATATCAAAATCGTGAATAATAGCTCGGTTAATGCTACTGATTTGAGCCCGAGGATCTCTCACAACATTCAGGAAGAGAATATCATCAAAGAGGGAAATTAACTCTTCTGCATAATGCACATTATCCAGGGATTTGTCCATAACAACCTTTGCATTATGCCTTTGCCCAGCCAAAAATAACATCTCCCAGGCAATAACATGAATGTTGCGGGGCTTATCTTGAATTCGATTAAAAACGGCGACGGGATCTAAAGCGACATTCTCCCATTTCACCATCGTTGCATTTTGCAACCCAACCAGATCAATCACCAATTGGAAGTAATTAAAATCATTTGACAAGTCACCGTAAAAGGGTAACAGAGGCATAAAATCCACTATGTGAAGTGGATAAGGCGAGTAGAAATCAGGAGAAAAATTTAAGCGTAACCTCAATGCATGACTGCCGCACCGACGGATAGGCGTCATTAAAATGGGCTTTGGTCGCGTTTTCTTTGATTGATTTGGAGTTAAAGAGGTTGAATTATCTATTGATAGAGAAGCTAAACTCATGAGAATCTCCTGTGATTGCGATGAAGTTAATTCAAGCTTGCAATAAAAGAGGAAAATTATCCCTAATGAAAATTCAAGGTTTACGCAACAGACTCTATTTCTTTAAGGATTTGGGATCTGCAGATAATTACCATCCCATCCACCCATCCACCCATCCACCCATCTACCCATCCACTGCCTTTTCTTGGGATTATATTCTGACGCAAAATCCCAATGAATTCTGTATTCTGCCTTCTATATTCCTTCTCCTACAAACTTTTTCGCCTCAATTACGCACTTTTCCTAATTGATTAAAATTAGAATCGCGGATAATAGAACAAAATACCCAAAACTAGCTTGCAAAACACTGGCGTTGATGAATTTATTGAGATAGGTTCCCACCAGTGTTCCTAGGGTGGCGGCAAGTGTGAAAGACACTGTGAGCTCCCAACTGATATCTATCTGACCCAAATATCCTAGAAAGCCAGTCACCGATTTAAGCGAAATAATCAATAGTGATGTACCCACCGCTTGTTTCATGGGTATCTTGGCCATCAATACCAAAGCAGGCACAATCGCGAATCCGCCGCCAATGCCGACAAAACCTGTTAGCACGCCAATTCCCAAACCTTCAACGGGAAGCATTGAAAAATGCAAAAGGGAGGCTTCTTTCGGAGCGTGATAAATATAGTTATCCAGTAATTTTTTGTTCAATTCTTTCCGATGCCGCTGCCTAGTTTGATAAATCATCAGGAGACTCGCCAGCAACATCGTCACCCCAAAACAAATTAGCTGAAACGTCTCACTAATCCAGGGGAAAGACGCTAAATGGGCCCCAAAATAAGCCCCTAACATCGCGGCGGGGGCGAATATCAAAGCAACATTGAGTTTGACCTTGCCTTCTAAACCATGGGAAATCGCCCCAATACTACTGACAACCCCAACACTGACTAAACTAATCGCGATCGCTTCCTTCGTCCCCACGCCCATGACATAAATCAAAATGGGAACGGCTAAAATTGACCCTCCCCCGCCAAGAAGCCCAAGACTCAAACCCACAGCGACTGCGAATATATGCCCTAAGGTTGATGTCAGCATCGGATATTGACCTCAACTATAAAAGCAAAGAATTTTAGATTTCGATGGTTTCCATACTTTTCAAGGTTTCTTCTCGGATTAACTCAAAGACTTGGCGATTGAGTTTCGTAAACTCGGGGGTAATCAAGTCATCTACATGGCGGGGTCTACCTAAGGGAATCGTCAATTCTGCTTTAATTCGTCCGGGCTGGACCCCCATAACAAAAATGCGATCGCCCAAAAATATCGCCTCTTCAATGTCATGGGTGACGAAAATGACGGTTGTTTTCAGGGTGCTCCAAATGTTTAGCAACAACTCCTGCATCATATGTCGGGTTTGGGCGTCCAGGGCGGCGAAGGGCTCGTCCATCAGCAACACCGACGGGGAATTAACCAGGGCCCGGACAATGCTGGCTCGTTGCTGCATCCCTCCCGATAACTGGTTGGGGTAAGCATTGCGGTATTTAACCAGCCCCACCAAATTCAAATATTCATCCACAATGTCCTTTCGTTCGGCCTTGGGGACGCCCTTTATCTTCAAACCCAGTTCAACATTCTGAAAAGTGGTTTTCCAGGGCAGTAACGAATACTGCTGAAACACCACCCCCCGATCCGCCCCCGGCTTCTTCACCTGATACTGATCGACCAGCACATAGCCTGCGGTGGGTTTAACAAACCCGGCAATAATATTCAAAAGCGTCGATTTACCACACCCTGACGGCCCCAATAAGCAGGTTAGCTCCCCCGGCTTGATCTGCATATTGACCGAATCTAAGACACGGTTGAAATGTCCCCGACGACTAAAGACCATCGAGACCCCGTCAACATTGACGGCCCCTTTATTGCGGGTTCCGGCGAAGGTTGACGTAATTAACGTTTCTTGGATCATGGGCGCGGCTCCTATTTATCCTAAACATCCTGCTTTTTAATCACGCGCCAGGGCATTAACGCCCCCGCGCCACGCCCAACCACCCAAGAGCTAAAAGCCCCCATCAACCCGATGAGCAACATTCCCATCACGATCGGGGGATAGTTTGAAACCACATAAGACTCCCAGGTGATATAGCCCACCCCATACCGACCGGCTAAAATCTCGGCGGTGACTAGACAAAACCAGGCATTTCCCATACCGATGGTCAACCCACTGGCGATCCCGGGCAGGGCTCCCGGGATCACAATATGTTTAAAGACATGCCACTGATTCGCCCCCAAACACTGCCCCACTCGAATCAGCACAATGTCATGCAGAATGTTTTCAACCGCTCGTATGGTGCTGATTAACACTGGAAAAAAGGCGCCAATAAAGGTGATATAAATCATCCCGGTTTCGGCGTTGGGAAACATCAAAATCGCCAACGGAATCCAGGCCACAGCCGGAATGGGTCTAAGCAGCTCTAACGGCGGCATCAGCAGGTCTTCAATAATTTGAAACCAGCCAATTAAGATGCCCAAAACAACGCCCAGAACTGAGGCGACGGCAAACCCCACCAGCACCCGCATGATACTAGAGCGAAAATGCACCCCCGGATCACTGACGAAGAATTCTACGGTGGCCTGCAAAACCTCCCACGGTGAGGGGATCAGCTTAAAGTTAATAAAAAACTTGAAGCCAATCATACAGAGTACTTGCCAGACGCCAAAAAACAGCGCCAACGCCAAAAAACGCCTGGCGGAACGACCAGATAGAAAGAAGGATTGAAAGGTTCGCCCTAGCTTCGCCGCTGGTGTTTGGCGGCTAGGGCGAACCCGAGTTTTGGGAAGGGTGCTTGACATGGTTGAGGGATGGGGGAGTGAGGAGGAGCCTGGATTCTGGATTTTGGATTTTAGATTTTGGATTTTGAGGTTTTACTTGCTATCAGTGTGAAATTGGAGTCGCCTTTTACCCATCTCTTCTACTCAAGAGGAAGGATGGTCTTGAAAGTTTCTCTCCTAGGAGGCTACTGTGCACACAGATCTCGAGTAGAAGGTGTAAATCCTGGCTTACCCCCCTTAATCCCCCCTTGCAAAGGGGGGAAACTCCGGTCCTCCCCCTTTGCAAGGGGGAGTTAGAGGGGGTAAAGCCTGCTTTGAGACATTACAGATTAAAGTAACGATTTAGGATGGAAATCGCGCTTGCGGACTCACCTTAGCCTGCAAACGCGGGAACAGCAGACTGCAGCGCTTGACGCAGATCATCCATCGTCAATTGGCTAACCTTAGCAGGCTGTGGGATGCTAGCGTAGGTTTGCAGCAGACTTTTGAATGTGGTGACCTGACCACCGGACTCTGCGGCGAACGTTTTAGCGTCCGCTTCCAGCAAAAAGGCGGACACTTCATCGCCGTTGGTGACGTAATAAGAGTTTTCAGCAAAGAGCTTCCAACCCTTATTGCGATCGTGCACAAAGATCACATCAGCCGCTTTGCCCTCATCCTGCAATTGATTGAGCTGCTTGATCATATTGGGGATCGAGGCAAAGTTTGTGACTGTCGGTTCGGCTTGAACCCAAAACTGAGCCGCCATCTTGGGGTCTTCAATGGGCTCGTCGGTCAAGGCGTCATTCCCAGTGATGACATAGGTTTCACCGGCTTCAATCACCTCGTCGTAATCCAGCCCCATCTGTTCCATCGCCTGTTTCAGATAGCCTTCATCCACCCACTGAGTCACATCTTCTGGGTCAACGGGCGATTTAATCTTACCCAGGCTGATTAAGGTGGCGATGCTGTTTTTCAGCGCCTCTAACTGAACCTCGCCAATGGAGGGGTTAATCGGTTGGAGTCCGGAGGGGCCTAAGAACATGTAGACCACTTCTTTCTCAATACCGGACCATTCTTCAATCATGGCGGAAATTTCTTCCGGTTTTTCTTGAAAGGTTTGGTTTGCTTCTAAGACGGCTTTCATATAAGCCTGGACAATTTCGGGATAGGCCTCAGCAAAATCGGAGCGAACGACGATGCCGTGGAGGGTGGGGACTCCCGTCTGGGCGCCGTCAAAGATCTTTTTAGCAAATCCTCGGTAGGGGAACAATTCGCCGAAGGGAACGAAGTCCGCGTGAGCGTCAATTTGTCCGGTTCGTAGGCTAGTGCCGCCGACTTCAGGCGCCTGACTGATCAGTTTTACATCGGTTTCAGGATTGATGCCCGCATCATTCAAGGCCTTTAAGAGCATGCCGTGGGCGGCGGAGCCAAAGGGAACTGATACGGCGCCCCCTTTGAGATCGGCCAGAGAGGTGGCGTCACTATCTTTGGGCACAACCACCGCATTGCCTGCCCCATTTGGACTATAAGCCAGGGTGCCAATAAAGGTTGAGACGACATCGTCCCCTTCTTCTTGGAATTTAATCAAATTGATCACAGCGGGAAAATCTCCCATGAGGCCAATATCAATCTGATCGGCGAGCATTTTGTTGGTAATGGGCGGGCCGGAGGTGTAGCTAGACCATTCAATTTTGTACTCTACCCCTTCATACTTTCCAGTCGTGGGAAGATGCTTTTCTAACAGCCCCAGCTCCCGTACCGTCGCTCCCCCAACGGCGGTATTTATCACCTGATCTTGGGTGCCAATGGAGATTCGAATCACCTCGCCAGACCCTGAGGATGAACTGGCGGATTCACCGTCAGTCGGGACTGAGCAAGATGCAATAAAGCCAGTGGAAAGTGCGATCGCACAGGTTAGAGAAAATCTTTTGAGCCAGATGATGTAAGGCGTCATGGCTAGGACAGCTCCTATCGATTTGCCCTATTTAATCGAGGTATAGAAGTTATCATCTGTAAATCAGGCTACAGATGCTTTCTGGCCAGCCTTTGGGTTGATAAGGATTTTGATTCTATCTATAGAGATTTTTTATCGGTTTCCAGAAAAGACCAGCCCCAGGCATTTTAATCTCGAGACTACATTGCAGCAGCGACAAATTTTGATGGTGGGCAGTGATAGCTTTGTACATAGGGTGTTGACAATTGATGCTTGGTGTGTTGCCACCCTATCTTCCTCTCAGTAAATGTAGGATGGGCAGAGGGCCAAAGCCCGTGCCCATCAACTGAGTTGCTACATTGATGAGTAGCATTATTTTGCCTGTTGTATGGGCGCGATGGATTTTATGGTTGCTCTATATTTAATTTGGGAATGGCTAATAGGGGTGTGCGTCCCGATTGGGTGAAATTCTCTTTTCATGGCTTCGGTAAACCCAGGATTGTGGAGAGTCTAGACTGACCAGTTTAGGGAATTGATGAGCGCGTTGCAGTTTGCCGATCCTACAATAGCTATGAAACAGGCAAATTTTATTCTGCAACTACTAGATCTCTAAGGAAATAAAAGAAATCCCTATTATCTTCTTGCTGATAACGTCCTAAATATCCAGATAGTGGAGAAGATAGCTCAATTAAAATATTGAGAAATTCCTCTCTACTTAATCGTTTTGGTGGTTTTGAAACCATATAAACTGCATGTAACGAATCAAGATTAGCTGCCTGTGCCTTTGCATCTAAAAGATACTGTTTAACTTGAGTAACAATATAGGCCCTCAGCCTAAGGCGATCTTTCACAAGATCAATATAATGTGAAACTTCACTATCTGCTCGGCCATCAAGCAGATAATGCTTTAACTCAATCAAGTCAATCGAACCAGGATGTTTATGCTGTAAATGAACTAATTTCTCTAATGTATAGGGATTGATAATCGACATACCATGAACCTTTGCAGCTTTTTCAAGTTGATCAGTTGGATTGCCAGGACCGATAATTATTTTGACAGCCTTATTGAAGGTTTCTTTATTAGAAAGCCGCAAAGTCCCTAAGTTTAAGAGTTGAATAGCAGTATCATTAGGGATTTTCCGACCTGATTTACACTCTCCGATTAAAGTATAAGGCTCTGAACAAGACAAATCTAAGCCACCTGCACCACCTCGGTGAGCATAGTCGATTTTAAATCCTAAATATTCAAGGCTTTTACGAACTGAAATCTCAAAATCTGTACCAGCTTGATAATTACTTTTGCCTTCGTCTAGTTCTCTACTACGCTCTCCAAGAGCAGCAATTTCATGTATCCAATTTGCATTATCTTTGCGTGTTATAAAGTTATTATTCTCAGGACGCCATCTCAAAAGAATTCTCAAGTTAGATTTTAATTCTTGGGCGGCTTTAGCATAGCTGCTATTACTGTGAGATAGAAGAGCTTCCAACTCTTCTAAGCTTGGATGTTCAGGAGGATTCAGACACTGCCAATTCTCTAGATGATGATTAAACAACGCATCATCTAGAACAGGAAATTTTTTTTCAATTCTGATAGATTTTGAAATGCTTAAAAATCTACCAACCTTCGCTAGGTTAGCACCTTGAATTGAAAGTGGTTGAGGTAACTTATATACTCTCAAGAATGCTAAAATCACATTCCTTCGTTTTTCAATCAAATCCTCTAATAAATTTAATTTCCAGATGCCTAAATTTGAGAGGGCCTCGATATCAGAATCTCTATCTAAAATCTGACAGCTCAAAGATTTAGCCCAAAATAAAATCTTTAAATTTCCTGTTTCTTCACTATTTATAACACTCTTAGCTACCGTCCAAAAGTTTGGATGATAGTAATTTTGAATATTCCAATTTGGAAGTATTAATTCAGAAGGGTATAAAGCAAATTTATCTCCGTTTATCAAAGAAACACCAGAGAGTGTTGCAACAATCCGGCCATATGCTAAGGCTTGAATATCAGGAGAAGGTAGACATAAGGCTTTATCAATTATAATTTCACTACTCACTATCGATCAGATCTACTATGCTATCAGCATCAACTGAAGTGTCATCATCTCCTAAGAAAAAATCTTGGTGCCCGTCTAGTTCTGCGCCTTTAATGTTAATCTGTTGCTCAGGCTCTTCCTCATCTGGAACAGATACTAATTCTTCTGGTTCATCTTGTATTTCTGGTAATTCTTGAGATGGCGCACTTAGGATTTCTTTGATCAGAGGATTGTGGATACCCAGAGCTCTTTCAGGTGAAGATTTTTCGACGAAATCTTGAATTTGTTCTTCTGTTATTCCGTAGTCTATTTCACGCTTTTTATAGACATTATTAATAGCGAGAAGTGGCTTTATTTCCTCCAACTTAAGATCAACAAACTCTCCACCTCTATCGTGAATTAACGGTGCAAGATAATTCTTCTTAAAGTAAGCGTTCAAAGGCTTTTCAGAAGAACGAACTAAGCAGCCTCGGGTCAGGCCAAGATTACCATTTTTATCCAAAAGCCTTTTGAAGCCAGCCCCTAAAGCTCTTCCACCATCATACTGAAGCACAGATACACCAATACAAACTTCCTTATGGTTTTCATTTCCTATAATTTTGAAGTTCAAGTAAGGATCTTTGCCTCTTCTTTTTTTGACACGGTCAGTTACTCCCAATATTTTGACGCCTTCAATATTCTTTCCAGTTAGTTTTTCGATACTAAAGAATAATGCTTCAGCAATCAAATGATTATTGTCCCAATAAGATTTGAAGTCTTCTTCCATCTCTTCATCAAATGCTTCTAGGACAACATCCTTTTCTTTTTTTTCAATTACAATTGGAGTCCCTAAAGTTTTGCTGTCGATCAAGTTTGATCTAAAATTTTCTTTGCACCATTGTAAAGCTTGCCTAAAAGTAGGCTTCTCTCTACAAATCTGCTTTAGCTCCTCTTCATTAAATGGGTAAATTCGATTTGGCGGAATTAGATCCTTGGAGCAATAAAATCCCTCTAAAAGATGACCAACTAAAGTGATAATTGAATCGTTGTCTAAGTATTGTAATTCATAAGGTTTTCCTTGGGCTGACATCTTTTCAGAAACAGCCGGTGGTAAACCATCTTTAATCCTTTCTTTCCAAATTCCGGGATGGACAGCAGTCAAAATAACACCCTTATTTAAATGCTCAAATAGATCCTTGACGAGATATCCAATCACTTGTGAGGTATGCAGACCATTCTCACTAACCTTGTCAGTGTCTAACTCATCAAAACAAATTACTAGCTGATTAAATTCGCTAATTAAATCGAGAATCTGTAATATCGAATCAAAAGATTGGCGTTGGGTGGGAAGTTGAAGTTCGTTAGCTTTATATTGTGCCAATTCCTTTCCAGCAAGCCAATTTATTGCATAGAAAGCTTGATCGCTAGAGAGGTTCCATAAGATTGCTTTTAAGATATCAGGATCTCTAATAGAGGTAGTCCTACAAAAAAACTTTGATAGTTTTCTTATCCATTCTCGTGTCTTACTCTCATCTGCCTGTTCAAACTTAAGAATAAGTTCTTGAGAGGTTAGACATCGAGCATTGGATTGCTGACTTTTCAGGGCTCGGTTTGCAATATCAGTAGCTAATTCTTGCCCTTGTGACACCTCTTTAGCTCCCGAATAACTCAAACTCTCTGATATAAGCTCCTGAAAGCTAGCTTCAACTCTATTTAGATTAAACTTATTTGCAAGGATAAAAAAGGCTCCACCTTCCTTTTGTAAACGATGCCGTATGCGACTAATAATATGTGTTTTACCTGTACCATTTTGTGCAGATATGACAAGCGATGTTGAGGAATAATGACCGGCGGAAATTTCATTCAGTGCCTTAAATACGGCATCGGAAGCATGTGCATTAAGTGATTCTACATCTGGAAAACTTTCTCCCCAAACATGCTGGGCTTTTACAGCAGGCGGTTGAGAAAACGGATTATATTCTTCAAGAACACGTTTGATATCTTCTAGGTTTGAAACTGCTTTTGCCGTCATATTTGATTTGCTATGTTTATTTGTGTAGAGCAAAACTAGTAAGGCGGTTTAAGAAAGTACGGAACTAAGCTTTTTCCAAGCGTTTTGCATAATAGCGAGTTCCACCAAGCGCAGTTTGAATAGAATCTTCGGCTTTATCAGGAGTTAGTTCTGGCATTTCACCGCCAATAAGCTGGAATTCATCATTAGCTTGCATCTCTAGCAACCACTCATTGAATTGAGAACGCGATAATTGAGTGCCAAGACTTCGTCGAATTCGGTATATAGGGACCAAATCCTCAAACTTATATTCGTGGTTAAGTTGGTCGTAGGTTTGTATTAAAACCTGTGCAAAGTCCTCATATGAATCGATCTCGGATGCCTTGCCTTGCCCATTGAGTGCTGAAATTTCAGCAACACTGCCCTGCTGGCGAAACCACTTAAGCACTGCGTTAGCTGTTTTTGCCCCTATCTGTACCGGAAACACAAATTGCTCATCAGCTAAACCCTGTGCGAGGCGTTTTTTACCTTTCTCCGTCAATGAATAAACCTTGGTTCGTTTCGTCTTTTGTCTAGATAAAAGTGCATTTTCCACTTCTAATTGCTCTAGCGCTGTCTTGTATGCTTGAGTTTTAGAACTCGGTACAAAATTAGACTTAGAAACTTCCGGTTCATCTAAAGACCAGAGATTCAGTAAAATTCGAGTTTCTGCGTACAGCGGTGTAATCTTTTGATCCATAATGTCACCTTTTAATTAGTATTCATGCGCGTAAAAC
>JAAUYH010130595.1_pt1 | contig 40575 bp, 68 predicted proteins | sample 7278061 | NCBI WGS metagenome assembly JAAUYH01 (sample SAMN14350203, study PRJNA611818) | marine sediment metagenome | isolation source: surface marine sediment (0.6m) | place: French Polynesia: Moorea | collected 2018-08
ACAGGCATTAGAAAAAGACAGGGCTGAGACCTTTGAGAAAAAAGCCAATGCCTATATGAGATTGGTTAGTGCGGGCGCAGATCAACAGCAAGCAGCCGATTTACTTGGATTGGAATTAAACAAGTTCAATGACCCAGTTAGGCTTTTAGGGGGTGAGGTACAGGAAAAAAATAAACTCAAAGCAGTATAGATATGGATGCTTATAGAGAACAAATAGCATTTGCAAGCGCAGCACGAACAGCTTCAGAGAACAGCCCGGACCTATTAAATCTAGGGAATAAACCGGGAGCACAGGTCATAATAGATGTAACTGCTGTTACCGCAACTCCCTCAGTTACTTTCAAAGTGCAGGGGAAAGATCCGGCTAGTGGTAAGTATTATGACTTGATTGAAAGCGCAGCTATTACTGGTGTAGGCACAACGGTTTTATCTATACGACCGGGGATAACAACAACAGCCAACTTAGCAGTGAGCAATTCAGTGCCTAAGAGAATTAGGGTTGTTGCTACTCACGCCGATGCCGATTCGATCACTTATTCAGTAGGAGTAAATCTGGTGGACTGATGAAGGATTTAGAAAACAGACTAAAGGCAGCCTCCGAGATTAAGAGATTGGAAGACGAAGGAATTAATGTCAATGCATTGAAGAAGTCCATCAAGAAGAAAAAGGCAAACAAACCATTTATAAAATGATACGGCTACGGGAGTTCCCAGACAGAACATTTAAAACAAAAGAACACGCATTTGCCGCGCTCAAAGAGCATAAAGACAAGATTATTTCACTGAAATGCTCACAGGTCTACAAGTCGATTGATAAGTGTGATTTAAGGACTGTCCCTTTTTTAACCAAGTCGCTGTTCTCCGCTAAGAATGCTAAAGAGCCTTGGATGAAAGACGGGCTTATCTACCCGATCATTAATACCACTAAGTATTTTGACAATCATGGTGATGTTCACTTTGATGGTATTTGGAAAAGAAGCCTTAAACAAAACGTAGGCAAGCTGTATTATGTGGAAGCTCACAGCCTCAAGATAGCCGACATCATTGCATGGCCTGAAAGCGTAACCTCTTTTACCAAAATAGTCCCTTGGTCAATGGTGGGTAAGAACTACGAGGGAGAAACCGAAGCACTGATTTATGGTATTCCAGAAGAGAAGATTGAGCACCAAGGTGCCTTAAAAGTGATTGCCGAAAAACGAGATATGCAAAACTCGGTAAGGATGATTTATGTCAAAATATTCTTAGGCATGAACTCCGATGGTAAGGATTGGGAAGAAGAAAAGGAGTACTGGGATGAAAAGTATCCACTAATAGCCAACAAGGCCGATGTCGAGGAGTACGGTTATTTCTGGGGAGTAGAGGAAGCAAAGATTTTTAAAGAAGGCAGTATGGTAATTGCCGGTAGCAATGATGCCACTGCTATACAATACAACAAGGAACCCGCCTCAGGCACTTCCTTGAAGACTGACTCGCCAAACGGCACTCAGTTCGATGTATCACAAGCGATACAAAAACTCAAGTTTAATTTTTAATCCAAAGAAATGGAAGAAAAAGATTTCAACGAACTGGTTGCCAAAGTAGAAGAAGCGACCGGTGAGAAGATTTCCGAGCAAGTGAAAGAGGCTTTAAAGGACGTAGATGCCGAAAAGCTGAAAGAACTCTTGGAAAAAGAATTGGTTTCTAAGGAAGACATCGAGGATTTAGCTAAGTCTGAGGATCTAGGGCAATTGAAAACGATTGTTACCGAGATAGAGGAAAAGGTAAATCAAGTCGTTGAGAACTCCTCTAAGAAATCAGGTAACACCCTAGAGGATGCAGCCAAAGAGATCGAGGAAAACAAGGAAACCTTAAAGTCGATCGCATCTAGGCAGTCCAATAAGGAGGTGACCATCAAGGCGCTTACTCTTAGGTCTAGTGTGGCAACCAACACGATCGGACTTGATTTGCCAGGGATAGGACAGTTTGGCCGTAAGGCAAGAACTTTTTATGATTTCCTTGCCAAACAAGTTATTCCTCTTCCTTCTGATCACGCCGGTATTATCAGATATCGAGACTGGGATGAGGCTACCACGGTAAAAGCCGCAGCCGCTGTTGCTGAAGGCGCTGCCTTCCCAGAGTCTACTGCTAAATGGAAAGGGTACACACTTCCTATTGAGAAGATTGGTGACACCCTTCCTGTAACAGAAGAGTTCTTCGAGGATGAGCCCACAGCGGCCGCAGAACTTAATTTGTTCTTGCAGTCCAACGTACTTGACAAGTGTGCCAATGATGTGATTCTTGGTGACGGTGTAAGCCCAAATATTAAGTCTATTGATTCTGAGGCTAATGCGTTTACAGCAGCAGCTTCAGGTATTACCGATGCCAACATCTTTGACCTTATGGTTAAGGTACAGGAGGATATCGAGGCAAATTACGGATCTAAGTATATGACAGACTTCTTCGTGATGAACGTGAACGATTACAACAAATTGGTTCTTAAAAAGGACGCCAATAACAATTATGTATTCGACCGCGAACTCAGGGAAATGCCTTGGCAAATTCTAGTAGACAATCACGTTGCAGCCAATACGTTGTATGCCGGGGATTCTAGGTATGTACGACTATATGAACTTCCTGGTGTAGCCCTTTCTCAAGGAATGGTAGGAACTCAGTTTACTGAAGACGAACTTACCATTAAAGCCCGTAAGAGGTTGGCATTCTTGATTAGAAATGTCGATAAGACCGGCTTTAGGAAAGTGGCTTCTATCAGTGCGGCGCTTACCACTTTAGCAACGTAATCTACTAATCGATGAGAGAGATAGAATTTACTAAAGACTTTGCCACCAAAAAGAAAGGCGATAAGTGGTCTTGTGATGGGCTTCTAGCTTCTCAATTGGTCCGTAAGGATAAGGTTGCAAAGTACGTAAAGAAAACGGCAGCAAAGTCAAAAGAAAAGTAATCCATGCCTGATATAACAGTTCCATTAGACTTCACAAAGGGAGAAATAACCATTCCGAATGCCGTCAGCGCAAACGCTGGAGAGGGCATCAATGGAGATCTTCAGGAAATAATTACCAAGTATGAAAAGGAATTGTTATTAAAGGCTTTAGGTAAAACGCAATATGACGAGCTTCAGGCAGCGCTTGTGGACTTGCCTAGTGCCGACCAGAAATGGCAGGATTTAGTTGCCGGATCTGGTTCGTATCAAGGAATAAGAAGGATTTTAAAAAACTTCATTTATTGTCATCAATTACGATTTGATGAAATTAGACTTGCTACTACCGGCGCAGGGAAAGACGGCGTTACTTATAGCTCCGTTGCGGAGTACAACCAGAAGTATGTCGAGCGATGGAATGAGTTTGTTTGTTGGTATCAGGACGGAAATGACGAAGATTTGTCTTTGGAGCAATTCCTAACCGACACCACAGATTTAGATGAATCGAAATTCCAGCTTTTTAATTACGAAAATTCGTTTGGCTTGTGAAAGACTTTGAAGAAATTATGCAAGCATTAGTAGAGTCATTACCCCAGGTTCAGATAAACCAAAGCGTCGCAAAGGCGGTACGGTTTTATTGGGGCAGGACAGATCAAGACCTAATTACTTTTATGAGGACTTTAGGTGAAGATCATTTTCCGCTAGTGTTTTCGATTGCAAAGCCTGACACGCAACTAGACGGTGTTCGTTATCAAAGAGACGCAGAACTGCTTTTTTGTACTCGTAATACCAACAAGGATATGCTTAATACGGAGCGTTTAGGTGATGACCGTTCTTTTAAAAAAGTCCTGTTTGTTATGTGGGATGGATTGGAAAGGGCGATCAAAATAAGCCAGAACGTGAGTATTGTGGAAGATACTTTAATTAAGGAAAAATTCCCAAACTACATGGTAGGAGGCAAGCCGCCAAATACCGAAAGATGGGACGTTTTCAAGGTAAAATTCAGAGCGAATTTTAACGAAGATTATAACTGTTAAAAAATAATAAAATGAGCAAATATACAGAAGCTTGCGGCGATGACGCTACCACGTTAGGAATTATCGCCCCTGGTAATGTAAGCAAGAAAGGTATCATAGGGTACTATGAGGAAGCTTTCTGGGCTGCAGACTCTTTTGAGTTCGCTTCCATTTTGGCCGCAAAAGATCAGGCTAACTGGGACGCGGCGGTTCAGGCCGGTAATCTTGTTTACTTAGGAAAAGGCAAGTACTCGGATCAATCCACTGAAGCAGAGTTCTTTGAAGATGCACCTCTGGACATCAGAGAAGAAACTTCACCTGCTACCAAGGTAGTTAGGTCGGAAGGGGTGTATTGTTCCTGTACTCACGCCGAAATTAAGAAAATGGACGGTCGTGGTGGCCGTGTGTTCTTCAGATCGTCTAATGGTTACCTGGTAGCCAGAATGAATGATGACGGTACGATTATAGGGCGCCCGATTTCATCTATGGCAGTAGCCAATAGAACCGTTCCAACGAACGAAACCCCTGTAGAATACACCCCTATTGATTTCACGTTCTCCGACAATAAAGGAGACGAGAGAAATCCAGCAGAGTTAAAACTCGATTTCCTTTTCTCTGAAGTCAACAGCGTGTTTAGCGCAATTGCGGTTGTTTCCGGTGAGAGTTCCAATGGATCTACCTTGTCTGCTACCCTTGCAATCACAAAAGATTGTGGTGAAGAGTTTTTGGCCGGTATTGTACAAGGTAATTTAGAAGCCTTCGATGAAGACGGCAATAGCCTTGTTATCGCAACTTGGACCGAAAATAGTTCAGATTACTCCATCGGCATCACTACAGCCCTAACGTTGGCCTATGTGAGGTTCACGGGCATCATAGATGTTGCTGGAGGCGGAGTTCTGTATTACATGGACCAAGTAAGAATCAGTACAACTTAAAATTTTTGAGTTATGAGTATAGATAAATATTCATTCGGGAAAAGCGTACTGAAGAAATCTGCAGGAGATTTCAAAACCTTCGTTAAGGATCGATATCCCAAACTAAAGGTTTCTGATGTCGATAAATTGGTGGAGAAATACTACGGTAAAGACAAAGGCGCAGAGAATTTAAATGAATCTGCTTCGGCTGAAAAATAACGTCAGTGCGCTTAACTCTAAAGAGGCGGTCTATGGGGTACCATTCGATGTGATTAAATCCTTTGAGTCGTATCTCATTGACCTAAACCTCATACAACTAGAGAAAGGCATTAATACGAGAGGTCAGGTCATTGGAACCTATTCAAGAGCCACCGAATTACAAGCTTTGTTTGGTGAAGGACCAAGGCCTATCGAAGAAAAAAAAGAAGGCGATCCGTATAATTTCCAATGGACCGGAGGTCTATTTGATGGTTTCCGTCTGGAGATTGAAAATGATGTAGCGACCTTCTATTCATCGGATTCCAAAGCCCCGTTACTTAAACAGAAGTATGGCGATATTTTCGGGCTTACTGAAGAAAACTTCGAGGAAGCAGTCAATACAAAAATCTATCCAGCCTTTGCCAAGGCGTTCCGCGAGCGCTTATTCGTTTGAAACTATCCCGGCAAAGCTTTTTATACGACTGTTATCCAGAAATGACGCGGTAGCCGAGCGCGTGGTGGGAAAAATATCTTGGCACAAAATCAAAGAAAAATGGCTTCTATCCAGGGAGGATGAAAAAGGAAGTCAATTATTAGAAGCGAGAAGAGCTTTACTGCTAGAAACTTGTAAGTTCAATAAGATCAGAATTTTAGTGCAGTGGCTACCATCGATTGACGAAGAAAAAGCCAAAGAAGTATTTGATAGAATCCGAATCCCTTGGGATGATGGTTTTGACAAGAGAGCGCAGCGTTTAAAAAGGCTTCTGAATAAACATTCGGAAATGGCTAAAAAGCACTCCCGTAAAGTTAAAGAGCTTGAGAAACCAGAAGAGGCTGAAAGCAAAGAGTTCACTATTGATGATTTTAATGAGGCGATTGCCTCACTTGAAATGATTGGATTCAATATCGAAGATTACGAAAAGTTGACACTGGCCAAGTATGAGGCCATGAATAGAACTGTAAAGAAAAAAGCGGATGCCACAGAACGGGCAAATACAAGGACCTGACGTTATAGCGGATGATGTACTATCGAGGATAGCACAACTAAATGATTCGCTAGAGAAAACAATACTGACCTTAAACAAGGTTGAACAGGCCGCTAAAAATGCTTTTAATACAGGACAGCTTAACTCACAGGCCAGCCAAGCCAATCAAATCAATTCTCAGGCGAATGAAACTTTAAGAGAACGGACCCGACTTGAAACCGCACTTGCTCGTCAAACAGAGAGAAACCGACAAATAACTTCTCAGACTAATCGCGAATTGGTGCGTCAAAGGGTTATCACTCAAGAGCAAACCCGTAACATTAAGCGTCAAGAAACCGCCAATAATTCATTGGTCGGTGCTTACCGGAGATTGTCAGCCCAACTCAATATCGCCAAAGAACTCTATAAAGACTTAGCCGTTGAGCAAGGGGCGAACAGCGCAGCGGCCAGGAGACAGGCGGCAGAGGTTCAGAAACTACAAACAAGGGTGCGCGCAGCCGATCAGGCCGTAGGTGATTTTCAAAGAAACGTAGGAAACTACCCGACTGCGTTACGTCCGGCCATTGGTGTTATAAGACAGCTTGTCGGGGCGTTCGGGCTAGTGGAAGGATTCAGACTCACTAAGGATCTCATTTCGGATTCAATCAGACTGGCTAGAGAAGCTAAAGGGGTAGAGTTTGCGTTTGATCGAATTGGCGATGTTGGGGAAGATGCATTTAACAGAGTAAAAACAAGTACACGTGGCCTTCTTTCTGACTTGCAGATACAAAAAGCAATTGTTGAATTTGATAATTTCAACCTTTCTTTAGAAGACATTTCCACTTTACTAGAATTTGTGGCCCTTCGTTCTTCCCAAACAGGGCGAAGCATCGAGAGCCTTAGAGATTCATTAGTAGAAGGGCTCTCAAAAGAATCATTAAGAAGGCTTGATAATCTGGGAATCTCCATGATTGAGATACGAGATACCGCAGAGGAATTAGGCGTAGGGGTAAATAAGGCGTTTACCCTTCTAGCTGGACGTGAAATCGCAAGGGCCGGAAACCAACTAGATGAAGCGGCAAATTCAGCTAACAAGTTTGATGCGGCGGTTGAAAACCTTCAAATTAATTTAGGCAAGACATTTACTACATTTAAAGGCTTAAGTCTTTTTATTGTTCCGCTTCAGAGCTTAGGTTTTCAACTAGAACAAATCAATTTCTTTTTGTCAAGAAATATAAGTTTTGTTGATAAAATTACTGCAATTATAAATACGGCCACCACTTCCGGCCGTGCTTACAATCAGTCTATTATAAATGAGGCTGCCGCCAGGGAAGAAGTCGAAAAGCAAATACAGGCCCAAATAGATGCCTATATTAAACTTAACAAAACAATAGGACCCCTTGCTGAAGGTCAAAAAGAACTCACTAATAATTTTTCCCTATATGTTGATGAGCAAGACAGGGCTGTAAGAAGTATCGGGGAGATCAATGAAGAAATCAAAAAGCAACAAGAACTACTTAACAAGGCAACTACAAGAGATCAAGTCGCACAGATACAAGCCACTATTGAGGCGCTAGAGAGGCAGAGGGATGCGCTTTTGGGTATTACAGATGTTGCGGAAGGGTCTATTAAGTTTTATCAAAATTATATATCAGAACAAAAACGGCTGCAATCTGAAACTGCCAAGACTACAGCAGAATTTGAGGCTTTCCAACGAGCTATTGATATTGCACAGGGAAAAATATTAGCTCTTCAAGGCGTGTTTAATGAGTTTGAGCCCGGAATTACTCAAGAGACATTTAGCCTTTCAGATCTCATATTCTTCGATGAGGAAGACGAAAATATTTTCAGTGATATAGATAACCTATTAAATACAGAAGGGCTTAAACAGGGTATGGAGTCTCTTGCTAGGGAGCTTCAAATACCCATTGAACAGCTATACGCACAATTCCGACAATTATACGAGGATGATTTTGCAGCCTTCCTTCAATTTTCTCAAGACAAGATTGAGGCAACCGAAGCCGAAAAAGACGCAAGATTACAGATAGGACAGGAAATAGCGCAAGGCATAGCCGATATAGGAGGCGCAATATTTGATCTTGCAGAAACAAGATCCACAAGAGAATTAGATAGAGCCAATGAAGTACTTGACTCGATTATTACGAGCAAAAATGCAACAGACGAACAGATTGAGGCGGCCGAGATCAAAAGAGAAGAAAACGAAAAGAAACTCGCCAAAGCAAGAGAAAAACGATTAAGAAACGAGTTCTTACTAAATCAAGCCGCAAACGTGGCCCAAGCATTTCTGTCCAAATCACAAGCAGAAATCGCCCTGTTAGCACAGTCAAGGCTATTGCCTCCGGGCGTATCAGAGGGGTATGTAGCAGCTATACAAACCCTTATCAATACGCAATTTGCTGTTTCACTTGCCACCATATTAGCGCAATCGCTTCCAAAGTTCTTTAGGGGTAAAGGACTGCAAGATGGTTTCGAGGGACTAGCAACATGGGGTGAGGCCGGACGCGAGGTTAAAGTAGGCAAGGAAGGGCGACTAGAAGTATCACCGGCCACCACAACACCAACCTACGTGAATAGGGATGATCTGATTCTAAAGAATATACCGCTGTTTAAACAGCAAATGCAAAACCCAGCATCTGAGGTTTACAAGCGCGTCTCTTCCGCGTGGAGGTCAGACACCAAGGAAAGACAGATGATTGTTGCCCCGCAAGCGTTTAACGGTAAGAACCTAGAAAAAACAATCGACAAGGGCCTTAAAAAAGGATTCAAGGGAATAGACCATAAAATAAATATCATTAACAGGGTAGAGAAAAGAAGAGTAACCAGGTACTAAATGGAGCGCGTTAAATTCTACTTATTCAAAACAGGCGACACATCGCTGACCGAGATAGAGCCTATTAAGGACTATCAGGCAGGGAATAAAGATGTTATTTCCCGTCAGGATCAGGGGAAATATTTTTCTTTTACCAAAGGCGGCCGCGTTACCTTTTACCGTAAAGGCTATCAGTTCTTAAGAGAAGTGAACGCTATAGACGGGGTGAATATAGATGTGCGGTTTATTGTAAGGGAGAAGAACGATCGCAACACCGAAGAAGAGTACATTACTATTTCCAATGAAGGGGTAGACCTGTTTAGTTTGGATTTCGATGACGATCAACAGACGTGCGAAGCTGAAACGATTACCGGGGGACTAATTGATCTTATCGAAAAGCGATGGGATGATGATTATGACATAATGCCAGATGTTAGCATTGACGGTGAGGACATAGGTCCGCTTAATACGAAGAATTTACTGCTTACCCCCAGACAGATACTAAGAAGATCAAGGCTGTTTGTTGACAATGAAACGATTGTAGACTCACCGGCCGGACCCGGAGACACGGCAAGGGCAATTCCCTTAAAGCTGGATCATAGCTCAGAGAATGAAATTGTAGAGGTGGTAAACAATACCATGAACTCGTTAGGGGGCGACTATGCGAGCTTACAGTTCTCAGGAGCGCCATTTATACTAAACGTAAAACAGGACACCACATACACCTTAAACGGCACAATTACCATTCAGAACATCATACCGATATTCACCGGAGATATTACTTTAGATATTGTGTTTTTTGATAATGAACTTGATTTACAATATAGCGGGCAGAAAATAAACCTTGATTCAGCCAATAACCCTGGAAGCGGGGTAACACTCACTTATAGTTTTAATGACTATGAACTATTTGTAAAAAAAGGGCAATCCGTTGCTTTGGCTACACTGGTGGATAGTTCGATAGATAACCAGTATCAGGTTATAAATGACACGTCTGTTAAGATACAACAGGACGGCACTTATAAACAAACCTATACGCGAGCTATGAGTATGGGTGATATGTTTGATCGGGTGCTTGCAAGGATTACAGGCGATACCGGACTGTTTACTTCTTCTGAATTTGCTCAAGGGGGTAAGTATTACGATTACCTTATTGCGCATGGCACATGGCTTAGAAATGTCCCTCCGGTTATAAACCAAGGCGAGGACGATGAGCAACAAATAAAAGCTTCTATTTCGCTTAAATTTCTTTGGGAGGCCATGAACCTACCAGAGCCTATGCGGTACAAGGAAGTAATAGAGGGATTAACCCCTAAGTTCTATGTAGGGCCTGAGAAAGAAATGCAGTCCAATGATAGAGGTGTGCTGATAGGTGAAACAAGAGACGTATTTGTTTTAACGCAAGTTTCCAATGTCAAACGAAAGGTAATAGGGGAAAACTACTACGGAAAGATAGATATAGGATCCAATAAAACCGGGGATGACTATGAAGAGGTAAACAATCTTTATTCGGCTTGCGGGAACGCGCAATGGAATACGGTTAATAAGTTATCTGATTCGGTATATGAGGCAAGGGCAGATATACGAACAGGGGCAGAGGATGCAGAATTACAACGAGGATTGCAGTACGATGAAAACCCAGACACCGATGCAGAGCGCGATGAAGATTGGTTTATGTTTGACTGTAAGCCTTTAGGGGCAGGGTTTCAATTAAAAAAGTGGCAAGACTATTACACCACAGCCCCACAAAACGTATATTCCGTTGACACGAATTACAATTGGGCTTTCACCCCTGCCAGGCTACTTTTAGGCCATAGTTGGAAAATAGCCTCGGCCTTTCCACAAAGCAAGTACATTAATGAAAGTCTTAAATTCATAGATAGCAATTGCAATAAATCGTTAATCACTCAGAAAGCGGGCGAAGACCCATTACAGGAAGGAGAGAACATACCCCATAACATTTTGCAAAGAGCAACTATATTCCCCATGTCGATAGAGTTTGACCATCCGGTTACTCAGGAGATTATCGAGCAGTTGCGCGATCAGGACAAATTAGAAAGGCTTGTGCATTTTAAATCATCGGATGGGGTGGAATATGGCAGACTGGTAGAGGTACAAACGGCAAATCAAGGACAATGGCAATTAGTAGAGGCTAAAATAAATTAGGTATGGCAGGAACTATTAAAATAAGATTTCAGACGCAGGCGTTAGATTCACCGCCTTATACCAGGGGTATTGTAACTATTAGGTTTAATGACGGCACACAGACTTTAGATTTAAGGGAAATACTAACGCAGTCCGCGCCCCCTGCTTATCATTTCTTAGAAGTAGCCTGGATTGATGGCTCTTCAGGTGAGGACGCACAACAAGCAACTAATTTCGCCACTTCTTTTAATCGTGATTATGCAACGGTAGGAGGTATTCAACAAGGCCCATTGTTTGGAAAAAACTTAACCGCCACAGCCAATGGCAATGAGGTTACTATCACGGCTGATCGGGGAACGTTCGATACAGGGTCTAATTATTCCGGCAATGTACTTATTGTAAACATAGACCCGCCCGATAATAACCCGGAAGACCCTACACCTGTATTAGTAGCATCTGAGGCCGGGACCGGAGATTGTAGTGTTATAAACTATAACGTGGCGGCCACAGCAGGAACAGCCCCTTATGATCTATACATTAACGGGGTATTGCAGATACCAGGATGGAACGGACTTTCCACCACAGTAGCACTAGCAAGGGGGGTAGTAAGCAAGCTTATTATTATAGATGACAATGCCCTGCAATCCGAAGATGTAAAAGTAAACGTTCCCAGACGGCTTAATGCCAATAATTTTAGTGATGAGCAATTCCCTATAATTGGGGCGGCAGACGTTACTATAAATTGGGACACACCGGTCGCAGGGGTTACACCTCTTGAATATTCCCTGGACCCTACATCGGCTACAACCGGAGGGGCATACCAGACAAGTAATGTTTTCCCAGCTGTGTTAGAAGGTCCGTGGAAGCTTTTTGTTAAGGACAAATATGGTTGCGAGGTAAGTAGAATCCTTACAGTAACAGGCTACACGGACCCGACAGCGCCTGAGAATAGCGTTGAATATTTCCTTATAAGTGATTTTAATTCCTTGGCCTTTTCGAGAAGAAATGCAGATCGCAAAAACTATGATACCGCGCTTTCCTTTGAGGATAATGTAGGGGTCCCAAAAACAGGATTTTTTGAGTTTACTGAATCCGACCAGATACAAACCCAATTTAAAAGCTCCTACCCGTTTCATCAAGTTACCTTATTTAAATGCGATGGTAGTAAAGAGGATCTTAACTTTTTATTGATTCAGGAAAACATCGGCACAAAGGAAAAAGTCGATTGTGAAATATTCCCTGTGGACTCCACTACCACAGGCGTATATTTTACCGCAGGTGACCAATACGAGCCCGACACCACTAATGTAATAGGAGGCAGTCCATATGATTCAGGATTACCGGCATGGGCTGAAATAGGACAGTTTGTTACCCTTGGCACTTTAGGCAGCAAAGCAATTACATCGATTAGTTATGACGCAGATTTAAATGTTCTGTACTTTACCGTTGACGGAGTAACGGGAGCAGCCCAGACCGATCAGGTACAGGTGATATTTAACCGCCACCCCTATAATGTTTTCCGTTGTGATTTCCCAATGACCAAAGTAACGGGCAGGGCATTTATGCGTATCGAACCGGGCTATGACTCTGATAATATAATCACCAAATATGTACATCAAAGTGAGCCTTTAAGGCGAATAACAGACACTTCCAAACATTTAAAAATACAATGGTCTGGATTCAAGAATCTTGGTGATATGTTATTCGTTGACGGTTATCAGGGAATAATGTGGGTTAAAGGGAGGATAAGACCTATTCCAATTGGTAGCGCTGAGACTTTCGACGGCACAGATGAGGTCTATTCCTTAGAACAAAGCCAGCGCATAGGACAGGCCTTGTTTATTCCTCTGATGACCCCTAAGCAATGGGTGAAATTTGGGCTGGTAAGTGGTATTTCTCAAGGAGGGACACTTATTATTGAGGACATGGAGCTTGTCAGAACTCAAACCATTGAAGCAGAAGAGCTATCAGATAGTAATTGGAGTAATGTTTCATGTGAGTTTGGTTATGCGGAGGAAGGCCTAAATGTGGTTAAAGGCGAAGTAGTTCTTAGTCCATCAACCGGAACAGAAGGAGGCGGAGGTACAGGAAAAGAGCCCGTTATCGGATGGCAGGGGTTTAAGCGATTGAAGTTGGAAGACGATACTTATTTAAGGCTTGAAAGTGGTTGGTTCGTCGCCTTGGATTAGAGTGATCTGACGCCTGTCGTCACCTGAATAATGGTAGTGGTGATGATGTTCAATAGTAGTAGATTTTGGAGGTGAAAAACTTTGGCGCTCTAATCGTTTTTCCCAGCGATATAAAAGGATGTAAGCAATAATACAGAACAGTAGAACCATCTAATAAAGATATAAAGTGATACTTAACATTCAAAATAGAATTAGTTTGTTATATCACATTTCGTTATATTTACAACAAACTGTGATATTATGAGTTCCACCGCTCAAAATACGATTGAAATAGGCAATATACAGGCCGAACTAGCCCAATCCAAAAGACTTTCTGAATTAACAGACACCGAATTAAGGGAAGTAATCGATGCTTTATTCCCCGATGGTGTACAGTTTAATGCTGTAGACCCGAAGGTCAAAACCGGCGACATGGTGTTTTTTGAAGGGTTCGAGAATGTCAATGCTGGAAATTACGGTATTGGTGAGGCCCTAAAAGATGGGCCATTTATAAAAACTGGAGTAGGCGCAGCCGTTCAAGATGTCGATATCAAAGTGAAACTCGGATAATGGAATACTGGATAGCTACTTCAATAATTATTTCCCTTGCTGCCGTAGGGGTTACGCTATTGAAAAGGGAGAAAAAGACCATCCAGTACAAACCCGACACCAAAACACAGGAAGAAATCAAATTAATTAAAAAAGAACAAGGCGTTCAGTTCAAGGAAATACAGAAAAACGCTAATGACATTAAAAAAATATACAAAGTCGTAAATGTAAAAAAATGAAAAAGCTAATCTTATTGATCGCACTGATGATTTGTGCAATAGGATATTCCCAACAACCGGATAGATCGGTAACTGTTGATGCGATAAAATTCAAATATGTTACAACAGCCCAAAGAGATTTATATGTAGTGCCAGCAACTGAAGTATGGCTGATATGGAACTCAACAGCCAGTGAATTTCAGTATAATAATGCCGGTGGTGGATGGGTTGCGTTATCAACTGGAGGTGGAACTGATGACCAAATAGCCGCGGAAGTTCCTTTTACTCCATATCTAACCATTACTTCAACAGACCTTCAGGCAGCACTTGAAGAATTAAAGGATGAACTAGATGCTTCCAGTAGCGTAACGGACTTTTTAACAAACGTAGCCCAAGACAGGTTTATAGGGCGTATTTCGGCCGGATCAGGAAACAGTGAAGAACTGACAGGGGCGCAAATGAGGTCGGCTTTAAATGTTGAAGATGGAGCGGCGGCAGATCAGGCGGCTTCGGAAGTTCCCTTCACCCCTGCGGGAGGTATCGCTGCTTCTAATACTCAAGCGGCGATTGAGGAAGTCGATACGGAAAAAATAAATTTACAAGGTTTAAATACTGTTCCTACTTTACTTCAAATACTTACTGCTAATGCTGCGGGGCTTTCAATTAATCCTACTGGCGATAATATCAATTTATCTGGAGGGTCTGGCGCTGGATCTATAACCATAATATTAGATGACGACACATTAATGGCTTCAAATTTATCAGAAGCTGATATTGATGCTGGATCCAACGCTATGCTCACAACAAAAGGCTGGGTAAACACACAGCTTGGCACTTATCTTCCAATAGATGGTAGTTCGCCCATGACCGGCACTCTGATCTCGCAAAATGTGGTGCCTGATGGGAATAATACCAGAACGCTTGGGGATCTATCAAATTTCTTTTTGAGAGGATATTTAGATCGTCTCGTCCAGTACATAGACGGTACGAATTATTGGGTGACTGATCATGCAGCCTCCGGTGGTCACTTGCTTTGGGGTTACACCACAACCCCGGAAGGAGTGTTCACTGGGCAATATCGCCTTAATACTTCCGGCACGCCTACCAGTCCCTTAGACTTGGTTCCTTTAGGCCATTTAGACGGCGACAATACAACCTATGATAACACGACCTCCGGACTAGCAGCTACCACCGTTAGGGGTGCTATTGATGAATTAGAGGATGATGTTGCACTAAATTCTGCCAAAGTCAGTAATGTAACCCATACTGGCGATGTTGATGATGCATCTGGGGTTCTAACCCTTAAAGATGACATAGTCACAGAATCAAAGATCGATATCGATGAAGCACCTACTGATGGCCATGGACTGATCTACAAGTCTACTCCAGCTAAATACACTTATGAACCGCTAATATTTCGACATCCGAGTTCCGATGTTTTTAATCAAATCATGATCGGGACCACCGCGGCCATAGAAGCCGCTGGGCTAGGATCGGAGACCCTGGCTATTCCCACCGACGCCACCGACAACCGCCAGGGAACACTCTCGGACCTTACCACGGATTTAACCACCGGGACCAATAAAGGATATTGGAGGGCTCCGGTAGATGGCACCCTAGTGGAGCTTAACGTCTATCTGCAAACCGCAGGTACCGGTACCGGTATTACCGTGGATTTGAACAAAAACGGTACCTCGGTACTCAGCACCCTGATCACTACCGACGCGACTGAGAATGACAGTGACGATGCCACAACGGCTTATGTAATATCGACTACTTCGTTTTCCAAAGGAGACATTTTTACCTGGGATTTTGATGCTGTACCAACAGGAGCAAAAGGAGCTCAATGGACTATATACTTTAGATAATGAAAAAATTATTTTGGTTACTACTCTTTTCAGTTGGCATTCTTAATGCCCAGCTGATTGATCCCTACAGTCATCAGACTCTTACTGAAACCACTGTTACTTCTGTAATAGCTACAGGAACCGATGATGCAGAGGAAGACACGGCCACAAACACGCCGGACCTTGGATCAAGTGATTTAGAGTTTAATGCGGACAGCGGAAACCAGTCTTGGGTGGGGATTAGATTTACCACCAATTTAAACATACCTGCAGGAGCAACAATTACAGAGGCCTACATCACATTCCAATGCAACCAATCTCAAAGTTCTAGTGACGTAGATGTTGATATTCATGGCGAGGTATCTGATACAGGCACTTTTAGCGGAGCAATAGCAAACGTATCTGGCAGAACACTAACCACCGCGTGGGAGGATTGGGATGATATAGAATCATGGACTATCGATTTATATTATCAAACGCCCGATTTTGCTTCAGTAGTTCAGGAAATTGTAAATGATGGAGGATATACTCAAGGAGATGCTATTGTAATATTATTTGAACCAACTGCAGCGAGTACTAATAGGAGGATAGCAGCATCCCAAAACCACACTACCAGGGATGCTCCTGAGTTAACCGTAAAATATTTGGAATGAGATTGAAGCTTTTCATATCATTTCTTTTAATAACTGTTGTTCTCACAGCACAATGCCCAGACCCCAATTGGCCCGATAAGGCAATTTGGGCAAATGCAGGGGTAGATAATGGTGCGGGTCCGCGTACTTATTCTACTATTTGGCCGGATGTGATCACTGTAGGTGAAGATATCAATGCAATTATGGCCGCTGCACATGCTGCTCATCCTGGCGGGGTTATAGTTTTGCTTGGTGAAGGCATTCACATAATTGATGACTTTACAGGCCCCATTCAATACCCAGGCAATAATGTTGTTCTAAGAGGCGTGAACAAATCCACTTCCATTATCCATTCTTACATCAGGAATACCAATACCGGCGGCGGCGATCCTATCCGGAAATTTAACAATGGTTCGATTCAAATAGGCCGACAATCATTCCAAAATATTGAGGGGTGTGGGTATGAGAATATCACCTATAAATATATCGTACCCAATTGTGAGCCGACAGATGACATTTCAGGGACGCCTGAAGCCTTTGCTTCGTTGCACGTTAATGGGGGCACTTGTGGTAGAACCGATCTGCACAATATAGCTATTCAGATTTGGGGGGACAATAATTGGGTCATCGATAGCGACTTTTTGGAGTCGGGCAGTAATCCGATTGAAGTATGGGGCGATCATAATTCGGTGGAAAGAAACCTATTTGCCCGGACCTACAACAAAGGGGGTAGCAACAACGGGTATGCCTGGTGGACCGGAAATTATAACCTAATCCGAGGCAATGTTTTTCAGAGACTTCGCCATGTCGTGGTGGATGGATACAACACAACTCAAAATGGATCCTATAATGTATTCCATAACAATACGCTTTTCAGGGTAGAGTTCAATCTCCATGATGGAGGTGCTGGCCATAACCTTTTTGAGAATAATATCGTATCTCCAGAGCAACAACATCATGTAGGTGGCCAGCCATTTAATACAGGCCGAAACACTAATGGAAATAACCATCTTCCTCCAGGGCCTAACGATGTGATTTATAATAACGACACCTCAGGCTCCGGAAAACCCAACTATGCGGGAGTAGCCGGCAACATATACACCTTTGAAGGTTACCAGGATGTAACGGACAAAACCGGCGTATGGCCACAGCCTCTAGGCGGCACTTTCTACTGTCCGGCCAGTTCAGGAACAGTGTCGGTTACAGGGGTCACGGTTACGCCATCGACAGCCAGCATTCTCACCACAGGAACAGTTCAACTAAGTAGGGTAATTTCTCCTGGGAATGCCACTGATCAAACAGGTACCTGGTCCAGTGATGCCGCCGGTGTAGCTACAGTGAATAGTAGCGGCTTGGTTTCGGGAGTATCTGCCGGTACCGCCACAATTACTTATACCACTAATGACGGATCATTTACCGATACATCAGTGATCACTGTGGAAACAACACTCTCCGGTGACTCGATCGATGTCACAGGGCCGTACCTGTATTGGGAGCCGACTAACCTGGACCCAGCCGTTACCGTGGATGGTAATGCAGTCAGCACATGGACAGACAGCTCAGGGTATGGTTTGGACGGGACAGTAGTCGGAACAGTATCCCTAAACCTTGGAGCTTCAACACGTCAGGCAGAATTTAGCGGAGATGGCTATCTCGATATAGCAGCAAACTCGCTTTTGGATTTTGCACCTGGCACAGATGAATTTACAATCATTTATCGGGAGGGTGATGTTGCACCTACTTCCGGATATGCCATTGCCAAAAGAAATGCTAGTACTCAGGTAGAATATAGCATTGCTTATGATGCTGGTAATTTTAGAGACTATGCGATCGGCGGCCCTACTGAAGATCTATCCAGTACTGCAACTGACAATAATAGGCTAGTAATTACGGTAGTGAGTACCTCCGGAGTTGATGTTTGGATTGATGGTGCTCAGATCATTACAGGGGGTGCCATTGGCACGTCGACAGCATCAGGATATGCATTGAATGTAGGCGCCAGGACTGCAGGCATTTTTGATCTTAATAATGGCGCACAGATCGATATGGTGGCCATTATTCCAAAAGCCATAAGTACTGTAGAGAGAGAGGCAATTGAAACAGAATTTATTGTCAATACACCCGCACCTCCCGATCCTCCAGGGACATTTAATCCGATCAAAAGAATTGTTCTGTCCGGGAACAGCGTACCAGTGTTTTACTATTTAGGATTTAAACCATTTTGAACCATGGAACCATATCTCGATTTAGTGGAAATCTTTTTGTTTGGGATGATTGCGGTTCGCATTTGGTTCGAATATAAATACTTAAGACATGGATAGTTCAGAAAAAAGAGATTACAAGAAGGCCCGGAGGTTTCTAAGGGTAGTTGGATATGTCATTATAACATTCTATACCATCTATTTTGGGTATTCAAAAGTTACTATAGGTAGCGCCAATCTGGATAATACTGATTGGGGGCTTATAGGATTGGCTGTATCACTCTTGATAGCCATTGAATCAGTAAGGGCTTATGTAAAAAGAAGGTGGGAGAGTAAAAAATAAAAAGGGGCCGAAGCCCCAATAATCATCCGATCGCAATATAGCGACTTAATTGGGAAAAGTACTATGTAAAAACCATAGAGTTTTTATGGTTTTTATGGCGGTTGGCAAAAGCTGGCTGATAATGGTCGAAGGCGTGAGATTAGAGATAGAAGTATTAATTGCACTGTGCGCAGGCCTGTTTACATATTTAGTAACCCCTGGCTTGTTCGGCGTTGATATATTAGCCAATTGGATAGTACAGGGGATCGTATATGTTGGGTATTATGTGGCTGCTCGCATCTTCTGGCATTATTCGAGAAAAGCTACTTACCAAAAATTAGATAAGTGGATTCAAAAGTTTAAAAGGAAAAAGAAATGAAAAATTTATTCAAACAGTGGAAACAGTGGGCTGGCAGTTCTCTTTTCAGGATAGGGAGTTCGATCATTGGTGTGATAGCGCTCATAGGAATTGTTATAGCTATAATTCAGGATTGCTCGGGATGAACGTTAGGTGGTGGCGTATTATTATAGGTTCTTTCCTGTCAATCATAGCCGCACTGATAGGCTGGGCATTGATAGAAGTGATCGAATTTAAATATGCTTGGGAAAAGGATGAAGCCGAAGAAGAATTGCAAATGCTCACCCCACAAGAAAAAGTAGAAACCTTACATCATTTAGAAGTTGCGCCAACAGAAGGAGAATTTGTAGAACAGAAAATGATTAATCAGCAGATTTTAAAAGAGCTAAAGGAAATGCGCAGATTTGATACCCTTAATGCTGATCAAATCTACCAAATAAAAGAGGAGTTTTTAGAGCATCATAAAAATCAGCAATAAATGATACAATTAATAAAATCACCTACTAAAGACCTTATTTTAAGGGAAGCCGATCCAGGTGGCGGCGGTTGGTATGGCGCCAAACGAGGCAAAAGAAAACACGAAGGGCTTGACATTGTAGTTGTGCCTGGTGAGGAAGTATTTAGCCCAATCACAGGTAAATTTATAAGGGTTGGCCAGGTCTATGAGCAAACCACAAAGTTCAAACTTATTGAAATCGAGAATGATATATATGAGGCCACCCTAATGTATATGAAACCTTATGTATTTCAGAAAGGGGAACTCATCAAAGCCGGAGATCCTATAGGAATTGCTCAAGACGTAGCAAGTTTTTGGGGCGGAGGAATGCGCCCTCACCTTCATTTGGAAATAAAAAAATACGGACTATTAACAGATCCCGAACCGCTACTTATGGCAGAACTAACAGAAGTAAACCCATGATATGGCTTGCGTCTGTATTGAAAGTCGATAATCTTAAAATATATTTAATCGTTGGCCTTGCCATAGCCGCGGTATGGTTTTACAAAGACTACCAAAGGACAAAGGCAGATAACGACAGGATTAAAGAAAATGCCGAACAGGTACGGAAATCCGATAGTATAGGGTTTAGCCAGCAGATACTCACCAAAGACGAGTTAATACAGGATTTAAAATACAACCGGCAGGACCTTATTAGGAAACTAGAACAGCAAGACATTAAGCTCAACCGCATTACCAGGCTTATTAACGTTCAAAACAATTTCACCGATGTTGACACTACTACTTTTATACTTAATAAGATACTTAAAGGGGTGCAGGAGAATAAGGCGGTTGCCCAGGCGGTCCGGGATACTTCGGAATGTTATGTGGTAGAGGCTAATATTCGCTTCGACGGCCAGCAACTAAATTTAGATGTTACAAAGGTCGCTTTCACTTCTGAAAGTGATATAGTGGCTTATACCGAGAAAGTTGGCCTAAGGTTCTGGAAATGGTTTAGAAAGAAAGAAGTTGAGGTAACGGTTATAAATAGTTGCGGGGATATTAAAACCTCTATAATGGAGGTTAAGCGCAAATAACGACCTCTAACGAGGTTTCTCAAGAAAACTGTGTAGATATATCAAAATTATCAGAAAGTCGCAGAAATCGTATTAAAAGGTGGTTAGGGGAGTGATTCGTATTGTTCTATTGCTTTAAATATTTGTAAGGCTACTTGCGGCACAATCGCATTACCATAAGCCTTTATTGATTCGTTCCTCCACTTTGAAAAGGTGATGTTATCCAATGTTCCGGGAAACCCATCATTTCTTGAACAAACAGGGGATTGAGTTGGGAAATTTTGCCAGTAATTTCCCTTGCCCTCTTGGTTAAAGAATCTTGATTCTCCCCTTCCGTTATTTTTGTTCCTTCCGCAGCTTGGGGTGTCGGGAGTAGGCCATTTACCGCCATCGTTCCTATGTTTGGTATTTTCTTCCCGTGATTCTTCGGGGATTTGCTGTTCTTCATTCTCTCCCGCCAACGACTGTAATCCTCCTCTATCTCTGTTGCTTTTGGTGTCGGGAGTAGGCCCTGACCCAGAAAGTGATTTAGCCCCATTGAATGAAATCCCACTTCGCTTACACTTGCATCCTTTCTTAGATTCTGTGGGGAGGTTGCATCCATTGCAGCCGGTGTCGGATATAAGCCTCGATACAAACCAAATTCTATCCCTTCGGTGGGGAGCGTTGACGGCGCAAGCTGGAAGTAAAAACGGTTGGACTTGGTACCCTTCAGCTTCCAAATCAGCCTGCACTTCGTCGAAAACCAACCCTCCATTCCAATTAATAAGTCCGCGAACGTTCTCGCCCACAACCCATTTTGGTTGAATCTCCCGAATTGCTCTAAGCATTTCCGGCCAGAGGTGGCGGTCATCTTCTTTTCCAAGTTGCTTCCCTGCTGTGCTGTATGGCTGGCATGGGAATCCTCCGGTGAGGATGTCAATTCCTCCTTGGTGAATAGTGAAATCTGTTTCTTTGATGTCTCCATAACTTATAGCATTAGGCCAATGGTAATTTAAAACTTTTCTTGGGAACTCCTCCCATTCACAATGAAACACGTTATTCCAGCCCATCCACTCGGAGGCAAGATCGAACCCTCCAACTAAATGCCCGAGAACAAAGAGCCGTGAGTTAAGCGGCCTCCTTCTCGGGCGAAACTATTTTGCCTTTCTTCTAACATGAGCGCTTGAATTTGGGCGGTTTTTATCATATTTTCTATGGCACTTGCGGCACATTCTGGCGTAATCATTAACGTTTGAATAATTGCCTGTCAAATTACACCATTCATAAATTTTGCTTTTGTCTATTGCTCCACAGGCTGTGCAAAAATTTGGCTTTCCTCTCGAAGATTCTACCCTATAGTGTAGTGCTGAATAAGTGGCCTCATCTCCCTTCCAATTATCATTATTAAACCCTTTTTGGTTTCTTTTGTAAGGTATTCGGGATTTTATTTTATGGTCTCTAAACCACCTCCAAACTATTTTTTGGCTTACTCCAAAATATTTTCCTATTTCCAGTTGCGTCATCATTTTGCCGTGATATAACATTTCTAAAACCGGCTTTGGAGGGGAGGGGGTTTTTGTGTATTTATTTGCCATACCACAAATATAGACATTCTACAGGAATAAACAACCCGCCAATTCCGGAAAATAAAGATCCATGATTCATGTAAATATTGTGGTTTGACTTGTTTGCTGTTTGATTCTTTTAATAGCGTCGTTGTAATAATCTTCATCCAACTCACAGGCGGTTAAAGTGAGGTTCATCTTCTCAATCTGATTCATTCGGTGAAGGGCTATGGCTATTGATCCGGATCCTAAATGCGTATCGAGTATCTTATCTCCTTCTTTGGCGTAGTTTTTAAATAACCATTCGTATAGTTTAATTGGCTTTTCTGTTGGGTGAATAGTCCCTTGTTTTAAGAGCTCAACTCTATTAATTCTACAAACTCTAGTGGGCATATCAAAAGATGAATAGGCTAATTCTGCATCTGACATTGTAAGCCCTTCCTGTCCTTTGTACCAAACAATCCATCCTTTTGTGCCTTTTGTGAAATACATCACGAAGTAATTAGCTCCCCAGATAATTTGATCCTTTGAAATTCTAAACAACTCCGAGAAGTACGCCTCTGAAGGGGTTTCATTGTCCCAGTTTTTCTTCACATGTTCTTTGCGATTATGCTGAGGATTTTTATTTATAGATTTCTTTTGCCCGTCAATACCTATCCCATACGGAGGATCCACAACAGCCAGATCAAAATAGTTGTCTGGGTAAAGGGCCATCAGGTCCATGTTGTCTTCGTTAGTGATTTCTATGTAATCGTTGATTTTCATAGTTTACTGCCTAAAAATGGAGATCGTCACTTAAATCAATTTTCGGTTGGCTTAAATTGGACAATCTGTCCTTTGCTTTGCCTAAAGACATGCAGCACCAGGCCCATATCCCAAATGCTTTGGTTGTCGGATAGCTTATGCAGTTAAACCGTTTGTTTTCTCGTTTGGCAAAAACTTCATAATGTGGCCTTCCGGATCCGCTTACTTTATAGATATATCCAAACGAATTTTGAAAGACTTGCGTAAAAGTATAGCCAGCCTTTTCGCCTGACGTTCTTTTAAATGTTAGTGGTAGTTGTTTCATAATATATAAAATAAAACCCCTGACTATTAACGAGCTAACGCCAAATATGCCAATACTTGAGGTGAAGTGAAGCCAGGGGTTAGATAATATTTTTGATAGCTTTCTGACCTTAAAATAATAAAATTGGCTGAGTGTTGACCATTTTTCTTAGGCGTTTTTAAAGATTTCTCCTTACTACACACACTGTTATTTCTAACAGTACCTAAGATGAGGACACCTTAAAGCGGTGCATTCTACTACCCATAGTTATATAAATTTTCCTTTCTTCCCAGTCCCTTGCGAGATAAAGTGTATGCCTACACACCTGACGAATTACTAAGTCCATTTCATGAAACCGCCTTGCGAGCAGTTAAATGTCTGCATATTACAGCAGAATAACCCCATTTTCGCTATGGGTACGCAGCGACTTTGGCTTTCTGTACTGGAATCGAACCAGCAACTTTCACGGCCGCATCGTAACGCTCTAACCAATTGAGCTAACAGAATATGATGGTAACTTTCGACAGGAAGGGCGCTGCGTTTTGCTTTCATGCTTTCTTTTGGAAAGTTTAGATAGCGCCTCCCCGATGTATCGTTAACATGATACGGTATTTTAGGGTATTATTCCTAAATACTGGCAACAACTCGTTACTTGTCAGGCTTTTTCATCGTTACCTGCGTATTTTCCTATTGCGATTTAACGCTCAACCAACTTTACCGGTTGTCGGTAGATTCTCCGTGAAGTACACTCTCGAACCTGTTTTACGCTTGCTTACACGGCATGACCAAAATCATGGCAGTTTCCCACTTTATTCCTATCGCTAGGCTTATCCTAAAGACTATAAGCAGCCTTTTTCTTATTTCAATGAACAAAAGCCCCTGTATAAAATAGCTATTTAGCCATCACAAAACGCCAATTTAGTGAGGTGTACAGGGGCAGTAATAAAATTTCTGATACATCTTTTAGGCGTTTTGCTGAATCAAAGGTAAAATAATTTTTGATTTAAACAAATTAATATTTAATATTGCAATAGGATAAGTCTACGTTATCATCGAAAATATTGGATTGCGTGTACTCATACACAATAGACAACCCCGGAGGCAACGTAGACAAACCCTTCGGGGTTTTGTTTTTATGCGTCCATGGACACGATTCGAGACAAAACCTTAATTAAAAGGCATAGAATGATTTTGGGGTTACCCAAAGGGACGAAAAGGAATATTGCCACGGAGCCAAGAAGCGGAGCCGCCTTTTCTGAGACTGATCTTAGGACTTTCAATAACAGCCGCTTCAGCTTTAACATACATTCCGAATATCTCAGGTAGCAAGTTAAAGGGGTCTCTACTGGACTAGGTTTTTGACCTTTTCCGTAGGGACTACCATGCTTACAAAACAAAACCGATAAACTCGATAGCAAGTTAAATACCACACCAAATGGGCTATAAAAAGTTATACTTAAAAGAAAGAAGCGGGCAAAAGATAGAATGTGAATTGATATACAGCCCTATAAAAACTGATTACAAAGGAAAGAAATTAAAATCCCCTGAAGGAGTGATACAAATACCCACAAAAACAGGGTGGGATTTTAGACAGGTTCCATTAGTATATTTGGAAGAAAAATAAACTTTAACATTTCTTATTAGTAATATTATTATTATTTTTATATATTTGTGTTATTAAAATATGCCAATATGAAAACATTTAAAGGAACAAAAGGGAAATGGGAAATTAAATCGCCCAAGATTTATAGTTCAAGAAAAAGAACGGAGGTTTATACAGACACAACTGAAAGAGTAAAAATTACTTCTCCGGTTTTTGAAATATTACACAACGAAGAAAGTATAATCGAATCTAATTATAACGCTCAACTTATAGCAGCAGCCCCTGAACTTTTAGAGGAGCTGATAGATGCTGTTGACACTTTGAGAAGAATTGCTAATGCAGCTCCTAACTTATTAGGTGTAGTAAATGTTGACTTGATTAACAGCGCAGCTTTAAAGCACGAAAAAGTAATCAATAAAGCATTAGGGGAATGAAAAAACTAATAAACCACTTACCTGTACTTTTATCTGAATACCAAATAGAAATAGATTGGGATTCGGAAGAGGGAACCGCCAACGGACATATAGCCGATCTTATAGCGGGCGATTGGGCTTGTAGTTTTGATTATGTGATATTCGCTACCAGGAAATTAACCCCGGCGATATTTGACTCACCGGCCGAGGCAAACGACCATCATTACACAACGGCGCTTATGAACCTAAAGGTTTATCTGAACGACAAGGAAATAGACAGCCGGTACCTAGACGCTAAAGACCTTTACAAACTAGAAGATACGATCATTAAAAACCTAAATATAAAATGAAAACAACAGAGAGATTTGACAGAGCAGTTAAAAAATTATACCCCGCATTTCATGAAGGGACTTTGAACGCTTTTGATTGTTGGGATTGTGCGGTTGGCAATATTGTAGGGCATGGTAATTGGGCAATGCATGTTTTAGACAGGAGGTATAGAGAAGAGCCTAAACTTTTACAGACTGCTTGTAATTTTAAAGTTCCTGAACACGAAGACTATTCACAGCATGAAATAATTAAAATTGAATATGTGTTTTTAATGGAATGGTTTAAAGCTAAAAGCCACGACGGAAAAGACAAGCACATTCAATTCAAAGGCCTTTGCGCAGTAGTAGAATACCTATGTGAATTAGACAGCATTGAAAATGTAATGTATTATACCAAACTATTTGAAACCGAAAAAGGCAAACCAAAATACGCTTTAAAATGAACTATGAGGGAATGAGATTTGACATAAAAGTAAACGCAGACCATCCGGTAATAGTAATTCATTATTACGAAGAACAAAGGTTATTATCCGTTCAGGGGTATTACCAAAAAGCCTTGGCGGATCTATCAACGGTAAAGCATTCACATTTAAAGACTATTGTATTATGAAAGTACTACCAACAGGATTAATTACAGACGTTATAGACGGTCGTGTTGAGGTTTTTATGTCTTTTACTGATTGGATGACCTTTACCGAAAGAAAAGCTGTCTGGGAGCGTGAAAAGAAACAATATCGTAAATACTGGAAGAACTAATGTTTAAAGTAGGACAAAGAGTAGTTGCCAAGAAAACAACTCACGGAATAAAGAGGGGGAGTATCTATACCATTGAGAGTAGTTATAAATGTTGTAAGCAGGTGGTAGGTATTGGAATCATTTGGGGGAATGCTCCTTGTTGTTGTGGGGGGTGTGGTAAAATATATCCCAAATCAAATATATATTCAGCCAATCTATTTAGACCCTTAGACTACGAATTTGTTGAGAAAGTAATAAAACAGGTTAAGCCTGAAAAAATAAAACAAGATGTTTGATTTATACCAATCCCTGGAATGGGGAAAGAAAACCGATTACAAACGAAAGTTAGCCGCGCATTTAGGGCTGACCATAACTACCACATCGGTTTATTTACAAAACGAATATTTCCCTGCCGAACACGAAGACGCGGTTAAGGAATTTAATAAAACTTATAAAAACAAATAAAAAATGGAAGTAAAAATTTACAGAGAGCCAGAAAACGAAAATCTAATTATTAATGAAGATGATTTAAAAGAGTACAACGATTTGGCTATTGAATTGGGATTAGCTATAAGAAGTGCAGACGATCTTAAAGTCCCTAATGTTTATATGCCTTTGAATAATGCTACACAAAGGCAATTAAAAGCATTATGCCCTGAAAGCGCAAAAATTGAAGCCTATAAAAAATCTACCATTCCGTTAGAGGTTTTAAAAGTTTACAAATACGCCAAAGAAAATGAGATGTTTGATGGGTATAGTATATGGTATGACGACGAGGAACCTGACCCTTTACTCATTGGTTGGAATTGGCAAAGCAAAGAAGCCAGAAAAAACGCATACACATGGCAGGTGAATCGGTTTCTGATAGCTCGATGGGGTGATTGTGCGCTTGAATTAAGTGAACTACTAGAAAAAGGGAAAGTCAGAATTAAAGCCCAATTATTAGACAAAGCAAAAATAATTCAAGACAAGGTAAGCTCGGTAATCAATAATCCGGATTCCTATGTTAATAAGATAATTTCTGGCACTTCAATTACCGGGCATGATTTTAATCTGAACACAAATGCAGACGGAACAATTCACGTATAAAAATTATGAAACAAAAAACACTAGATAAACTGGTATACGGGCTTATCATTTTCGGATTAGCCTATGGGATATTTATATTTTTAATTGTAAACACATGACAGAACAAGAGTATAAAAAAGCACAAGAGGAAAAAACCAGGGCAAAATTAGCAGAATTATATTTCGCTTATGATTTAACAGAAACGGATTTTTTCAAACATAAGAATTATACTATTGTAACAAGGGCTGGTATTGAAAAAATAGAGGCCGTAGAAAAAGTTAGTGTTCATTTCGAGGTAATTGAATGCACAGCAAATTTTGCAGCAGTCAAAGCCTGGACAAAAAAAGGTGAAAGGCACATAGAAACTTTCGCAAGCGCCCTTAAAGGAGGTTCCTACAAGGACGGGAACACAAATAGTTGGTATGTGCTGGAGATAGCAGAGAAAAGAGCTAAAAGCAGATTGGTTTTAAAATATGTAGACTTGTACAAAGAAGGATTTTTTGCAGAAGATGAAAGCGCAGAGTTCAAAAAAAAAGACACATAAAAAACGCGGGGCAAAATCTAAAGATCCTGTTTATGTAATGGCTTCGGTTAGCCAGCTATCATACATAGACTCACTTATCGAAACTTCGCTGACAAACAATAGACAATACCAAGAATTGAAACAAAAAGCAGACAAAGGATTAACCGAAGGCGAGGCAGAGGAATTTATTACAGATCTTTTGGAAATACAAAGAAACCCAATTTTAGGAGGGTATAATTACCAACAAGGCGATATTACAAAAATGCTTAAACTGTTATGAATCATAAAATTAAAATGTGTGACCGGTTTGCTGAAAAGCTAGAATCGTTTAGAATTAATTCCGAGAGGCACAGCCTATATCATATACAGGTACAAGTACAACATAATTTTTATCCTTTTTATCAAATCACGTTAAATGAAAGACCTAACAGAAGTACTGGAGAGCATTGACGCGATAGTTCATACCTACGAAGGGGGGTCTTATCGGGCAATCAATGAAATGCACAGGGAAATTTCCTCTAATATGTACTGGCTTGTCAAGCACCAGATAGAAGCTCATCAGCGGTGGAACGCTGTTTATCACAACTATAAAGACCCAGAAGCGAACAAAACATCGTCAGCAGCCAAAGAAAGACAAGCAGACAAAGAGGTACCAGAGTTATACCAGTGCCGGAAAATATGGGAAGCAGCAAAAAACGTATCAATAGCGATAGGCTACGAAAGACAAACGGATTAATTATGAACACATTGGCACAGGGAATTAGCATTTTAGTATTGTTTATTGTAAGCCCAATAATAAACGGATGGGTTTTAAGCAAGATCTGGTTGTGGTTTATAGTTCATTCCTTTAACGCGCCAGTTATATCAATTCCAGAAGCCATAGGGCTAATGATATTAATAGGATTCTTTAAAGGCAAAGAGGTGGACGATGAATATGAAACAAAATCACTTTGGGAAAAAATAGCTTATTTGTTTATTAGAGTGGTTGTTAAGTCGGGCTTTCTCTTGTTATTCGCATTAATCATAAAGCAATTTCTGTAATGAAAAAACACACTAAAATTTATATGAAAGCCTTTGGCTATGATTTATCAGATCCAACACAGTTTATAAGATGCGAACGAACAGGCAACCGTGCCGTAGATATACATCACATAATTTCAAGAGGGAGAGGTGGCGAAGACCGAATAGAAAACCTAATGGCTTTAACCAGGGCGCAACACCTAGAATATGGAGACAAGAACCAGTATATTTTTCAACTACTACTAGACCACGAACAAGCGATGAAAGACGCAGGGGTTAAGTATGACATAGAATATTACGCAGAACTAAAACAGAAATATAAATGACTTATTTCAACACCACTAATTTAAAAGGCAAAGAGCTATCCACAAGAATAGCCAAAGCCAAAACCCAAAACGATAAGGTAATGGCGATATTTACCCACAGACCTATTTTAAGCCCTTCACAGGTACTTTTTTATTTCCCCGAGCCCAAACCCTTGCTTACTAGCATTAGACGCAGTATAAGCGTTCTAACAAGCCAGGGGAAGCTAGAAAAGATGGATCAAGTCCGTTCAGGATTATACGGGGCGGCAGAGCATTATTGGAAGGCGTTATGATAGTAGATTCGTTGACATTGCCGAACACCTGGTATATTTTTAGGGAGAAAGGGGTAGAAGTAAAAGTAAATATAGTGGCCAATCATTTGTTTTCTACCTATGAGCTTACGTTAAGGGAAAAGAAACAGATTGAAATAGAAATACTAAAAACCGGAGCAAGCCTTATAAAAGTGTCACCTTATGAAATCAAATACCTGATAACAACAAATGGATATTATACAAAGGAAAACAAAAGACTTCCGAGAACAGGTAATTTCAGAGGCAGATAGTAAATTTAAACCGCTGTTAAATGAGTTTATAGATTACTGGACAGAGCCGAATAAGTCAGGAACCAAAATAAGGTATGACGGTGAAAAGTTTTTTCATGTTAACCGAAGACTGGCAACATGGGCTAAGAACCAAAAGCATGAATCCGCCAAAATAGAAGTGAGGGCCGAAGTCATTAAACCATCAAAGACAATGGAAATAGAAACCGAAATCATATTACGGGCTTACAGGTATTTCAAAGCCAACAATGAATTGGAGTTAAGGCATGAGGAGGTCTGGGGGTTTTTGTACAGCTATAATATTTTCAGGGATCCGACAGAGAAAAGCGAAAAAACAGGCAAGACATGGGCTAACTGGTATAACAAAATGAAGTGGAGGGCTAAAGACAGAACGATAAAAAGTATTGCCGCCGCAAATGCGAATGACTATAAAAAAGAAAGAAATCAGATAGATGAGGGAACCCACCCAGATCTTTGGCGATACGGAAAACTAGAATGTTTAAAAACCTGGTTTAAGGGAATAAAGACAGAACAGGAACTTTTAAATAAATTACAATGAGCAAGTTAAAGACAGAAGGGGTTGCGGAATTTATTAACGATGCAATCAAAACTTTTGAAAATTGTGGCTTACTCCCGTCTGAGCTTTTGAGACAATTGTATGATGAGCTTCAAAAAGAAAGAGGCAGAACATACGAATTAAGAAAACTCCAACAACAAAACCAAGAGTTGAGGGAGAACCAAAAATCTGATATAATTGCGGCATTTTTAGCGGGGAGAAAAGCGGGTGCAGCATTTAAAAGGGCATCAGACAACGAAGGGTTGGCTGAGCAGTATTATAAAGAAAATTATCAATAATGGCGACTTGCGAAAAATGTTGGGAAGACGCGTATTTAATTTCGTGTGGGTCTATGAAAAGCCAAACAGAATGCTACTATGAGCTTTTAGAAGAAAGAAAAGACAATCCTTGTACCCCTAAAGAACAGGCCGGGCAATGGTGGGACGAAGAAAAACAAATAGATATCAGAAAGCTAAAGCCCTAACCAAAGAGAAATGACTGAAATAGAAAAATACAACCCTTGTATAGAAGCGGTGGAATACCGAAAAGAGTTTAAGACTTTTAAAGAGGCTTGGGAGAATTGCCACAGAGGAGACTGGATGCTTTGGCTGGCTTATAGGTTAAAAGTAAACCACAGGAAATTAACTTTAGCAAAGGCATATTGTGCTGAAACCGTTATTCACTTAATGAAGGACGAAAGAAGCATCAATGCTGTTAAAGTCGCTAAAAGATATGGCAGGCATAAAGCCACTAAAGCAGAGTTAAAGGATGCTTATTCTGCTGCTGATGCTGCTGCTGCTGCTACTTATGCTGCTTATTCTGCTGATGCTTATGCTACTGCTAAAAAAGAGAATCAAATACTAACAGCCGACATTTGCCGAAAGTATTTAACGAAAGACGTTTTAAGATTAATTGGATAGATAAAGAGAAATGATACAACCACAAGATTTAAACGAATGGTCCATAAAAGATTTTCAGTCTTTGCCTGGCAGGGGTTGGAATGAAGAAATAGAGCCTTTTGACAGCATAGTAATATTGCCTACCGAAGACATTCACACCAGCGGCTATGCTTGTATGGATTTTGTTGCTATAAATGGGAACACCCCTATTTGTAGGTTGAGCGGATGCAGCGATGTTATCCACTTAAATGGGATAGGCGGTTTTGGCGAAAACTGGGCAGAAGAATACGGTACTGTCCCAACAAAAATACCGCCTATTGCTTGGAGCGTTGATTGCTTAAGTAAATCTAAGTTGCTAAGAATTTTCACAGGGAGTTCAAAATTAAAAGCAGGGGCAGCGCTAAGCAGCTTCGAGCTATTCATTAACAGGAAAGACTTTAGAAAGGATTTTGAGAAGTGGTTTGACAAAAATTATGCTTCGATTCCCTTATGGGATTATCTAAGGCATGAAAAGGACAGGCTGCCTGAAATTATGTGGGGGATTTATGTGAACTTTTTTGATGAAACAGGAATTTATTTAACCATCGATCCTGATTATTTGGAAAGGCTAGAATTTTGGGTGGACATCGAAGGGAAAAATATTGGGGGACACAAAGAATTAGGCCCATTTAAAACAAGATCAGAAGCCAGAAAATCAGCCCTTGAAACGGCAATTAATTTATATGAGCAATGATTCCAAAAGTTTTATATCAATTTAAGGATAGAGCAGGGACACCATTTCAACCCTCAAATGGCACAGAAGGAATGATATTTTGCGAAAAGTTCTGCGATCAGTGCTTAAACTGCCGCCCCAACCCCGACAAGGAGCCTCAATGCGAGATTCTCATGTTGACTATGTGTTTTAGTACTAGAGATAAAGAATACCCGTCTGAATGGATTTTTGACGAAGAAGGCTGGCCTGTATGCACTGCATGGCAAAAATGGGACTGGGGTAATGACGATGACGGATGGAACGAACCGCCTGAACCTCCATATGAACCTCAAGACCCCGGCCAATTAACCATATTCACCGTAGAGGATTTTGTAGAAAATGAAACGGCAATTAAAATATATGAGCAATGAGAGAGCATAAATACAAAATTTGGATTCCGTATGCAAAAATTATGATACAGCCGAAGTCGATTCAGCATTTTCACGAATCAATCTTAAAAGGAATAACAATAGGCCAGCTAAAGCAGTGGGTTTATTTGCAATACACCGGCCTAAAAGACAAAAACGGAACACCCATTTATGAGGGGGATATAATTCAGGTTGATAACCATATACCCGAAGATGGCGAAGATGAGTCTTTCGATATAATTACAAAGTGTGAATGGAACGGATTTATGTACACATTGCAAGATAGGGCTTTTGGATGCTGGACAAGGCAACTAAGACACCAACCAGAAAGATTAAAAATCATAGGAAACCTATACGAAACCCCTGAACTAATTGAAAACAGATGAAAGAAGTTTTTTTAAAAACATGGGCCATTACAACATTTTTAGCGTTGGCTATCACTATAATTTTCTGGGCAGCAACAGGAGAGCTTGACTACGTTCCTCTAATTATTACACAGGCGGCTGTTGTTTTTCTAGTGATTATTTGGCCCGTCATAAAATGGATTATTGAACTATGAACCATCTAATAAACAAAGCCAAAGAAAAGGGGTTTGAGTAAAGAAGTAGACATAAAAAATATCAGGCGAAAAAAGCTAACAATGTTCCTTCATACTTTCGGCCATTTGGATAGAAACAGGATGGTTGACAAAGCGTTGGAAATGAATCTTTTTCAAACATCGGAAGGAGTGGAAGACATTTACAATTCACTTATGAGGTTTAAGGAATATCACGGAATAAAAATAGTCCCTCAGATTGAAAAGTTAGAAGAAGAAATTGCCGAACCCGAAAAGCCAACGGTAGTTTTCTTGCAAGGAAAAGTAAAAGTTTCTCAGCGGTCTAATAAACTGGTTCAAGCCATTAAAGAAGAAATCGCCAATCTTCAACAGCAACAAAAAATGCTGGAAAATATACTAGCAGTTTATGAAAAAGAAGCCCCTAAGAAGCATTAATTAAATCATTAACCTTAATAGAGTAGATATGAACATTGATGAAATGACCATAGGTCAAGCAAAACAATTAGCCTCTATGTTTTCGAGGCAAAAAAACAACGGATTTTTACAGGATTACATTGGCAAGTATGTAATTGTAAGATCATCTAATGAGGGAATAAACGCAGGATTTGTCAAAGCTCTTGACGAAACGGGAATTGTTCTTGAGAAAGCTAAAAGAATCTGGTATCACCGCCCCAAAGACAAAAAAACATCTTGGTATGAAGGCGTTTCACAATCAGGATTGAGCGACGATAGTAAAATATCTTGCGAGGTAGAAGAAAAGGCTATTGTTGAAAAATACAGTATCACCCTTTGCACCAAAAAAGCGATGGAATCAATAATTAAAAAAGAGGCCAATGCTCAAAATTAAGGACATAATGATTAGAAAAGGCTCTGGCTCTGGCTCTGGCGATGGCTCTGGCTCTGGCTCTGGCGATGGCTATGGCTCTGGCGATGGCTATGGCGATGGCTATGGCTATGGCTCTGGCTCTGGCTCTGGCGATGGCTATGGCGATGGCTATGGCGATGGCTATGGCTATGGCGATGGCTATGGCTATGGCGCTGGATATGGTTAATTAACCCACATTAAAACAATAGAGTATTATGGCTTACAAGACTTGCCCAGATTGCGGATGTAGAATTTACAAATACGGATGTGTTAACTGCAACGAACAGGATTACATTGATATGCAGGACGAATATGACAATAGCGATATTTATTAACCAATAAACAATAACAAGGCACGACAATGCTTGAAATTCGTAATCCTAGGAAAGTGAATCTTCTTGAGTAGTCTAAGTCGCTTTGAACACACGCCACGGGGAAAGCCGATAAGTGATTGTAACCACAATGAAGCGAGTGCCTTTACTTAAAATAACGAGACATGGAAGAAAACACTTTATTAATGCCTTTTTTTGATGACAGTCCTGCGTTTGCTTTAGGATTTGAATGTGGTCAGTTGTGGGAGAAGTTTCAAAGCGGAGATGTTATTGAAAATTATTTGATCCATACTAAGAATATACCTCAGATTAAAAAGATTGCTGAAACTTTTCTGACAGAAGTGGAATTTGAAAAGGGGGACGAATGGAGCACATTTTCAGCGAAGAAATTAGAAGTTTAGTATGGAGTGGATAAGCGAATGTTGTAAGGCAACGGTAACTTTAGACGGGAACAGTTTTTCAGTGACACGGTATTATGTGTGCGATAAATGCAATAATCCTTGTGATATAATACAACCCCCTAAATAGCCAGAGAATGGACAGAAATAACCGTGATGAAATTTTAAAGCAGATTGGGCGCACTGAGGAATCTATTAAAAATAAGAACCACAGGATTGGGGCGATTGACAAAGAACTCAATCGCTGGCCAAAGCGTAAGGAACATCTTTTAAAACAGAAAAAGAGCCTAATTGCTAAAATATCTGGGCAGCAGAAGTATATCAATCTACTTAACCAAGACATAAAAAAGCTATGACACCAATAGAGGAACTTAAGGAGAGATTAGGAAGTCAGGTCAAGCATTTTGAATTGATAGCCACCAATGGAGGTATAGAAGATTTTAACGAAAGATGGAAACACAAACCGATTGAAATAGTATACGAAGAAGCCCAATTAGTTTTGGAGTTGATAAAAGCATTAGAAGATTGTAAAAGGATGGCAGATTATAACATTGCAAAATTCGAAACTATGGCTCCCGAAATTCCAATAGGTAGTCTTTATGAACACAGCAATAGATTAAAACAACTCTTAACCCCCTAAACCTTAATTCGATATGCCATATTGTAAAATTGCAAAAAAACCAGTGTATAGTTGTGGACACCACGAATGCGTAAACAAAAGCCATTCAAAGATTAATGGAATGAAATATTGTTATGTAATCAACTCCCATGTTTATTCATGTAGTCATTGGAAATGCAACAACCCATAAAACCAAAATCAAATGAAAGATAAGAAGTTTGCAGAACAGATATTAGCCTATACAGACAATAGTTTTCACCATCACCCCAACACGAAGATTGACAATATTCAAAAAATATTAGAAGCCTACGCCAACCACAGAATTAAGCAGCTATTAGATGTTTCGGATGAGGAGATAGAAAAATACGCAGAACAAGAAATTTCCTCATGGAACCAACCATACACCATAGCCCCTAAAACTTACATGATTAAGGGCGCAAAATGGCTTAGAAACCACCTATTAAATAAAGAGATATGACACCCAGCCAATTAATCAACGCAAAGATCCACCCCATTCATGGGGGATTCTACTCAAGGAAAGTAGACGACAACTCTATCCGGCAGCGAGAAGAACGCCGAGGGAAAAAGAGATTGTGTGAAATCTAACAAAATGTTATATTTGTAATATGAGATGGCCCTGGCAGCAAAGACAACGCCAAATCACTAGAGAAGATATTATTTCAAATGAAGTATTTGAAACTATCGACGCAGCTTTAGAGCAAATAGGAATAGTCTTAAATGGTGTAGAGATTATTATTAAACTTTCACCATCAGAATCTGCGGAATTTACAAGCATATGTTCCAAAGAGTTTCGCCGACCAGAAGATCAAGCCAGGCTTATTATTTCAGAATTTATCAAAGACTACAATGGGAGCCCCCAAAGGAAATGAGTACTATCTTCTTCGTTCTAAACATGGACGCGATACCGAATACACTCCTGACAGTCTATTAGAAACTGCAAACGACTATTTTAACTGGTGTTTGGACAATCCTTTATTAGAGCAAGAAATTGTTAAATACCGGGACCATTATGAAAAAATCAGTGTTGAGAAAATGCGTCCTTTTTCAATTCAAGGTTTTTGTAACTACGCAGAAATAAACAGAGATACTTTTTATGAATACGAAAAGAGAGATGATTTTTCCGACATCACAACACGTATACGAGGAATTATCGAGAACCAACAATTCGAGGGTGCTGCTTCAGGATTTCTAAATCCCAATATAATTGCCAGAAAATTAGGGCTAGCAGACCGCAAGGATCATACTACAGGCGGCAAGCCACTTTCTTCCGAAATATCAGTTACCATTCGCAAATCAGAAGATGAATCTTGATGCAACGGTCGTTTTTGAAAAGAACTGGAACGCGATACATGCTACAAATCCTGACGGTACTCGCAAATACAGGTATATTATAAATACAGGTTCATCCCGTTCCTCAAAGACCTTTTCAATAATAGATGTGTATGACATTTACGCTAGGAGTAATTCATTTAAAAGATTAACAGCCTGGAGGGACACCAAAACAGACTGCAAAAAAACGGTGCTGGCAGATATGCTCAAACATCACAAGAAGACTGGCCGGTATAAAAACGGGTACATTTTTAATAAAACTGAAAGCATTTTTTTGTACGGTGATGAGGAATCAGGATCGACGGTTGAAATACACGGTACAGATGATGAGGAGACAGTACACGGTTTAGATCAATCTGCGGCTTGGCTGAATGAGCCCTACAAAATAAGCCGCGAAACATTCGATCAAATAGACCAGAGAACCGAAGATTTTATTTTAATTGATTGGAACCCTAAAAAGGCCCATTGGATTGAAGATTTATCAAAAGACCCCAGGGCAATAGTTATACATTCCACTTTTAGAGACAACCCATTTTGTCCCGAAGAGCAGCGAAAGAAAATTTTAGGGTATCAACCACTTTCAAAATGTCATGTAGTTGAATCCGGCAAACTGAAATCCACCAAGCAGGCAATGAATTATGATACAGAGAAGAATATTGCTGGCCTTACTGAAAAGGAGATAGAAGAGCTTTTACGATGCCGGTTAAATGAAGAGAAGAAATCAGCTAATGAGTTTAATTGGGATGTATACGGGCTGGGAATTAAAGCCGAAAACCCGCACCGAATCTTCAAGTTTACTGAGATTTCATTACAAGAATATAGAGATTTAGATGTTCCTGTTTACTATGCTGTGGATTGGGGGGCGGTGGATCCTATGGGGATTTTGGAGGCTAAATATTATGATGGCGGGCTATATCTCCATGAGCGTAATTACGCAAGTGAAAATAACTTAAAAGAGGCTTTGACGGCCACAGAGCGGGCTCAGATCGATAAGATTGAAGAAGGGTTTATAATGTGGTATTTCGACAAATTAGGATTGGATAAGAGCCGTCCTATGGTTTGTGATAATAATAGAAAGTCCAAAATAATAGCATTACGAATGGTTGGTTTTGACTATGCTATTGAGGCGCGTAAATGGCCAGGATCAATTATTGATGGTATTGACTTGGTAAATGATATTCAGGTTTACTACACTTCAACAAGCGTAAATTTGAAATATGAGCAAGAGAATTATCAACGCAAAGTGGATCGATACGGGGCCGTAATGGAGGAGCCAGAGGATAAGGACAACCATTTGATGGATCCTACCAGGTATATTGCACAGTTCTTGCAGTCTGAAGAAATTATTAAGGCGGTAGCGTGAAAAATCGGTCCCAACTGCATGGATGCCCAGGAATATGCTTGTAGGGGAATAAAAGATGAACTTGGTCTTATTTTGTAGCTCTAATACCTTGCCAGCGGCCATCAGCATAGAAGTGAGCGTACCCCTCAGAAGTCTTTATTAGTTCGTGTGGCTCACAAGGAATAGCCTTAGAGATAATTTTTAAAGTCTCCATTGATGGCTTTTTTAACCTGGAATATAGGCGCTGAGGAGACCACCCAAGCTTTTGAGCGAGTTTTCTTTTAGTGAGGTTGTTTGATTTTAACACTTCTTCTAATCTCATAATAAAGATACATTTTTCAATTCATACCGCAAATTACAAAATTTATGTTTATTTTAGCGTTATGGTTAGTAAAGAAACGATTTTATCAGACAAAATAATTATACCAAAAGCCAATGACTTTGCTGCGGTATATTTTTTGATACACAATGACAGGATAATATATGTCGGAAACTCGTGGAGATTCAAGGCTCGGCTAAGGGTGCATAAGTCCAATAAAAGAATGTTCTTCGATTCTTATTACTTTATTAAAATTAGCGACCATGGCCAGCGAGTAAAGATTGAAAAAGAATATATAAAAACTTTTAAGCCGTTGTTTAATTTTACAGATAATCTAGATTATGAAAATGGCAAAAAAGAGGTGTTGAGAACTTTTCTTTCAAAATGGAACAGCCTAGAAGAAGTATCGGAAGCCTGTGGAATTAAAATTAATGATGTGCGGCTATCTATTTACCAACTCCAGGGGCCTACAAAACAAGTCATCGATCTAGTAAATAAAACCGTACTTGCCAGACAGGTTAAACCTATAAATACTAAATTTAAAAAAACATAAAATATCGTTCAGATGAAAAAAACACTTCTACTTATCACAATGATTTCAATGCTGTTTTCATGCAGCAAAGACGACGATTTACCAGAAAGCTGTGATTGCCAGCATATCCTTTTTAAAGCCACTGTAAACCGCGATCAAGGAGTGTACAGGGATTATACTACAACGGACTGTTTAGCAAGATGGGAAGACCCCGGCTATCTTGTCACGATTGACTACTCTACTTCTCCGGTAACTATTTACGGGCCTAGCGAAGAACAGGTCCAGGTCGCTAAGTTTAAGAATAACCTTTGTGATTGAAAATGTTGTAAATTGTAGTTATGGAAAAAGAACAGAGTCGATACCAAAAGTTACTAGAACAACGTGAGTTCCATCGTAACGAGTTCAAGAAGTTGGACGATAAAATTAAGAAGATAGATTCGATGGTCGAGCGACGCCATCGGCCAGTAGGTAATTACGGATCACAATTAAAAAACCGCCCCAACTAAGAGGCGGCTTCAGCTAATTACATCCATGAGAACTCTATTTATATTCCGAAGTGGATTACCCCGGCACTTCAAATTTAACAAAAAATATAACAATCCGTTACAGATGTAACAAAAATTAGTTATCTTCGCAGTAGTTCACTGATATACCTTATGGTAGCAGTGGACTTATTCAGTGAACATCTAAGACCCTGTTAGCACGAGGAAAATAACAGGGTTTTTTCATGGCTATATGGAATGGTATTTATAATCCAATAAAGTGGGTCCAACGACTTGCTAATGGCTCATACTTCTATACTATTTGGGAAGGTTCTGTTGGTTGGCTCAAAAACACTTCGGATCAAAAGAAGATTAAATCAATTCTTGAAAACCCCGCAGCACTTTACATTTTTTTACTCCTTCCTGAGCTGTTTTCTATGGGAGAATACAAGCTCTTTAATGGCGATAAAGAGGTTGAAAGTGATCCTATTTTAGACCTACTCCAAAATCCAAACCCTCTTCAAACAGGTACACAGTTTAAGTGGGATTATATGTTTCACCGGAAGCTAGGAACTGCTAATCTCTACATTGATAGTAAGATCCCGAGAGAACAGAACAAACTATACTTCCTTTCTTCAGATTGTTTGGAATGGCCAAAACGTATGCGTGATGACGCTATGAATATTGTGCTTTCTGACGGTCAGCTTCGAGAGATCAAAAGACAGACAATCACCTATAAGACTTCAACACAAACCCTTCGGTTCCCATTTGAAAAACTCTTACAGTACTTCGATATATCAAACGGAATCTCTGGTTTTTATTCCTCCCCTTCCAGAGTAGACGCCCTTTACAAAATCATATCCAATTCAGAAAACGCACTCCAGGCAAAGAACGTCAACACCGAGTTTGCCAGGAAGTTCATTGTTTCAGGAAAGGTGGGAATCGAGCAAACCTCTCAGCTTCCATTAGGGGAGAAGGATAAGGAATCCCTGGAGAGTTCGATGCGCAACACCAAGCGAACAGTATTCCCTACTAAGACAGCCACTAACATTAATCGCTTTGTAGAACAGCCCGGCATATTTGAGGCATTGGATAAGGCTTGGATGAATGACGCTTTTGTTATAGGCAAGATGCTCAACATACCCAAAGATGTCATTGAAATGTTAGGTGATGGGGCGACTTATGAGAATCAGGAGAAGGCCAGGGCGATGATTATCTCTTATTGTATTCAACCAGACGCAGACGATTTCTGTGACGGTCTTCTCAGA
>JAAUYH010058690.1_pt1 | contig 40564 bp, 41 predicted proteins | sample 7278061 | NCBI WGS metagenome assembly JAAUYH01 (sample SAMN14350203, study PRJNA611818) | marine sediment metagenome | isolation source: surface marine sediment (0.6m) | place: French Polynesia: Moorea | collected 2018-08
CAGAATGGCGACGCAGTTGTGTCGTCTGATCCGCAACAGTCGCCTGCAGCTCCCTCCCGAAACGGTCACCCCAGCCGCGCTCCCCCTAATCTGCACTGATCAATTCCCGCGTTACCCCTTGAAATGTCTATGAATTGACGTTGATTCCGTGTTGCCCCTGGGCAACCCGGCTGACCTCCCCTGTTGGGGATAAATAAATTTTGGAGTTGAACATGAACAGGACCCTTTTGAGTCTGGCCATTGCCTGTGCCGTCGCGCCTGGAGCGTGGGCCCAGGACGCCGAGGAAGAAATCGAGCAAATTATTGTAACCGCCACCCCGTTGAACACCCCGGTTGACGACAGTACCGTGATCACCGCCGTGCTGACGGGCGGCGAGCTTCGGGAAAGACTCACCACCAGCATTGGCGAGACCGTCAATAATCTGCCGGGCATCCACAGTGCCTTTTTCGGCGCCGGCGTGGGACGCCCCATCATCCGCGGCCAGGACGGCCTCCGCATCGCGGTACTCGAAAACAACATCAGCAGTAATGATGTGTCCGCCGTCAGTGCTGACCACGCGGTGTCCATCGAGCCCTTCCTGGCGCGCCAGGTGGAAGTTCTGCATGGCCCCGCGACGCTGCTGTACGGCTCCGACACCATCGGCGGTGTCGTCAACGTACGCACCAATCGCCTGCCCGAGGACATGGGCGGGGATGGCGTCAGCGGTTCTCTGGTGCTGGAGGGCGATAGTGTCGCTGACGGTCTGTTCGGTGGCGCTGAGATCAACGGTCAGAGCGGCCGGATTGCCTACCATCTCGACGCGTTCTACCGGGATGCGGACGACTACGATATTCCCGGCTTTGCCGAGCGCGAAGGGGCGGATGACCTGAAGGACGAGGACGATGAAGAAGAAGCCTTTGGCACGCTGCCCAACAGTGGCGTGGAAACCGAGGGTTTTGCCGCGGGCCTGAGCTATCTCGGCGATAGCGTTGTCGCCAGTATTACCGTCAGTACCTTCGATACGCTCTACGGAATTCCCGCCGGTGAGGAGGAAGAGGAAGAAGACGAGGACGACAAGCTTGGCCTGAAAGGCGGCGGTGAAGAGGTCTCCATCGACCTGGAGCAAACCAAGATTGACGGACGCCTGGCCTTCGCCAATCCGTTTGACGGGATTGAGCAGATCGAGTTGTTGATTTCTGATAACGACTACGAGCACGTGGAACTGGAAGGGGATGAAATCGGCACCCAGTTCGATACCGATACCCTGGAAACCCGGCTCGAAGTGACCCACAACCCCATCGGTGGATGGCGTGGCACGGTCGGCATCCACTACCGGGATCGGGACTTCAGCGCCTTGGGGGAAGAAGCGTTCGTGCCCCCCAGCACTACCGAACAGCAGGCGCTGTTTATCGTGGAAGAAAAAACCGTGGGTGACGTCCGCTATGAGGTAGGACTGCGAATTGAAAGCCAGGATACCGATGCCATCAGCGGCGTAAGCGCAAGCCATGACCCGTTCAGCATCTCCGGGGGTGCGGTCTGGCGCTTCAACGAAGACTTTCAGCTGATGGTGAACCTGGCCCGAACGGAGCGGGCACCGTCAGAAGTGGAGCTGTTCGCTGACGGACCACACCTGGCCACCGGTACATTCGAAATCGGCAACCCCAACCTGGTGGAGGAGCGCAACACCAGTTTCGATTTGACCCTGGCGACGACCACCAGCCCGCTCACCGGTAGCTTGTCCTATTACCAGTACAACTACGACGACTTCATCTACCTGAACGGCACCGGGCTGGTCGAAGACGGACTGCCGGTGTTTGAATGGCTGCAGGCCGACGCTGACATTTCCGGGTGGGAGGGCGAACTCGCACTGAGTTTTGGTGAGGGTTGGAGAGCCTCGATGTTCTTCGACTCCGTGACCGCGGAGCTGGATAACGGAGGTGACCTGCCACGTACGCCGCCGAACCGCTTCGGTGCCGGACTGGACTGGGATTGGAACCAGTGGCAGTTCAGCCTCGACGCGATCCGCTACGACGACCAGGACGACATCGGGGCGTTTGAGCGACCCACCGACAGCTATACCATGATCAACGCCGACGTGGTGTACAACATGGGTGACGTTGGCGGCCTGGACTGGCAGTTCTACCTGCGTGGCCGCAACCTGGATGACGAGGAAGCGCGCAACCACACGTCGTTTGTGGTCGAACGGGCACCACTGCCCGGGCGTAACTTCATCCTGGGTCTGCGGGCCGCCTTCTAGAGGTCAACCTGATCCGAGAAAAACGGTCTCACTGGAGGCCGTTTTTTTTTTGCCTTCAGCAGGATGTTGACCGCGTCCGCATCTCCTGGCGCCGCATGGGCATGCTGTCCACCAGGTCAAACACTACTGACAACGAGGGCGGCCGTTGATAGTCGCCCTTGACGCCGCCGTCCTTGCCCACCAGCAGGATGCGGAATGCCTCCGGCGCAATCCCGAACCGCTGGCGTAATGCCGCCGCATCGGACGGTGCGATGGTGTTTTCTCCCAGGAAGCTGGTGCCAGCCGGACTGATGCGACCGATCACCATGTCACGCTCAGCGACAGCGCAGGCCGCAGCGTCAGCAGCCTGCAGGAACGCCGTGGAACGCGTGTCACCGGCGCTGGGAGAAAATACCAGCAGCACGCGTGCCTTCCAGCGCAGTTCACCCAGAGGGTCTTCCGGCTCCGACGCGTTTGCCATGGACGTGGTCATCAGCGCCAGCGCCACCACGCAGTGCACAGGAAGGCGTTGAATAGAGCTCGATAGGTGCATATATGACACGCTCTGATGTTTATGCGATTGTCTTCCATATAACACTCGTACGGTTCCAGGGGTCAGCCATGCCCGGGTTCCGCGTATCAGTCATCAAGGACAGTGAACAACATGCCAGAAACGCCATCAACTACCGAGATTGAAGCGGCCGTGTTCCGACGGCTGGTTAAACATCTGCAGAACCGAACCGACGTACAGAACATCGACCTGATGCTGCTGGCAGACTTCTGCCGCAACTGCCTCGGCAAGTGGTATCACCAGGCGGCGTTAGAGGCCGGGATGGACGTCAGCCTGGCGGACGCGCAGCAGCGGATCTACGGCATGCCGTACGCGGAGTGGAAATCCAGGTACCAGCTACCGGCCGATCCCGAGAAGATCGCCCGGTTTGAGGCACAACGGCAAGCCAGGGGCGACGGCGAGTAGCCCACGCCGACTGTCCGCCGCTACTTTTCGATTCCCCACAGCGCCTGGGGCAGCAGCGCCCGCCAGGCACTGCGGGCCATCACAACGGTGGAGAACCGGGCCACCCCTTCCTTCTCGTTCCAGGCCTCGCGGTCGAGGACGGCGATGTTGTCGAGCCCCGCTTTCGTAAGGCGCTGATTGATGGCCCCCAGCTGATCGCCCAGCAGCGATTCACTGGCCGTCATGGCATCTGCCAGTTCCTGGCCCAGCGTGCCGCGCCGGTCAAACTGGGTTTTCGTCGGTCGGCCATCGTAGCTGGTGACGTTGCCGTAGAGATTGCCCAGTCGCTCGCGCAGCTGTTGCTCGCCGGTGATCATGCCGCCTTTGGTCGCCGACAGGGAGGTGCGCAGGTTTTCAAGCGATTCCGCGTATTCACCCAGCGCTGTCTGCAGGGCCTTATCGGCGCTTTCGGCGAGTTGCCTGGCCTGGGTTCGAACCTCGATAAGATTGTCGGACAGGAAGGTGAGGTCATTGATCATGTCGTAAAGCTCAAGTGCCAGCGCCTGCTGGGCCGCGCGGTCGCGCCTGGCATGCGGCGTGCGTGGGTCGGCCACCAGCTGGACGGTGGATTCCAGGGTCTCCTTGCCCTTGGTGAGAACCACGCGGTACTCACCTTCCGGCACGCGGGGGCCGAGAAAGCCGGGCACCAGGTTGGTGGCCGGGGGAAACTTGGGCGCCTTGAAGCGCATGGGCCACTCGACCCGGTTGAGACCTCGCCGCTTGCCTCCGGGCAGGGTAGCGATCAGGCTGCCATCGTCGTTGAACACCTCGACCTTCAGGTCGCCAAACAGGTGCCGCTTTTTCAGGTAGTAGACGATGGTGGCCGATTGGGGCGGATTGTTACCGACAAAGGAATCATGGGCGCCAAAGCTCTGCAGCTGGGCGTTCAGCACCATGGGCGCCGGTCGCGTGGGCAAAATGGCCACGTTGGCGTCGATGGTTTCCTGGGTGATGCTGCGCAGCGGGGTGATGTCATCGATGATGTAAACGCCGCGCCCGTGGGTGCCGATGACCAGGTCGTGTTCGGTGGGATGAATCACCAGGTCGTGGACGGCCACCCTGGGCAGGTTTTCGGAAAAACGCGCCCAGTTCACACCGCCGTCGAGGCTGATGTAAAGCCCTTCTTCCGTGCCGAGAAACAGCAGGTCCGGGTTAACAGGATCCTGCTTGATGACCCAGGCATAGCCATCGATGTCGTCGGTGACCAGCGATGTCCAGCTGGCGCCGTAGTCGGTGGTGCGCAGCAGGTAGGTTTGCATGTCGCCGCGCCGGTGGCCGTCAAAGGTGACGAAAGCAGTGGCTTCGTCATGGGGACTGGCCTCGATCCGGGATACCCAGGTACCGGCCGGAACCCCATCAATATTGCCCACTACGTTGTCCCAGCCGCGACCGCCGTTGCGGGTGAGCTGAACGTTGCCGTCGTCGGTGCCCACCCAGATTGTTCGGTGGTTCAGCGGCGACTCGCTGATGGAATAGATAGTGGTGTAGTTTTCGGCGGTGGAGTTGTCGATGGTAAGACCGCCGGATTGCGCCTGGCGCTGGCCCTGGGGGTCATCGGTGGTCAGGTCCGGCGAGATGGCTTCCCAGGACTCACCGCGATCCTTGCTGCGGAACAGGTACTGGGCGCCGTAGTAAATGGTGCCGGGCTTGTTCGGGCTCAGGTGTATCGGCGTGTTCCAGTTGAAGCGCAACGGCTGCTGTGCCGCCTGAGCGGCGGGCTGAATGCGCTTGATCTCCAGCGTCTCGCGGTCAACACGCTTGAGCTGGCCACCCTGGTACTCGGTATACAGTACCCGATCTTCTGTCGGATCCGGGAACGACCAGAAGCCATCGCCAAATCCGATGTTCTGCCAGTGTTTGTTCTGTATGCCGCCGGGCGCCTGGGAAGGACCCATCCAGGATCCGTTGTCCTGCAGGCCACCGTAGACGTTATAGGGCCAGCGCGCATCAACGGACACGTGGTAAAACTGGCTGACCGGCAGGTTGGCCACGTGGCGCCAGTGGAAGCCGCGGTCTTCGGAAACATAGACCCCGCCGTCGGTACCCAGGAACAGCTGCTGCGGGTTCGACGGGTTGATCCACAGCGCGTGGTGGTCCGGGTGAATCGAGACGGTAAATCCAGCGCCAAACATGCCGGAGAAGCTTTCGCCGCCGTCAGAACTCACCGTCAGGGAAAATGCGGGCACGTAGACGCGGTCCGGATCGCTGGGGTCCACCACCAGTTCGCCGAAGTAGAATGGTCGCATCTGGATGTTGCCTGAGTCGTCCTTCTCGACCCAGCTGTCGCCGCCATCGTCAGAGCGGAAAAGCGCGGTGTTTTCGCTTTCGATGGCTGCGTAAACGCGTTGGGGTTCCGAAGCGGCCACGGTGACGTCGATGCGGCCCTTGTCGGATGCCGGCAGCCCTTCGGTCAGTTCTTCCCAGGTGTCGCCGCCGTCGGTGCTCCGGTAAAGGCCGGATGTCGGGCCACCCGACTCAAAGAAATCCGGGTAGCGGCGAACCTGCCACATGCCCGCGTAAAGCACGCTGCCGTCCGGCGTCATGGCCAGGTCTGAGCAGCTGGTGGCGTCGTCGATGTGCAGCACGTTATCCCAGTTCTGGCCGCCATCCTGGGACCGGAACACGCCGCGGTCGCCGCCGCTTGCCCACAGGTGCCCCAGGGAACAGACGAAGACCACCTCACTGTTGTCCGGATGCACCAGCAGTTCAGCGATGTGATCGCTTTCTTTAAGCCCCATGTGCTGCCATTTTTCGCCGCCATCTAACGACCGGTAAACCCCGTCGCCCGGGGACACCGTGTTTCGGACCGAGCTCTCGCCGGTGCCGACCCACACGGTTTCGGCATTGCTGGGGTCGATACGCACCGCCCCAATGGACTGTATGTGATCGTCGAATATGGGCTTGTAGACGATGCCGCCGTCGTCGGATTTCCATACGCCGCCGCTGGCGGTGCCCACGTAGACCGTAAGCGGCCCATCGTCATGGACCACGGCGTCGATGGAGGAGATGCGACCGCTCATCACTGCCGGGCCGATGCTGCGCGCGCTCAGTCCGCCGAAAGTGGACGAGTTGATTTCAATGGCGCCCTGCGCCGCCGTGGCGAACGCGATGGCGGCCACGCAAATGGTGTTACGAATGCTCATGCGTGTCTCCCCAGGACAGGTATGGTTGATACCGCTGCTGTTTCCAGGCAGGGGCCCGGCAACAGCAGCGGCCAGTCTTACTCGGCAGCCGCGGCGGGCTGTTCTACCTCTGGCATGGCGAAGCGGTCGGACTTGAGGTCACTGACGTTGAGCTCCGCGGTTTCGATGGTGATGGCCTGCTGCATCGGGGTGGGGCCATCGCCGATGTTGGCAATCATCGAATGCGCCATGACGATGTCGCCGACTTCCTTGTAGTCGCCGATGGTCTGGGAAAAGGCCATCTCGTTGCCCTGGATGTCGCGCACGCCCTTGGAGAGAAACGGCAGGCAGTAGTCAGTATCGAGGAACATCGTCACCTCGTCTTCGCTGCCCGCGCGAACCACTTTCAGCGCGTAGGCTTCGGTGCCTTCAACTTCCTCGGTGCCCACCAGTTCGACGCTGTGACCCTTTTCCTGCCAGTTAACCAGCGGACCTTCCCATTCAGCCATTTCCTGGATGGATTTGAGCTGGTCGTCTGCCATTTTTTCCGGCGTGGTCTTACCCATGAACGGCATGATGGCCCAGCCGGTCTCGCCGTCGTAGGCCTGTACAGCGGTCATGCCCTGAACCTCGAACTCCAGCCGGACCCGGTTGGGCTGCTGGAACTCGATGGTGAACGGCGCCTGCATGGGACCCATGGTCATGGTGCCGGTCATTCGTGCGGACTCGACAGCCTTGATGTTGTCCAGCCCGCCAAGGGTTTCGTAGTTGCAGGAAAGCACCTCATCAAGGTCGGCTGCGGTGGCGGAAAATGTACAGACCGCAGCAGTAGCGGCGAAGAACAGGCGTTTCATAGGGCAGGGTCCTTGGTGTCAGGAACGGGAGGGTCAGTCTAGCCGAGATTGGTGTTGAATCCACTAACGAAAGTCACGCTCTCTTTTGACTTTTGTCAGGGAATACCCTGCGGGGGGCGGGGTATCTCAGGTAGATTAGCTGGTCCGAGATCAACGCCCTTGCGGGCCAGTATCGAAAAGAGGTGACTCATGAAAAACCGTTTGCTCCCAGGGCTGCTTGGCTTGCTGGTCTCATCTGGCGCACTGGCGGACGTGGAGGCCAGGCTCAAGGAAATGGGGGTCGAGCTTTATCCCCACAGTGAACCCTCGAATCCATTTGTCCCCGTGGTGCAAACCGGCAATCTTGCGTTTACCGCCGGGCACGGTCCGAAAAAGCCCGACGGAAGCTACCTGATCGGCCGGTTGGGCGACGATCTTACCGTTGCGCAGGGTGCCGAGGCTGCCCGGTTGTCGGGTATAGCAATCCTGTCCAGCCTGAAGCATCAACTGGGGGATCTGGATCGGATCAAGCGGTTTGTCAAAGTGCTTGGCATGGTCAACGCCACCGAGGACTTCACCCAGCACTCCCAGGTGATCAACGGGTTCTCCGAGCTGATCCTGGAAGCCTTCGGTGAGAAGGGCAGGCACGCGCGTTCGGCTGTGGGCATGCAGTCATTGCCCATTGGTTTCGCCACGGAAATCGAGGTGGTGGTTGAGCTTCACTCCAATGAGACGGCAGGGGAGAAGGCGGCAGATCCCGTGGATCCTTGATAACCGTTGTTCAGACGCGCTTGGCCTGGTTGATCGGGGCGCCCGGACCTCGTGGCTTGCCGCCTACGGCTTGCTGAGACAAAGCACAAATATAGGAATTCGCCTCTGTATCGTTGAATTCTCCGTGACCGGCAACCGGATTCGGCACCGGCGGTTTTCATCGGACCACGAACAGGCGATCTGACCTGAGCCGCTGCCCGGATGCGAACAACCCGTCGATCAAAAAGGTTTAATCTTTCCCATCTGCTGAATTGCGCTTACTGCCCGATCAGTGACGGTCCCGGGCTGGATTCGAGACGGCACATCGCCCAAACTTGCGCCCATGTTTACCTATATCGACCCCAGCGTTCGGTCCCAGTTGATCGACGCCGGCAAGCTCATTCGAATCGACAGCCAGGGGCGTCGGCTGGACCCCAACCAGCAGCCGGCCCACGGCGAGTTGGCCGTCAACCTGCTTGGGCCGATTCCGCTGCCTGTCCACCTGGGCGATCTGGAGGTGACCGCCGACTGGTACGCCAGCGTTCGCTCCACGGAACTGGGCAAGGTGGAAGAGCTGGCCAGCGAGCTGCGCCAGCAGGGGGGACAGCGCCTGTTTTCGGTGCTGGCTTCCAGCATGGCGGTTAACAGCGTTCTGATCCTGGGTGACCCGAAAACCTGGGAGAATCCACTGATCCGGGTCCATTCCAGCTGCCTGACGGGTGATGTATTCGGATCCGAACGTTGCGAATGCGGTCCCCAGCTGAAGTCGGCACTTGCTGCCATCAAGGACGACCCCCAGGGTGGCATGGTGGTTTACATGGCCGGTCACGAGGGACGCGGTATCGGCCTGTGGGCCAAGGCAGCAACCTACCTGCTCCAGGACTCCGGCCAGAACACCTACCAGGCCAATCGCCAGCTTGGTCTGCCAGACGACTGCCGGGAATTCAGCGACGCGGCGGCTTTGATCCACTTTTTTGTGGGCAATCGACCGTTCCGCCTGTTGACCAATAACCCGAAAAAGATTAACGACCTTGCAGCCCTGGGCCTGGACCAGGTGACCCGGGTGAAGCATGTAACAGGCGTAGGCGACTGGAACCGGCGCTACCTCAAGGCCAAGAAGGACTGGGGCCACGCGCTGTCGGAGCAGGACATTGAATAAACAGCCCAACTCGGACTGGTGTTTCGTCTGCGGCCGCAAGAACCCCAGCGGTCTGCGCATGGTTTTCCATGACAACGGCGATGACCAGGTGGTCAGCGAGTACACCGTGGGCGACCAGTACCAGGGCTATCCCGGGATCGTGCATGGCGGCATCCTGGCCTCCATGCTGGACGAGGTCGTGGCCCGGGTGTCCATGATCGGCGACCATCATCACCTGATGATGTCGGTGAGGCTCAACGTGGCGTACCGTCATTCCGTTCCCACAAACACGCCGCTGCGCATCGTAGGGACCCGTGTGAAACTGCGTGGGCGACTGGGCAAAGCCCAGGGAAAGATCGTCCTTCCCGATGGTACCGTGGCCTGCGAGTCGGTCATGACCCTTGCCGATGTTCCTGAAGCGGTGTTGGACGACGGGGGACTGGAGTCGCTGGGTTGGCGGGTTGATGAGTGACCAGGCGCTCCCGCAATCTCGGATCCCGGTCCCAATCGACGGGGGCCTGGAATCAGGGCGGAGGTTCGAACCCGCTTGAGAATATCCGGTCCGTGCTTGCCGCCAGCGGCGCCGTATTGTCGGGGTCCGCGGCGCGGCTGACCCACTCGCCGTTGCCTGCAATCCCCGCAATGAGCTGTGCGTCCGGGGATCCTGCATCGCTACTGTCGCCCAATACGGTGCCTGAGCCCTCCTCAAACCGGTAGTAACCCACCAATCCCGGTGAGCCTGGCGCCACGACCTGGTCGTAGTTGTCGGCGATCTGCCGGGCAGAGCGAGCGGTCGCCCACAGCCGGACCTCGTCGATGTAACCCGCATAGGAGGGGTAGGCCGCACCGGCATCGTGTTTTTCGGCGGCAAAGACCAGGAAACGTCCATAGGGCGTCAATTGGCCCGTACCGCAGTTGCCAGTGACCGGCACGCCGTCGTCGGGATAGCTCAAATCAGCGAAGCTGACCCCGGCCGAGCTGGAAAAGTCCAGTACCCCGTCCACATAGATATGCTTGGTGCCCGTGGCCGCATCCCTGACCACGGCCACGTGGTGCCATTGATCATCCAGCACGGACGTGCTGCCCTCGATGGTGTTGGCTGAATCAAAATCCGGAGCATCACCACTGGAATTGCCGAACTGAACCAGACCGCCGGCTATGGACACGCCGTAGCTCCGTTCCGTGCCGCACCACACATCCCGGTCAAAAATGATATGGGCGTTGATCCAGCTGTAGTCGAACCTCTCCACGTCACCACCGTTGCTGTCGGAATCATTGTCTGACAGCCTTCCCCGCATCCACCACTCCAGGGTGAACCCACCACTGCCGATGTCCACCGGCGTGTGTCCCGCGGGACCTGGCAGATCGTCATCGAGGGGAAGCAGTACCCGGTCCTGCTGTCCCGGGGGACCCACGCCGCTGCCGTAAAAGCGCAGGGCGTATTCCGAGGTCTGGGCATGGACGGGCAGGCTGATGGCCGAGGCCAGGGTCGCGATTGCGAAGTGCTTGCTAAGCTGCATGACGATCCAAGATCCAATCTGATGCTGTCCAATCCCAGGTTGGATTGTCGGGGGCATGTGACCCATTTCCCAGACTCCCATGGCCTTATGCTAGCGCAACCGCCAGCCAATGCCCCATTCGCAAAGCTGTAGGTTCTGGTTATGCTGCGTAGCTGGGTAAATCGAAAGCTGCAAATGAACAGACAATCCATCATCATAGATTGCGACCCGGGGCAGGATGACGCGGTCAACCTGCTGCTAGCCATGGCCTCCCCCGACGAACTGGACCTCCTGGGCATTACCACCGTGGCGGGCAACGTGCCGCTGAACCTTTGCCAGCGCAACGCCCGCCTGATGTGCGACATCGCCGGGCGCGAGGATATGCCGGTATATGCGGGCTGCGTGCGGCCCATGGTGCGCAAACTCATCACGGCCGAGTACGTCCACGGCAAAACCGGCATCGACGGCGTGGAGATCGTGGAGCCGCGTACGCCGCTGCAGGATGAGCACGCGGTGGATTTCATCATCGACACCCTGCTTGAAAGGGACCCCGGCACAATCACCCTGGTGCCCACCGGCCCGCTGACCAACGTCGCACTGGCCATGATCAAAGAACCCACAATCGTCGAGCGTATCCAGCAAATTGTGCTGATGGGCGGGGCCATGCGGGAAGGGGGCAATTACTCACCGTCGGCGGAATTCAACATCATGGTGGATCCCCACGCGGCCCACGTGGTGTTCGACTGCGGCAGACCCATCACCGCCATGGGCCTGGACGTAACCCACACCGTGCTGTCCACCCAGGCCCGGATTGCCCGTCTCCGGGATATTGGCAACGATGCTGCGACGGCCACCGCCAACATGCTGGATTTCTATCAGCGCTACGACCAGCTGAAGTACGGCACCGACGGCGGCCCGCTGCACGATCCCTGTACCGTCGCCTGGCTGCTGCAGCCCGAGCTGTTCGAAGGCAAGGACTGCAACGTGGCGGTGGAAATCAGCTCGGAGCTGACCATGGGCAATACCGCCGTGGATTTCTGGGACGTGACGGATCGCCCCGCCAACGCCCACTGGATCCACACTGCTGACGCTGACGGCTTTTACCAGCTGCTGATGGAACGCCTGCATCACTATGGGTGACGGGTTTTGTGCCCTGTTGCTGGCCGCAACGACGCTGGCGCTCTGTGCCTGCGCCAGCCACACCGGGCTCACGGCTGACAAACAGATCACGCTGGAGACCGGCGAATTCCGGGTCCTGTGGGACCAGGTGTATACCCCCGAAGACTGGCCCGAACCCATAGCGGCCGACGTCTACATTCCCCAGCGGTCCGGACCGCACCCCGCGGTGCTGGTGGTCCACGGCGGCGGCTGGGAACGGCGCAAGCGCCAGGACATGGATGAGATCGCCAGCTACCTGGCCCGCCACGGTTTCGTGGCGGTCAATATCAGTTATCGTTTTGCCCCGGCACACCGCTGGCCGGCCCAGCTGCACGACCTGCAGCAGGCCATGCGCTGGATTCACCAGCATGCCGCCAAGCTCCAGGTGGATACCGACCGCATCGGGGGCTTTGGCTATTCCGCCGGCGCCCACCTGGTTACCCTGCTGGGGGTCATCGACGACGGCGACCCCCTGGACCAGCCTTACGGCGGTAGAGCCACCCGTATCCAGGCCGTGGTGGCCGGCGGTACTCCTTCTGACCTGAGGGTTTGGCCCGACGGTGACCTGACCACCCAGCTCATGGGCTCCAGCTACGGCGACAACCCCGACGCCTGGGACGGCGCTTCCCCCATCACCCACGTCACGGAAGGCGACGCGCCGACCTTTCTGTACCACGGCGGCATCGACACCCTGGTCAGCCCCGACCAGGCGAAAAACCTCAAGGCCGCCATGGACCGGGCCGGCGTTCCCGTGGAGTTGTACGTGGTGCCCTACCTGGGCCACATCTCCATGTTTACGCTGAATAACTCGGCCATCCGCGAGGCCACCCGCTTTCTGGGGTATTACCTGAGGCGTTGATCCAATCGCGAATCCAGGCCGCTTACCAGGGCGCCTCGTAACCATCGGCGATTAGCCCGGATTGGATTGTGCGACATCGCCGCTGTGTTGCGGCCAGTGCCATTAGCTCGGGTCGGCCATTTCGTCGCCCGTCACTGCAGGCTGACCCTGGAGGCAATCAGGGCCCCTCAGCCCGAAACTGAGACCGATTCAATGCTTTGCGGATTCCGTTCGACCTCTCAAGTTGGGAACGTGTCGGTTGAGGCGGCGATTATTTGCCTATGCGTGGATTAGGCGGATTGCGTTGGGGCTTCTGGTGCTCAGATGGGTTCCGGACCGGCGGATGACAGAGAAACATTAACCGGTCTATGCCTTGATCATGATCCGGGATTTGGTGGATGGGTGGGCGCTATTTTTGATCGCCGTAAGTAAACCAGGCGACAAACGCCGATCCGTCTTCCAGGACGTCGATCAGGAATCCTTCGCCCGATCGGTCGGCGCCGCCGTACCAGGTGCCGGAGACCCAGTCATTACCGTTGGTGCTGCCGAAGCCGGCGGCCTCACAGCCTCGCTGGCCCGCGTTGGGAAGCAGGCGCTCCAGGGCGTAGCCGCCAGAGCCAAAGGCCTTTTGAAAGACCGCGTCGGTGGTGGATTCGTAGTCGAGAACAGCCGAGGCGCAGCCCGTGAACTCGATGGAGATGCGGCCCCAGATAGGTCGTTGAATGACAGCAGGGTCGAAGTTGGCGCCAAACACGCCGCCGCTGGTGCTGGTAGCCTGCTCAACGGTCAGGGTGCTGTCGCTGAAGCTGCCCAGGCCGACAATCCAGTACTGGTCGTTGCGGCTGGCTTCGGCGTTGGACCCGTTGGGATAGAGGTCCAGCGGCACGCCGCGAAAGTACTCGATGCGATTGGGGATGGTGCTGGCGATGGTGTTGGCCATGGCGTCACTGATGCGGTCGCGGCGGTGGTCCAGGGCGTAGATCAGCAGGAACGACTCGGCCACGTCTTCCCGGTTGGGAAAGTCCCGGGCGTAGGTGGAGATAAACTCACCGTCGGCAGCCTGGGCCGCCAGCCAGCCCGGCGAGGCGGCGTGGTCCGCATCCAGGGAAGTGTGGCTGGCTTCGTGCACCAGGGTCTCTTCCAGTATTCTCCGGGCGATGTAGTCTTCAGCGAGGGATCCGGTGTGGATTAGAAGATTATTGTTGCCGCCCCCAAACGCCTCGTCGCCGCGGTGGATCCAGGAGGTTTCCACGTCGCGCCGGAGTGAGGTGGGTAGGCGGCCAAACACCTCAGCGTAGAACTCGGCCTGGGCCAGCGCTTCGGCGGCGTTAAACTCTTCGTTGACCTGGATCTCGATCTTCAGGCCGTCGTCATAGCTCGCGTCGAACAGGTGGGCGTTGACCTGGATGAACTGGTTGACCCGGCGATCGAACATGGTTCGCAGGGCCATACCGTTGCCGGTCAGTGAGACAAACGCGGTGGGATCATCTTCAGTGATGAGGTCGGGGTCGAGGAATATGGTGCCGGAAAAGGGCGGCTCGGCCTGGGCCTGGGCCCAGCCCAGGGCACACAGAATCCACATGAACCGCAGCAACTTCATGAGCCCAGTGTAAACGACATCCTCGGGTGGTGCGGGGCCAGGAAGTCCCGGCCCCGAGTGCCAGGCGGGTGCCTAGCTGGCAGCCAGGGCCTGGTCCAGATCCTCCAGGATGTCATCGATGGACTCGATGCCCACGGACAGCCGGATGGCTTCCGGGGTCACGCCCACGCTGGCCTGTTCTTCCTCAGACAGCTGGCGGTGGGTGGTGGAAGCCGGGTGGCAGGCCAGGGACTTGGCGTCACCGATGTTGACCAGGCGTTTGAACAGCTGCAGCTGGTCGTAGAACTTCACCCCGGCGTCAAATCCGCCCTTCACGCCGAAGGTCAGGATGCCCGAGGCCTGGCCGTCCATGTACTTGTTGGCCAGGTCGTGGTAACGGTCGCCGGGCAGGCCCGCGTAGTTGACCCACTCCACCTGGGGGTGGTCCTTCAGGTGCTCGGCTACGGCCTGGGAGTTGCTGCAGTGGCGCTCCATCCGCAGGGGCAGGGTCTCGATGCCCTGCAGCAGCTGGAAGGCATTGAAAGCGGGCAGCGCGGACCCGGTGTTGCGCAGCGGCACGGTGCGGGCGCGGCCGATGTAGGCCGCGGGTCCCAGGGCCTCGGTAAAGACAACGCCGTGGTAAGACGGCTCCGGGTTGTTGATGGCCGGGTAGCGCTCGGCATGTTCGGTCCAGGGGAATTGTCCGGAGTCCACGATGATGCCACCCAGGCTGGTGCCGTGACCGCCCATGTACTTGGTCAGTGAATGCACCACGATGTCTACGCCGTGCTCGATGGGCTTGAGCAGCACCGGGGTCGCCACGGTGTTGTCGACGATAGTCGCAACGCCGTGGCTGCGCGCCATGGCCGCTACCGCGGCCACGTCCACGATGTTTCCGGCCGGATTGCCGATGGACTCGAAAAACACGGCTTTCGTCTTGCCGTCAATCAGCTTTTCCAGGGACGCCGGGGAATCATCCTCGGCGAAACGCACCTCAATGCCCTGTTTCGGCAGCATGTGCGCAAACAGCGTGTAGGTGCCGCCATACAGCTGCGGTACCGTCACGATGTTGTCGCCCGCTTCCGCCAGGTTGAGGATCGAGTAGTTGATGGCAGCGCTGCCGGCGGACAGAGCCAGCCCCGCAATGCCCTTCTCCAGCGCTGCGACCCGCTGCTCCAGCACGTCGCAGGTGGGGTTCATGATGCGGGAGTAGATGTTTCCCGGCACCGCCAGATTAAACAGGTCCGCGCCATGCTGGGCATCGTCGAACTCGTAGGCTACGGTCTGGTAGATGGGGGTCGCCACGGCCTTGGTGGTGGCATCCGTCTCATAACCTGTGTGAATGGCAATGGTTTCGTCTTTCACGATGTCGCCTCTGGCTGCGGAAAATGAACCCGCATTTTGCACAAAGCAGGGGCGGACTGCGAGTCATCAGCACATGCGCCCGGGCGCTGTGGCCAAATGTCTCGAGCCGGTCTAAGCTTCTGGACGGATTTCCGCAACCTGACAGCGTCACCTGGCGCCTGGAGTCGACATGTCCTACCGCACCCTGGCTCGAAAAATCCCGGCCGTCGAAACCTCTGATGGGGCCGGGGTGAAACTGCGCCGGAGTATCGGTGCGTCATCCCATCTGGACCCCTTCCTGATGCTGGACGAATTTGGTACCGATCGACCGGAAGATTACATCGCTGGCTTCCCACCCCATCCGCACCGGGGATTCGAGACAGTCACCTACATGCTGGACGGCCATATGCGGCACGAGGATCACATGGGCAATGTCGGTGAATTGACCCAGGGTGGGGTGCAATGGATGACCGCCGGACGCGGGGTCATTCATTCCGAGATGCCGCAGCAGGAGGAAGGGCGCATGCGCGGATTCCAGCTCTGGATCAACCTTCCGGCGGCGGAAAAAATGAAGCCGGCGGCCTACCGGGACATACCTGCGGAGGACATACCCTCCGTGCGGGAGGACCGGCTGGCGATCAAGGTGATCGCCGGGGTGTACCAGGGCGCATCCGGCCCTGTCACCGGCCCCATCAACGGACTGAGCACCGAGCCCGTTTTTCTCGATCTGCAGCTGGCGCCGGGCGCGCGGTTCGAGCAGGATCTGCCCGAGCACCACGTGGCGTTTGTCTATCCCTACGAGGGTTCAGTAGAGGTGGGGCAGGAGGCAATGGAACTGGGTTGCCGGGTTGCTGGAATCCTGTCGCCCGGGAGCCGGGTATCGATCAGTACCGGGACATCGGCTGCCCGCCTGATACTGCTGGCGGGGCGACCCATAGGGGAACCCATCGTTCAGCATGGTCCCTTCGTGATGAACACATCTGCCGAGATTCAGCAGGCGCTGGCGGACTACCGGGATGGCTCACTGGTCGCATGAGATTTGTCCGGCCGATTTTCGCCCCGGCACGGCTGCGTTTCATTGAAACAATCGTTCAAACACGTAGACGGGCTTTTGGTACATAGTATGGGCTGTCAGAAACGGAATCGGCAGCAGGAAGATGGAACACTTCGACACAGTGGAACTGGAGCTCGGAACTGCACCAAGCACCGCTATTCCCACCCGGCCAGGCTATTACCCGGAACCTCAGGGTTTTCGCGGTGAGCTGAAGCGGGCCCAGGGCATTTACCGCGCCCTGTGCCGTGCCACCGACCAGGTGTATGCCGATGTTCGCGTGGGCCGCGCCCTGAGCGCCACTTCCCTGGACAAACCCATGGAGCGGATGATCGACAGCATCATTCGCCACCCTGACGCCATGGTCTGGATGTGTCGCCTGCATCCGCACCCGGACAATTACTGGGTCGGCCACGCGGTCCGAACTGCCGCTCTTGCCGCTGTGCTGGGACGCAGCATGGGGCTGGCCGAGGCCCAGTTGCGGCGCCTTGCCATGGGCGGGCTGCTGTGCCAGATCGGCAAAACCAAGCTGCCCATGAAGCTGCTGGAGAAATCCGGCCCGCTGCAGGCGGACGAGCTGGATCGAATCCGCAATCACGTTCAGCCCGCGTCGGAATTGCTGCGCGCGGCTGACTCGGTCAAGGACGAAGTGATCGAAATCATCGAAAACCACCAGGAGCGATTTAACGGGACCGGCATCCCCGGCGCCCGTCAGGGTGACCAGATTCCGGCCCTGGCCAGGCTGCTGGGCATGGTGGAGTGGTTTGACAGCATGATCAGCATCAAGCCTTACACAGACCGGGTGCTGACCCCCTGCGAGGCCATGGATTACCTGTACCAGCAGCGGGACGTGCTGTTCCCCACCCAGCTGGTGGAAGAGTTTGTGCGGGCGGTGGGTGTTTACCCCAACGGCACCCTGGTGGAACTCAATACCGGCGAGGTCGCCGTGGTCCAGGCCCAGAATTCCGCCAACCGGACCCAGCCTCGCATCGTGCTGGTGCGCGATCACGATGGCAAGGACCTGCCGCGCTACCGGCCCATCAACATGATGGAATTCAACCGGAATTCCGATGTGGCACTGACAATCCGGCGCGCGCTGCCGGCTGATGAATTTCAGATGGATGCGGCTCAGCTGATCAAGGCGGGTTCAGGTTCCAGCCTGAGCGGCCTGTTCTCCTCCCGCGTTGCGCCCCGGTTCCTGCAGTTTCAGATGCAGTAAAGCCCCGGGAGCGCCTGCCGATCCGAAAGGCGGATCAAACGAACAGCCAGGTCAGGTAGGTCAGGTATCCCAGCAGCAGGATGCCACCCTCCCATCGTTCGATGCGTGCCGCGGTGAACATCAGCCGCATGGTCAGGGCACTGGCGGCCAGCATCACCCCCAGATCGATCCAGGTGACCTGGCCGGCATCCAGGGGACTGACCAGGGCCGTCAGGCCCAGCACCGAACACACGTTGAAGATGTTGGAACCCACCAGGTTGCCCGCGGCCAGGTCGCTGTGACCTCGGACCGCGGCGACGATGGAGGTGGCCAGTTCAGGAATACTGGTGCCGATTGAGACCACCGACAGGCCGATGATGGCGGCAGGAACCCCCAGGCTGGCCGCAATATCCACGGCCCCGTCCACGAACAGTTTGCCGCCATAAACCAGCAGCAAAACGCCGCCCACAACCTGGATCACGCTGAGAATGGTGCTGTGCTCCTGGGGCACACTTTCCTCGAACTCCTGCTGTTCCCACCTGCCGGCCTTGCGGGATTGGTAAACCGTGTAGGCCATGTAGCTCACCAGCCCCAGCAACAGCAGGGTACCCTCGATCCGGGTGACCCGTGAATCGATCAGCAGCAGGGCCAGCAGCACCGAGGCCCCCAGCATGACCGGCACGTCCAGCCGCACCAGCTTGACGTCGATCCGGGTAGGGCGCACCAGGGTAGTGATGCCCAGGATCAGGCCAATATTGCAGATGTTGGACCCCACCACGTTGCCCACGGCCAGTCCGCCTTCTCCCTGCAGCGCCGCCTGGGTGGTGACCAGCAGTTCCGGGGCACTGGTGGCAAACGCGACGATGGTCAGGCCCACGACCAGCGGCGTCATGCCAAGACGCAGACCCAGCGACGCTGCGCCACGCACCAGCGACTCACCACCGGCGTAGAGCAGCACCAGTCCGGCCAGGAATATGGTAACCGTGTTGATCACCCGGAATCAGTCGGCGGTGGTTGCCGACGGCATTTCCTTGATGTACAGATCGTGCTTGGAGTAGGGGATTTCGATATCCGCGGCCTGGAAATAGCGGTAAACGGCCATCAGCAGGTCATGGGTGATTTTGCCTCGATCTTCCGGGTGGTCGATCCAGCACAACAGCTCGAAGTCGATGGCTGAGTCGCCGAAGCTGCGCATGCGCACCCGGGCGGGCGGCTCCTGGCAGACATCGCTGTTGTCCCGGGCCACCTGCATCAGCGTATCGCACACCAGGTCCAGGTCAGAGCCATAGGCGGCGCCCACCTTGATTCGCAGCCTGCGCTTGACCCAGCGCCCGGCGCTCTCATTGACGATTTTTTCGTTGGCGATGACCGCGTTGGGAATGGTGATTTCAATATCGTCACGGGTCAGTATGCGTGTGCTGCGCATGCCGACGTGGGTCACCATGCCGCGCTCACCGCTGTCCAGGTTGACGTAATCGCCCAGCTTGTAGGGCGTGTCCACCACGATAAACACGCCGGAAAACAGGTTGGCCAGGGTGTCCTTGGCGGCAAAACCCACAGCGATGCCCACAACCCCGGCAGAAGCCAGCCAGGCAGTGGCGTCAATGTTCCAGATCTGCAGGATGACATAGCTGCCGAGCAGGACCACCAGCAGCTTGGACACAATATCGAACAGCGGGATGGTGCGGTCCTGGACAATCTCGAAGCGGTGTTTGTGCCGGGCCAGTGAGGCCAGCAGCACCCGGGACACCCGAAAGCCTGCCACCATCCACACCAGCGCCATCAGTGACAGCAGCACCCGGACCACCACGGTGGTCGCCTGTTCGGCCACGCCGAGGCTGATCATGGCCAGGCACAGGGACCCGTAAAAAACGCTGAGAAAGATAGGTCGGCTGACGTGAAGCAGGATCTTATCGTCCACGTCGGTCTTGGTCCGGCCCGCCAGCCGGGAGGCCACTGAACGGAAGACCCAGCGTACCAGGTACGCAGCCAGCAGACCGATCAGGGCGATGCCCAGTGCCCTCAGAAATGGATAGTCCTGCAGTGCGCCCCACAGGGGCTGCAGCGGCTCGGGCAGCCAGCTGGCGGGATCGATCAGCAGACTCAGGTCGGTTGCCGGATCGGAGTCCGGGGCCGATGCGGGAGGGGTGGTCTGGGGGTCCTGCACGATGTCTATTTCGCCAACTCAGTCACATTTCCAGGGTTATGCCACAGTCGGGGTAGGAATTTTCCTACACGCAGACCGCCATCTGGCGATCCCCCAAACTGCTTCCCTTCCCTAGAATAACAATGGAGGTCGCGGCATTCACGCCTTGACGGAATCACAGCGATCCAACACGGGCCACGGGGAGGTAGACTCCATGCGAAGAATAGCCATTGAAAAAAGAATTCGTCAGCTGCAGGCGCAATTGATTCGACTGTCCATGTCGGCTGATCCGTCCAGCGCGCCCAGGCTGCGCACGCTGATGAAAGCCATTGCCATCGAGCGCCGCAACCTGCGGCTGGTGATGACGTCATGAACCGCGCATATTCAGGTGCCAAGGCGCCCAAGACCACCGAACTGCCGGATTGGAACCAGGCATACGACGAACTGTTTGAGCAGCATCGGCGACTGATGCGCGTGATTGTCGGCTTGCGGGCCATTGGCCGGGATCCCGGCAGCCTGGTCGACGATCTGGAACATCTGCAGGGCATGTTGGGGACGATCAACCAGATGCGGGAGATTACCGCGGACAAGCGTCGGGTCGCATGACCTTATGCCGGCGCCGGGGAATCGGCGCCGTTTCAGCTGCGCCGGTGAGCCCCCGGGCTGATTAACTCCTGAACCCGCGTGGCATGATTCAGCCGGGCTGGGAGGTTGTTGAAAAACGGAATTTTTCGGCAGGCTCCGCCGGACCAGGGAGGTACCGGCGTATTCGATAACTGTAAGTCATTGAAAATGTGAGCCAATGGCAAATCGCATTTGCCGTTGGCTTTGTTGAAAAAGCCATGGACGGGTTTTTCAACATCCTGCTAGTAGACACCGGCGATCTTCCTGTCAAAATCTGTCTGGGTTTTGCACAACAAGGCAGGAGCTGAGTGGGTCAGGAACAGGATCTGGCGCTGTTGATCAAATCGGGGACTCCCCTGATCGTCATCGAAACTGAAGAAGAACTGCGGGCCATCGAGCTGTTTCGCCACGCTCTCTCCCAGGCGCTGCGGCCGCTGTACCAGTGGAGCATCACCAGCGGTCTGAAGCGTCTGGATATCGACGTGGCCGAATTCGGTGCCGCGCCGGCTGACCCCAAAGACATCCTGCGGCAGGTTGCCGGTAACGCGGAGCCCTCCATATACCTGCTGCTGGACTTCCACCCCTACCTGAAAGACCCCCAGACCACCCGCAAGCTGCGGGAAATCAGTCTGGGTCACTTCGGGGTCGAGCATACCGTTGTGTTGATCAGCCCGACCCTCGACCTGCCGGACGAACTCAAAGGGCATGCGGCACTGATGGAACTGCATCTGCCCAGCAGCGAAGCCCTGGACCAGATGGTGCGCGAGGAGGCCTTTGACTGGTCTCGGCGCAACGCCGGCCAGCGGGTCAAGATCAGCCGCAAGGCCCTGGGACTGCTGATCCAGAACCTTCGGGGCCTGACCCTGCAGGATGCCAGGCAACTCGCACGCAGCGCCATTTTCAACGACGGCGCCATCACCTCCCAGGACGTGCGCCGGGTGATGGAGGAAAAATTTGGCCTGCTGAATCGTGGTGGTGTCCTGAGCTACGAATATGAACTGGTGGGTTTTGACGACATCGCCGGACTGGTGACCATGAAGAAGTGGATCAGCGACCGGCGCCCGGTATTTCTCAGCGACGACAATCCCTATGGCCTGGATCCGCCCAAGGGGGTGCTTTTGCTGGGCGTACAGGGCTGCGGCAAGTCCATGGCGGCCAAGGCCGTGGCCTCGGGCTTTGGTGTGCCGCTGCTGCGACTGGATTTCGGCGCCATCTACAACAAGTATCACGGTGAGACGGAAAAAAACCTGCGCCAGTCCCTCAACAGCGCTGAGGTGATGGAGCCCTGCGTGCTCTGGGTGGACGAAATCGAGAAAGGCCTTTCCGTGAGCGATTCTGATTCCGGCACCTCAAAGCGGGTGCTGGGCACCCTGTTGACCTGGATGGCCGAACGCAACAGCAAGGTGTTCCTGGTAGCTACGGCCAATGATATTGAGTCATTGCCCCCGGAACTGGTGCGCAAGGGGCGGTTTGACGAGATCTTTTTTGTTGACCTGCCAAAGCCCCAGGTGCGTTCGAAGATATTCGAGATTCACCTGCAAAAACGGAAACAGGACCCGGCCGAATTCGACCTGGAACAGCTGACCCTGCACTCCGACGGTTTCTCGGGGGCGGAGATCGAGCAGGCCGTGGTGGCGGGTTTGTACTCAGCCATGGCCGACGGCGAATCACTGTCCACCGAGGACCTGGTGGAGTCTCTCCGGTCCACCCGTCCACTGTCGGTGGTCATGGCCGAGCGTATCGCCTACCTGCGCGACTGGGCCCGGCCGCGCACGGTGAATGCTGACTGACCGCGCAGGCTTCGGGTCCTAAGGGCTTAGCAGAGACTCCGGGAGATCCTTGAACGGAGCAGCGAACTCCTGCAGGAATTTGCCTACCGCCGAGCTGCGGCGCCACACCATGCCAAGGGCACGCTTTGGCATGGGCTGGTCAAATGCCTTGAGGTGAATACTGGCCGGCATGGCCACCGGTGGTTTTACCGCCAGCACCGGCAGCAGGGTGATGCCAACGCTGGCGGCTACCATTTGCCGCAGGGTTTCCAGGCTGGTCGCCCGGAATCCCGCCCTCTCGTTGGCGCTGGCCATCTGGCATACCTCCAGCGCCTGGTCCCGCAGACAATGGCCGTCTTCCAGCAGCAGCACCGTGTGATCTCTCAGGTCGTCGATTTCCAGGTGCCGCGCCTTGTCCAGCTGGTGGCTCTGGGGAACGGCCAGCACAAAAGGCTCCTCGAACAGCGGTTCCACGTGCAGACCTTCGTCCTCCAGCGGCAGGGCGAGGATGGCGGCGTCCAGTCGGCCCTCCCGCAGCATGCGGATCAGGTCCTCGGTTTTCTCCTCGAACAGCAGCAGTTCCAGCCTGGGATAGCGCTGGTTGATTCCGGGCACAACGTGGGGCAGCAGGTAGGGACCCAGGGTTGGGAAAATGCCCAGCCGGAGGGTGCCGGCCTCCGGGTCCCGGGTCTGGCGTGCGACTTCCTTGATCTGGTCCACGTCGCGCAGCACCAGCCGCGCGCGGTCCACGATTTCGGCGCCGATGTCGGTCAACATCACTTTGCGCGGGGCACGTTCCACCAGTTGCACCCCCAGTTCTTCTTCCAGCTTCTTGATCTGGGTGGACAGGGTGGGTTGGCTGACGAAACAGGCCTCGGCGGCACGGCCGAAGTGTTTCACGTCGGCCAGGGTGACCAGGTATTGCAGTTCGCGGATATTCATCAGGGAAGTATTGAGAAAAACTATTAAAATGATCATATCAATCTGTTCTGATAAAACAAGCTGCAACTCCCCGCCTCGCTTTTCCAGGGGCTTCACGACATAATCGCCGGCCGTGATTTCCGCCCTGCTGAAAACCCTGGCCCTGCTGGCGGCGCCGGCCACGCCGCTGGACCAGATTATGGCCGAACGCCTGGAGCGCGCTGTGCTGGACCCCGGGGGCGGGCGCATCGCTCTGGTGGTTAACGGCAGCAGCGGCGCCACCCTGCGGGTTGCTTCCCTGGGGCAGCAGGAACCCAGGCAGGAGGAAACCCTGCTGTGGTCCGCCACGGGTCAGATTCCTGAAATCGCGTGGCTGTCGGACAACGCACTGCTGGCCATCGAGCAGGATCGGACGATGATCCGCTGGTGGACCGTGGAGGCCGACACTGGGAAGGCGCGCCAGGTATTCAGCCACGATGCCGGACAATCCGGTGGCCGCGGCCCGCGGCTGCTGGCCCTGATCCGGCCCCAGGGCGCCCTGATGAGCCTGGATCGCCGCAGGCCCTGGGAGCCTGACGTTTACCGGATTGATCTCAGCGACGGTTCCCTGGATATCGAACAGGCGAATCCGGGCCAGGTATTCCAGTGGTGGGTAGACCCGAGGGGGCGGGTCCAGGCCGGCCGTGGCTGGAGCTGGGAGAACAGGGCTCTGAACTACCACATCCTGGTGCCCCAGCCCGACGGGCAGCGCTGGCAGATCCGTGGGAGCCACCGGCTGGACCAGCCAGTCATCCGGCCGGTAGGGTTTTCTCGGGACGCGCAGTATCTCTACCTCGCCGCCGAGACTGCCCCGCTGCGGCGTCAACTGAGTCGGCTCGACCTGGCCACCCTGAAAAGGGACCCCCAATGGAAGGTTGACCTTGATGCCGGCGCAGTTTCGGCTCTGGGCCATGACCCGGATTCGGGTCTTCCAGCCTGGGTGGCGTACGAATCGGCGTCGCTGCCGGGCCGCCAGGGCCTGCAGCCGGGCTGGAATGGCATGCCACCCGGCCTGAATCGGCATGGTGGCTCCCGGCGCCTGGCCTATCTGGGTTCCGCCGGAGGAACCCAGCTGTGGTTCAGCAGTTCGGATCGCAGCCCCGGTGATTATCACGTCATACCTGATGGCCAGCCATCCGTCGTTCTGCCCTCTTCTCCCGGGGTGTCCTCCGGGTTCTCCATGGAGCCTATCAAGTTCCAGGCCCGTGACGGACACACGGTTACCGGCTATCTCACCCGGTCCGGCCCGGATGCAGGCCCACTGGTGCTGAAAATCCACGGTGGTCCCTGGTCACGTGACCTGTGGGGCTGGGACGCCGAGACCCAGTTCCTGGCCGGGCTCGGTTTCCATGTCCTGCAGGTCAACTACCGAGGCAGCTACGGCCTGGGTGTGTCCTGGCTGCAGGCTGGCCGCCGCCAGTGGGGCCGCGCCATGCAGAACGATCTGGAAGACGCCGTGGACTGGGCCCTGGAGCAGGGCCTGGCCGGGCCGGTATGCGCCGTGGGCTCCAGCTATGGCGGCTATGCCGCCCTGATGATGATGGTCGGGTCCGATGTCCCGGTGCGCTGTGCGGTGGCCCGATCTCCGGTCACCGACCTGCCGGCACAGATCCGCTCCATCCGGCGCCGTGGTGACCTGCGCGGTTACTACGAATGGGTGGACATGGTGGGAGACCCTCGGACCCAGGATCTGGAGCAGGTGTCGCCGCTGCATCGCGCGGACGAGATTCGGGGGGGCGTTCTGCTGGCCCATGGTACCCGGGATGCGGTGGTCGCATTCGAGCAGTCCAGGGACCTGGCCCAGGCGCTGGCCGGCGGCGAGGCAGACGTCACCTGGCTGCCCCTGCACGGCCAGGGGCACGACCTGGTTTCGCCCATGGTGAAAGAAAACTACTACCGGACCCTGGCCCGGTTCCTGGGGCAGCAGCTGCGGCCGGGCGGCGGGATTTCCGACAGCAATGATGACTCCGGCCGGCGCTGAGTTTGGGATACAATTCGCCGCTGTTTTTCTGAAAGGTCTGACATGTCCAAAACCACGGTACTGACAGGTATCACCACCACGGGTACGCCCCACCTGGGCAACTACGTGGGGGCCATCAAGCCCAGCATCGAAGCCAGCCGGCTCACCGATACGGAGTCGTTCTATTTCCTGGCGGACTATCACGCGCTGATCAAGTGTGAGGATCCCGAGCGGGTGAACCAGTCGACCCTGGAAATTGCCGCCACCTGGCTGGCCCTGGGCCTGGATACGGACAACGCGGCGTTCTACCGGCAGTCCGACATTCCGGAAATCCCCGAACTGACGTGGATACTCGGCTGTTCCTGCGCCAAGGGCCTGATGAACCGGGCCCACGCTTACAAGGCGGCCGTCCAGGACAACGTGGCGGCGGGCCAGGATCCGGATTACGAGGTGACCATGGGCCTGTTCAACTATCCCGTACTGATGGCGGCGGACATCCTGATGTTCAACGCCCACAAGGTGCCGGTAGGGAAAGACCAGGGGCAGCACCTGGAGATGGCCCGGGACATTGCCCAGCGATTCAATCACCGCTACGGCGAATGTTTTGTGCTGCCCGAGGCCGTGATCGACGAAACGGCAGCGGTGCTTCCGGGGCTTGACGGCCGCAAGATGAGCAAGAGCTACGACAACGCCATTCCGCTTTGGCAGGGCGCCAAGAAGCTGCGCAAGTCGGTCATGCGCATCGTCACAAATTCCAAGGAACCGGGAGAACCCAAGAGCGTCGATGAGTCAGCCCTGTATCCCATCTATGCCGCCTTCGTCGGCCAGGCGGAGCGGGAGCAGATGAAGCAGCAGCTGGCCGACGGGCTGGCCTGGGGGGAAGCCAAGAAGATCGTGTTCGAGCGCATCAATGACGAATTGGCGCCCGGGCGCGAGCGCTACAACCAGCTGATTGCCTCACCTGGCGAAATCGAAGCCGTGCTCCTGGAGGGTGCCCGCAAGGCCCGGGAAAAAGCCATCCCGCTGATGGAAAAGGTGCGCGCCGCCGTGGGCATACGCAAGCTGGGCTGACAGGTCCAATCGATGGAGGTGTGGGGTGCGCAGGGGGTTCTCCTGCCGGTAAACCTGACCATTGCCTGGATCTTCTGGACCTTTCCGCGCCGGCGGGGAAGCCGGAACAGAGACTGGCTGGCACTCGCGGTGGCGGCAACGGCCTGGGCTTTGTCCGCCCTGGCGGCTGCCCAGCTGGAGCCGGCTGATGCGCGCATCTGGCCTACGGTGGTTGGTGCTACCGCGGGTTTTCTCAGTTTCAGCGTGGTGCTGGCTGCATTCTGGTTCGGCCGCTTCGGACTGCCGAGATAAGCACGTCCGCTAGGGGCTGTCCGCTTCAAAGTCCGAGATATCACTCAGCTTCACCACCCCGATTTCGCCGTCCTGGCGAATCACCCTGCGGCCCAGTCGCGGAAAATCCGCCAGCTCGAATCGCTTGCTGCTGCCGCCCATCAGGTAGCGCAGGGGCTCGGAGCCGGTGTTGCGCAGATGGTGCGCGGCCTTGCCCGCTGGAAAGCCCATGAAATCCCCCGGGCCAACGGCGTACTCCCGGTCGTTGATTTCGGCGGTGCCGGACCCTGACAGGATGTAGATCCACTCGTCTTCCCGGTAGTGCAGGTGATAGACGCAGGATTCCTTTCCTGGCGGAACCTCAACCCAGCTGATGCCGGTATCGGTGAGCCCGGTCTGTTTGCTCAGGTGCATGCCACGCATGGCAGAGTTCGGGTTCCAGGGATGGGACGCTGAATCGTCCGAGGCTTCGATCTGTTCGGCCCGGATCAGAAAAGGGCAGGTCTGGTTCATGGCGCGGTCCTCCGGGAGCCTGGTTATTGCCGCTAGTGTATATTGCGGTCCCGTGTGGGTGGATGGAGCAGGCATGACCACGGTCTTGTGGGTGGCGATAGGAAGCGCGCTGGGCGGAGTGGCCAGGTACGGCTGCTCCGGTCTGGTGGCGCGCCTGGCCGGTGAGACTTTCCCCTGGGGCACGCTGCTGGTCAACGTGCTGGGATCCCTGGCTATCGGGCTGGTGGCGACCCTCAGCGCGCCCGAAGGGCGCTGGCTGTTGAGCGTTGAAGCGCGCCAGTTCCTGATGGTTGGTGTGTTCGGGGGGTTCACCACCTTCTCCAGCTTCAGCCTGCAGACCCTCAACCTGGTGCAGGACGGCGAGTGGCTTTACAGCGGCGCCTACGTGGTGGGCTCCGTGGTGTTCTGCCTGGTGGGCGTTTGGGCCGGCCATGCCCTCGGCATGGCCCTGAACCGTTAAGACAGCAATGGCAGGTGTTGGCAATGGCGACTGAGAGGCAGGCGATGCTGCTGCGGGTTTTCCTCGACGAGACCGATAAGTTCCAGGGCAGGCCCCGTTACCAGGAACTGGTGATCCAGGCCAGGCAGCACGGTCTGGCCGGGGCCACTGTGCTGAGAGGACCCCTGGGATACGGAGAGCGGGGTGAGATCCATACCGCCAAGATCCTGCGCCTGGCGGAAGACCTGCCGGTGGTGGTGGAAATCGTGGACCAGGAATTTCGGATCCGTTCGTTTATGCAGGAGCATGAGCCGCTGCTGGGCTCGGGCCTGGTCACCCTGGAGCAGGTGACCGTGTGGCAGGCGGACGACAGCCTGGATTGACGAGCCCGCGCGCTTGCCAGCTGTCGGCGCCCGCCTATGATGAAGAGGTAATCGGAGGAAGCTTTTATGTGGGATTTCAAGATGACCGAGGTCGTGGGGTTGATCTCCCGGTCCATGCCTTTTGTGGTTTTTCGCCTGATGATCTATGTGGGCATCACCATCGTCTACATCGTAGTAACCGGCGGTGGCGCAGGCATCGGCTGGGTTGCGGGCAAGGTGGGTGGAGACCCCGCCACCGGCGCGGCCTACGGCGGCCTGCTGGGATTCGGCCTGGTCAGCGCCGGCATCTACTTCGCCCGCGAATACCTGCTGTACATGGTCAAGGCGGGTCACATCGCCGTTCTGGTCAAGCTGATGGACGGGGAGCAGCTGCCCGACGGCAAAGGCCAGGTCGCCTTTGCCCAGGACGTGGTGAAACAGCACTTCGGTGAATCGTCAGCGTTGTTCGCCGTAGACCAGCTGATCAAGGGGATACTCAAGGCCTTCAACCGGGTGATGCTGACCGTGGCCAATTTCCTGCCCATTCCCGGACTCCAGGGGCTGGTGAAAACCGCCAATTCCATCATCAACATGTCGCTCACCTACGTGGACGAAGTCATCCTGGCGTACCACCTGCGCCAGGGCGGCGACAACACCTGGGAGTCGGCCCGCCGGGCACTGGTGCTGTATGCCCAGAACTACAAGACGCTGTTGAAAAACGCCGTGTTCCTGACGTTCTTCATCTGGCTGCTCACCCTGCTGGTGTTCATCATCGTGTTGGCTCCGGTGGCCGGTCTGATCGCCCTGTTCCCGGCGCTGGCGGGATTCTGGACCTTTGCGCTCACCGCGGTATTTGCTTTTGGCCTCAAAGCCGCACTCATCGACCCCATCGCCATGACGGCGTTGATGCAGGTCTACTTCAAGTCCATCGAGGGCCAGGAACCCAACCCGGAATGGGAAGCCAAGCTGGAACAGACCAGCAGCAAGTTCCGGGAGCTTAAAGACAAGGCCGGCAGCTGGGTGTCCGGCGGAAGCTCCGGCCCCACGGATACGCCGCCCACCGGCGCCTGACCCGGCCGACCAGTCCATGCCGGTGGGACCCCGCGCCCTGCGTAGGCTGCTGGTGGCCGCAGCACTGGCCTGGGCAGCGGGAATCCTGCTGCCGGTGGTCCGCATCCGTTCGTTCTGGGTATTCAACCAGGACCAGTCCATCCTGGGTGCGGCCTGGCACCTGCTGGGGAGCGCGGACTGGTGGCTTGGATTGACCATCGCCCTGTTTTCCCTCGTGCTGCCGCCGCTGAAAATGGTGCTGCTGTATCGACGGGTGGGCCGGCCACAGGTCGGTCGGTCGATGCTGATATCCGCGGGGCTGGCCAAGTGGAACATGCTGGACGTTCTGATCGTCGCCGCCACCGTTGGATGCGTACAGCTGGGGATCCTGGGTGCCACTCAGCCAGGCCCTGGCGTCTACTGGTTTTTCCTGGCCGTCGTCCTGTCCATGGGTGTTGCGGTCATGGCTGAGCCGGACCGGGAGCTGGACAAGCATCCAGGCCAGCTGGTGGCAATACTGCACGCCGTGGCCCTGGGCCTGGGGCTGGGCCTGCCGCTGATGGAAGTCAACAAGTGGGTATGGTGGGATCAGCGTTTTTCTGTGATTGAAGCCATGGCGCAGATGTCCCACATGGGGCACTGGCAGCTGCCGTTGATCGTGCTGGTGTTCGTCGCGCTGATTCCGGCCTGCCTGGCGGTAGCCGACCTGCGACCCGCCTGGGACCGCGGCGGATGGACTTCAGCCCTGCGGCACTGGTCCATGCTCGAGGTGTTCGTGGCTGCCTGGGCGGCAGTAGCAGTCAAGCTGGTAGCGGATGCCCGGATCTCGCTGGAGCCGGGTGCCTGGTTTCTGCTGGGAGCGGCGCTGCTGGGTCTGCCGGCGCTGCGGCGGTCAAAACACTAACAGGATGTTGAACAAACCATCCGTGGGCTAGCCAAAGCGGCGGGCCGAGCGCTTGCGCGCCCTGGCCGCGTCGGCTTCCCGGTCCCGCGGTGGCGCGCTGGTCACCAGTTGATCCAGCAGGGTGGCAGCGGACTGGCTGACAGCCTTCACCGCGGCGTCAAATGCCTGCTGGTTGACACGGGACGGCTGGCGGTACCCGGATATCTTGCGGACGAACTGCAGGGCAGCGGCGTCAATCTCTTCCGTTGAGGCTGGCGGATCATAGTTGTAAAGCGTCTTGATGTTGCGGCACATGCCCGTATCTCCCGCCTGCTCAGGCCTCCACGAATCGCATGGAAAGGTCCACCGCCCTGACGTGCTTGGTCAGCGCACCCACGGAGATGAAGTCCACACCGGTTTCGGCCACGGCGGCAATGTTGTCCAGCTCGATACCGCCGGAAGCCTCCAGCTCGACCTTTCCCCCGGCCTCCGATACAGCCTGGCGCATCTGGTCGAGGTCGAAGTTATCCAGCATGACCCGATCGGCCTCAGCTGCAACGGCTTCACGCAGCTGATCCAGTGACTCCACCTCGACTTCCACCAGCAGCCCGTCACCCAGATGCCGGGCTGCCGCCACGGCGGCGGTGATGGAACCGGCCGCAGCGATGTGGTTTTCCTTGATCAGGTAGGCGTCATAAAGGCCCATCCGGTGGTTGACCGCACCGCCGCAGTAAACCGCATACTTTTGCGCCATGCGCAGCCCCGGAATGGTCTTGCGGGTGTCCAGGATTCGAGTGCGGGTGTGGGCGATGGCGTCAGCATAGCGCGCCGCACGGGTCGCCACGGCGGACAGCAGCTGGGCGAAATTGAGAGCCGTCCGTTCGCCGGTCAGCAGTGACCTTGCCGGCCCCTCTACCGAGAACAGCTGGGTCCCGGCGTCGATCCGCTGGCCGTCTTCCACCTGCCAGTTGAGGTGCACGGAGCGATCGACCTGGGCAAACACCTCGTCGACCCAGGGGCGGCCACAGAAGACACAGGTTTCCCGGGTTATTACCTGGGCCATGCCCGGTGTGTCGGCCGGAATCAGGCTGGCGGTGACGTCACCGTCACCAATGTCTTCCGAAAGTGCGGTGCCGACCTCCTGGGACAGCAGTGACAGGTCAATATGGTCAGGTGTCATTGTCTGCTGGGGGGGCGGCCGGAAGGTCTGCGGGGGAGGGTTCCGAGGGATCGGGCGAAGATTCAGCGGGGGCGGCCTCTTCGTGCGAACCCGGCTTTTCCCCCTTCAGCTGATCGGCTATGGCTCCCAGGGCTCGATCAACCAGGGGGACTGCCTCCAGGATGGTGGCTTCACCCCTGGCCAGTTCCTGGGCCAGTTCGACAGTATGTTTGTCCGCAACCTTCAACCCCTTGTGGTCCACGAACAGGTAGCGAGAGGTGATCGGGCTTTTCCACGACAGCTTGGCCCGCACGGATTCCCTGTCCTCATGGGTGAACTCGAACCAGGTCCCGACTTCGGCCTGCTCCACCTTTTCCAGATAGGCGGCCTCCAGGTCTTCCGGCGGGATCACTTCTTCCGCTTCCTCGGCGGCGCTCATGATGTCCTGGTCCATGTCCCCGGCGCCGGAAACCGGCAGGGTGACCGGCACCGCGGCCTCCGGCAGATCCATGGTCTGCTTCGGCGAGGCGGCATCGTCGGGCAGTGTCAGCTGTTCCCGGTACTGGGTATCGATCATGGACTGGTAGAGCTTTTTGAGCCCGCCAAAAACCCTGCGGATGTCGTCCTCGTGATAGGCCACCATTTCCAGACCGGCGCGCAACTGTTTAGACAGGTGCGGCAGCAGCGACTGCAGGCGGGCGACGTCCGCCGCCGTGGTCTTGGGCTCGGCCGTCCAGACCAGGTCGTCCACAAAGCTCCGGGCACGAGCCAGTTCCTCGGAGTCTTCACCGTGGCGCAGTTCGGTGAGGACCAGCACATTGGCCCAGGGTTTGCGCAGCAGCTCATCGATCAGGTTTGGAAGTTCCCCCTGGTCGATACGTTCGGTGATCGCCCTGGCGGAATGCTGCCGGGCAGCCTCCAGGCGCTGCTTGCCCTCGGTCGCTTCAGCGGTTCGCTTTTCAGCCACGTCGGCACGCCGGCGGGACTTCTGCATGAAGCCGGTGAAATCCTCGCGCAGCTCGTCGAACAGCACCAGGTCGTCATCGAACTCTGACACCACCTTCTCTACGATTTCGTCCATCTTGGAGTACAGCTTCTGGCCGCGATCGCTGCCCTCGCTCCAGCCGACACCGGCACTGGCCAGGTCGTCCAGCAGCAATCGAGCCGGGTGGGACCTGGAGGCAAACAGCTGGCCGTCCAGCAGGGCCACCTTGATGTAGGGTATCTGCAGACGGCTCAGCAGAACCTGAATGTGGTCCGGCAGGTTGCGATCCTGCAGGATGAAGTCGAACAGCATGGCCACCAGGTCGATGGTGTTTTCGTCTTCGTGGCCGGCACCCGGCGCTTCGGTATCAGTGAGCTTGGCGACTTCCGCCAGCAGCAGGTCTTTCAGGCCCGTGGCCTGTTCCACGGGCTGGGGCTGTGCCAGCTGCTCCGCCTGCAGAATGCTCAGGGCGTTGATCAGATCGTTGGTTTCCACCCGCGCAGTGGGGGCAACCGGCGGCGGCGCTGACTGGCGGCGCACCGACAGCAAATCGACTATGTGCTCCACCAGCTGGTTCTGAATGGCGTGTTCTTCCGCCAGGGCAACATCATCGTTGTATCCGGTGTCCGCGACGTCGGGGACAGCTGGCCCTGGTGCGGCGGCGGGCTGACCCTGACCGCTGTCGCCGGCCGGAGGTGGCGTCGCCTGTCGGGCACGGCCCCGCAGCTGTGGCAGCACGCCGGCCGCGATCAGTTCCTGGTTGACCTTATCGTATACGCCGCCGAGCTCTTCCAGAACGTGCTTGTCGAACAGCTTGTAAATGACGATCAGCACCGGCAGTTCGACGTCAAACTGGTCCGCCGCGACCTTGAAACACATGGACAGGTTGAGTGGAGCCAGCGGGTTCTGCTCATTGCCGGGGGGCTGGCTCCGCTGTATTGCCCCCAGGCGCTGGCTCAGCGCGTGCAGCGAGCGGGACAGCCGGTTCTCACCCTTGGCGGCCATCTCGGAAATGGCCAGAGATTCCTCAAGCTCCTGTTCGTCCACCAGGGTCAGATCATCTTCGGTCACTGCCTGCTGGCCCTGGCCCTTGCGCAACGGCTCACCTTTGCGGAATGCCTTGAGCGATTTTTCGAACTCCTGCTCAAAAGTTTGCTCCGCGTCGCTGCGCTTGCGGCGTACTTCCCGCATGCCATCGAAGTAGTGGGTCTGCTGCGCGTTGTTCTCCGCCTTTTCCGCCATGTCGAACAGGGCGTCATCCACCGACTCGAAGAAGGACTGGAGCAGCGGCGACAGGCCTTTGCGAACGGCCCGGACGCAGCGTAGGAAAGGCGTCATTGCTGCGCCAGGTTTTGCAGACCGGCTCGCCATGGAGGGATGCTCAGATTGACTCCAGCTGGGCCGTTCCCACGCCTCGTTCCGGCAACAGGATGGGAATGTCGTCCCGAACCTCGTAGATTACCTTGCGGTCCTCGGTAATCAGGGCTTCCTGCATCACCTGGTCCAGCGGATCTCCATCAACGTACTTCACCTCACCCTGCTCAATGGCACGGTTCAGCCGTTCAAGTGAGCTTGAGGTCATGGGCGTAACCGGCACCTTGGATACCGGGCAGCACAGGATCTCCATCAGCTTCTTGTCAACTGGCATGATTCTTCCTTCCCAGGAGTTCTCCGGTTGGGCCAAGTGTACCTCGGATAGGGCGCTCCGGATAAGGGCGTCCCGCTGCGGTGGTGGCCTGTCGGGTCAGCAGATACAATGCGCCGATGAATATTCAGGTAGGCGTGATCATGGGGTCCCGGTCAGACTGGAGCACCATGGAACATACCGTAAATACACTCCAACAGCTTGGCGTCGCCCACGAGACGAAAGTGGTGTCTGCCCACAGAACGCCGGATCTACTGTTTGACTACGCCGGCAGTGCCGAATCCCGTGGCATCCAGGTGATCATTGCCGGCGCCGGCGGGGCCGCTCATTTGCCGGGCATGGTGGCTGCCAAGACCGCGCTGCCGGTGCTGGGCGTGCCGGTGCAGTCCAAGGCGCTGAACGGCATGGACTCACTGCTTTCCATTGCCCAGATGCCCGCGGGAATACCGGTGGGTACCCTGGCCATCGGCCGGGCGGGTGCGGTGAACGCCGCGCTGCTGGCCGCGGCCATCGTGGCCCATTCGGACCCGGCGGTGCGCAGCGCCCTGCAGGATTTCCGCAGCCGCCAGACCCAGTCCGTGCTGGACCATCCGGACCCCAGTTCATGAAGGCGAGAGCATGAAAGTCGGTGTACTGGGCGGCGGCCAGCTGGGCCGCATGATGGCTCTGGCAGGCGTACCGCTGGGGCAGGAGTTTGTTTTCCTGGACCCTGCTGAAGATGCCTGCGCCGGTGTGGTGGGGGATTTGATCTGTGCTCCCTACGATGACGAAGCGGCCCTGGCGCAACTGGCAGACGCCGTGGATATCGTGACCTACGATTTCGAGAACGTGCCGGTGGCGTCAGCCCGGTCGCTGTCCGATTCGTTGCCGGTGTTTCCCCGCTACCAGGCCCTGGAGGTTTCCCAGGACCGGCTGCGGGAAAAAACCTTCTTCTCCGACGCGGGCATTCCCTGTGCCCTGTTTGCGTCCGTGGACAGCTACGACGACCTGGTCAGCGCAGCGGACGAAATGGGATACCCCTGCGTTCTCAAGACCCGCCGCATGGGATACGACGGCAAGGGCCAGCGCATCATCCAGGACCGACAGCAGGTGGACCAGGCCTGGTCGGACCTGGGCGGCCAGGCGCTGATCCTAGAGGCGTTCGTCAGATTCAAGCGGGAGTTGTCCATTATCGCGGCCCGCTCGACCCGGGGCGAAACGGTGTTTTATCCCCTGACCGAGAATCGTCACAAAGACGGAATTCTGATTACCAGCTTTGCGCCGGCCAACGCCGGCCTGCTGGTGGAGCGCGCCAGGGCTTATGCCATCAAGGTGCTGGACAACCTGGACTACTGCGGTGTGCTGACCATCGAATTCTTCGACGTCGATGACGGCCTGGTTGCCAACGAAATGGCGCCACGGGTGCACAATTCCGGGCACTGGACCATCGACGGCGCCGTCACATCACAGTTCGAAAACCACCTGAGGGCGATCATGGGCTGGCCGTTGGGTTCAACCGACCCGGTTGGCGCATCTGCCATGCTCAACTGGATCGGCGCCATGCCAGACCCCTCCAACGCCCTCAGCTACCCCAACGCCCACTGGCACGACTACGGCAAAAAACCACGCGCCGGTCGCAAAGTCGGCCACGTGACCATCAACGCCGAGAACATCCTGGCGCTACAGGCGGAATTGGGGAAATTCGCCCTTGCACTGGGAGAGCAGTTGAAGGAGTCGGGAGTTGAGGCATTCACCAGAGGGCATTGACCCGGGGAACGCTCGCTGCGCGAGCTAGGAAACGCGTCCTGCGGACGCTAGGAAACGGCCGCTGGCGCGGCCTGGGGAACGCGCTTCGCGCTGGGCCCCTTCGCTCATGGTAAACAGGTTCCCAAGGTGTGCTGACTTCGAATGGCTGCTGCGTGTGGATTGGCGAGCAGCAGGGGGGACAACCCAGCGCGCGAAGCGCGCGTTTCCCAGGCCGCATAGCGGCCGTTCCCCAGCTCGCGCAGCGAGCGTTCCCCAGCGTCCGCAGGACGCGTTTCCTAGCTCGCGCAGCGAGCGTTCCCCATTGAGCAGCTACTCGCCCCCTTCCAGAAGCTGCAGAATCGAATCACCAATGACCTCGGCCAGCAGCTCCAATTCCTCCTGCTCAATAATCAGCGGCGGTAACAACCGCACCACCTTCCCGCGGGTGACGTTAGTCAGGACATGCCGGCCCAGGGCCGCGGTCTTGACCGGGGTGGCGTCGCGGTCCAGTTCGATGCCGATCATCAGCCCGCGGCCGCGAATTTCCCGGACTCCGGGGGTGTCGGCCAGGCGCTGGCCCAGGCGCAGGCGCAGGCGCTGCCCCATGTCGGCGGCCCGCTGGGGAATGTCGTCGCGCCGCATGATATTGATGACGGCGAGGCCGGCGCGGCAGGCCAGGGGATTGCCGCCGTAGGTCGAACCGTGATCTCCGGGCACCATGACCTGGGATACCTCGGCTCGCGCCAGACACGCCCCGATGGGGACCCCGTTTCCGAGCGCCTTGGCGACCGCGACAATGTCCGGAACCACCTGTTCGTGCTGGTAGGCGAACCAGCTGCCGGTTTTGCCCATGCCGGTCTGAACTTCGTCGGCAATCAGCAGCAGCCCCAGCTCATCACACAGCCCTCGAAGGTCGGCCAGGTAGCCGTCTGGGGCCACCACAACGCCGCCTTCGCCCTGCACGGGTTCCAGCATCACGGCCACCAGGGACGGGTGGCTGGATGCCAGTGCCCGAACCGCGTCCAGGTCGCCGAAAGGGGCGCTGACAAAACCCGGCAGCAGGGGCTCAAAACCTTGCTGGTACTTGGGATTGTCGCTGGCACTGATGCAGGTCATGGTCCGACCGTGGAAACAACCCGACATGACCAGGATCTCGGGGCTGGAAATGCCCCGCACCCGATGGCCGTAGGCCCGGGCCATCTTGACGCAGCATTCGATGGCTTCCGCGCCGGAGTTGCCGAAAAACGCGTGATCCATCCCGGCGATCTCGCACAGCTGTTCCGCCAGCTGTTCCTGCAGCGGAATGCGCGGAATATTGGACGTGTGAATCAGTGTCCGTGCCTGGTCGGCAATGGCGTCGGCAATCTCCGGATGGGCGTGCCCAAGGCTGCACACGCCGATTCCCGTGATGGCGTCCAGGTAGCGGTTTCCCTGATCATCCCACAGCCACACGCCTTCGCCACGCTGGAAACGAACGGGCATCCGCCCGTAGACGCCCAGCAGGTGGTCCGGCGCTGGCTGCTTGGGGTGATTCATGACATCAGTTCATCTGAGACGCGACAAACTCCCAGTTTACAAGGTTCCAGAACGCAGCAATATAGTCCGGGCGAGCATTGCGGTAGTCGATGTAGTACGCGTGCTCCCACACATCGCAGGTCAAAAGCGGGGTGTCTTCGCCGGTGAGCGGGGTTTCTGCGTTGCTGGAGCTGGTCAGGGCCAGGGTGCCGTCCGCGCGCTGGACCAGCCAGGCCCAGCCACTGCCGAAGGTGGTTGCAGCGGTCTTGCTGAACTGCTCACGGAAGGCGTCGATGGACCCAAAATCGCGAACGATGGCGTCGGCCAGGGGGCCTTCGGGATCGCCACCGCCGGCAGGGCTGAGGCAGTTCCAGTAGAAGGTGTGATTCCAGATCTGGGCCGCGTTGTTGAACAGGCCGCCACTGGAGGACCGGATGATCTCTTCCAGCGACCGGGACTCATCTTCGGTGCCGGCGATCATGCCGTTGAGATTGTTGACATAGGCCTGGTGGTGCTTTCCGTAGTGGAAATCGATGGTTTCGGACGAAATGTGGGGTTCCAGAGCGTCACGCTCGTAGGGCAACGGGGGTAGTTCAATAGCCACTGAAAGCTCCTTGTTCAAGGTGGTGAAATAAGCGACCGCAACTGTAGCCGCACGATTGTCTAGATCAGGTCATTGCCAGTGTTTATCAACGGGATGCCCGGGGAAATTTTGAAGGTGCGCCGGGAGGCGGCTCATGTCCCCGCAGGCGCCGTTTCGGCCCGGGAATTAACCAAATTTTACTTTGCGTTAACGGTGGATATGTAATAATTCCGATCCAAGTTTCCGATGGATACTTAATGAACGCCACCGAACGCCTGCAGGGCATTCTCCAATCTCACTCTCTGATCGTTTTCATGCGGGGCACCCCGGACAAGCCGATGTGTCAGGGATCCTTTGACGTGGTCGAGGCGCTGGGCAGCGTAGGCGCGGATTATCTTCACCTGGACCTGCGGCAGGATCCGGAGGTCAGGGCGTTTCTGCCCAAGCAATCCGACTGGGGTGGAGTGCCTCAGGTTTTTCTCAACGGCGAGTTCCTGGGGGGCGCGGAAGTGGTGTGTGACCTGCTGCAGCAGGGCGAATTGCAGGCCATGGTATCCAACCTCCAGCCGGAGTTCCTGGCCGCCAGCTGATACACCTTGCGCGTGGGTTCAGCTGTTGTTGGGCCAGGTCCAGGGAATTCCTATCTTTTCATGCCACTGGTTGACAATGGCGCAAAACAGCTCCGAGGTCTTCTGCACGTCGTAGGTTGCCGAATGGGCGTAGTCGGCCTGCCATTCGATCTTTGCCGCTGACGCGGCCCTTGCCAGCACAGTCTGGCCATAGGCCAGCCCGCCCAGGGTCACCGTATCGAAGGTGCTGAACGGATGAAAAGGCGAACGCTTGTAGCCAGTTCGTTCGATGGCGGCGTTCAGAAACGCCATGTCAAAGGCCGAGTTGTGGCCTACCAGGATCGCCCGATTACAGCCCGTGTCCCGCATTTCCTGTCGCACCGGTCGGCAAATCTGCCGCAGTGCCTCCAGTTCTTCCACGGCGTTGCGAAACGGATGGTCCGGGTCGATGCCGGTGACCTCCAGTGACTCGGGTTCCACTACGCCATCAGGGAACGGTTTGACGTGGGCTGACACGATTGATCCCGGCGCCACCAGACCTGAGTCATCCATGCGAATAGGGCAGACGGCGATCTCGAGCAGCGCGTGACGGGCGGGATTGAAACCGCCGGTCTCCACGTCAACGACGACTGGAAGAAAACCCCGGAAACGCCGCGCGATGGCGGATTTGTGCTCAGGCGGCGACATCGCGTCCAGCATAACATGGTGAGACTTTGGCTGAGGTCCAGGGCCCCCGGTCCGCGTCAGCTTTCAGGCCGGGTACCGAGCAACACTTCCCGGCGGGCCAGGTCGTCAAGGATGTTGCTGCCGCCGTCGAGCAGTTGTTCCGCGGGCTGTCCAAGTTCACCGGCAATGCGCTCCAGGTATTGCCGTCCGGTGAGGCCGGGTTCGCTCTGGATGAGGTGCAGCAGTCGGGCCGACACGGCATTGAGTTCCATGAACCTGACCCGATCGTTTCGCCGCCGGTAAACCACCAGGTACGTGGGGCTGGCTGGCGCCTCGGTGGGTTGAAAATCCGGCCGAATTCGATGCACCGGGTACTGGTAGCTCAGCAGCCACGCCACCGGCGACGCCACGGGGCGGCCGTCCAGCAGGTCGCCTGCCGGATCCGCCGGGACATCGTCGATGTCGTTTTCGTCCATGTAGAGCGCCAGTTCGGCCCATTCGTAGTGGGCCAGTTCCAGGGCGAAGGGTGGGTCACCCGCGTGATCGCCCCGCTCGGACTCCATGAACTGCAGGAACTCCCGCGGCAGTTCCGGGAACATCGGGGTATGGCTCTGGTGGCGGGCGTAAAAATCGCGCACCAGTGCCAGCCAGTCCTGCCTGCTGTAGAGCTTGCGCAAAACCGGGAAATTGCCGGCGATGAATCCCTGGATGTTGTTGAAAAACAGCTCCCGGTAGATCGCCATGCGCCGGTCCTCCACGTCGCCGGGCGCCGGGTTGGCATCCGGGTCGCGGATGTGGGCGGCAAAGCGGGTTTGCAGGTCCCGCAGTGAACCCTCAGCGGGCGCCGGCATGGGCCGTGGCCTGCTCGGGGTAGTCGTGTCCGGACTGGTAGTCCCGGACCCTCTGGACTTCTTCAAACAGCTCTTCAACCGGCGGGAAGTTGAAATCCCGCTCAACCAGGGTCGGCATGGGGCCGAAAAGCTGGTAAGCCTTGTCCAGGATCTGCCAGACACCGTCAATGACGGCGGAACCGTGGGTATCGACTATCAGGTCTTCGGCCTCGTTGTAGTGGCCGGCTATATGGCAGTAGGCCACCCGCTCACCGGGCAGCCCGCTGAGAAACTCAAGGGCGTCGTAGCGGTGGTTGACGCTGTTGACGTAGATGTTGTTGACGTCGAGCAGCAGATCGCAGTCCGCTTTCTGCAGCACGGCGTTGATGAATTCGATTTCGTCCATCTCCTGGCCTGGCGCGGCGTAGTAGGAGACGTTTTCGATAGCGATTCGCTGACCGATGATGTCCTGGGTTCGCTGAATGCGCTCTGCCACGTAGTCCACGGCTTCTTCGGTAAAGGGGATCGGCATCAGGTCGTACAGGTGACCTTCATCGGTGCAGTAGCTCAGGTGTTCGCTGTAACAGCGGATGTTGTGGGTCTGCAGAAAGTTGCGCACCTTGTGCAGAAAGGTCTCGTCCAGGGGGGACGGCCCACCCAATGACAGCGACAACCCGTGGCACACGAAGGGGTGCTGCTCAGTGAACTCCCGGAGCTTTCGCCCCAGCCGCCCACCGACGTTGATCCAGTTCTCCGGCGCGACCTCCCAGAAGTCCACCGGGTAGGGCCCCTCGAATCGCTGCAGCGGGCCCAGCAGGGCCCGCCGCAGTCCGAGTCCGGCACCATTTACGGGGTGTCGTTGACTCATGGCTTCAGATCAGATCAGGCAGCGCCACCGCACTTGCCTTCACCACACTTGCCCTCTTCGCCCTTGTCGCCGCCGCACTTGCCTTCGCCACAGGAGCCTTCCTCGCCCTTGTCGCCGCCGCACTTGCCTTCGCCGCAGGAGCCTTCCTCGCCCTTGTCGCCGCCGCACTTGCCTTCGCCACAGGAGCCTTCCTCGCCCTTGTCGCCGCCGCACTTGCCTTCGCCGCAGGAG
>JAAUYH010074663.1_pt1 | contig 40547 bp, 37 predicted proteins | sample 7278061 | NCBI WGS metagenome assembly JAAUYH01 (sample SAMN14350203, study PRJNA611818) | marine sediment metagenome | isolation source: surface marine sediment (0.6m) | place: French Polynesia: Moorea | collected 2018-08
TCGCCACGTTTGCGATCGTCATGGTGCTTGCCGGACGAATCCTGCCCAGAATCGGTCCGCGAATGTTGTCGATCGCCGGCGGCTGCCTGCTCGGCGCCGGGTACGTCATCGGTGGCCTGTTCGGCGACGTATTCTGGGTCCAGCTGTTCGGCATCGGGCTCATTAGCGGCGCCGGTATCGGTCTCGCCTACGTCGTGCCGATTTCGGTTTGCGTCAAGTGGTTCCCGGACAAGAAAGGCCTGATCACGGGCCTTGCAGTGGCGGGCTTCGGGTTCGGCGCAACGATCTGGGTCAAACTCGCCGGCTCCTGGTTCGGCGGCCTGATCAACACGACCAACGTGTTCGGCCTGCCGGGCGTTCAGAGCGTGTTCTTCATCTACGGCATCGCCTTCACGACGCTCGTTCTGCTCGGCAGTTTCGTCATGGTAAACCCGCCTGACGACTACGTGCCGGCCGGCTGGACGCCGCCGGTATCCGACAATAACGATCACGAAGGCGCGATCGAATTCCGCGCGCGGGACATGCTGCGGACTCCCCAGTTTTACATGCTCTGGTCGGTCTTCATATTCACGGGTATCGCAGGCCTGATGGTCATCTATTGCATCAAGCTGTTCGGTATCGACGCGCTCGAGTACCGCGGCATCATCGACGCGGGCGCAATCACGGGTACGGCGATGGCCTGGTACGCGATTTTCAACGGCCTGGGCCGCATCGCGTGGGGCAGCATCTCCGACCGCATCGGTCGCAGACGCGCGATCATGGTCATGTCGGCGCTGCAGGGTATTACGATGCTCATGACCTACCACGTGTTCATCTCGTTCGGCATGGTGTACGGCTTCATATTCGCCGCGGCGCTCATCGGCTTCAACTACGGCGGCAGCTTTGCGCTGTTCCCGGCTATCACGGCCGACTACTTCGGTAACCGCAACGTCGGCAGCAACTACGGCTGGATGTTCACTGCTTACGGTATTGCGGGCCTGGCCGGTCCGTTGCTCGCCGGCTACTTCAAGGACTCGGCACAGGGCGCAAGCCAGCCCTCTGTATGGATGACTCCGTTTATAATAGCCGGCGCCGTTTGCCTGCTGGGGGCCGTCGTGATGTTGCTGACCGAGAGACCGAAACGTATTCCGCCGCGTCGTCGCGGCGGTGAGGGACAGACACTCGCGCCCGGCACCGCCTGAGCGTGCGGACAAAACTCTTCGCTGCGGCCGCAGTCGCGCTGCTGGCCGCAGCCGCACAAGCGATTCCCGAGTCGCCGATCACGTATACGATCGAAGCAGAGCTGGATCCCGTTACTCGTGAGCTGACCGGCCGCGAGACTATTACCTGGAAGAACACGCTCGAGGTAGCGGTTGCGTCGGTCCCGATGCACCTCTACCTCAATGCCTTTTCGAACGAAGCGTCGAGCTGGCACCGATACTCGCTGCGCTCACGATTCCTGCTCGATTCGGTGCTCGAGCGTTTCGACGACCCGTGGGGCTGGAATGAGCCCGAGAGTATTCGCCAGGATGGTGTGGAACTCGAGTGGCGGCCAATTGCACCCAACGACGGCAACGCGCTCGACCGCACGCTGATCGAAGTCTCGCTTGCGGAACCGGTAGCGCCCGGCGATACGCTGGCGCTGGACGTCGAGTGGACCAGCCGTCTGCCCGCGGCCGCTGCTCGCACGGGTGGCTACGACACGTTTTTCATGGTGGCGCAGTGGTTCCCGAAGATCGCCGGCGTGAGGCCGGACGGAACATTCAACCGGCACCAGTTCTTCGGCCCGACCGAGTTCTTCGCGAACTTTGCCGACTTCGACGTAACCATGGGACTGCCGAGCGGCTGGGGCGTCGCATCGACCGGTGATGGCGGTCTCGAGCGCAGCAGCGATGGTGTCGACTGGCACCGCTTTCGCCAGGAGGGCGTCATCGACTTCGCGTTCGCGACCGGACGCGACATGCGTGCCTACACATCCACGCACACACTCGTTACGGGCGGCGACGTCGACATCACGATCTTCCAGCCCCAGGGCCTGGAGCACCAGTTGCCGCGATGGACCGGCGCCACCGCCGTCTCGCTCGATACGATGTCGCGGCGGATCATGCCCTACCCGTATGAGACCGTGACCGTGGTCTTGCCGCCGAGAGCGGGTATTCGCGCGATAGGGATGGAATACCCGACGCTGTTCACGGGCGCCCCGGGCGGCGACCTCTGGGACAAGACGCCGCTGCGGGCGACCCGCATCAACGAAATGGTCATCGCGCACGAATTCGCGCACCAGTACTTCATGGGGCTGGTAGCAACGAACGAGTTTGAAGACGCTTTCATGGACGAAGGCATGACGGAGTACTGGACTGCCGAAATCGTGAGCGATGAGTGGGGCGAGTACGAGGGACTCGGCTCCCTGTTCGGCCGCACGATGCGAGCCGGCCAGAGCAGCATCCGTTCCGAGTCCAATAACCGCGTGCAACCGGCCATTTGGTCCGGCCCGTCATTCCTCGCACGAGGCTACAGCCCGGGCCTTCAGTTCTATGACCGCCCACAGACGACGTTCCAGACGGCGGCGCGCCTGTTCGGTCAGGACGCCATGGATGCCGTCTTCTCGGAATACACGAAACGCTGGTCGTTCCGGCACCCGCGCGTCGAGGATTTCTGGGCGGTCGCCGAGGAGGTCGGAGGGACCGACATGGCGGCGATGCTGCGTGAGGCCTACGTGCATCCGGAAACGCCGGACTATCGTGTGGCGAGCGTCGAGGCCGAGGCGTACGAAGCGCCGCGCGGTTACGTTGCGACGAATGATGGTACCGCCTACGTGAACGGGGACTGGGACGGCGACGAGCTTCTCGGCCTGCCGGCGGAAGCTGCCGAGACCGAAGGTGACATCCTCGTCGAAATCCTCGACCCCGGACATACGCGCGATACGCGCACGATGGGTTCGATAGAGCGTCGCTGGATCTCCCCTGTCCGCGGCAAGCGAAGCGACGGTTACATCGGCGACGATAACGAGTACTTCGTCTCCGAAGCACGAGTCGAGGGGCCCGACTGGGACCACCTGCCTGTCACCGTGGAGCTGCGGTTTGCCGACGGCCTCGTTGTCGAGGACGAATGGGACGGTAAAGGCCTGTATCGGCACTACCGCGTCGTTCGGCCCGCACCGCTCGACAGCGTGATTATCGATCCCGACTACAAGATCCGCGTCGACACCGTGCCCGTCAACAACGGCCTGAGCCGCAAACCATCGGGCCCCGTGCCCGGAAGCTGGTCGAAATGGCTCACGGCAGTGTTCCAGTTGCTCGCGGAAGGAGCATCGTCATGGCTGTGAAATGGCGGGTCGTCCTGTCACGCTGGATGCTCTATGTCCTGGCGGTGCTTCCGGGCATGCTGGCAATGTCCGCACAACTCGACGACGCGATAGGCAAGCGACCCTGGTTTCACGATGCCACGCTGCCGCTCAACTTACTCGACTTTCGCCTGCTGCTGAGTGAACTGTCGGGCAGCGGACTGTCGGTACTGATGTTCGGGGCCGCATTCATCTGGCTGATGCAACTCGCATGGCAGGCCGGCGCAATGCGCCTGCTCGACCCTGCGGCCCGGTCCGAGTCTCCCGGAGTCTTCGGCAACGGCAGGCCGTTTCTCGGGCGCTTCGTCCGGATCGCGATTTTCGCGCTCATCGCCTCGGTGCTCGTGCACCTGGCTGTGAAGAACGTTCACGAGTCGTTTGCCGTCCGCGCGGAACTCGAAGGCTGGAGTGTGCGACACAGCTACATCACGCTGCAGATGTGGCGAGTCCTCGCGCTGTTCGCCGGTCTCAGTATCGTCGGCGTGTTTGCATTCTGGGTTCGGGTGATCACGGTTGCCGGCGATCGCAGATACCTGAAACGGATTCCGCGCGTCGTGTTGCGACTCTTCCTGCGTCGTCCGGTGAGGGCGCTGCTGCTCCAGTTCGTCGCAATAACGGCCGTGCTCGCCCTGCAGGCAACGGCATTGTGGAACTGGCGCCAGTCGGAGGGCAGCGTGATCTACCTGCTGCTCTGGGCCGTGTTGCTGCTTCTCGCCGCATACGTCTGGCAGTTGCGCATCCAGTCGGCGCTGACGGTCTGGAACGATGAACGGAGCCGGGACCTGCGGCAGGTAGAAGACCGGCCCTGGCGCTTCCGCTATCTGCGCCGGTGACGACGGATACCAGTTCTCGCTTTTCCCGGGCTATTGTCCGCGCGCCGGCACAGAGCTGCACAAATGGCATTAGCGAAGCCGGTCTGGGCCCGCCCGATCCGGCGCTGTTTCGAAGACAGCACGCCAACTATGTGGAACGACTCGCCAGTGCCGGGGTCGTCGTAACGTCGCTGTCGGCCGACGAGGCTTTCCCTGACTCAGTGTTCGTCGAGGACCCCGCCCTGTGCCTGCCGCATGGCGCGATACTGCTACGCTCGGGTGCAGCACAGCGACGTGGCGAAGCTGCAACGCTCGAACCAGCGTTGCGAGAATTTTATGGCGACCACCTCGCCTGCCTGCCCGAAGGCGCATTTGCCGATGGCGGAGATATCCTGGTGACAGGCCGCGAGATCATCGTGGGCCTCTCAGCGCGCACCAATCGGTCCGGCGCCGAAGCTATTACCGCACTCGCCGGCGACTGGGGATACTCCGTACGGACGGTTGCAACGCCTGCGGGCATACTGCACCTCAAGACCGATTGCTCGACGCTCGGCGGCAAGCGCGTATTGTCGACGCGGCGCCTGGCCGACTCCGGGACGTTCGACGATTACGACATCATCCTCGTACCCGAAACGGAAGAAGCCGCTGCCAACGCGATTCGCGTCAATGACACCGTATTCGTTGCGGCAGGCTTCGAACGAACGGCAGACGCATTGAGTCGGCTCAGCCTGCGCGTAGAATCGGTCGATGTATCCGAAGCAGCAAAACTGGACGGCGGGCTTTCCTGCATGTCCTTGCGCTTCGATCCGCAGGTATAGAGGACGTTAGGGAGACAGCTTGTGAGAATCAGTGTGCTGGGAGCCGGCGCCGGTGGAACGGCGATTGCATTCGACTGTGCGTCGCACGGACACGAGGTCCGGCTGTTCGACTTTCCGCAGTTCGATGCGAACATTGCGGCGGTTTCGGAGCAGCAGGGCATTCGTGCGGAGGGCGACATTTCGGGATTCGCCGACATCGCGTATGCGGGCCACGAGGTCGACGCCGCTCTCGAAGGCGCGGAACTCATCTATGTTGTCGGCCCGGCCTACAGCACGACGCCGTTCGGCGAGGCGGTCGCCGGTCGTCTGAGCGCGGGCCAGACGGTCATCGTCAGTCCGAGCAGCTGCGGCGGCGCGCTCGCGTTCAAGAAAGCCGCCGGTATTGCCGTGGACGACGATTCGATACGTGTCGCGGAAACCTCGACGCTGCACTATGCCGTACGGTTGTCCGCAGCCGGCTACATTCGCGTGTTCCTGAAGCTCAAGGCCGGCAACCTGCTCGCCGCGCTTCCGGGCAGGCACACGCCGGATATCCTGGCAATGATTGCCGACGTGTACCCGGGCATGGAGGCCGGCAAGAGCGTCATGCAGACGAGTCTGCAAAATGCGAACCCGATCATCCACCCGGCCGTCACGCTGGCGAACGCCGCGCGCATCGAGGGTACAGGTGGCGACTTCCTGTTCTACGAGGAGGGCGTCAGCAATTCGACGGGCCGGCTCATCGAGGCGCTCGACAAGGAACGCATAGCAATCGGCGCCGCGATGAGTATCGAGGTGTTGCCCGACCCGGTCATGGGCATGCGCCAGGGTTACATGCTCGGCGATAACTACGGTGAAGCCTATCGCAACGCGCCCGGCTTCAAGGGCATCGGCGCGCAACCACAGCTCGATCATCGTTACCTCAACGAAGACGTCGGTTACGGACTCGTCTTCATGTCGGAACTCGGCAAGCAGGTCGGCGTCGAAACGCCCGGCATCGACGCAATGATACGGCTGACGTCGATCCTGATGGCCCACGACTACGCCGGAGAAGCGCTGCGCACGCCGGATTCGCTCGGCATTGGCAGCCTCAGCGCCGCGGAGCTTGGAGAACTGTAGTATGAAGTACCTGATCAACGGGCTGCTGGCCGTCATGGCGGCGGCTGTCCTCGGCTGTGCCGAGCCCGAGCCACCGGCGGCAGAAACGGCGACGGCCGACATCTTTTCCTTCGCGAATACGACGCAGTTCGTCACACGCCATCTGCATCTCGACCTCGATGTCGACTTCGAAGCGCAGGTGCTGCGCGGCAGCGCCACGTTGCAGCTCGAGCGCGTCGACGGCGACGCATCCCGGATCGTCCTCGACACGCGCGATCTCGACATCGCCGCGGCCGGTTTCCTCGTCAATGGCGGCAAGCGCGTGGCGACGGCGCACACGCTGGGCGACCGGGACGACACGCTGGGCGCGCCGCTGACGATCGAAGTACCGTCCGAGCTGGCGGACCATAAGTTGCTCTCCCTGCGCATCGACTACAACACCAGCCCTGAGTCGACGGCCCTGATGTGGTTGCCCGCGAGGCTCACCGCGGGCGGCGAGCATCCTCTGATGTTCTCGCAATCGCAGTCGATTCACGCGCGAAGCTGGGTGCCGTTGCAGGACACTCCGGCCGTTCGCATCACCTACTCCGCGACGATCCGTACACCGCAGGAGCTCGTCGCCGTGATGAGCGCCGACAACGATCCGGCCGCAGCGCGCGACGGCGAGTTCACGTTCGAGATGCCGCAGCCGATTCCGTCATACCTGCTGGCGATGGCTGTCGGCAACCTGGGCTTCGCGGAGCTCGGCGATCGCACGGGCGTGTACGCAGAGCCGGAGCTGCTCGAAGCATCGGCCTGGGAATTTGCTGACACCCAGGCCATGCTCGAGAAAGCCGAGACGATGTTCGGCCCGTACCAGTGGGGCCGGTACGACATCCTGATCCTGCCGCCGAGTTTCCCGTATGGCGGCATGGAAAATCCCCGGCTGTCTTTCCTGACGCCCAGCCTGATTGCGGGCGATCGCAGCCTCGTTGCCGTCGTGGCGCACGAGTTGGCGCACTCATGGTCGGGTAACCTCGTAACGAATGCGACCTGGCGCGATATCTGGCTCAACGAAGGCTGGACCTCGTACCTCGAGTACCGCCTGATGCAAGAGATCTTCAGCGTGGAGCGAGCCGAGGAGGAAAACGTCATCAACTACGAGGAACTGCTCGATAATTTCGAGCGCATCGACCCGAAGTACCACGGCCTGGCACCGAGAGTGGACCTGGACGATCCCGACTACGCGCAGGGCACGATTCCGTACCACAAGGGCAACCTGTTCCTGCAGTACCTCGAGCATGCTTTCGGGCGCGGAACATTCGATGCGTTCATTACGAAGTACTTCGACGCTCACGCGTTCGAGGTCATCACGTCGGAGCAATTCCTCGACTATCTCGACGCCGAGCTGCTGTCCGCATATCCAGGCAAGGTCAGCCGTGCGACGGTCGAAGAGTGGTTTTACCAGGGTGGCTTGCCGGAAGCTGCGGTGATCCCGCGGGCGATAACACTCGAGGAGGCTCGCGAGCTCGCTGTGCTCTGGTCGCGAGGCGAGATCGGAACCGATCGCATACCGATAGACGCCTGGAGCCCACATGCCACGATACACTTTATCGACAACCTGGACGCCGACCTGTCACCGGACAAGCTCGCCGAACTCGACGCCGCGCTTCGCCTGAGTGACACGCAGAACGCGGAGATCGCGCGGACCTGGTTCACCCAGGTCGCGAAGCGCGGGTACCGGCCGGCCTACGAGCAGCTCGGCAGTTACCTCAAGCGCTATGGCCGTGCGAGGCTGATCGTGCCGATCTACGCGGCGCTGACAAATAATGGTGAAGATGCCGGTCTGGCAAAGGAGCTGTTCGCGGCAGCCCGAGAAAACTACCACCCGCAGACGGTCGGGTTTATCGAGTCGACGCTCGAGAGTTCCGACTGACCGGCAAACAGGCAGCAGCCGAATATAGCGGTACACTGGTTCGACCATGGCAACGATAGACCTGAACGCCGACCTCGGCGAAGGCGACGCCTTCGACGACGAGCTCCTGCAGATCGTTTCGAGCTGCAATATTGCCTGCGGCGGCCACGCGGGCGACGAGAGCAGCATGGCGGCCACCGTGCAAAACGCGATTGCCAACGGTGTCTCGGTCGGTGCGCATCCGTCTTACCCGGATCGCGAGGGCTTCGGGCGCGAGAGTGGCTTCATGCGCGGGGAACCGCTGTACGAGTCGTTGACCACGCAGCTCGAGACGCTCACGGACATCGCTGGCGAGCTCGGCGCCAGGTTGACTCACGTCAAACCGCACGGGGCCTTGTACAACGACGCCGTCAAGGATCCCGAACTGGCGGACGTGATCGCTCGCGTCACGGCCGAGGCGCAGGGCGGTCCTGCACTCGTCGGCATGGCGAACACGGAACTGCAGTTCGCGGCCGAGCGGCACTCTCTGGATTTCATTGCAGAGGGCTTCGTCGATCGCGCCTACGAAGCCGACGGCACGCTCGTTTCGCGCAAAGAACCCGGCGCCGTGCACACCGAACTGGCTGTTGCGACGAACCAGGCCGTCACGATCGCACGCGACGGCAACGTGACCGCAAGGAATGGCGAGACAGTCGAGGTGAAAGCAGACACCCTGTGCATTCACGGCGACACACCGAACGCCGCCGAGGCGGCCAGAGCCGTTCGCGACGTGCTCGAGAATCGCGGGGTGGAGATACGTGCCGTCTCCGCCTGAAATCGAGGTTTGCGGGGACGATCTCGTCAATGTGAAGCTCGCCGGTACAGGTGAAGCCGCCGCCATCGCCGAGGTATTGCGCCGCGAAACGCCGTTCCTCGAAATTGTGCCGGGAATCGACTCGGTCGTCGTGCAGTTCGACGCGGCAAAAACTGACGGTGACGATGTCGAGCGGCAATTGCGTTCGATCATCGATACCGGCGTCGCACACATTGAGCCCACGGGCGAGCTGATCGAGATACCGGTGGTCTACGGCGGAGAAGCAGGACCCGACTTCGACGACGTCTGCAAGCGAACGGGTCTGACACCGGACGAGCTGGTCGCGATGCACACGGGTAGCGAGTACCTGGTCGAACTCGTCGGCTTCACGCCCGGTTTCGCGTTCATCGGTGGTCTCGACAGCGCTCTGAACGTGCCGCGACGGACTGAGCCGCGACAGCAGGTCGCTCCCGGCTCCGTGGGTATCGCCGACGGACGCACCGGCCTGTACGCGCTGGCGGTTCCCGGCGGCTGGCAGTTAATCGGCAGGACCGACGCGGAGCTGTTCAACGCCGATCGTGATCCACCCAACCTGCTCGGCGTCGGCAATCGAGTCAGGTTCGTGGCAGTCGCCACGCCGTGAGCATCTCGGTTCTCAAAGCCGGGATGCAGACTACCGTCCAGGCATCACCGCGCGCTGGCTTCCGACATCTCGGCATCCCGGCGGCGGGGCCCGCCGATTCGCTATCGATGGCACTCGCAAACCGACTGGTCGGAAACGCTCTGCTCGCCCCGGCCGTCGAAGTGACGTACACGGGCCCTGCACTTGCGTTCGAGAGGCCGGCGACGGTTGCGCTCACCGGCGGCACGGCGACTGCCAGCGTCAACGGCGGCACGGTCGAGTTCCATCGAACGCTGCGCCTCGACGCCGGCGACGAGCTGCAGATCGGCCCGATCGAGTCCGGCGCACGTGTCTATGTCGCCGTCGCAGGTGGCATAGGCGTACCCGAGGTACTCGGGTCCGCCTCGACGTACCTGCCGGCCGCACTCGGTGGTATCGACGGCCGTGCGCTGCGCGACGGCGATGTGCTGAACCTCGCAAATCCGGACGCAAGAACCAGGGATATCGAGACGCCGAGCGAGTTTCGTCCCCCGGTAACGAGCCGCTGGATGCTCAGGGCCTGTCGCGGGGCTGAGACCGCGTTGCTCGCGGCCGGGCAACTCGGCGCGTTATTCGATACGACCTGGACCGTCGGGAGACGAGCCGATCGCATGGGCATGCAACTCGAAGGTGAGACGCTCTCAGTGCGCTCGGGAGGTCGCTTGCCGAGTGCTGCGGTTTTCCCGGGCACAATGCAGTGCCCGGAGGACGGCAGACCTTTCCTGCTCTGCATCGACGCGCAAACGATCGGTGGCTATCCGCGCATAGCGAATGTGGCGCGCGCCGACCGCCACCTGCTCGGCCAGATGCGACCGGGCGACTCGTTGCAGCTGCTGCCGCGCCAGCCTGCGGAGGCCGTGACCGAACTGCGCGCCAAGCACGACTACTGGCGCAAGTGGCTACCCGGGATAGAAACCGTTATTTGATGCGTTCGCGCAGCTCTGCAAGAACCCGCATCAGGACTGCCGCGTTGTCGGCACCCGTCCTGACGAGCAGTTTCTGGCCACTCGAGAGCGCTTCGAGCTCCTCGTCGGCGAACTCGAACAGAACGTGCGGCCGAACGAGGCGCACGGGTTCCTCGGGCTGCGGTGTCTCGAGCAGGTGATCGATGACCTGGATGACACGGTCGTTGAAGTACCCGTCGGGATAGCCCAGGCGCACGTAAGACTCCTGGAACAACGGATAGAAGCGCTGGTACATCTCTACGACGGCATTGAGGTCGGCGTTGGCAATCATGTCGACCAGTGCTTCGTAACGCCGATAGTTGTCAGGGTTCAGGTAGACCGGACCGTCGTCCTCCGTCGTCAGCACTTGAAACGGCTCCTCCAGCCTGCCGACGGGGCGGACTTTCTCCGCAACGTGGCCGCGTGGCAGGTTGTCTATCGTTGCAACGACCTTGTCGATCAGCGCTTCCTTTACCAGCAGCGGCTCTATGTCGCTCCCGAAAACGTCGGCCAGCGCCAGCCGGAAATAGGCATCGCTGTCATCGAGCGGCGGCAGCGTAATCAGCTTCCCGGTTGCCGGCTCCACCGGCTCAATGACCTCGACCGGGTGCCTGGGGCCCGCGGGCTCCGTTTCGTCAACTTTTTCGGCGACCGGTTCCGGCACGACAACAGGCGCAGGCTCCGACAGGGTGTCCCAGTAGAACCACGCGCCCGCAGCTGCGAGCACCAGCAACAGTCCGACGAGAATTTTGACTTCGCCACTGTCCATGCCCCTACTGTAGCGTATCGGCATCGCCAATACGTGACGCACCGCAAGGAGCCGCATAGAACGGAAAGCTATTGTTGATCAGAGAGTTATGATCAAACGCCCTGCAAATAAGCTGGTCCGGAGGATTCTCGCCGGTACGCTGGTCGTCGCACTGGTCACGGGCGCCGTCTTCTGGATGCACATGTCGATCAACCAGGCCGCGCGCGAGGCAGCCTGCTTCGACGAGCTGGCCGCGGTCCTTACGAGTGGCGTGGACGCGGAGCGACTGTTCGAACGACGGCTCGCCGACCTGCAGTCGCTCGTCGAACGCAGCCTGGTCGCGCGCTCCGAGATGCTCGTCGTATCGAACCGGCTGCGCGTCGACCGCGACAGCCCGCTTTCCGGCCGCGACCTCGTGACCCTGAAAAGCGGCACCGAGTATTACCTGGACATCCGCGAAGACCTGTACGAGGTGGCCAACGCCTATGAATGCGCCGTCGATGCGACGCCCGAAATGCTGCGGGCATTCGACGTCACGCCCGAGCTGCGGTTGAAGGCGCTGATGCTTTCGCTGAGCGCCGCGCTGACGCTCTACGACAATTACCTGCTCGGCGTCGTCCTGTTCGAACAGGACGATCGACTGCGCAAGGTCATCAATGATCCCGACATGGGCTTCGGCCTCGTCGCCAACAAGCTCGCTGAAGCGACGCTGGCCGCGAATTCCGTCCAAGTACGGCATCGTGCCCGGCGCGCGATCAGAGTGTACGAGCAGGAGAAATCGATCTTTGCGGATAGCGCTGAGGACGCCGACGAGACCTATCTCATGCAGCTCATCGAGAACAGCCCGTCGTATAACTACATCAGGAAGATCCGCGTCGGCGAGATCGCGGGCAACAAGGTGCAGGCGTTCGAAAGAATCGTTGCCGACACCGCCAGATCCCGGGCCGAAGACGGCGTCGACATGCTCAGCGGTCTGTTCGGCAACACGGTTGGGCTATACGAATCCCGCAAGGGAAAACTGTACGGCGACGAGGAAGCGCTGCGTCACTTGCAATCAGAGCTCAAGCCGCTCGATATCCTGCTCGAGAAGACGCCCTTCAGGCTGACCGACAAGCTGATCCCGGGACACTTTGGTCATGTCGCGATATGGACCGGAACGCGGGCCGAGCTGATCGATGCCGGTGTCTGGAGCGAGCTGCTCGTCGAGCAGTATGCCGACCGCATCGGCAGCGGCCGCAACCCGGACTCGAAGGACGAGTACCAGGTCATCGAAGCGCTCAGGAGCGGAGTGAAGCTCAGTAAGCTCGAGGACTTCATGAATGTCGATGACGTGGCCGTGCTGCGTCCGGTATTCGACCAGGAAACGAAACGGGAAGACGCGAAAGAGGCGCTGCTGATGGCTTTCCGGCAGGTCGGCAAGAAATACGATTTCAACTTCGACGTGAACACGACCGACAAGATCGTGTGCTCGGAACTCGCCTACATCTCTTTCCCGACGTTCGACTGGCCGACCGAAGAGACGCTGGGACGGCACAGCATCAGCCCGGACAACGTCGCACAAATGGCCTGGAACAACGTGCCGCTGAGACTCATCGCGTTCTATCACGACGGCGAACTCGTGCCCGAAGAACTCCAGGTCGAGAAAATGAGGGCGCTGATGCTCGACTAGCGGCGGTCGGCGATTGCGCGGAATACCGATGTATCCGCACGGGCATTCGGCTACGATGGTCGCCCATGGAACCGACTCTGCGATTTCGCCTGGGGCGGCTCGGCGCCGCTATCCCGTTGATTTTCTTTGTTATCTGGGCGATCTCGATTTCCGTGGCCGGCGCCCCCAGCGAGCACGGCCTGATTCTCGGAATGATCGGCGGCCTGACACTCGGCATGATCCTCTGCCGCAGCCCCTGGGCCAACTACGCCAACGCCATTTTCACCGGCATGGCGAACCCGGTCGCCACCGTAACCATCATCGCCTGGTTCTGGGCGGGGATGTTTGCCCAGGTGTTACGGGTCGGCGGTCTCGTCGACGGACTCGTCTGGCTCGGCGGCCAGTCGAATGCCACGGGCGGCTGGTTCGTTGGTGCAACCTTCGTGCTCGCAGCCACGTTCGGCTCCGCCGTCGGCACGGGCTATGGCACGGCAGTCGCATTCTGCACGCTGATGTTCCCGGCCGGGCTCAGTCTCGGCGCGGACCCGGTCTGGCTGTTTGCCGCGATCCTGTCGGGCGCCGCTTTCGGCGACAACCTGGCGCCGGTTTCGGACACGACCGTCGTGTCGGCGACAACCCAGGAAACCGACATACCCGGCGTGGTGCGCTCGCGGATCAAGTATGCGTTGCTGGCAGCGATTCCCGCGCTGATTTTGTTCGTCTTCTTCGGGGGCGACGGCACTGACATCGACCAGGCTCGCGCCGGCGAATTGTTCTCCGCGTCGGCCCGGCCCGATGGCCTGGTGTTGCTTGCACCGTTTGCTCTCGTGATCTTCCTTGCCTTGACCGGCCGCCACATTCTCGTTTCGCTGACCTGGGGGATTGTTACCGCCGTCGCACTGGCACTGACGTTCGGGCTGGCAGCACCCTCGGATATCCTGTTCTTCGACGCGGACACCGACACCGTTGGCGGCGCGCTCGTCGACGGTATTGCCGGATACCTGGGCCTTTCGATCCTGATCCTGCTGATCGTTGCCGGTGGCCATCTCATGAGACTCGGCGGCGCGCTCGAGGCGCTGATCGGGGGCCTTACGCGATTCGCGAGAGAATCGGTTTCGCGGGCCGAGGCGGCGATCTGGAGTATCGTGTTTTCGCTGAACGCATTCATAACGATCAACACCGCCGCCGAAATCGCCGCAGGCCCGGTGGTCTCCCAGCTCGGCAAGAAGTTTCGCCTGCACCCCTACCGCCGTGCCAACATGCTCGACGCCGTTACGTCGGCCATCGGTTATATCTTCCCCTGGGGTGGCGGTGTACTCATCGGCTACCAGACGATTCGCACGCTCGAGTCGCAATACGATTTCATCCAGGTCGTCGCGCCGACCGAAGTATGGCGCTACGTCCTGCACGGCTGGTTCCTGGCTGCGGTCATGTTGATCGCGGCACTGACGGGATTCGGCCGCACCTACGAGGCCGAGGACGGTTCGCAAACGAAGCTCCGTCCTCGTAATGACACTGATACGCAAACCATGGAGTGATCATGAAACTGCAGTTGTTCCTGATAGCCGCGATTTCCCTTGGACTGGCAGCTTGCGCGAAAGAAGAAGCGCCCGCGCCGGAACCCGCACCCGAACCGGAGCAGGCCGTCGCGCCGGAGCCGCAGGCCGAAGCATCGGTACCGATGGCGGAAGTCAGCGAAGCATTGATCAAGCACATGCACGCGCATGCGGACAAGATGGACGACATCAATTTCGCGCTCGCCGATGGCGATCTCGATGCCGCGATGACGCCGGCTTACTGGCTGTCGCGCCACGAAAGCGTCGAAGGCATGCCTGAAGAATGGCAGCCCTTCATGAAGGGCATGCGCGAAGGCGCGAAAGCGATAGAGGCATCGACGGACCTCGAGTCTGCGCGCGCTGCCGCGAAGACCATCACGGCGCAGTGCCAGGGCTGCCATCAGGCCGCCGGCATCGTCGAGTAGCGGGAATATCAGTCGGCGAATTCGAGCAGCTCTCGCTGCGTGCGGAAGTTCAACGCGCAGCGGCGGATGAATTCGTCGACTTCCGCGTCTTCGATGCTGCTCGCGATGTCATTGCCCGCCGGCAATTCACGTGTCGGCGGGTAGAAGCCGTAGCCGGCGAACATGCAATTCCATGACATCGCCGTGTAGGCCGACACGATCTTCTGCGTTTCGATTTCCTGGCTCAGGATCTGGCCGTTCTTCCAGATCTGCAGCAGTTGCTTCAACGTGTCCGACACGTGACGGTTCTCGCCGTTGTCGCGCCAGTAGTCGGTGTCGTCCCGGGAATTCAGGATGTAATGACCCACGATGTAATCCCGGATCGTCTCGAAACGCAGGTGCGTACGTTCGTTGAAATCGCTTCGTCCGCGGCTGCCGAATTCATCGCCCTCCCAGGTGCGAATGAAATCGTCGACCGTGTTGCAGACGAGATTGAGTGCCGTGGCTTCCAACGGCTCGATGAAGCCCTGCGACAATCCCACGGCAAGGCAGTTCTTGTACCAGTGATGCTGCACGCGACCGACGTTCATTTTGAGATGCCGTGCCTCGACGTCGCTGTCGAGTAAGCCCAGCTTCTCGCGCAGCTCCGTCTCGGCCTGGTCTGCCGAACAATACGACGAGCTGTATACGTAGCCGTTGCCGATGCGGTGCGTCAACGGGATCTCCCACGCCCAGCCGTACTTGAGAGCCGTCGAGACGGTTTCCGCACCGATCCTGTCGACCTGGTCCGTCGGCAGGACGACCGCTGAGTCGTTGAACAGGTTGTCCGAGAACGAGCGGAAGTTGACGCCGAGGGCCTGCTGGATCAGCGCGCCGCGAAAGCCGGAACAATCGACGAAAAAGTCACCTTCGATGGTACCCGCGGAATCGGTCTCGAGGCTCTCGATGCTGCCGTCCGCGGCCTGGTTGACCCGCTGTACCTCCGCCTCGACATGCTTCACACCGCGGCCGGTCGCGACGTCCCGCAGGAATTCACCGACGAGCTGCGCGTCGAAGTGATAGCCGTACTCGACGAAAAACGGGAAATTCTCGTTGGGTAACGGGCCAAGCCGTTCCCCGGCGAGTTTCGCCGACAGGAAAAACCGGTCCGGGTGCGCATGAACGTCCGCGCCCTGCCGCCGCGCAAACGTGCTCATGTAAAAGGGTTTCGTCGTGAACTGGTCGATGCGCGAGGGGAACGGGTGAAAGTAGCGCTCGAAACCGGGCCGCGTCGACCAGCCGACGAACGAGATGCCGTTCTTGTACGTCGCATTACATTGCGGCATCCAGTCTGATTCTGCGATGCCGAGCGTGTCGAAAAAAACCTTCAGGCGCGGCGTCGATCCCTCGCCGACACCGACGGTGCCGATAGCGGGCGACTCGATCAACGTGATGTCGACACCCCTGTCGGCCCATGCATTGATCATCGAATTCGCGGTGATCCAACCCGCGGTTCCGCCGCCGAGAATGACGATTCGTTTGCTCATCGGCGGAACATAGCACACATGGCGTAAACCCTACTGCGCCAGGATCCTGTCGATGAGCTCAGGATCGTCGGGCAACAACCCCGAGCCCGGCAAACGCGGCACGAGCTCTTTCCATAACGGCCACATCTCGAACGCCTGCCCGAACATGGGCAGCGCTTCGTCGAGCTGCCCGACGTCGGCGAGGGTGACGGCGTGCCAGAAGATCGCCTCGTGATTCTCCGGCATCAGTTGCTCGGCGTCGGCATACGCGCGCTTGGCGGCCTCGATGTCGCCCGCGGTAACGAAGTCGTCGCCGTCGGTCATCAGCTTATAGCCGCGCGCAAGTACCAGCAGTCGGCGCAGCTCGGTCAGCGGATCCTCGTGATCCTCGACCCGCAGGTCGATGACGCGGCCGCCCCACGCCGGCTGCGAGCGATCCGCGCTGACGACGAGAATCGCTGCCGACTGCTTGCCGCGAATGTCACCGCCTTCGCCTTCCGCGGCTTCGAGCGCCAGCATCAGGCGCTCGGCGAGATCGCCTTCCGCCGACAGGTACGCTTTTTTCATCGCGTCGCACACCGTGGACTTCCACATCAGGTTTGCCTGCACCGTGAACTGCTCACCGGCATCGTGGCAGTGCTCGACGATAGCGTCGGCGCCGGTGTGATTCGCCACGACACCGTTGGCATCGACCATCCCGACCTGGCGCACGTTTTTGTGCTCGTCGGCGGCCAGCAGCGCTGTCAGCGCTTCGTCGGCGGACTTGCCGGCGCGCATCAGCTCGAGCCCCAGCGGTCCGTAGGCGGGGTCGACGAACGATTGCGTCGCGACAGCGCCGATGCCTGGCTGTGCCCAGGTGACGACCGAACCCACGGAAAACCAATGCGATTGCACGGCGACCCCGAGCTGGCCCGTTTCGGCATCGCGGGCGACGATCGAGTAGGTGCTTACCGGTCGATCGGCCGGCTCGAAGTCTGCCCGGGTCGGCGAGACGATTAACAGGACAGTCACGGCAGTCACAAATAGGCAGCGCATCTTCTTCGTTCTCACAGTTGGGAATCCGACCGGCATGTTAGCAATGTTGACAACACCGCGTACCATATGTACCATGCTTCGCCATGGAACAACTGGTACAAATACTCGCATGCAGATAGTCATCGACATCGAGGCTGCGTCTCCGCCATCGGCGCAGCTCATTGAACAGATAAAACAAGCGGTTAGCGATGGCGAGCTGGGGCCTGGGGATCCCTTGCCGTCGATTCGCCAGCTCGCAAGCGACCTGGATCTCAACAGCAAGACGGTCGCCAAAGCCTACCGCTTGCTGGAGCGGGACTCGGTCATCCAGTCACGAGGTTATCGCGGCACGTTCGTGCACCCGGACGGGCGCGCAAACAGCGGGGTGGACCTCAGCGCCTGGGTGGTCGAGGAGCTCAAGAACCAGATTGCGGTGTTCCGGAATGCCGGGGTTACGGATCCCGAAATAAATAACGCGTTTCGCAATGCCATGAACGAATCCACTATTTCAGGAGGCTGATTGCCATGACCTGGTCTAACAATCTTTTCTATCTCGTTTTCGCGTGTCAGATATTCCTGATGTCGTACTACCTTCCCAACAAGTTGCTGACACGTATGCGACACATCCTGGCGACATACCCGCCGGAGACGCATCCGAAACTGTATCCGAGGCCTGTCGAACGCTACGAAGCGGCCCATCGCAACTTCGCGATTGCCGTCCGCGTCGTCTTGGTGCTCGGGATCCTGATCTTGCTTGCGCTGATGCTCTGGGTCGATCACTCCACGTTTGCGGACGATGGCTACATTTCCGAGCTGTGGCCCGCGGCTTACGGCCTGATCCAGTTCCTGCCCCTGATGGCGATCGAGTTCTCCGAGTTCGGTCACTTGAAGCAGATGCGCCGTGCAAACGTGTCGCCAAAACGCGTCGCCGGCCTGCAGCGCCGTGGCCTGACGGATCTTGTACCCGTTGCCTGGATCGGCCTCGCCATTATGACGTTTGCCGGCGCCATCCTGTTCGACCTGTACGTGCATGGCTTCGACGTCGGCTGGGGGCATGACACCGTGCAGCGAGCGGTAACGATGACCATTACGAACGGCTTCCTGGCCGCGGTGGGCGCCTGGACGCTATACGGTCGCAAGCTGGACCCCCACCAGACGCCGGAGGACCGGGCGCAACGTATCTCGGTGACGTTGAAGTCGCTGCTGTTCGTCAGCATGGCGCTGAGCGCGTTCATCGCCGTAACGGCTGCAGACGACATCTACAGCCTCGACGCCGTGGGCGCGGCGATTACGAGTGTCTATTTCCAGGTGGTTGCATTGCTGTCCCTGGGATACACCCTGCGCGGCATCAGGCCCGACGAAATCGACTTCGACGTGTACAAAGAAAACGGCGCTGACTACGCAGAAGTACCAGTTGTCGACGCGTGAACCTGACCCTAGGATCAGGGCAGCCCCACCCTGATCCAAAAAGGTCTCACCATGCAAACGTTCGATTCGGCCGGTTTCAGGATCGCCTACGACGACTATGGCGAAGGTGACCCGATTATCCTGCTGCACGGCTTCGCGGCCGACCGGCGCAGCAACTGGAAGCTCACGGGCTGGTACAAGCTGCTTGCCAACGCAGGCTTCCGCGTCATCGCGCCGGATGCCCGCGGCCATGGCCGCAGCGACAAGCCTACGGACAAGAAGGCCTATGCTCCCAGCGGCATTGCGGGCGATGTGATCCGCCTCATGGATCACCTGGAGATCGACAAGGCCGACCTTTTCGGTTATTCGATGGGCGGCCGGAATGCCGGTTGGCTGCTTGCCAAGAAGTGGCGTCGTTTCAACTCGGTGATCATCGGCGGCACGGGCCTGAACCTGCTGCAGGTCGACGACCCCAAGAAGTGGACGTCGCGCGGATTCAAGCTCACGGCGGACAACAAGAAGACAGACTCGCTGGCCATCCCGTCGCTCGTCCCGTTGTACGAAAAAATCTCGAAATCGGGCGGCCGCACCGGCGCGCTTTCCGCCTGCCTGCTGGGATCGTTCCCGGGACTGCCGGAAGAGGCTTTCGCTCGCGTTCGTACGCCGTCGCTCGTCATCGCGGGGTCGCGCGACACGGTCGCGGGCAGCCCGATCCCGCTGGCGGAGTCCATCCCGGGCGCAAAGGCCGTCATCGTCCCCGGTCGCTCGCATCTGTCCTGCGTGACTGACAACTTCTTCAGGGGAGCCGTGCTCGGGTTCCTGGGATACCGTTGAGTCGCCGACTCGTATTCGGCGCCAGCGGCTACATCGGCGGACACCTCGTCCCGAGCCTGCTGGCGCGGGGCATCCCGGTTCGTGCGACCGCGCGCAACGCCGGGGTCCTTGAAGACCGCGGCTGGCAGGACGCGGAGCTCGCCGAAGCCGATGCCCTGCGCCCCGAGACGCTCGACGACGTCCTCCAGGACGTCGATATCGCCTATTACCTCGTGCATTCGATGGCGGCAGGCAGGAAGTTTCCCGAGCTCGATGCCAGGGCTGCACGCAACTTCGCCGAGGCCGCCGCGCGCCAGGGCGTGCAGCGCATCGTATACCTCGGCGGGCTCGTGCCGGAATCGCCCCGGTCGACGCACCTGCGCTCGCGCGCCGAAACCGGCGACATTCTCCGCGCAGGCCCCGTACCGGTAACGGAAATCCGGGCCGGCATGATCATCGGCCCGGGATCGGCGGCGTGGGAGGTCATCCGCGATCTCGTCAATCACCTGCCCGTCATGATCACGCCACGCTGGGTTTACTCGCGATCCACGCCGATCGCCCTCAGCAACCTGCTGCACTACCTGGCCGAAGCGCCGACGCTCCCCGAAACCGCGGGCCAGGTCTACGACGTCGGCGGTCCCGACGACCTTACGTACGAAGAGATCATGCGTCGCTACGCGGCGATGGTCGGCCGGAATCCGCGCATCATCCCCGTGTCAGTCCTCACGCCGAGATTGTCGTCTTACTGGCTGCGGCTCGTGACCACGGTGCCGACCAATATCGCCCGGGCACTCATCGACGGATTGTCCCAGGACGTCATTGCCGACGACGACCGGCTCCACCGGCTGCTCCCGCAGAAGTTACTCGGCTTTGATGCCGCAGCGGCCGAAGCACTCGAAGCCGAGCAGATGCACGCGGTGCCGGTGCGGTGGGTCGAGAGCGCGTACGCTTGCCGCGAGTTCCGTCCCGAGTACGCGTACTACGCGAAGCAGGCGGGGGACACTGCCACCACCCGGGCGTCCGTCGAGTCACTGTGGCGCGTCGTGCAGAGCATCGGCAACGACGGCGACTTTTTCTATGCGCGCTGGCTCTGGTGGCCGCGCCGGGTGATCGACTGGCTGATCGGCGGACCGAGCTTTCGGCGCAGGCGTCGCCATCCCGAGAGATTGCGAGTCGGCGACGTCGTGGACTCGTGGCGCGTCATCGACATGACTGATCGCCGGCAGCTCGTGCTGTTGATGGAGATGAAATCGCCGGGTGCCGGCGTACTCAAATTCGACATCGAGGACGATGGGGAGTCGCGGTGCATTCTAGTGAACGCGTATTTTCACCCGGCCGGCGTCTGGGGGCTGCTCTACTGGTTCGTACTGATCCCGTTTCACGCCCTGATCTTCCGCGGCATGACGCGCGAGATCGCAAACCGCGCCGACTAGGCAGTCGAACGCGTCAGGCGAGCCGCTCTAGCGTGTCCGCCACGAGCTCCGGGTGCGTCATCATGGCGTCGCGTGGCGCGTCGAGCTCGATGAAATCCCAACCCGGCTCCCGCGCGGGACCCACCATGAGTTCACTGCTTTGCTGGTATTCCTGGCCGACGCAGTGAATGTAAGCGCGCCGCAGGCCCTCCCAGCCGCCGTGCTGTAACTGCAGCTCGTCCGTCCACTGTTTTGCGGGATGCGTCGTGATCAGGCGCTCCAGGCGTTCGACGTGCTCGGTCATGTCCGGCGGCACGAGCATGTCGACGGGATACTCTTCCCAGAGCACCATCCTGTAACCATCGACGAACTTCTGCCGTCGCTCGAGCCACCAATCGGGGTATTCGCCTGTCTGCGGATCTCTGGAGACCGCGGCCATGCGTCCTTCATGCGGAACGATGGCGTCGAAGAACACGATGCGGCGTATCGAATCGCGAACGCGGTCGGCTACGCCCGTGATCGTCAGTCCCGAGAACGAGTGACCGACGAGCACGATGTCGTCCAGTTCCTCGTATTCCAGGACGTTGAGGACGTCGGCGATGTGCGTATCCAGGCCGACATCGGGACTGGACAAATGCTCGCGTTCGCCGCAACCGGTACAGGTCGGGGTGAACACACGGTGACCCCGGGATCGCAGAAGGCGGCGCACGTCACGCCAAACCCAGCCGCCGTGCCAGGTGCCGTGCACCAGCACGAACGTGTGGGAACTCGCGGAGTCTGGCATCGTTACGGATATACCTGGTAGCGCGTATTCGGCACGACGACGTCGTAGTGCGGCTGCAGGTAAGTAACCACGTCGATCAGCTGCTGCACGGTCATGTGGTCATTGTAATACGCCATCTTCGACTCGCCATCGACTGCAACCAGCTCTTTGGCGTAGTTTGCGGCGAGTTTATGAGACGGGTTGATGATCGCCGTTACCAGCTGACCATAAGTCTTGACGCGAGCAACCTGGCCGCCGAGTGCGACGTACGGCGGATCCTTGCCCTCGACCGTCGGAAACTCTTCTCCGTTCAGCGTGTGGCAGTCGTAGCACTGCAATTCGACGAATGCCTGGCGCCCGGCTTCGGCATCACCTGCCGGCAGGGCGAATCCTCTTTCTGACATCATGTCCCGCTCGCAGGCGACCAGCGCAGCGGCGAGTACCGGTACGACCCAGATGCTTCTGAACATGGTGCACCTCCACTTCTTCGCAGGCTCCCTATATATAGGTGGTGGCGCCCCACTCGAGTTGCTATTCGGAGTTTCCGCAACCGACCCGATCTCGTTTCGGACCGGCTATTCGACGACCTGTGCGCCTCGGGCGCTGGGCATCCGCGAAATCGGCTGCAGCATCAAACGGAGATCCTTATTCCCCTCTTATTTGGTACAACTGTGCCACGTACATATCGGTCCTCAGCGAAAGCGTTACAAAAGCTCGCCGGAGACAGGGAGCGGCAACGTGCAACTCGAGACAATATCGGTGGGCCGGCTGGCCCTTTCGTTCATTCCCGTCGCAATCGTCGTCGGTTTGATGGGGTACTGGCACGTCGGCGTGGGTCGCGCCTTCCATGCCATCGGCCGCATGCTGCTGCAGCTCACGCTGATCGGCTACGTCCTGGTCTACATCTTCGAATCAGATTCGGCGGCGTTCACGACCGGCGTGCTCGCCGTCATGATGGTGGCGGCGAGCTGGATCGCGCTCAATACCGTCGACCTGCCCGCGCGCCAGCTGTTTCCCGTTTCCCTGCTCGCGGTCTTGCTCGGCGGCGGTACGACGCTCTGGCTCATTACCCAGGGAGTGCTTCAGCTCGATCCCTGGTTCCAGCCCAACTATGTGATACCGCTGGCCGGCATGATCTTCGCCGCGAGCATGACCAACATCAGCCTTGCGCTCGAGCGACTGCATGCTGAAATCGGTAACGGCAAGGCGTTTGCGGCGGCGCGCGACATCGCATTCAAGACGTCGATGATTCCCGTTATCAACTCGTTCTTCGCGGTCGGTTTGATTTCCTTACCGGGCATGATGACAGGACAAATTCTCTCCGGCGTGTCGCCGCTGATCGCCGTGCGCTACCAGATCATGGTCATGTGCATGATATTTGGCGCGGCGGGGCTTTCGACGGTGTGCTTCCTCGGCCTCATCCATCGCACGAAGCACTTCAGACACGATTCGGGCTAGTCATTCGAGCAGACATTCACGCCCGGGATCGTTGTTGCTGTAGGCTTGGGGGCGGCGGACGCATTTCCGCCGCCCTTTTCCTTGCCAGAGATACGCATGCCCGGAGACCCGGACAGCCTACGGCTCGACATCAACGCCCATCGGGCGATCACCATTTTGTTCGTCACGATGGTTGCCATCGAAGTGCTCCTCGTCCTCGCGGACGCGATCATCAACGTCGGCAGGCTGGCCGAGATCGGTGCGATCCGGCGGTTCTTCAACATCACCCGTGAAGACGGCGTCGCCTCGTGGTTCGGCGTGACGCAAACGTGGATGCTCGGCCTGACGGCTGTATTTCTCTTCGTTGTCGTGCGCGCAGGCGAGTCCGCCCGCTGGCGCCGGATTGGCTGGGCCATCATCGCCATCTTCCTCTTGTATATGGCCATGGACGACGGCGCGATGTTCCACGAGCGCATCGGCACGTCGGTCAAGACGATGATCCACGGCGAAGACGCAGGCAGCGGTATCGTCGTTGCCGGCTTTTTCCCGAGCTATGCCTGGCAGCTCGTGTTCCTGCCGGTCTTCGCCGCGTTCGGCCTCTTCATTCTCTGGTTCCTGAACCGCGAGCTCGAGCTTCGTCGCGACAAGCTCATGGTCGTCGCTGCGATCGGATTGCTCGTACTCGCCGTCGTTGCCGATTTCTTCGAAGGCATGGATCTCGACCATCCCCTGAATCTGCACGGCTGGATCTTCTACACCTGGGACGTCACCGAATACCAGGTGAGCCACTTCTCCAAGGCGATCGAGGAGTTCATGGAGATGCTGGCGATGACGCTGCTGTGGATCACGTTCCTGCGCCATCTGGTGCGCATCGCGCCGCGTATAGACCTGCGCTTCGACTCCTGAAATGACGTTCGACCAGACATACTGGGCGCCGGCCCAGCGGCGCGGGCCGCTGCCGACCTTTTACTACCACGAGCATTTCGTCGAGATGCTCGACTTCGTCTCAACGCACTACTCGCACGTCCTTCTTCCCGAGCACGTCGCGTTTCTCGACGAGTTCCGCGCCTTGCCGCGCGAAGCTCAGTGCCTGTACGTGCGGCTCGTCAATCGCAAAGGCCGGGTCTTCGCAACGAACCGGATTCGTTACCCCGAACTCGGTGAACGGGCGCCCTTGCTTGCGACCCTTGCGGGGTCCGGCTGGATCGGCTCCCCTACTCGCGAGCATTTCAGGGATGTACTCGGCTTCCTGACGAGAGCCGAGATATACGCAATTGTGCTGCCGATGGTCGCGGGACTCGGCCGCTCGCTGAAGAAGGCCGAACTGATCCGCTTTGTGCGCGAGAATGTCGACGCGACCGCATTCACGAGCGCGCTCGATGCCAGTCGCGTTTTCGTGCAGCGCCGTGTCGACGAGGTCCGCTACCTGCTATTCCTGTACTTCGGGCGAGTTCGCGACAGCCTCTCGCAGTTCACGATGCGCGACCTGGGACTGGTTCAGACTCAGAAACTGCAGGACGGCTACGAGCCGCGCTTCGGCGACCGTGTCGAGGCGCTCGAACACTACTTTTTCGCGACTCGGCTGCGCGCAGCCGACGATATCTCTGCCTGCGAGCTGCACGAAGTCGCCGCCGGAGCCTCGGACTGGCCCGAGCCGAACTTCCCGGGCAGCGCTGCGCTGCGGGACAAGCTCGCGTACGCACTCGGCCGAAAAGCGGAGACTGCGGACGATGCCGATCTTGCGCTTCGCTTCTATTGCGAAGGGGAATCACTGGATTGCAACGAGCGGCGCGTTCGTCTGTTGCTGGCGAATGACGAACGTGATGCCGCGCGCGCGTTTCTCGAGCGATGCATCGACGAGCCGCGCAGCGACGAGGAATGGCTGTTCGCGCGGGACCTCTTCGAGCAAAAATTCGAGAAGAAACGAACATCTGCACTGACGGATATGCTGCGCGCAGGGGATTCGATCGATATCGACGAATCGAAGAGCGGCGCGCCTGAACGTGCCGTCATCGACTATTACGGCGACCAGGGCATCCCGGCCTGGCGCACGGAAAACCTGTTGTGGCGCACGCTGTTCGGGCTGCTGTTCTGGGACGAGCTGTTCGCCGACGGTGACGCAGGTTTGCACTCTCCGTTCGAGTTCCTGCCGGCCTCTCTCGCCAACGGCACGTTTTACGACGACCGTCGCGAATCGCTTGAATCGAAGCTTCAGTCGCTTGCGGACACGGGTGCCGCCAAAAAACGGATACTCAAAGTAAGCACGCAGCACTACGGCACGCCGAACGGCGTGTTTCGCTGGCGCCGATCCGTCAACGAGACCGTTTTTGCGCTGCTCGACAACGCGCCCGCTGACGCGATTGCCGAGATCCTGCGCCGCCTGTGCAGGGATTACCGGCAGTCCCGCTACGGCTACCCGGACCTGATGCTCGTGGACAATGACGGTGCGCGATTTGTCGAGGTCAAAACGGAGGGCGACCAGCTGCGCCGTAACCAGTTGCTTCGGCTCGAGCAATTGCGTGCAGCGGGATTCCGTGCCGACGTCGTGCGAGTGCGCTGGGTGCTCGACCCGCAGCAGACTTACGTGGTCGTCGACGTCGAGACTACGGGAGGCCGCGGAGAGAATCACCGCGTCACGGAAATCGGCGCCGTCAAAGTCAGGAACGGACAGGTAGTCGATCGATTCCAGACGCTGCTCAACCCGCAGCGCAGCATTCCGCCCAACATCAGTCGGCTGACCGGTATTACGCCCGCAATGGTAGATAGCGCTCCGTATTTCGCAGATGTTGCCGATGAGCTCGAATCCTTTCTCGAGGATGCGATCTTCGTAGCACACAACGTCAACTTCGACTACGGCTTCATCGCGATGGAGTTCCAGCGGCTCGGTCGCCTGTTCCGGCTCCCGAAGCTCTGCACCTGCGCCTCGATGCGCAAGCTCTACCCGGGACATCGCTCCTATAGCCTTGCGTCGTTGTGCCGCAGCTTCGATATTCCCCTGAAGCAGCACCACCGCGCCATGTGCGACGCGGAGGCCGCCGCCGGCCTGTTGCTACTGATCAACGAGAAGCGTCAGCAGGGCTGACACTCGGGACAGACGAAGACTCCGCGGCTCGAGCTCGTCAGGCGCTCGATGGGCGTTTCGCAGTTGTAACACGGCAGGCCCTCGCGACCGTAAACCTGGAATCGGTATTGCGGGTAGCTCATTCCCCGTGCCTTGCGTTCTCTAACCGCGTCCTCCGACGCCGTAACGCCGCGCGTTCGGTACGAACGGCGAGCGATGGTCAGCGTCTGCCTCGCAATTCGCTTGAGCTCGTTATGCCCGAGCGACGACGGCCGGTTGACGGGATGCACGCCCGCGGCCCAGAGGATCTCTGAACGCAGGTAGTTGCCGTTGCCGGCGAGAAACGCCTGGTCGAGGTACAGGCTGCCGAGCGCCCGGTTCCTGAACCGCGGGGCCTGCAGTCGATCGATTACCTCGTCGGGCGTCAGTGCCTTGTCGAGAATATCCGGGCCGACACGAGTCAGGAAAGGATGCCGTTTTTCCGCGGCTGGCGTAAGAACTTCGATGTCGGATGCGCTGTAAAGGAAGGCGCTGTGCGTCTCGGTGTGCAACGCAACCCGTTGCTGCCGGTTGGTGCGCGGCACCTTCGGGCGACGCGTGGTGTACCAGCGGCCATACAGCTGGTTATGGCTGTACAACGACAGGTCGTTGTCGAACCGCGTCAGCATCGCCTTGCCGCGCGTCTCGACGGCGGTCACGGCTTTGCCCGTGAGCTTTTTCTCGTAGCGCTTTAGCTCCGGGAGACCGAACGACGCCTCGACGATGGTCTGCCCGACGAGCACTTTCGCGACGCGATCGGCGGCGAGACGGATTTCCGGACCCTCTGGCATGCGCGGTACTGTGCCCGTTCGGCGACAGCTAGACCAGTAACATCTCGTAACAGCCCTGTTGCGGACCGGATTCCGTTCGGTACGCTGTCGGGCCATGGATGACAAGACCGTTTATACGACACTGGTAATTGCCGGCGCCACGCCGTTTCTCGCCTGTGCATTGCTGCCGATCGCCGGTATCGATTCGATTCCGCCGTTCGGAAAGCTCGACGAACTCGCGAGCCACTACGGCCTGGCGATACTCTGCTTCCTCACTGGCATCCATTGGGCGACACAGCTGTACTCACCCGACAAAGCGCCGTTCAACCTGTTTATCGGCAGTAACCTGGTGTTCCTGGCGGTCTGGATCGCGTATGTCACGAGCAGTCTCGGCTGGGCGCTGGCCACGCAGCTCATTGCATTTCCGCTGCTGCTCGCGATCGACTTCAGGTTGCTGCAGGCCGGGCTGATTACGCGCCACTACCTGGGCATCCGTTTCGTGGCGACAGCACTCGCGTGCTTCTCGCTGCTGTTCATTCTGATTTCCTGAGGCGATGGATACTCTGGTCATTCTGGGCAACCAGCTGTTCGCGCCTGCGCACCTGCCGTCGCCCTCATCGACCCGCGTGTTCATGGCCGAGGACATTGGCCTGTGCACCTACGAGAAACACCATCAGCAGAAAATCGTGTTGTTCCTGTCGGCCATGCGCTCGTACGCCGACGAGCTGCGGGCCGAGGGCTATGACGTGCACTACGAGCATCTCGACCCCGACGACACACGGCCCTATACGGAGAAGCTCGCCGCGGCGCTGGGCGCGTCGGGCTCCGGGCGCTTGCTGCACTTCGAGATCGAAGACAAACCGATGGAGCACCGTATCGTTCGGTTTGCGGAAGAACGGGATCTCGGGAGAACAGAGCTGCCGTCTCCGATGTTCCTGGTCTCACGTGCCGCTTTTGCCGAGTATGTCGGATCCCGGTCCCGACTGCTCATGGGCGATTTCTACAAGCGCCAGCGGCAACGGCTGGGCGTGCTGGTCGATGTCGACGGCGGGCCGGCCGGCGGACAATGGAGTTTCGATGCCGATAACCGCAAAAAACTTCCAAGCACGGTAGAGCCACCGGCGCTGCCGCCTGCACCGTGGAACCCACATGTAGAGGACGTCACTGCTATCGTCAAACGCGAGTTCCCCGATCACCCCGGCGATGCGGACGATTTCGCGTGGCCCACGACGCGGCAGCAGGCGGAAGCATGGCTCGACGATTTCATCGCGCGACGGCTGGCGCAGTTCGGTCCCTACGAAGACGCGATGACGACCCGCTCGCCGACGGTGTTCCATTCGGCGCTGAGCCCGTGCCTGAATCTCGGCCTGCTGACACCCGGCGACGTCATCGAGAGTGTGATGGAACACGCCGATGACGCACCGTTACAAAGCGTCGAGGGTTTCGTGCGCCAGGTCATCGGCTGGCGCGAGTTCATACGCGGCGTCTATCGCGAATTCTCCGATCGGCAGGAGGACAGCAACTTCTGGGGACACGATCGGCGCCTGACCGACGACTGGTACGACGGCACGACCGGTATTCCACCCCTGGACGATTCGATTCATACGGCGCAGCGGCTCGGCTGGACTCACCACATCCCGCGACTGATGGTGGTCGGTAATTTGATGACGCTGTGCGAGATCGAGCCGGCGTCGGCGCACCGCTGGTTCATGGAAATGTACGTGGATTCCTCGGAGTGGGTGATGGGGCCTAACGTCTACGGCATGGCATTGTTCAGCGACGGGGGTATCTTCGCCACCAAGCCATATATCTGCGGCTCGAACTATCTGCGGAAAATGAGTGACTATCCCAAGGGAGACTGGTGTGACGTCGTCGACGGCCTTTACTGGCGTTTCATAGACAAGCACCGCGACTTTTTCGCGTCGAACCCGCGACTTTCACTCATGCCGCGCGCGCTCGATCGGCTCGACCGCGATCGTCGTGACCGTATCTTCGATCTTGCGAAAGACTTTATCGAACGGCGGACTCGAACAGCTCCGACTTCGCAGCGTCCGTGATCATCACCACGGACTGGTGCCGGAGTCGGCGCTCGGGCGATATAGCGTAGAAACGTTCCCTGATCTCATCCGTCTGACCGATCACGGACGTACGGTACATGCGGCAAACCGCTTCCTCGATTACCGTCGGCGCGGCGAAGACTCCGGCGCCCGCTTCGCCAAATGCTTTCTTCAACGCGCTGTCATCGAATTCGCCGATGATATTGGGTGACAGCTCGTGACTCTCGAACCAGTCGTCGAGGCGCCGGCGCAGCGCCGAATTCGGCAATGGCAGCAGCATTGGCGCGTGCTGCAGGCAATTCGGAAAATCGCTTCGGTAGCGCCGGGCGAGGCTCCGCCTGACGAAAAACGACGTACCGCTCCCACCGAGGCGATGATTGTACGCCTTGATGTTGAGCCCGTCCGGCACCGGCTGATCGGAAAGCACGAGATCGAGCCTGTGTACGGCGAGGTCTGCCAGCAATTGCTCCAATCTCGCCTCGTGGCAGCGCACACGTATCGGCTCTTCGCTCATCAGCGCCGGGGCAATGATGCGCTCGGCGATGAGCTTGGGCATCGTGCTGACGATACCGACGCTCAGCGTACCCGGACCGCTGATCTGATCGCCTCTTACGACGCTGGCCAGCTCGGCGCCGACTGAGAAGATCTCGTCCGCGTACTCGAAAACGACACGACCCATGTCGGACAGCACGAGGCGTCGCCCGACGCGATTGAACAGCGGTTTGCCTACTGCTTCGTCGAGCAGTTTTAGCTGGCCACTGATAGTTTGCGGCGTCAGGTGCAGTGACTCCGCTGCTTTCGCGATACTTCCTTCGCGCGCTACCGCCCAGAAGTACTGCAGGTGACTGTAGTTGAGATGACGCATGCCGACATCTTAGCAGCCAGTTCGCCGGAACCGATACACCACTTCGAATAGTTCGAATAGACCGAAGTGTCGAGATCTGTAAGCTGAGGTACTGGAGCTAATGGAGGTGACGTATGAACATCAACTGCAGAGCAACGGGTTTCGAGATCACGGGTGCAATCGACATGTTCCTGCGCGAGCAGCTGTCGTCTGCGCTGCAGCGATTCAGCGACAACGTCGTCGAGGTTGATGTCTTCATGAAGGACGCGAACGGTCCGAAGGGCGGCGTGGACAAACACGTGCTGATTCGGGTGCGGCTGCGCAACCGTCACCGCATCGTGCTCGAGGTCGTGCACGAAAACCTCTACGCCGCGATCAAGATCGGCGCGCGCAAAACCCGTCGTGCCGTGCGCCGCCGGCTGCGCCGAAGCGGCCGGATTCTCAGGCGTCGCTGGGAGCACTATGCTACGTAGCTTCGTCGAGTCCCGCGGCTTTCAGGCCGCGATCGTCGCCGTCATCGTCATCAACGCGGTGACGCTCGGGCTCGAGACGTCACCGCGAGCGATGGCTGCAGCCGGGCCGTTGCTGATTACCATAGACACGGTTGCGTTGTGGATATTCACGATCGAACTCGGACTCAAGGTCTGGGTGTATCGGGGACGGTTCGCGCAGGACGGCTGGAACGTATTCGACCTCACGATCGTACTCGTATCGTGGATCCCGGCTGCAGGACCGCTTTCGGTACTCCGAGCGCTAAGAATCATGCGCGTACTGCGCTTGCTGTCGGTGGTGCCCCAGATGCGTGCGGTCATCGGTGCATTGCTGAGAGCCCTGCCGGGCATGGGGTCCATCGTTGCGGTGCTGATGCTGGTGTTCTACGTCTCCGCGGTACTGGCCACGAAACTGTTCGGCGAAGAATTCCCACACTGGTTCGGGAGTATCGGCGAATCCATGTACAGCCTGTTCCAGATCATGACGCTCGAGAGCTGGTCGATGGGCATAGTCCGGCCTGTCATGGAACAGCACCCGGCCGCCTGGGCGTTCTTCGTGCCGTTCATCGTTATCACCAGCTTTGCCGTGCTGAACCTGTTCATTGCCCTGATCGTGAACTCCATGCAGTCGCTGCAGGCAGAGGCGGACCAGGATCGCCGCACGGAAGCACTCGTGGCTCACGACGAGCGCGAGGTATTGCTGAAACGGATCGAGTCACTGACCGGGGAGGTGCGGGAACTCCACCGCGCGGTCGCTCGCCAGCAGTCCTGACTGCTTTGTCGAGGTCTTTTCTAGCATTGCGATATGCAGTAGCGTAACAAGCCTGGTTGTTTGCGAAGCTTGAGGTGCGCTATGGCAAAGGTCGCGGGCGAGGGCAAAGGCGAGTACGGCATGGGTGCCGTGTGTCGCCTCACGGGACTGACCGATCACACGATTCGTGTCTGGGAACGTCGATACGGCGTCGTGGTCGCGGAACGCGCGGCAAATGGCCGGCGTGTTTACAACCGCGCCGACGTCGAGAAGCTGGCACTCCTGAAGGCATTGACGGACCGTGGGCTGTCAATCGGGCAGATTGCGTCGGACAGCGTCGACGAGCTTCGCGAACGGGCCGATGCGATGGACGAGTTCAGGGCCGCTCCCCTGCCGGACATCATCGGCATAGCCGTTCTCGGCGACACGCTGCCACACGCGATGGCCACGTACTCGCGCGGGATTGCACCTGTCGAGGTGCGTGTCGCGGACGACAATCGCGGACGGTTCGTGACCGACCTTCGCAACCAGTCCGTGGACGTCGTCGTCGTCGAGAGCCCGATGCTCGACGACGCGTTAACCGCTCAGCTGGCGGAGTACATGGCGTTGGGCGGGGCGGCACACGGCGTCATCGTGTACAAGTTCGGGCGCGATCGCGATGTCGAGCTCGCTCGCCATGCGCGTACGATCGTCTTGCGCGCGCCCGCCAACGTCGATGAAGTCCGTGCCGCGATCCTGAGGGCGTACACGCCGACAGCGCCAGAAAATCGTGCGGGGCCCGATACCGACGACAGCAACGATGCATCGTGGAGCATCTCGGGGCCGGTCGCGCCGCGTCGCTTCAGTACCGTGCAGCTTGGGGTGCTCACCCGGGCATCTACGTCCATCGACTGCGAGTGCCCGCACCACCTGGCACAACTCGTCGGCGACCTCACGGCATTCGAGATCTACAGTGCAAGCTGCGCCAATCGCGACGAGGAAGACGCTGCCCTGCATCGTTACCTGCATCACACGACGGCCCGGGCCAGGGCGCTAATCGAGGAAGCCCTGGAGCGGGTGGCGGCAGCGGAAGGCATCGAGTACTAGCGGCCGTTACAATCTGTTACTTTATTGTCTATAATATTCATAGACAAAACATTGACACTCGGGCGGCAGCGCGTAGCATACGGTCATGGCGCTACGAGTGTAGCGATAGCTGAGCAGAGAACGTTTCAATCCCCCTGACCTCCCCCACTTCTCTGCTGATTCTCGGCCGGCGCATTGCGCCGGCCTTTTTTTTGGAAAGAGGCATAGACGATGAATCGCGAGTCAGAGCTTGCAACACGTGACGGCGGCTTGCGCCGCTTGCACCAGTTTGTGCCTCGAGCGGGGACTCAGTACACGACCGGTCGGAATTTCGATCTTGGCCCGGGCAATCGGGATAACGTATCGATGTTGTCGCCGTGGCTTCGGCATCGCCTGCTCACTGAGCAGGAGGTGCTGGAGGCCGTTCTGCAGCAACACTCACTTTCGACGGCCAACAAGTTCGTGCAAGAGGTATTCTGGCGCACCTATTTCAAGGGCTGGCTGGAACACCGTCCCGCTGTCTGGGAGCAGTATCGTAGCGACGTGACGCGACTGCTCGACGCGCTCGAGTCCGACGGCGATCTGTTCGATCGCTACATCGCGGCGGTGCAGGGAAAGACCGGCATCGACTGCTTCGACGCCTGGGCCGCGGAGCTCGTATCGACAGGATACCTGCACAACCACGCGCGCATGTGGTTCGCAAGTATCTGGGTGTTCACGCTGAACCTGCCGTGGCAACTCGGCGCCGACTTCTTCCTGCGGCACCTGGTTGACGGCGACCCGGCGTCGAATACGCTGGGCTGGCGCTGGGTATGCGGACTGCATACGCGCGGCAAGACTTACCTGGCCAGCGCAAGGAATATCGTGAGTTACACCAACGGCCGATTCAACCCGACAGGGCAACTTGCGACGTCGGCACCTTCGGTAACCGAGCCGCACACGGTCTCGCCCGAACCGATACGTGCAGCACAAGTCATGTACGGCGACGAGCCGTTCGGCCTGCTCGTGACGGAAGAGGACAATCACCCGGAGTCACTGCTCGAAAACCACGCTCCGTCGGCCATCATTGCGATCCAGGCCACGCGTGCGCGCTCGCCGCTCCCCGTGGGCAAACCCGCCAGCGAGTTCGCGAGGGGCGCGCTGGGAGACACCGTTGACCGCCTGATGACGCGGTATGGCGTCAATGGCGCGATCTATGAATCCTCAGACTGGGCGGAACTGCTTGTCGACTGGGCCACGGCACGACACCTGAGCACCATTGTTACGGCCTATACGCCCGTTGGCATCGCCTCCGAGTTGCTCGCAAGAGCTGCAGAGAAACTCGATCGCTACGGCATCAAGCTGCTGCATCTGCGCAGGCATTACGACAGCATGGCCTGGCCGTATACACGGCAGGGCTACTTCAAACTGAAGCGGAATATCCCCGACATACTCGACAAGCTGCGCGAACCCGAACCGCTCACCGCATTAAAGGTCGCAGGCGACCGGCCAGGTCGTTTGCACTCGTGAACGCAGCCTCCACGCGGCCGCGCACGAACCAGTCGCCGCAGGCCGCAAGCCGCAACGACTCATCGACGAAGCAAGTATCCCCGGTCTGCCGCGCGATGTTCGCATAACGCCAGCGGTGCAGCTGGCGGTGGTCGTGCGAACGCACAGCGGCTCCGCAAGTGCGTTCCAGGGCTTCCATCATGTGCTCGACGACGCTCGCTTCGTCGTCGCTGATGTGGGCATCCGCCCAGCGATTGGTCGAATGCGCCAGGAGTGTAAATGCATCCCCGCGTGCCGGCTTGCTGCTGTTGACCGAGACCCAGCTGATATCCGCGTTGCGGACGAGCGCGGCATCCCAGGGCAAACTCAGCGGCTGGCTGTAACCGAGCATCAGCGCGTAGCAGGCGGACATCTCTCGCGACCGGCACAGCGACACGAGCTCGGGACACGCAGAGCCGAGCGCGGCGGTCTGCGGTGCAGGCGCAGTCAGCACGACCCAGTCGAACTCGCCGAGATCACGCTGGTCCTGGTCGCGAAGTACCCAGCGTTTGCGACGACGCTCGACACCCGACACCCGGGTTTGCAGCACGACGCTCAGGCCGGACGCCAGTGACTTTCCGATCCGGTTCATCGCAGGCTTGCCCACGAAATGCGGATAGTCGGCTGACCATTGTCGAACGGTGCTCACACGACTGTGGTCGATCTCCGCAAAGCGCGCGGGCCAATCCGCGACGATTCCTCCCTCGATGAGCGGTTCCAGGAACTCCCGGAATGCAGTCGATCGTGCGGTTATGAACTGCGCGCCATGATCGAAGCTGTAGTCACCCGCGTAGCGAGTCGCCATGCGCCCGCCCGTGCCGCGCGACTTCTCGAATATCGTGACGTGAGCGGCCGTCTGCAGACGCTGCGCGAGAACCAGGCCGGAAAGACCGGCACCAATGATTGCAATGCTCCTCACGCGCACTTTATAGCATTCCCGCGACGTAACTTTTTGTTTCGGCACTACCCCGTGTCACGAAGGCGCGATAGGCTTCGCGCTCAATTTTCTCGATCTTTGCCTGGAGTACACATGGCCATTGAATTCCCCGACCTTCCCTACGCGTCTGACGCGCTGGAACCGCACGTTTCGGCCAGCACGTTCGAGTTTCATCACGGCAAGCATCACAAGGCCTACGTCGACAAGCTGAATGCCGCGATCGGCGGGAGTGCCTACGAGGATCAGCCGCTCGAAAAGATCATCGCGGCCGCGCACGAGGCGTCGGACACGGGCGTCTTCAACAACGCAGCACAAGCCTGGAACCACACGTTCCTTTGGCACAGCATGACGCCTGACGGAGGCGGCGAGCCCGGCGGCGCATTGGCCGACGCGATCACGAAGAAGTTCGGCGGCATCGAGGAATTCCGTGCCGCGTTCAAGGCGTCCGCGCTCGGCCAGTTCGGCAGCGGCTGGACCTGGCTCGTGCGCACGGGCGATGGCGTGGACATCGTCAGCACTGCGAATGCCGACACGCCTCTCACGGACGGCTTGACGCCATTGCTGACGCTGGACGTCTGGGAGCACGCGTACTACCTCGACTACCAGAACAAGCGCGATGCCTACGTCGACACATTTCTCGAGAACCTCGTCAACTGGGAATTCGCGGCAGAGAATTTCGAAGCGGCGGGTTAGAGGCCCAGCCGCTCGCGCTGCCAGTCGTCGGTCGGTTCGTTGAGCTGCAGCGATACGATCATGGCTTCCTCCTCGGCACTGTAGCGGCTGCTGAAGCCCAGGCGCTTCGCCAGCCGCTGCATCGGCCGATTCTCGGGCAACACAGTGCCCATGATCTCGAGGGTGCCACGACGACGCGTGTAGTCGATCATCTTCTGCAACAGCAGCGAGCCCAGACCCTCGCCACGGAAGGAATCGTCGACGATGATGGCGAACTCGGCAGAAACGTTGTCCGGATCGGCCCACGAGCGCACGACGCCATACGTCTCTTCAGCACCCTCGTCGTTCTTGCCGGACGCAATAAACGCCATCTCCCTCGCATAGTCGATCTGCGTGAACTGCGCGAGCTGGTGCTGGGAGAAGCCGGACCGTGGTCCGAAGAACCGGAACCGGATGGACTCGGGACTCAGCCGTTGTCCGAAAACGGCATGCGCGGGCGCGTCCTCGGCCCGGATGGGCCTCAGCACGATCTCCCTGCCCGACTTTGGCAAAACGACCGTCTCTTCCAGCCCTGCCGGGTACGGCAGGATGGCTGTCTCGCGAGCTTCGCCGATCGTGATCGCGGCGCCGTAAGCCGAAATGCCCGACTGGTCGACGACGAGCGGGTTGATGTCGAGCGCCTCAATGACGGGCACTTCCACCACGAGCTCGCCGAGACGCACAAGCATCGACACAAGCTTGTCGATATCCCGCTCGAGGTCCGCACTGAATGATGCCAGCGACTCGGACGCGGCAGCCGAATCGACAAGCATCCGCGCGAGGTTCGTATTCACAGGCGGTAACCCGATTTGCCGATCGACCTTCGAGCGCCCGCTGCCGAAATAGAGCAAGGGGCCGAACACGGCGTCTCGAGTGATGCCCATACTGATATTCAGCGAGTGCAGGGCTTCGACTGCCAATGCCTCAGGGTTGGCTGCGACGGCGATACCCGCTGCTTCGAGCACCTGTACGGATTCTTCGTCGGTCAGCGCCGTGCGTTCCTCGTTTCGCGCCGTGCCAACGACGGACCACGCTCTGCCGGGGTCGAACGGTGGCCCGTCCGCATCGTCGACTGGCTGCGGCGACTGGTCGAGCATGGCCTGGTTACGCCGATACCTTGCAAGGTGCATGAAAGCCTCGGCGGCCTGCTCGGGTGTGTCGTAGGTCGTCACGTCCGCGGCGTCGAGTGCCTCCCGCCCTGCTTGTGCCGTCTCGTCGCCCATCCAGCATGTCAGCACCGGCTTCACGATCTTGCCGGCGAGAGGCGCTATGGCCTGCGCGGTTGTGAGCGGCGGCGCCGCCAGCGTCGGCACATGAATCAGCAACACCGCATCGACTTCCTCCGCCTCGCGCAGAATGCCCAGCGCCTCGACGTAGTGCTCCGGTGTTGCGAGCACCGTGAGGTCGATCAGCTCGTCGACCGATGCGACCGGTACGAGGCAGTCGCGCAAAGCCTGGCTCGTTTCCTCGGTCAGTTCCGCGAGCTTGCCACCGGTGCGTTCGAGCTGGCCCTTTGCCAGCCTGCCCGCGCCGGCGCCATTGCACACGATGGCGAGCCGTTCGCCGAAAAGCCGGCGCATCCGGGTCAGCGACTCCAGGGCATTGAAGAGCACCGCCGAGCGTCGAACCCGCAGCACTCCCGCCCGCTTCAGTACGGCGTCGTAGACGGGATCAGTCTCGGCGCAGCGACTCTTCATAACGATGACGAGCTTGTCGCGCGCGGCGGCTCGCAGCGCCGAGACAAAGCGGCGCCCGGAGGTGACGCCTTCGATATGGACGAGGATTGCCCGGGTATCGAAGTCTTCGGCAAGGTACTCGATGACGTCGGCGATATCGACGTCCAGACTGTCACCTACGCTCGTCAGATGTGAGAAGCCGATGTCGCGGCCATTTGCCCAGTCCATGGTTGCCAGCGCCACGACGCCGGACTGGCCGACGTACGCGACTTTTCCCTCCGACACCATGCAATGTGCGTAACTGGCGTTAAGACGGTTGCCCGGAACGACGGTGCCAATGCAGTTCGGCCCCATGATGCGCATGTCGTACTGCTGCGCAACCTTCCATGTAGCCTTCTTCAGCGTCCTGCCGCTCTCCAGCCTGAAGCCCAGCACGTTGATCGAAGCTTTCGTGGACAAGCCGCCCATCACGATCAGAACCGCCCTGACGCCTTTCTTACCCAGCTCGTCGACGATCGGCGGAATACGGATCGGTGACGTGCAAACGATGGCGAGGTCGGGCACCTCGGGCAGCGCCGCAACGTTTTCGTAACGCGGCACACCAAAGATCGACTCGTCGCCCTTCGGGTTTACGCCGTATAACTCGCCCGGGAAACCGGCTCCCAACAGGTTCGTGACAACGGTTGCGCCGAGACTGTTGGGCCGTTCCGATGCGCCGATCACGGCAATCGAGCCGGGTCTGAAGAATTGCTCCATGAAGCGAATCGCCATGCCGCAATCTTATTGCGTAGGAGGCGTACTGCAACTTCGCGAAGCGGGATCGGCTACTACCAAGCCCAGAAAAACGCCACAAGCAGCAGCAAATAAAGAACGATGAACGTTGTGAGCGCAGGGTTGATCGTGTGCCGCCGGTGCATTCCGGTCGGTGCGTGCAGTTTCGAGGTGGCCATTGCTGGTCTCCGGAGAAAAGGGGACAACCACCCTTTCGGGACCACTATTTGCCTTGGGGCGATCAGCCCGAAATCAATCAATTAGAGGATAGAATCTGGCCATGGCCGACTCCCTGCGCATCGACAAATGGCTGTTTTACTGTCGTTTCTTCAAGACGCGCACACGTGCATCGTCAGCTGTGACGGGCGGCCACGTGAAACTGAACGGAGAGCGCCCCTCGGCTGGCGCCCGCGTTAAGTGCGGTGACCGCATCGACCTGGTCCGCGACCGGCTGCCGTATTCACTCGAAGTCACGCGCATCCCGGCGCGGCGTGGTCCTGCCAGTGAGGCGCGTGGCTGCTACGAAGAGGACCCGGCCACAGTCAGAGAGCGGGAGCAGCAGCTTGCGACGCTCCGGCAGGATCGGCTGCTCATGCCGCGCACGCGTGGCCGTCCCGACAAGCACACTCGCAGCCAGCTGAGGGAGCGCAAGCGCCGCTGAACCACTGCTGAGCAGCCCGTACAAACGAATTGCGCATCTCGCGCATCTAACCCTCAGACAAGCGCCGGGCATCGTGCCCGGCATAACGAAAAAGAGGGTGAGTGCGCTGAGCATTGCCGAGCCAACGGGGCAGGATATCCAGCTGGGACCGGTGGACCCGCGCCGTAAACGACTGATAGCGCTGGGGATTGCCATAGTGGCGATCTCGCTGATAGTGGTTGCAGCCCCCTGGGTGAAACGCTGGGCGAGCGCCAGCGTGAGCGTGCCTTTCGAACGCATCCGCACCGCAACCGTGACTCGCGGGGACCTGGTTCGCGACGTATCCGTGCAGGGCCGCGTCGTCGCCGCGGTGAGCCCGACCCTCTATGCCACGGCGCCGGGCACGATCACGCTGAACGTGGACGCCGGCGAGCAGGTCGTTGCCGGGCAGGTGCTTGCAGCGGTCGACAGTCCCGAGCTGACCAACCAGCTCGAACAGGCCGAAACCTCACTGGCGCAGCGCAAGCTGGAGCTCGATCGGCAGCGCATCGACACTCGCCAGCAAGCGCTCGAGAAGCGCAAAGCGGCGGACCTCGCCGAAGTCGCGGTGATTGCCGCTCGCCGCGAAATGCGTCGCGCCGAGCAGGCACGAGAGAAAGGCGTCATCCCGATCATCGACTTCGAGAAAGCACAGGACGACCTGCGCAATGCCGAGCTCGCGTTCGACCATGCGAGAGCCGATGCAGACCTGCACGACGAGCGTCTGTCGTTCGAGCTGCGCGCCAGCGAGTTCGAGCTCAGCACCCAGGAGCTCGTCGTCGAAGACCTGCGCAGGCAGGTTTACGAGCTTTCGATCAAGTCGCCGGTCGACGGCATCGTCGGCGACCTGCTCGTCGACCAGAAGGCCGCCGTATCGAGAGACACACCGGTCATGGCCGTGGTCGACCTGTCGCGCTACGAGATCGACGTGATGATCCCGGAGAGCTATGCCGATGACCTCGCCATCGGTATGGAGGCCGAGATCTCTGTCGCGGGTCAGAAGTTCGAAGGCCAGCTCGTCGCGGTGTCGCCCGAAGTCATCAATAACCAGGTCGCGAGCCGCGTCCGATTCGTCGGCCAGGGCCCGACCGGCCTGCGGCAGAACCAGCGTCTCACGACGCGAATTCTGCTCGCCGAGCATACGAACGTGCTCATGGTGCAGCGCGGCCAGTTTCTCGACAGCGGCGGCGGCCGGCTCGCCTACGTCGTTACCGATGAACGCGTCGCCGAACGACGCCAGATACAGACGGGCGCGCGCAGTCTGGGCGCCGTCGAGATCGTCGCCGGGCTGGAGCCCGGCGAGATGATCGTGATTTCCAACCTCGACCCGTTCCGCGGTGCGGACACGGTTCTCCTAACCGACTGACCCATCGCAGGAGTCGCTTCATGCTCAAGATGACAGACGTATGCAAGATCTACCGCACCGATACCGTGGAAACGCACGCTTTGCGCGGCTTTTCGCTGACGGTCGATGAAGGTGAGTTCGTTTCGGTAACCGGACCTTCCGGCTCCGGCAAGACGACGTTCCTGAACATCGCAGGCTTGCTGGAGGAGCTGACGAGCGGCACCTATGAACTCGACGGCCGCGACATTTCCTCCCTGAACGACAAGGAACGCTCCCGGGTTCGCAACGAGAAGATTGGCTTTATCTTCCAGAGCTTCAACCTGATTCCCGAGCTCGACGTCTTCGACAATGTCGACGTCCCATTGCGCTATCGCGGCTTCGACAAGAAGGAGCGTGAGGGCCGCATCATGAAATGCCTGGAGCGCGTCGGTCTTGCCTCGCGTACGAAGCACTTCCCGGCGCAGTTGTCCGGCGGTCAGCAGCAGCGCGTCGCGATCGCCCGCGCACTGGCCGGTGAACCACGCTTCCTGCTCGCCGACGAGCCGACCGGTAACCTCGATACACACATGGCCGACAGCGTTCTCGAACTGCTGACCGAGATCAACGAGGGAGGCACGACGATCATCATGGTGACTCACGAACTCGAACTGGCGGATCGCGCCAAACGCAACCTGTTCGTGCGCGACGGCGAGATTCACGACGGTCCGCCCGAGCTGCATTTCGCTACCGTCGCGAGCGCGTAGCGGGAGGCGATCATGCTGCGGTATTACATGAAGCTAGGCATGCTGAGCATCA
>JAAUYH010114159.1_pt1 | contig 40531 bp, 30 predicted proteins | sample 7278061 | NCBI WGS metagenome assembly JAAUYH01 (sample SAMN14350203, study PRJNA611818) | marine sediment metagenome | isolation source: surface marine sediment (0.6m) | place: French Polynesia: Moorea | collected 2018-08
CCGAATGACCTCAATGCGATACGCTTCGCCCGCAAATCGCCTCCCCTCCGGGGCGGGTCGGCGATGGCGCGGCGGCCTGCGGCCTTGATTCCGCGCCTGAATAAAGATTGCTAACGCCCGCTCCAGGCCAAACCGCCCCCGCGATCCACTCACCCGGCATGGCGCCCTAAAAGAAGTCGATCGTCACCTGCAGCAGCCGCTCGACCTCGGGCACGTCGGCTGCCATGGCGAAGATCGCGATCACGTCGCCCTCGTCGATACGCGTGTGACCGGTCGGCCGGATGACCTCATCCCCCTTCATCACGGCGCCGATCAGAACGCCTTCGGGAAAATCGATGTCGCGAACCTGCTGTCCGGCGATCGGCGAGGTCGACAGCACCTGCGCCTCGATGATCTCGGCCTCCGCGTCGCCGATGGAATAGACCCCGCGCACGCGGCCGTGACGGATGTGGCGCAGGATCGAACTGACGGTCGTGGTGCGCGGGTTGATATAGGCATCGATATCCATCGGCCCCATCAAGGAACTCAACGACGGGTCGTTGATCAGGGCAATCGCCATCTTGGCACCCGCCGCCTTGCCCCGCACCGCCGCCAGGATGTTGCTTTTGTCGTCGTCGGTCACCGCCAGAATCGCATCCGCGCGCGCGATATTCGCCTCGGTCAGAAGCTCCTGGCTCAACCCGTCGCCATTCAGCACAATGGTCCGTTCCAGCGCATCCGCGGCGCGCTCGGCGCAGGTGCGGTTGCGTTCGATAACCTTGACGCGCACACGGTCGGCGCGCGATTCCAGCGCCTTGGCAACGGCAAGCCCGACATTGCCGCCGCCGACGATCACGACGCGCTCCTGTCTGATCGAGGTCTTGCCGAAGATTTCCAGTGTCCGGACGACGTCCTGCGTGTGGGCGAAAACATAGATCTGGTCGCCGATGAACAACTGATCGCCCGCTTCGGGCGCGAAAAGCGTACCGTTGCGGCGAACGCCCACCACGACGGCGCGCAGGGTCGAAAACAGGTCCGAAAGCTGCCGCAGCGGGGTGTTGACGACAGGACAATCCTCGTCCAGCACGATGCCCAGCAGCTCTGCCTGGCCGTCAAGGAAGCTCTCGGTGTCAAAGGCAGCCGGCGCGGCGAGGCGGCGCAGCGCGGCGTCGGCGACCTCGCGCTCGGGGCTGATCACCACGTCGATCGGCATATGATCGCGGCGGTAGAGGTCGGAATAAAGCGGGTTGAGGTAGGACTGGCTGCGCAGGCGGGCGATCTTCTTGGGCACGTTAAAGACCGAATGGGCCACCTGGCAGGTGACCATGTTGACCTCGTCGGAATAGGTCGCGGCGATCACCATGTCTGCATCGCGCGCCCCTGCCCGGTCGAGCACGTCGGGGTAACTGGCGAACCCCGCCACCCCCTGTACGTCAAGGGTATCGGTCGCCCGGCGCACCAGATCGGGGTTGTTGTCGACGACCGTGACGTCGTTTTTTTCGCCGGAAAGGTGCCGTGCAATCTGCCAGCCGACCTGACCCGCGCCGCAGATGATGACTTTCATGCGCTTACCCCGTCATGCCCGCGCGGGGCGTAGCGATGACAGATGGAGACGCCCGGGTCAATGCAAAGGCCTTTCAGGCAGCGGTCGTCGCCGCCGCCGGGATCTGCCGCAAGGGCGCGCCGATCAAGGGCGCCGGTTTCGGAGTCGGGCAAAGGCGCCGTGCGACGAATGTCCGGATCCACCGCGTGTCGTTTGGCCCAACCCCGGCGCTCCTGCCCGTCCGGTGGATTGCCGAATAAAAAGGACCCGCCCCAAGCCCCCGGGACGGGTCCTTTTGCGCCGGCGAACGCCCCCCTGGTCCGCGGCGCTGCTGCGTGCGTCAATCGATCAGGCGCTGTGTCTCGTTTCGGTTCAGGATGCGGCGGGCAGACAGGTAGGTGTCGATCGCCGCTCCGTCGCGCAATTGCGGGAAAAGCTCCAGGATTTCGGAGCGTTGAGCGTTGCCGATGCCCTTCAGCGAGTGATCGCTGGGCTGAAAGCTTTCCGACCAGGCACCGTCGGACAGGACGATCTCGTGCCGGTCGAACATGAAGTGGATATAGGTCGTGCCCGTGGTCGAAACCCCGTAGACGCCGCGGTTGTTGATCAGGTGCTTGGCGGCGCAAAGAACCTCGCGCTCCTCGAAATACAGCGCGGTGCGGTCGCTGGCGACCAGGACCCTATGGTTGGGGCTAAGCTGCATGTCGCATTCCGGCAGGTTGTCGCCCAGGGCCCCTTTCCGGATCAGCACGGGCGTCAGATGCGGATGGTCGGACAGCTGACGCCCGGTCAGGCGCCGCGAGCCGACCCAGCGGATTTCCTGCAGGCCGTTGTCGCGGGTCTGAACCTTGTCGCCGACCTGCAGCAGTTCGACCGGCCGCGCGCCCCGGCTGGTCGCGATCGTCGTGCCGGGCGTGAAGCAGGGCGTGCTGCTTGCGTCGCCGGCATCGGCGCAACGCGAGGGACGGTGCGATGCCGCACCCGCATCGGGCGCTGCACAGAAGATCTCCCCCAAGATATCCATATGCTTCGTCATCGACCGTTCCCTCGCACGGTGCGCCAAGGCGCGCCGTCCCGTTTACGCACATCACCCACTCGCCCCGGCAACTTACCCGCCCCCCTGGCGTGGGCGAACCGAAATGTGGTGGAATTACGGCAAAATCAGGGGCGGGCTGCCGTAATTCACCGGCAGTTGGCAGCCGGGCGGATTGTTTTGCTGCCATCGATTGTTGCCCGTTTCCGAACGACGTCGCGGCGCTGGCCGTGGCGATACCGGTCGGCCAGACGCGAACAATTGCCTTTATTGATTGACCTTGTTGGCAGCACGGTCCGTGTCGAAAGAGCTGCGCCACCGAACCTCACGAACTCTCAACCGCCAGTATCGTTTCCGTCTGTGAAATAATTAACTAGGCAAGCACGGCCTGTGCTGAGTGAGCCGGCCACAGTTTCGACAAAGTTTGCGAGAATTGCCCAATCTTTTTTGCAGCTTACGGATTGTTCGCGCGGGCCGGGACCGGCCGCCCCCCGCGCGCCCCGAATCATGCCCGTTGCGCCAGCCTGCCGGACACCCGGACCAGGGTCAGCCAAAGCGCCGTGCCCGGCGCGGCCGCCACGCCCCCGGGCCGGGTCCACGGGACATCCACCTGCTGGCCCGCAATGTCGATCCTGCAGCAACCGTCCGGCGCGCCGGCATCGGCCAGCGTGGCCTCCAGCGTCAGGGCCGCGTTGCTGTCCCCCGGCGGCCGCGTGCTGATCACATAGGCATCGCCCAGCGGGATGGCCCAGGTCTCGCCCACGACACCACGGCCCGGCACCTGCACGCGGTGCGGGCCGAGGGCGATCTCCACCGTGCCGGACGCGGCCGCCACGACCTGCCCCAAGAGCTGCGGCGCAGCGCCGGACCAGCCGGTCAGCCGTCCCTCTTCGATGCCCAGCGTCCGGTCGGCAAGAAAGCCGATTTCGTTGCGCGAATGCGTGACATACAGCGCCGGCACACCGAAGCCCGCGACGGCGCGGGCGATCCACGGCATCAGATCTGCCTTTCGCGCCCGGTCCAAACCGGTCAGCGGCTCGTCCATCAGCAGGATGCGGGGACGGCAGGCCAAGGCCCGCCCCAGGGCGACCCGCCGGGCTTCGCCGCCCGACAGGCGCTCGGGGCTGCGCGGCAAGAGCGCCGAGAGGTCCAGCGCGTCGATCACGGCCTCCACATCCGTCTTCGAAGCACCGCGCCGGCGGGCGCCAAAGTCGAGATTCTGCGCCACCGTGAGATGCGGGAAAAGGCGGGCGTCCTGGAACACATACCCCACCCCGCGGGCCACGGGCGGCCTGCCGGTCCAGTCCTCGCCCGCGAAGGTCACCGAACGTTCGGCTGCCGGTTCCAGACCCGCAATGGCACGCAGAAGCGTGGTTTTGCCGCTGCCGCTGGGTCCGGAAAGCGCGGTGATGCCGGTCGCGGGTATGTCGGCCCGGGCTTCCAGCGCAAAGCCGGAAAACCTGGCCGCGATGTCAAAGCTCAGCCCCTCAGACACCGGTCCGCATGCCCCGCTGGTTCATCAGATAGACGATGCTGAGCACCGCGAAGGAAAACACCAAGAGCCCGCCCGACAGCCAATGCGCGGTGGCATAGTCGAGCGTCTCGACGGCGGAATAGATCTCGATCGAGATCACCCGCGTCCGGCCCGGGATATTGCCGCCGACCATCAGCACGACGCCGAACTCGCCCATCGTGTGGGCAAAGCTCAGCACGGCGGCGGTCAGAACGCCGCGGCGGCTGAGCGGCAGGGCAATGGTTCGGAACGCATCCCAGCGGCTGGCGCCCAGCGTCGCGGCGGCCTCCATCATACCCTGCCCCACGGATTGGAACGCGGTCTGCAGGGGTTGCACGGCAAAGGGCAGCGAATAGAAGATCGAGGCGATGACGAGGCCCGAAAACGAGAATGTCAGCGCCTCGCCGGTCACCCGCACCCAGGCTCCGCCGAGCGTGCTTTCGGGACTCATCAGGATCAGCAGGTAAAAGCCCAGAACCGTCGGCGGCAGTACCAGCGGCAGCGCGGTCAATGCCTCGATTGCAGGCCGGATGCGCGCACGCGTGTTGGCCAGCCACCAGGCGATGGGCATCGAGATCACCAGCAGGATCAGCGTGGTCAGCCCCGCGAGTTTCAGCGTCAGCAGGATCGGGTCCCAAAGGCTCATTCGGACACCCCGAACCCGGCGTCGCGGATGATGGCGCGGGCGGGCTCGCTCCCGAGAAAGGCGAAGAACCCTCGTGCGGCGGGATTGTCTGCGCCGCGCCGCAGCAGGACGGCATCCTGCCGAATCGGCGCGTGGCGGCCCGCCGGAACGGGGATCACCGTGAAATCGCCGCGCAGGTCTCCGGCCTGCGGCAGCGCCACCAGCCCCGCCGGCGCATTGCCGGTCGCCAGGAAGGCCAGCGCCTGGCCGACGCTTTCCCCCAGCACGACGTTTTCAGCCCAGTTGCCGCCACGCACCGCCAGCAGTACTTCGCGCGCGGCCAGCCCGTAGGGCGCGACCGCCGGATCGGCCAGGGCCAGACGGCGCGACGGATCGGCAAGATAGGCGTCGATGGATGTCTGCCGCCCCGCCCCGCGCAGAACCAGCGCCAAACGCCCCTCGGCATAGCTGGTCCGGCCCTCCGGCGCGACCCGGCCGTCTGCCTCCAGCCGTTCCGGCCGGGCCGTATCGGCGGCCAGAAACAAGTCGAACGGCGCACCCGAGACAATCTGGGCGTATAGCTTGCCCGTCGACCCGTGGACCAGCGACACCTCGTGGCCGGTCTCCCGCGTGAACGCCTCGGCCAGCCGTTCGGCCGTGGTCAGGAAATTCGCTGCCACCGCCACGGTTGCCTGGCCCGCCTGCGCGGCGAATCCCAGCCACAGCGCGGCCGACAGGGCAACCATCACACGGGCAAGGCGTCTCATCTCAGGCACTCCGCTCCATCCGGCGAATAGGCCGGGCGCTCGGCGGAAATGCAAGGAGGGAAATCCCGCACCGCACCGCCTATTCTCCCGGCGGTGCCCCGCCTTCTGCCTTGCGCCTGGCGATGAACGCGTCGATCTCCGCCAGCCGTTCGGCGTGGGCGGGCGGGCGTTCATAGGCCGCCAGCCGGGTCTGCCAGATGTCCGTGGCGCGCTCGTCCGCACGGCGCGCGCCGGCATCCGTCCACTGGCCGAAATTCGACCAATCCGCCGCGAGCGGTTCGTAGAACGCCGTGTGAAAACGGTTCATCGTATGGTCCGCGGCAAAGAAATGCCCGCCGGGCTGCACTTCGGCGATGGCGGCAAAGGCCATCTCTGCCTCGTCGGCCGCGGTCGGGCTGCACAGTTCGGCGAAGATCTGAACCATCTCCATGTCGAGGATCAGCTTTTCATAGGAATGCGTCAGCCCGCCCTCCAGCCAGCCGGCCGAGTGGATGATCATGTTGGCGCCCGCCAGCACCGCGGCCCAGGCCGATATCGCGGTTTCCTGCGCGGCTTGCGCATCGGCGACATTGGCGGCGGTCCCGGCAGACGACCGCCACGGCAGGCCGATATGGCGCGCAAGCTGGCCGGAGCCCAGCGTCGCCTTGATATGTTCGGGCGTGCCGAAGGCCGGCGCACCGGATTTCATGTCGACGTTCGAGGCAAAGTTGCCATACATCACCGGCGCGCCGGGCCTGGCAAGCTGTGCCAGCGTGATCCCCGCCAACGCCTCGGCGTGCTGCAGGCTGAGCGCTCCCGCCACGGTCACCGGCGCCATGGCGCCCAGGAGGCAGAAGGGCGTGACCACCAGAACCTGGCTGTGGCGCGCGAAATCGAGCAGGCCCTGCGCCATGGGCCGGTCGATCTGGCGCGGACTGTTGGTGTTGATTACCGTTTTCGTACAGAGGGTTGTGGCAAATTCTTCATGCGACAGGCCGCGGTAGATCCGCAGCATCTCGAATCCGTCGAGCGTCTGCCCCTGACCACGGGCGAACAGAAACGGGATCTTGTCGGTCAGCAGCAGCTGGTGGCGCATGGTGGCATAGTGCCGGACCGGCGCGGGCACATCCTGCGGTTCGACCACCGCATTCTGCATATGCATGACGTCGAATCCCGCCGTCAGCGTGGTCAGCTCCTCGAAATCCCGAAACGATCCGGGCCGGCGCCCGCGCAGCCGGTCGGTGGCATTGGGACAGCCCGCGCCGGGGAGGAAGACCAGCGCGCCGGGCCCGAACCAGACATCGTCTGCGCGCCGGCCGCCGCGGATGGTAAACTCGGCCGGGGCCGTTCTGACCGCCGCCTCGACGATATCCGCCCCGAGCCGCACGATTTCCGCATCGTCGTCGACCAGCGCGCCGGCGGCGCGGAACACCGCGCGCGCCTCGGGCAGCAGAACCTTCAGCCCCAGTTCCTGCAGCACCCGCAACGCATTGGCGTGCAGCGCGGCCACTTCGTCGTCGGAAAAGACGGTTTGCGGTGTGAACGGATTGCGCAGATTGCGGTACTCGGGCCTGCGCACCGGCACGTCCTGCAGCGCCGTTCGTGCCCGCCTGCCCCGCCGTTCCGCCATCGCCCGCGTCTCCCTTCGGGCGCAGGCTTTGCCAGTTCAGCGCGCCGGGCGCGTCTGTTTGCGACATGCCGTGGGGCGTCTACCGCCCCTTCCAGACCGGATCGCGCCCCTCGGCAAAGGCGCGGGCGCCTTCCATCTGGTCTTCGGAGGCGTAAAGCCGGTCGACCGTCTCGAACTGCCGCTTTGTGATCCGGTTCATCGCATCCTGAAACGTCATATCCTCGACCTCGCGCACGATCTCCTTGATCGCGGCGTAGACCAGCGGTGGACCGGAGGCGAGAAGTTCCGCCATCTTACGCGCCTCGGCCATCAGGTCGGCCGCCGGGAAGAGACGATTCACCAGACCCCAGCGGGCGGCCTCGTCGGCATCGATCCAGCGCCCGGTGAACAGCATTTCCATGGCAATGTGATAGGGAATGCGTTTCGGCAGCTTGACGCTGGCGGCATCGGCAACCGTGCCCGAGCGGATTTCCGGCAAGGCAAAGCTGGCATGGTCCGCGGCAAGGATGATATCGGCGCTCAGCGCCAGTTCCAGCCCGCCGCCGCAGGCAATGCCGTTCACCGCGGCAATCACCGGCTTGTTGAGCCCGCGCAGTTCCTGCAGGCCGCCAAAGCCGCCGATGCCGTAATCGCCATCCACCGCATCGCCATCGGCCGCCGCCTTCAGATCCCATCCGGCGCAAAAGAACTTTTCACCGCCGCCCGTCAGGACCGCCACACGCAGATCCGGATCATCGCGGAACCCTGCGAACACCTCGCCCATTCGGCGACTGGTGACCAGATCGATGGCATTCGCCTTGGGCCGGTCGAGCACGACCTCAAGAACATGCCCGTTGACTGTTGTTTTGACGGGGTTTTCACGCATCGCGCTCTCCGATCCGGATCAGCACGTCGGCGGCCACCGCGGCCCGGTCGGTGCAGATCAGCGGGTTGATTTCGACCTCTTCGACCAACGATCGGTTGGCCGCGACATACCTCTGCACGGCCAGTACGGTGCGCACAATGGCATCGATGTCGGCGGCGGGTGCTCCGCGAAAGCCTTGCAGCAGCGGCGCGATGCGCAAGCCGGCAAGGGCCGCGCGGATGTCGGCCTCGGCCGCGGGCAGCAGAAGCGAGCGGGCGTCCGCCAACAGCTCCGTCAGCGTTCCCCCTGCACCGATGGTCAGCACATAGCCATGAGCCGGGTCCAGCAGCACCCCGATCAACAGCTCGGCCACGCCGCCGGTGACCATTTCCTCGATCAGCCAAGGTCCGTCCGGCATGGCCGACGCCGCCTCGGCCACGGCCGCAGGCGAGGCAAGGTTCAGGGCGACGCCGCCGACATCGGTCTTGTGCGCCACGCCGTCGATCTTCAGAACCACCGGCGGGGCCAGGTCCTGCGCCGCCAGGGCCAGCGCGCCCCGGTCCATGCAACGGCATGCCTGCGGGACGGCGACGCCGAACCCGGCAAGCGCCGCCTTGCCCTCGGCTTCCGCCAGCAGCCGCACGTTGCGCGGCGGAGTGGCCAGTAGCAGCGGCTCTTGCGGGTCCGGCGCCCGGCCCAGAAATGCCGCCGCCTCGATCGCGGCCAGTGCATCGTCCAGCCCCGCCATAGCGGCGATGCCAAGGCCGGTCAGCCGTTCCGCCGTCGCCTCGGGCAGCGTGTCCGGAAGGGTCGAGACGATGGCCATCGGCCGTCCAGAGGCCGCGGCGGCGGCGTGCGTTGCGGCAATCACCGGCTCCCAGTCGGCGTCCGAACAGCGGTCGGCCCGCGGGAAATCCGCAATCACGGCGCCGATCGCCCTATCGCCCTGCATCATCGCAGCGAACGTCTCTGACATCCTGTCCGCATCGGCCCAGATATAGGTGTGATAATCCAGCGGGTTGGCCAGGGCCACTTTCGGCCCGAGCGCCGCGCGCAGGGCGTCGCGCTGCCGCGCCTCCAATGCCGGAAAGACCAGATCGCGCCCCGCAGCGCCGTCGGCCATCAGGCTCGCCTCTCCGCCGGAACAGGACATCGAGGCGATTCGGTTCGACCCGAGCGGCCCGGTGACATGCAACAGCTTGAGCGTCTCCAGAAGCTCGGACAGCGACCGGACCTGGGCGATGGCCAGCCGCCGGAACAGCGCATCCGCCCCGGCGCCGCTGCCCGCCAGCGAGGCCGTGTGCGAGACCGCGGCCGCCCGCGCCTGTTCGGACCGCCCGGCCTTCAGCGCCACGACAGGCTTGCCGAGGCCCTGTGCGGCCGCCGCCAGGGCCTCGAACCCGCGCAGATCGCCGATGCCCTCGATATGAAGACCCAGCGCGGTAACCCGCGGATCGTCCAGCACGGCCCGCCCCAGATCGGCCAGCCCGACCTGCGCCTGGTTTCCGGCAGTGACCACATAGGCCAGCGGCAGGCCCCGGCGTTGCATGGTCAGGTTGATCGCGATGTTCGAGCTTTGCGTGATAATGGCCACACCGGTTTCCACCCGCCTGCCGCCCTGCTGGTCGGGCCACAGCGCCGCGCCGTCGAGGTAGTTCAGAAATCCGTAACAGTTCGGTCCGATCAGCGGCATGGGACCCGCGGCCTCCAGCAGCCGCGCCTGCAGCAGGCCGCCGTCGCCCAATTCGGCCTCTGCCTCACGAAACCCGCTGGCATAGGCCACCGCGCCGCCCGCCCTTATGGCGGCAAGCCCGGCCACGATGCCGAGTGTCGCCGCCCGGTTCACGCCCACAAAGGCTGCATCGGGGGCGTGGGGAAGCTCGGCGACCGCGCCGAAATCGCCCTTCGTCGGGTGCACATGCCAGACCGGCCCCTCGAATCCGATCTTCGCACAGTTCTCGATCAGATAGCGCGCCTCCGCCCCGCCGCCGATGCAGGCGATGGACCGCGGCCGCAGAAGTCTCGATAGGTCTCGCATCACAAAAGCACTCGGCTGACAGAACTAGGAAAATGAGGTAATCTTGGAAGTGAGTTCAAGCGGTGGGGCGTTGATCGTAAAAAATGAAACATCGCTTTTTGATCACCGCGATCATGGTCGTGGTCTGTACCAGCCCTGCCGGAGCGGATGGTCCGTACTGTCCGGAAATTGGGACTTACGAGGCAGCCGTTGAGCACTGCAAAACTAGTCCAAATCATAACTGGCCCAATTGTGGTCAGCACGACCGAGACAACGATGGCAGACCTTGCGAATGCAATCCTGGCGGCCCAGAAGCCGACTCGGAGGCTTGCAAAGCTCGCAACGACGGGTCGCAAAGTTCGCAACAAGAAGACTAGGCCCCCAACGGCCGCAGCAGCTCGCGGCTGATGATGTGGCGCTGAATCTCGCTGGTGCCGTCCCAGATCCGTTCCACCCGCGCGTCGCGCCAGAACCGCTCGATCGGGAAATCGTCCATCAGCCCCATGCCTCCGAAGATCTGCAGGGCCGTATCCGTCACCCGCGCCAGCATTTCCGAGGCATAAAGCTTGGCCGAGGCGATCTCGCGGTTTGCAGGCAGCCCCTGGTCCAGCCGCCAGGCCGCCGCCAGCGTCAGCCAGTCGGCGGCATCGATTTCGGTGACCATGTCGGCGATCTGGAACGAGACGCCCTGGAATTTGCCGATCTGCTGGCCGAATTGCCGGCGTTCGGCGGCGTAGTCGAGCGCATAGTCAAAACACCGCCGCGCCCGCCCGACCGACATGGTGGCCACGGTGATCCGTGTTGCATAAAGCCACTCATTCATCACCGCGAACCCGCCATCGACCTCGCCCAGCACCTGCGCATCCGGCAGCCGGCAATCGGTGAACTCAAGGATGCAGTTCTTGTATCCCCGGTGGCTGACGGACCGGTAGCCGTCCCGCACCGCAAAGCCCGGTGTGCCGCGGTCCACCAGAAACGCCGTGATCCGCTTTTTCGGTCCCTTCGGCGTTTCGTCCACCCCGGTCGCCACGAAGACGATGAAGAAATCCGCGTGATCCGCGCCCGAGATGAAATGCTTGGTGCCGTTGACCACCCAGTCGCCGCCCTCGCGCATGGCAGAACATTTCATCCCGCGCACGTCCGATCCCGCCTCCGGCTCGGTCATCGCCAGCGCATCCATGCGCTCGCCCCGCACCGCGGGCAGCAGATAGCGGTCGCGCTGGTCACCCTTGCAGGCCATCAGGATGTTCTGGGGCCGCCCGAAGAAATGCGTCAGCGCCATCGATCCGCGCCCCAGTTCACGCTCGACCAGCGCGAATTCCAGATGCGACAGACCGGCGCCGCCGACCTCTTCGGGGAAGTTGCAGGCATAAAATCCCAGTTCGAGCGTCTTGCGCCTGATGTCCTCGGCCACCTCGCGCGGCACCTCGCCACTACGCTCGACCCGGTCCTCATGCGGATAGATCTCGGCCTCGACGAACCGGCGCACCGTCGAAACGATCATTTCCTGTTCCTGGCTCAGCCCGAACTGCATATCGCTCTCCACCGCGGCACCTGATAACGGCAGGTGAACACGACCCTCCGACCTGGAACAATTCAGAATGCGACAGGGTGGTGACGGCAATCGGCAATCCGCGGCTGAGACCGGGTTCTTCCACTGCGATCCGACCGTGCGACACATCACAGTACGAGCCACGTCGAATACGTGGTACCAGGGATGCCTGGAACAGGAAGAAATTTGCCGGACCCACGCTCAACCGGTCTTGGCTTGACGGGGACGAAGGCCATCGTTGCAGTTTGCGAAACTGCCTGGATCAGCCGTTCCCGCGGGCTGAAAGCCCGCATCGCGCCCGAACCCGCCCCCCGAGGCCTGGAGGGCGTACTACTTCCAGTCGTCAGAAGTCCGCTCCAGGCCGAAAAACCGACCCGGCGGTTCACGCAGAACGCATTGCACTTGGAACCTTACCGAATGATCGCGTTCAGCGTCGCACTCGGGCGCATCACCGCGGCCGTCAGATCCGGATCGGTATGATAGTACCCGCCCGTGTCCGCCGGCTTGCCGCGGGCCGCGGCGAATTCCGCGACGATAGCGGCCTCGCCGTCAGCCAACTGCTGTGCGACCGGAGCGAAATGCACAGCCAGTTCGGCATCTTCGCCCTGCTCTGCCAGCGCCTGTGCCCAATAGAGCGCGAAATAGAAATGGCTGTCGCGATTGTCGGGCTGGCCGACCTTGCGACCCGGCGACTTGTCGTTGTCGAGAATGCCCTGCGTCGCCGCCTCGACCCCGCGCCCAAGCACCGCCGCCTTCCTGTTGCCCGTGGTCTCGGCGAGGAAATCGAAACTCTCGCCAAGGGCGCAGAATTCGCCCATCGAATCCCAGCGCAGGTGGTTTTCGGCCTGCAGCTGCTGCACATGCTTCGGCGCCGAGCCGCCTGCACCGGTTTCGAACAGCCCGCCGCCGTTCATCAGCTTGACGATGGACAGCATCTTGGCCGACGTCCCCAGTTCCAGGATCGGAAATAGATCGGTCAGATAATCCCGCAGAACGTTGCCGGTGATCGCAATCGAATCCTGGCCCGCAGTGATCGTCTCCAGCGTCTGCCGGGTTGCTTCGCGTGGAGCCATGATCTGAAATTTATCTTCAACACCAGCGGCTTTCAGGGCAGGCTTCACGCACTTTATCAGCTCCGCATCATGCGCCCGGGCGGCATTCAGCCAGAAAATCGCCTCGGACCCGGTCAGCCGCTGGCGGTCCATCGCCAACTGGATCCAGTTTTCGATCGGCGCCTTCCTGACCGTGCAGGACCGCCAGATATCGCCCGCCTCGACATCGTGGGAATGCAGCACTTCGCCATTCGCAAGGACGATCCGGATCGTGCCGTCACTCGGTGCTTCGAAGGTCGTGGGGTGCGAGCCGTATTCCTCGGCCTTCTGCGCCATCAGGCCGACATTCGCCACGGCCCCCGCGGTCGCCGGGTTCAGGGCGCCGCTGGCTTTGAAGAACCTGATCGTCTCGTCATAGACGGGGGCATAGCAATTATCCGGGATCACACAGTTGCTGTCGCCCTTCTCGCCCGCTGCGTCCCAGCCCTTGCCGCCCGCGCGGATCAGGGCCGGCATCGAGGCATCGATGATCACGTCCGACGGCACATGCAGGTTGGTGATGCCCCGGTCGCTGTCGACCATATACATCGCGGGCCGGTCGAGCGCGTCGATCTCGGCCTGGATCTCCGCCGCATTGGGCATCGTCGCGATCGCGGCCAGCACGTCGCCGAGGCCGGAATTCGGCGCCCCCCCGGCGGCGGCAATGGCGGCGCCATGCTTGTCCCAGACGGGGCCCAGCCAAGCCTTGACCGCGTAGCCAAAGATGATCGGGTCCGAGACCTTCATCATCGTGGCCTTCAGGTGCAGCGAGAACATGGTGCCGTCGGCCCGGGTGTCCTCGATGGCGTCGGCCAGAAACGCGCTCAGCGCCTTGACCGACATGAACGTCGCGTCTGCGATAGTGCCTTCGGCCAGCGGCCAGACGTCCTTCAGAACCGTCACCGCGCCGTCGCCGCCGACGAACTCGATCCGCGCGTCGCCGGCCTGCGCCGCCGTGACGGTTGCAGATGCCTCGTTGGAAAAGAAATCCTTGCCCGGCATCGACGACACCTTGGTCTTGCTGCCGCCGGACCAAGCCCCCATCGAATGCGGATTCTTCTGAGCGTAGTTCTTGACCGCGCGCGCCGCGCGACGGTCGGAGTTGCCCTCGCGCAGGACCGGATTCACGGCAGAGCCCTTGATCGCGTCATAGCGCGCGCGGATGTCCCGTTCCGCGTCCGTCTGCGGTTCATCGGGATAGTCCGGCAAGGTGTAGCCCTGCCCCTGCAACTCTTCGATCGCCGCCACCAATTGCGGCACCGATGCTGAAATATTCGGCAACTTGATGACATTGGCCCCGGGGGTCTTCACCAGCTCGCCCAGCTCGGCCAGATCGTCGGGCTGGCGTTTTCCGGTGTCGAGGTGTTCGGGAAAGGCCGCGATGATGCGCCCTGCCAGCGAGATATCCTTGGTGCCCACGTTCACTCCAGCGGCCTCGGCAAAGAAGCGCACGATCGGCAGCAGCGACGCGCTGGCAAGCTGCGGAGCTTCATCCACGACGGTGTAGATTATGTCGGATCGGCCGGTCTCGCTCATCAATTCATACCTCTTTTGCGCTTTCAGGCAGCCAGGGCGGTGCGCGCCGCAATCGGTATACCATCGCGCACCGTGACCAGCGACCGCTTAAACCACGCGCGTCCGGCCATCAACCGGGATCGGTGGCCGAATGCCCGTCTGCGCCAATTGATCCCACCCGGGGCCGCTTTGGCAAAACCGTACGAATTCGTTGACTTGAGCTTTCTGACGCGAGACAGTTTTCGGGCTGCGAGAGACAGCGACACAACGATTCTTGGGAGGAAATATGCGTAAGCACCTTTTGTGCGCGACGGCGAGCGTCGCGATTTTGGCGGGCCTGCCCGCATGGGCCGACATGGCCGCCGCCGAGAGATGGATCAATGACGAATTCCAGCCCTCGGTCCTCAACGTCGACGAACAGAAGGCCGAGATGCAGTGGTTCATCGACGCCGCGGCGCCCTATGCAGGCATGGAGATCAATGTCCTGTCGGAAACGATTCCGACCCATGTCTACGAATCCGAGACCCTGACAAAGGCGTTCGAGGAAATCACCGGCATCAAGGTCAATCACCAGCTTCTGGGCGAAGGCGAGGTCGTGCAGGCCGTGCAGACCCAGATGCAGACCCAGCGCAACCTCTATGACGGCTACGTCAACGACAGCGACCTGATCGGTACGCACGCGCGTCTGCAACTGGCCTATAACCTCAGCGACCAGATGGCCGGCGACTGGGCCGGGACCACGAACCCGGGGCTGGACCTCGACGATTTCATCGGCGCGTCCTTCACCACCGGCCCGGACGGCAAGCTCTATCAGCTGCCCGACCAGCAGTTCGCCAACCTCTACTGGTTCCGCAAGGACTGGTTCGACCGCGAGGATCTGCAGGCGCAGTTCAAGGACATCTACGGCTACGACCTGGGCGTGCCGGTGAACTGGTCGGCCTACGAGGACATCGCCGAGTTCTTCAGCGTGCATGTCGGCGAAATCGACGGCACCACCGTCTATGGCCACATGGACTACGGCAAGCGTGCGCCCGACCTCGGCTGGCGCATGACCGATGCCTGGCTGTCGATGGCCGGAGCCGGCGACGTGGGCGAGCCCAACGGCATCCCCGTCGACGAATGGGGCATCCGGATGGAAGCCGGTTCATGCAACCCGTCCGGTGCCAGCGTGACCCGCGGCGGCGCGGCGAACGGCCCTGCGGCGGTCTATGCGATCCGCAAATGGGACGAGTGGCTGCGCCAGTATGCGCCTCCGGGCGCGGCGAGTTATGACTTCTACCAGTCGCTGCCGGCGCTGAGCCAAGGCAACGTCGCCCAGCAGATCTTCTGGTACACCGCCTTTACCGCCGACATGGTCAAGGGCCAGGCCGAGGGCAACAACACCGTCGACGCCGACGGCAATCCGCTGTGGCGGATGGCGCCCAGCCCGCACGGCCCCTACTGGACCGAAGGCCAGAAGGTCGGCTACCAGGATGCAGGCTCGTGGACCTTCCTCAACTCGACCCCGTCGGACCGGGCGCAGGCGGCCTGGCTTTATGCCCAGTTCGTCACCTCGAAAACGGTCGACACCCGCAAAAGCCATGTGGGCCTGACCTTCATCCGCAACTCGACGGTGAACCACCAGAGCTTTACCGACCGCGCGCCCAAGCTCGGCGGTCTGGTGGAATTCTACCGCTCGCCCGACCGCGTGGCGTGGTCGCCCACCGGCATCAACGTGCCGGATTATCCCAAGCTCGCGCAGATCTGGTGGCAGCAGATCGGCGACGTGAACTCGGGCGCCTTCACCCCGCAACAGGCGATGGACCGTCTGGCTGAAGAGATGGACATCACCATGGCGCGGATGCAGGCGGCGGACGAGGCGGCCAACGTCTACGGCGGCTGCGGCCCGCGGCTGAACGAAGAGCGGGACGCCGATTACTGGCTCGGCCAGCCCGGCGCGCCGAAGGCCAAGCTCGACAATGAAAAGCCGCAAGGTGAAACGGTGAAATACGAAGACATCGTTTCCCGCTGGAACAACTGAGCCGACAGGCGGACGCATCGGACCGGGGCGCGCATGACGCGCCCCGGCACCACATGTCCGCATCGGATGGATATTACGTGAGACCTGCGAGCCCTCATGACGCTTGAATTGCGCAATGTCACCAAGACGGTCGGGGCCGACACCCATATCCACCCCACCTCGCTGGCCTTCGAAAAGGGCGGCTTCAACATCCTGCTCGGCGCCACCAATGCCGGCAAATCGACCCTGATCAAGCTGATGGCGGGCCTGGAAAAGCCCACGACGGGCGAGGTCTGGGCCGACGGCCAGAACGTCACCGGCACCTCGCCGCAGAAACGCGGCATCGCGCTGGTGCACCAGTTCTTCATCAACTACCCGCATATGACGGTGTTCGAGAACATCGCCTCGCCGCTCCGCGTCCAGGGCCTGGGCCGGTCCGAGATCGAAACCCGCGTGCGCGAGGCCGCCGACGTCCTGCAGCTTGGCCCCATGCTCGACCGCCGACCGCAGGAACTGTCGGGCGGCCAACAGCAGCGTTGTGCCCTGGCACGTGCCATCGTCAAACAGTCAAAGGCGATCTTTCTCGACGAACCGCTGGCCAATCTCGACTACAAGCTGCGCGAGGAGCTGCGCGAACAGCTGCCCGACATCCTGGGCGAGCGCGGCACCGTGATCGTCTATGCCACGTCCGAGCCGACCGAGGCGCTGCTTCTGGGCGGCCATACGGCGCTTGTGCATGAAGGCCGGATCACCCAGTTCGGCCGGACGCCCGAGATCTATCACCTGCCCGGCGACCTGACCTCGGCGCGCGTCTTTTCGGACCCGCCGATCAACCTCGCCCCCGTCACCAAGCGGGGTGAAGAGATGTGGATGGACGAGACGATCAACTGGCCGGTCTTCGGCGAAGCGGCCGCACTTGCCGACGGGCCCTACACGGTTGCCATCCGGCCGCACCATGTCACCCCGACCGAGCCCAACGACGTCTCGATCGCCATTCGCGGGCCGGTGCAGATCACCGAACTCAGCGGATCGGAAAGCGTGGCGCATTTCCGGATCGGCGGGCAGACCTGGGTCAGCCTCGCCCCCGGCGTGCACCCCTACCGGGTCGGCGACTATCATGAGTTCCACATGATTCCGGGCCAATGCTTTTACTTCGGGGCAGACGGGACATTGGCCGCGAAGGGGCGTGCCCATGGCTGAGATCGGACTGAAGAACCTGCGCCACAGCTACCTGCCGAGCCCGGCGGGGCCGGACGACTTTGCGCTGAAGGAGATTAACCTGTCCTGGGACGACGGCGGCGCCTATGCCCTGCTTGGTCCGTCGGGCTGCGGCAAGACCACGCTTCTCAACATCATCTCGGGGCTTCTGACCCCCAGCGAGGGGCATATCCTCTTTGACGGGCAGGACGTCACCGCGCTGCCGCCGGACAAGCGCAACATCGCCCAGGTGTTCCAGTTCCCGGTAATCTACGACACGATGACGGTCTACGACAATCTGGCCTTTCCGCTGCGCAACCGCGGCGTGGCGGCGGACCGCGTCGATGCACGGGTCAGCGAGATCGCCGCGATGCTGGAGCTTGACGATAGTCTGACCACGCGCGCCGCCAACCTGACCCCCGACGCGAAACAGAAGATCTCGATGGGCCGCGGGCTGGTGCGCGACGACGTCAACGTCATCATGTTCGACGAACCGCTGACGGTGATCGACCCGGAACTGAAATGGAAGCTGCGGTCGAAGCTGAAGGAACTGCACCAGAAGATCGCGGTGACGATGATCTACGTCACCCACGACCAGACCGAGGCGCTGACCTTCGCCGATCAGGTCGTGGTGATGCAGGACGGTGAGATCGTGCAGATCGGCTCGCCGGTCGAACTGTTCGAGCGGCCCCAGCACACCTTCGTCGGCCATTTCATCGGCTCGCCCGGTATGAACATCCTACCCTGCGAGGTCACCGGCGACGGCGCCTGGTTCCATGGCTGCCACGTTCCGCTGGAGGGGCCGGTCAAGGGGACCGGCCAGCGCACCGAAATCGGCGTGCGGCCGGAATTCGTCCGCCTCGCCGACGGCGGCATCCCGGGGCTGGTGCGGAAGGCGGCCGATATCGGCCGGCACACTGTGGTCGAGGTCATGGTCGGCGATACCCCCGTCGGCGCGATCGTCGACGGCCCGGCGCCCGAGCGCGGGGCCGAGGTACACCTGACCTTCGATCCGCATCAGACGCGGCTTTATACCGACGGCTGGATCGCAACCGAAAGGGCGGCGCCATGAAGACCGAAAACCAGCGCGGCTGGCTCTTTGTCCTGCCGGTTCTGATCCTGGTGGCCTTCAACGCGCTGATCCCGCTGATGACGGTGGTCAACTATTCGGTGCAGGAAACCTTCGGCAACAATCAGTTCTTCTGGGCGGGCCTCCGGTGGTTCGAGGAGATCCTGCGATCCGAACGGTTCCACGCCGCGCTGGGGCGGCAACTTTTATTCACCTTCACGATCCTGATCATCGAGGTGCCGCTGGGGGTCGCCATCGCGCTTGCGATGCCGCGCCGCGGCTTCTGGGTGCCGGTCTGCCTGGTGCTGATGGCGCTGCCCATGCTGATCCCCTGGAATGTCGTGGGCTCGATGTGGAACATCTTTACCCTGCCCCAGATCGGGCTTTTGGGATATTTCCTGAACGACGTCCTCGGCATCAACTATGACATGACCCAACAGCCGGTCTCGGCCTGGATCACCGTCATCGTCATGGATGTCTGGCACTGGACCTCGCTGGTGGTGCTCTTGGCCTATGCGGGGCTGGTCTCGATCCCCGAGGCCTATTACCAGGCGGCCAAGATCGACGGGGCGTCGAACTGGTCGGTCTTCCGCTACATCCAGCTGCCGAAGATGAAGCGCGTGCTGACCATCGCGATCCTTCTGCGCTTCATGGACAGCTTCAACATCTATACCGAGCCCTTCACCCTGACCGGCGGCGGCCCGGGCAACTCCACCACGCTTCTCTCCATCGACCTGGTGAAAATCGCGCTCGGCCAGTTCGACCTCGGTCCGGCGGCGGCGATGTCGCTGATCTATTTCGCGATCACGCTCGCGGTCAGCTGGCTGTTCTACACGCTGATGACGAGGGACGACCAATGAAACCGCGCAGCCTTGTCCCGCTGATCTACATCCTGTTCCTGATGCTGCCGATCTACTGGCTGGTGGCGATGAGCTTCAAGACCACCAACGAGATCCTCGGCGGCTTTTCCCTCTTTCCGCAGGAATGGACGCTGGCCAATTACCGCGCGATCTTCACCGATCCCACCTGGTACTGGGGTTATATCAACTCGATCCTCTACGTCTCGATCAACACCGTGATCTCGCTCGCCGCCGCCCTGCCCGCGGCCTATGCCTTCAGCCGCTACCGGTTCCTGGGCGACAAGCACCTGTTCTTCTGGCTCTTGACCAACCGCATGGCCCCCGCGGCGGTCTTCGCCCTGCCCTTCTTTCAGCTCTACTCGGCCGTCGGTCTTTTCGACACCCATCTCGCCGTCGCGCTGGCGCATTGCCTTTTCAACATCCCGCTTGCCGTCTGGATCCTCGAGGGCTTCATGTCTGGGGTCCCGAAGGAACTCGACGAAACCGCTTACGTCGACGGCTATTCCTTCCCACGCTTCTTCGCCACGATCTTCATCCCCACGATCAAGGCCGGCGTCGGTGTCGCCGCCTTTTTCTGCTTCATGTTCTCATGGGTCGAGCTTTTGCTGGCCAAGACCCTGACGGCGGTCGAGGCCAAGCCCATCGCCGCCACCATGACCCGCACCGCCTCCAGCGCTGGCTACGAGCTTGGCCTGCTGGCTGCCGCCGGGGTGCTGACCATCATCCCCGGCGCCATCGTGATCTATTTCGTCCGCAACTACATCGCCAAGGGCTTCGCCCTGGGGAGGGTCTGAGATGCGACGGTTCGTCTACCTGATCCTCGCCCTGCCCGCCGTCGCCATGGCCCAGGGCTGGGGCAATGTCGGCCAGCAGAAGGAAGAGGTCTTCACTTGGGCGAAATGGTGGACCGAGCCGCTGTTTTCCGGCTTCTGGATGGCCTGGACGCGGGCGACGCTGGCCTTCTTCATCTTCATCTTCGCCGCCATCGCGCTGATGGCCGTGCTCGAGCTTCGCCGCCCGGGCGGTGACGAGCGCGACGGCATCCTGCGGCTGACCACCACCCGCGGCGACCGGCTTTTCATCTCGCTTCTGGGCTCGGCCTATATCTTCCTTGCCTGGCTCGGCCTCGTCGGCCTGCCCCTCTGGGCGCCCCTGGCCCTGGCGCTCGCCTGGACCGCCTTCTGCTTCTGGAAGGTCTAGAGGCGCAAGGGCGCCCAGGCCAATTCGCAACTGTCCGCACCGCAAGCCGCGCGACACCTTTCGCGCGCAGTGCCCACCGCCGTCTGCCCCCCGACGGCGCCTATAGCCAGGCCGCCGCCGTGTCGGCTCCCCCTGGTTGGAACACCCGGCCAAAACCCGGAAACCCGAAGGTGGTGAAAAACGCTCCCGGCCCGGCCAAACTGCCCTTATCTCTGCATCTCTCCGATTGCCCGCCAATCCCGGAACAATCGCCCTGAAATCGCCCCATTGTCGCCCACGGCCTGTCATATCACCGTGATCCCCTCTCGAATGCGGGCCTCTCGGGCACACGTCAGGCAGGCCCACCGCGGCCACCGGCCGCCGCGAAAACCCGAGGAGAAAGACATGGACGTCCCCCAGGATCCCGACCCCCGCGACCGCTCTGCCAAGGCCGAGCACACCCGCCCGATCCCCGACGCCGACCGCCGCCGGAAGGTCCGCAAGGACGACACCGACGCCACGGCGCCCGCCGTTATCACCGACTGGGCCAGCATCTGACCTCTTGCCCGGCGGGCCCGACCGGCTAATCTGCCCGGCATCCCCTTGCCGGAGCCTTCCATGCCGACGCCCGTCTCGACCATCCGCAACCTCGGCCCCGCCTCGGACGCCGCCTTCGCCCGCGCCGGCATCCACGACGCCGAAACGCTGCGGACCCTCGGTCCGGACGCCGCCTATCGCCGCCTTCTGGACGCGGGAAGCAAACCCCATTTCATCGGATACTACGCCCTCGTCATGGGCCTTCAGGGGCGTCCCTGGAACGATTGCGCCGGCCCCGAAAAGGCCGCCCTGCGCACCCGGTTCGACCGGATCAAGGCCGAGGCCGGCGGCGACCGGCCTTCCGAGATCGAAGCAATTCTGAACGAAATCGGCGTCATCGACCGCCAGGGGGGACGCGGCTAGAGCTCCTCACCCGCCAGAAACCCCGCCGCCGCGCGCCCCAGCGCCAGACTGACGGCGGCGAACATCTCGTCGAAGGCGTCGAACATCGCCCGGTTCAAGACCGTCCCCGGACCGGTCCGCGAAAACGCGATATAGGCCTCGATATCGGCGTCGCTCAACGGCCGGTAGGCCATCACCAGGTAGGAATAGAGCCACGCCTCGGTATCCTCCCGGATCGCCTCTTCCTGGCTCCAGACATCGGTCAGGATCTGTTCTTCGGTCATCTCGCCGGGAAACGCACCGCCATCGGCCAGCCCCGTATAGAAGGCGTAGTTCGAATTCATCGCCCCGACGACGTTGTTTTCCACCAATCCGTTGGCCTCGGCGAAGTCCCGGATCAGATCCAGCCGCGGGTCGCGTGCCAGGGTCAGGTCCTCCAGCACCGCCCGGCTCACCTCTTCGACGCCCTCATCCAGCAGGGCCCGCCGCGCGGTGACCTCGAGCTGCACGATTTCCCGGCCCAGGTCAGAGCCAAAGAACGCCGTCATCGGCGCCAGATCGGCACTGGCCAGATCGGTGTCGAGCCGCCCCAGCACGGTTTCCTCCATCCGGTCAAGGTCATAGATCTGTTCGACCACCGCCGCCCAACGTGCCCCGCCCCGTCCGGGAAACAGCTCGGCCTCGAGTTCGAGACCATAGTCGATCCCCTCCTCGCGCATGATCGCGACGATTTCCGGCAGCCCCAGAGCGCGATAAAGCGGTTCGACCCGTCGATCGTCCTGGGACAGCGCCGGACCGCTCCAGAACGCCGCTATCAGCACCGGCAGCAAAACCCGCAGCATATCGCGCCCCTCCGTCCGCTTTGCAGCCTTAGCTACTGCGGCTGCCGCGGCATTCCAAGGGCAGAACCGAGGGATCGGCCTGGAAACGCCGACCCCATGCGGCCGAAAAGAGGTTGCACGGCAATTCGCCATCGCCTACATCCGCGCGAGACCCTTCGCGGAGAGGTGCCGGAGTGGTCGAACGGGGCGGTCTCGAAAACCGTTGAGCCTTCACGGGTTCCCAGGGTTCGAATCCCTGTCTCTCCGCCACTAACCTTCTACAACTAAATAAATAATTCTGACCCAATCGAGATTTTTGATGTCTCTTTCCCCGGATTCTGGCGCAGTATACCCCTACACAATCGTTACACAGAACCGCACATTTCGAGAGGCACATGTGGTACGGCCGAAAAACACTCGATTCTGTGCGGCAAAGTCCATGTTTACAAACGTACAGGCAGTCCCGTTTGGCAGTGCCCGGTGTTTCTCGCCGGCAAGAACCACCGGGTAAGCACAAAGGAGAAAAGCTTGGCCTCAGCCAAGGATTTCGCAGAGGATTGGTTCTTTACTCTCCGGGAAAAACAGCGCTGAACGAGAAGACATTCCGCCATGCTGCTGATCAGTTCAAACGCGAGTACGAAGTCCTTACCGAAGGCGAACGGAACGCGATCTGGGTGAAAGACCACTACCGGCGCATCGACCTGCACCTCTCCGCTATCGACCAGCTGACGTCGGATCTGGTCGATACGGGCGTGAAGAAATCAGGGGTTCGTACAAGATGGGATATACGTCGAGGCCCGATCGAAACTATCATGTACTGCAAACGGGATCTTACTACGGAATATATCGGCCATCTTTGGAGGAGTGAAATCATGAAAAAGCCACTGGCCTGCATTTTGCTATCATCGATTGGATTGCCAGCCGCCGCACAGCAAAGCGATGATGACTGTGCGGCATTGAGACAAGTGGTCCTCGCAGGCGCTCATGTCACGTCTTCACGTGTCGTACCGGCGTCGGACACGTTGCCGTCCTACTGTGAAATCCGCGCGACGGCGTTGCCCGCCATTTCCATCGAGGCAAGGCTCCCAATGGAGGGATGGAATGGCAAGTTTTACCAGGCGGGCTGCGGCGGATTTTGCGGCGTTCTGGGACGCGCAGATGCAGGTGCAAGCTGGATCAACGCCATGCGCCTCGGGCTTGAGCGCGGTTACGCCACGGCAACATCGGACAGTGGCCACCACGGCCTGTCTGTGGTTGATGCAGGGTGGGCCTATAACAACCCCCATGCAGAACGGGATTGGGGCTGGCGCTCGATTGGCGAGACAAACCGCGTCGCCAACGCGATGATCGAAGCCTTTTACAACAGCGCCTCACAGCAGTCGATTTTCCAGGGCTGCTCGACCGGCGGACGTATGGCCCACGTTGCTTCACTCCGCTATCCGGAGATGTTTGACGGGATCATCTCGGGTGCGCCGGCAATGGATTATCCGGGCCTTGTCGCAACAAAGATGTCCTGGCTTGTGCAAGCCAATACCGCGTCTGACGGATCGCAGATCCTTGGCCCGGATGAGGCGGCGATCATCGGTCAGGCGGTTATCGAGCAATGCGATGCCATAGATGGGTCCGAGGATGGTACAATTGCCGATCCGCGCCAATGCGATATTCGCTATGATGGGCTCGGACTGACAAACCAGCAGCTCGATACGCTTGGGAAATGGCGGGAAGGACCACGCAACGCTGCGGGTGATCAGCTTTATCCTGGCGGCATCCCCGAAGGCTCCGAGCCGTTCTGGTGGCTTTGGCTGACCGGGAATGCTGACGGCGGAGGAAAGCTTGTGCCCGCGTTCGCCGGTGGTTTCGGAAGTTACATGGCTTTCGACGTGGATCCTGGCCCGAATTGGACGCCCATGGAGTTCGATTTCGAGACCGACCCGGCCCGCATGAGCCTTTCTGCCGCCGCCTACAATGGCGACAATCCGGACATCGCGGCGTTTCGTGAAGCGGGTGGAAAGATGATTGTCTTCCACGGCTGGGCCAACGCGATCGTGACGCCTTACAAGACGGTGGAATGGTATGAACAGGCCAGCGAAACCGCAGGCGGGGAAGAGACGCTAAAGGAAAATGTGGCTCTGTTCATGGTCCCGGGATTGGATCATTGCGGTATCCTGCCTGGGCCAGGCGGAATAAACGCCGCCGCGCTGGATCCGCTGACACCTCTTGAGGCATGGCTCAACGAAGGGGTGATACCCCAGTCGATCATGGCAGAGTGACGCATGAGTTCTGCTGTGGCATCGGGTTGCCAGAGAGAAAAAAGACGGACCAAGGTCAATTGACGTCGGATCTTCATCGTCCAATGGCACCTGCATTCAAAATGCGGGTGCCGCGTTTTTTCGACTGACCGACTGGCGAATGCGACCCGGAAATTTTCAGATTTGATCGAAATCACTTCGACCGCTTCTGGCTGATTTCGTTGAAAAGTCGCTATAGAACTTGGGATCAGCTCTGCACTTGAGCTGCTTTCCGGGCCTCCTTCAGGCCGGGATTGGGTGAAGCGCTCACCAGAAGAAGAAAGCGCATGCAAACGTCGCGCAATCCGTAAACAGGGGCGGCGGCGAACTCGCATCACCGCTCACCGAGAATGAGTCCAGAGCAGTGGGATTCTCGATATGCGGAGGGCGGCTAGAGCAAATCAGCGACCAAAACGAACCTCCGGCCCGGCCAAGCGAGCAAGTATTCAAGGCCCTGTCCGGACCTTCGTCACAGGCAGCCGACTCTGCATTGCGGCCGCTCATAGCGGACGCTCATCGATCTTGCAGCATGGGGCGGTTGAATTAGGTCAACTTGGCGGGACAATCCTGCCGTTCATCGGCAATACTCGAACCCCGGGGCCCGGTTTCACGGCCTAACCAGCGAGTTTACGCATAAGCGTCTCTATCGGCCCGCGTTTGAAGACTTTTGACCATAGGAAAGCATAGATGGTGGCTACCAGGCAGAACACCAGTGACGCCACAACAGCCTGATTGATGGTTTGACCTCCGAGCATACCCAAGGCTTCCAGCGTGCCCATTCCGATCAGGATATGCGCGATATAAAGCGTCAGCGTCTGTCGTCCGGCGGGCGCAAGAACATCCAAAACGCCGAAGCGCTTCAAGTTGTCCTCAACCAACAGACACACACCGACAACGATGCAAGCCGCTCCGATCCCCGCAAGAAAATAGAGCGGCATCGGTGGCACGGGGTCGGTCGTTGCGAGCACCGCCAATTCCGGGTCAATCGATACGAACAATCCCATGAGGGAGCCGCTTATCAACTCTGCCACGATCAGCGCGACGGCCCCACCGACAAGAAGCATCAGTTGGGTACGCCGCCCCGCGAGCGACTGTCGGCTCAGCACCATGCCGAAGAGCAAAAACCCAAGCCAAGGGATTACCGGATGCCAGCCATTGAAGAACAGGTTGCGAACAAATCCGAAGGGTGTCCAGAAACCCGAATAGGTGTAATCGTTCCAGTTCCAGCCTGCGTCGTAATTCAGTGTCAGGATCATGCCGACAAAGGCGAGGTTCAGAGCCAGAACGATCCCGACAAGCGCACCGCTCCCGAGCGGCAACAGGAACACGCCAAACAAGAAATAGAAGGCGTAATAGTGCAGAATATCGGCGTCAAAAATTGTCATGTTCAACAGGCCAATGATCAGCAAGAAGAGCGCGCGTTTGATCGTGACCCAAACCGTCTGATCCAATCCCTTACGCCCCGCCAGACCCAACCCGATCCCGGCAAGCACCACAAATGTTGCTGCGGCGCGCCCCTCCAGAGCCGATGTCAACGCACCCAACAGCCCTTCGCCGCCTTCCGCGCCCATCACGATCTTGAAGTTGACAATGACCATCCCGACAAAGGCGACGTAACGCGCCAGATCGAGACCTTCGAGCCGGATGCTACTATTTGGTTTGTGCGGCACGTGAACTGTCCATTTTGATTGTCATCCCCCTACGGCCAAGCGGTGTTTAAAGCGAGCACATTTAGTGCCAGCGCAACGATGGCTGGTCACAAGACCAGCCGTCCGTCACCTGTGCATTATTCGGCGATACGCGCTCCGACCGGCCATGCGGTATCGCGGAGATACGCATCATATCGCGCCTCGTCTGATTGTCGGTCGCGGCCCACAACGGTCACTCGACCCGGGGCGTCGATGTTGCATCGCGGCCCGTCATTCCGGATATCTATCGACCTTTCTACATTCATAACTCGCTAGGATCGGCTCGGCGGACAGAGGAGGCCGATGCGGGCGCGGCGAGACTCGAGGATGGGTGCAGCCGCAGCAGCCAAATACCACAAGAGCTAACTCGGTACTGTCGCATACTTCACCAGACCGGTCGTTCAGCCTGACTTCCGACGGCCGGACCAGAAGCTGGCATTCACTACACGGTGGACGAAGCCAGGCAGTGAGGGGCGCAGCCTAGGCGGTTACCGGTTGTCTGGCTATTCCTCGCCCAACGCTGCCGCTGGGTGGATTGGCACGCCATCTCGGTTTCCCACAGGAACGCGTCGTTTTTTCCTTCGCTAACACTGGCGCGCCGCGTCCGGCTGGAACGGAAGCCCACCGGCCGGATTTCTTGAAGGCGTTCGAATTCAAGATACCTCGACTCGGTGAGTGAGGTTGCAACGCCTGGCTCGATGTTCATGGACCAACGAGGGAGATTCTCATGACAACTGCAAATCTGCGGTTGGTCAGCTGCTGCCTGGCCGCGCTTGCCGCACCGGCGATGGCCGATACCACCGATGTCACGTGGAAGACCGAGGTCATCGTCGCCAAGGAGGGCGCGTTTTGCTCTGACGATGCGAACTGCTTCAACCGCTACCATCCGGACATTCCGGCCGTCGCGACCGCGTCACCCGGCGATTTCATCGTCTTCGAGACACGCGACGCATTGGACAGCGACCTGACCCTCGATTCCAATGCCGACGATGTTGCCGCGTTGGATTTGTCTGGCGTCCATCCAATGACCGGCCCGGTGTCGATCGAAGGCGCAGAGCGTGGCGACGTTCTTGCCGTGACCGTCGTCGACATCGCTCCGGACGAGTTCGGCTATACTGTGATCGTGCCGGGCTTCGGGTTCCTGCGTGACGAATTCACCGAGCCTTTCTTCGTAGGTTGGAAGCAGACGCGCACCCATGCGGTCTCTGACGCGATGCCGGGCATCGCCATCCCCTACGAGGCCTTCACAGGCTCGATCGGCACCATGCCGGGCGCACCGGAGATCGAAGCCTGGCTGGCGCGAGAGACCGAACTCGCCGCCGTGGGCGGCGTAGCCTTGCCGCCAGAGCCCACCGGCGCGCACCCGGCGGCGATTTGCGGCGCCGGCGGCACTCAAACCGACCGCTGCCTGCGAACAATTCCTCCGCGGGAGAACGGTGGCAACATGGATGTGCAGCAGATGCAGGTCGGCACGACGATCCTGATCCCCTGCTTTGTCGAGGGTTGCAACCTGTTTATTGGCGACGTGCACTACGCCCAGGGCGATGGCGAGGTGTCTGGTACAGCGATCGAAACCGGCGCGGTGGTGACCGTGACGACGGAGATCCGCAAAGGCCAAGGCGAATTCATCACCAGCCCGCAAGTCGAAGGCGGAACGCAAATCAAGGACATCGAGCCGTCGGCCTTCCACCAGACGATCGGCTATCCGTTCAAGGACACCGGCTCGGTCCCGACATACCATACCTATCTCGAAAGCGCGGTGATCGAGGATCTGCCCCAGCTCTCGGAAGACCTGACCATGGCGGCGCGCAACGCGTTGACGCAGATGATCGACCACATCACACGGACCTACGGGCTGACGCGGGAACAGGCGTATGTCCTGGCCTCCGTCGCAGTGGATCTGCGGGTCGGGCAGGTTGTCGACGTGCCGAACTACATCATCACGGCCGTCCTCAATAAGGACGTGTTCGTCGATGAATAGGCGGGGTTTCCTGGCCATGGCGGGGGCGGCGATTGCCGCGCCCGCCCATGCGCACACACCCTACGGCCAGTGGGTGGTCTATCGGCAAAAGCACCTCTTGGTCGGTTCGCATCGGGGCGATCTGCGCACCTATGCCCTGGCACAGGATGTGGTCGCCGGATTGGCGCGCGAGTTGCCCGAGGCGCAGGCGCGGGTCGCGCGCGGGCCAAGGCCGCAGCGCATCGCGTCTCTGATGGGCACGGGTCAGTTGTTCCTGGCCGTCCTTTCGGCGGACGAGGCAGGCCGGATGGCGCGATCGGAGGCACCGTTTGAGGGCTATCGCCCGACACCGGTGCATGCGCTGGCCGTGCTTGACGGCGACTACCTGCTTTTTGCGGCACCGGAGTTTCCGGAGGATCACGGGCGGCTGGTGACGCAGGCGGTGGACCATGCCGGGTTGGGGACCGCGCCCTTTGGACTGGACCTGCACGTCGGCGCTGCGGCCTACTGGCGCTGATCGGCGGGTTTTCCGGGGCGGCCCCGACGGGGCCGCCTCAAGATATGATTGCGGCGCGTAATCCGAGCTGATTTCAACGCGCAATAGCCGCACATCATCGAATGCGAGCGATCCGGCGTGTGCTTCGGACGAGAACCGAAAAGGCGCGAAGCACGGTCTGGAATGTGCAGGAGGTGTCGGGCGAAACCCGCTCTGGGCGGACGTTCGCGTTGATTGCTCGCCCGGCGGCATGAGTTCGTGGCGTGGCAGCGTCCTCTCACGATCCGCTCGTATCCGTTGACTGCTTCGCTGCGAGCCGCCCAGACGGCGGCTTATCCCGCCGCGCTGTAGCGAGGGTTTCAACGACACCGCTACGTGGGATTCGCTGCGCTTGCACATTGCAGAGAATCTGTGCTTCCGCATTGGGCTCCACCCACCCGCACCACGCGCTCAACATGCGGCCACTAGGCCCGAGACCCAAAGAACAATTGGCCCAGTCCCAGGGAGCCAGACACCCGTGTCTGCTGACTTCTTGAGCAGCGGGCGTCAAAGCGTGACGCCAACGCTCGATCCAGCACGGTTCAACCACCAAATCGATATCTGAGTATTGCGGATTCTCGCAGTGTCGGCGTCACAGCTTCTTTTTCAGCAACAGCACGTCGCCGGTGTAGTACGGCGGTGCTGGATGCAGGCGAACGGGTTCCTTGGCGGCCAGTTCGTAGCCATGGCGTTCGTAGAGACGCACTGCGCCGGTGTTCTGGCCGTAGACCTGAATGCTCATCACATCGAGGCCCCCGGCAGCAGCCAATCCTTCCGCCGCGTCCAGCAGCCGTGATCCGATGCCCTTGCCGCGAAAGTCGCGAAACGTCGCCAGCGCGTTGATGTACCAGGTGTCGACCGAGAGCCGTTCCAAGGCGACGAATGGCGCAATCGGGGCTGGCAGATCGCTTGGATCGTCCGCCGGTGCTTCCGTGATCGCGTAGCTCAGGACCATGCCAAGCGGCCTGCGGCCATCTTCGGCGACGAGAGCATTTGTGTAAGAAAATCCGCCGCTGGAACGCTTGGCCCGCTCGGTGCCGACGTCCAATGGGGTCTGCCCCTCGACGCAGGCCTGCGTCCACAGCCAGTTCGGGATGCCTTCACCCGCGACGTTGATGAGTTGCGCCAAGGCGGTGGCGTCGGTTGCCGTTGCCGGGCGGATAAGTGGGGTTGCAGGAAAATTCATGGTTGCTGCCCTGTCTTGTTTGGAAAAATCAATCCATGGCGGCCGGACGGTGCATGCGCCCGGCCGCCGGATGCGTTCCTCATGTCGAAGGACTGGCGCTTTCGTCGAACACCGGACCGACGGGGAAACCGGAGTCCCATTCCAGAGGGTCGTCTTCGTCCAACGACGGGTGGCCATTGTCGAGTTCATCGAAGGCGGTATCCCTGGCAGCAACATCCGCGGCAGGCGGCGCGGCGTCGGCATGATCCGGCGTGCCGTCCCGCAGACGGAAAGAGACGTTGACGGTCATCCGCTCGCTGAACCCAAGCATCGTCTGGACCATGGCTCCTTCGATCCCGGCGAAGTCGCCTGTCGCGCCGGTGATCGGACGCAGGTTCTCGACGCCTGCATCGACGATCTCGGTGCCTTGCGTGATGATCGTGTCACCGTCCTCGAAGGCAAAGACCTGACGGCTGATGACCCAAACGCCGGACGTGGCATTTGCACCTTCGCCCACGAAGTAGCCGTCGCAGGTCCAGGTGCCGAGCACGAGATCCGGGAACGCGGGGCTGCCGTCGTCGAGAACGCCGGTGGTGTCGGCCTTAAGGGTGCCTGCCGGGTAGATGTAGCCCTGGCTGATGAAGGCATTGCCGTGCGCCGGCATGCCATTTTCGTGCACCGGCGTGTCGGCCATGAAGATGCGCGTGTGGTCTTCGGCGACGTCGAAGGCCATGGGCGCGTCGGCCGCGGCGGAACCGGCAAGCGACAGGGCAAGCGCGGAGGAGGTGAGAAGTGTTCTGAACATGGGAATGTCCTTTCAGATTAGAGAGTTGGAGTTGGAGGGACGTCAGGCAGCGGACCGGGCGGGGTCGTGCCCGGCAATGCAGCCCACATGCCGGTGATCGGTGCCACAGCAGCCGCCGATCACGCGGATGTTCGGAAGGCGCGTCAAAAGCGCGGCGTTCAATTGACCCAGCTCGACCGGATCGCCGGCGTCAAGCTCGTCGGCCTCGTCAAGCTCGGCATGGCTCATCCGGGACGCGTTCGAGCGAATGCCGCCGATGCGCAGGGTCCAGGCGGCGCTTGTGTCCAGCACATGCCCGAAATGATCCGGATGGGCACAGTTGATCATGTAATAGATCGGACCGTTCCCGGTCGCCGCATCCACCTCGGCAATTGCCTCGCCAAGCGGCTGTCCGGACGGCAAACGCCCGTCGGTCTCAAGCGTAAAGGCGATCGCCACCGGAACGTCGATTTCCTGAGCGGCCCGAACGATGCCAATGGCTTCGCCCGCATGGGTCAGCGTCATGGCGCTGATCAGGTCGACGCCGGCCTTGCCGAGCGCATGGACCTGCGGCGCATGGATCAGCAATGCATCCTGTGGGGCAAGCTGGGTGTCCGGCGCATAGGCATCCCCCGCGGGCCCGACGAGGCCGTTGATCAGGATCGGCATATCGTCGGACTCAAGACGGTCTCGTATCGCGGACACGAAGGCGACGGCGCGCGTGTTGGTGTCGATCACGTCGCGCACGGTCTGGCCCAGCGGCCCGGCCCATGCGGCTCCCGCGCGCCAGGTCGGTGCATCCATCACGAAACCGCGCCCGTTTTTCCGCGCGATACTGATGAAGCGTTCGAAATAGGCCGTCAGATCGGCGCGGCCCTGTTCGCTGTCCAGCAGGACGGCGGCGGAAAAACAGGGCAGATCATAGCCCTTGTCGAAGATCATGAACGTCTCAAGCCCTCCATCGGAGAGGAAGAAGCGCCTGGTGTCGGTAAGCTGTTGAATTCGCATCGAAGCTGTCCTTGTCGGTTGATGCGAAGGGCCTAGCCCGATCCCGGCCTCGGCAGATAGTTGCCGCGTGGTTCGGTTGAGATGAATCGATTTCCGTATTATTTTCAGAGGCTAAGGCGATGCCAGTCCGGCCGCCTTCTGGGAAATGCGGGGTTAACTGGACTCGCGGTACAGTGGAAGAGGCGGATCATGGATCAAAAGGTGGACACGCGCAGCCGAATCCTCGACATCGCCGAGGCGTCGGTTCTCGAAAAAGGCTTCGAGGCGACCTCGATCGAAGAGATCGTCGCAGGGGCCGAAATATCCCGCGGCGGGTTCTTCTACCATTTCAAGGACAAGAACGCCTTGGCCCGAGCGATGCTGGAACGCTATATCGACGCCGAGAACGCGCTTTACGACGAGCTCTTCGCCCGCGCGCGCGAATTGAATGACGATCCTCTTCACTGCATGCTCATCGGCCTGAAGCTTTTGGCCGAGATGCTGGAGGATATGCCATCCGGGCATCCCGGCTGCGTGATCGCCTCTACCGCCTATCAGGATCGGCTGTTCGACGAAGGCGTCCGGGACTTGAACCGGCAGGCGATCCTCGGCTGGCGGAAAAGGTTCCGCGGCATGTTCGAAGAGATCGCCGAGGTCTACGGCGTCAAAGAGCCGGTCAATCTCGATGCGCTCGGGGATATGGTGTCGGGCGTCGTCGAAGGCGGCCTGGTGCTGCAGCGCGCCCTCCGCGAGCACAACAACGCGTCTGAGCAGATCATGTTGTTCCGGACCTATCTGAAGCTGCTCTTCGTTCCGAAACAGACTTGACGGCCCGCAGCCGGAAACCTTCCGGCATGATCGCGCGGAGTCCCGGATGGGTCCGGCGAGGCATGTCCGGCGGGCCTTCGGACATTCCAAATACAGTTGCGCGAACCCTTGATACGCGGTCTCTTAGGCGTCGACTGAAAGCCGGTCGGATCGCTGACGGATTACGGCGTAAATCATTGAGGGCAGTCCTGGATGAACAGAAACAGTGTCGCGTCTGATCTGCAGAAGATGGCCGCCGATCATTCATCCCAGGCGGCGGGGTCCCTGCTGGCAGAGCCCCATACCCCTAAGATCGAGGAGGTTCTTTCATCCCTCGATGTTACGCGCCACGGGCTGAGCCGGATCGAGGCAGCCGATCGGCTGCAGCGTTTTGGCCCGAACGCGTTGCCGCATACCGCGCCTGCAAGCGTTTTCCGCGTGTTCCTGCGGCAATTCTCCAGCCCCCTGATCTATGTGCTGGTGCTGGCGGCACTGGTGTCCATGGTGATCCAGGAATGGTCGGACGCTGTGCTGATCGCGGCGGTGCTGCTGGTCAACGCTGTCATCGGCACCTTGCAGGAATACTCGGCCCAACGCGCGGCCGAGGCGCTTAACAAGCTGGTCACGACGAAGGCCCGCGTGTTTCGCGATGGGGATGCCTTTCTGATCGATTCCCAGGAGTTGGTGCCGGGCGACGTCGTCCGGCTTGAGTCGGGCGACAAGGTTCCGGCTGATATGCGGCTTTTGTCCGGGCGCGATCTGGAAGTCGACGAGTCGCTGCTCACCGGCGAGTCTGAGACGGTCATCAAGGACGACGAGGCTTTGCTGCCCGCCGAGAGTGCATTGGGCGACCGCGTGAACATGGTTTTTGCGGGAACCATGGTGAGCCGCGGGCGCCAACATGCGGTCGTGGTCGATACCGCGTCCAACACCCAGCTGGGCAAGATTGCGGCCGGCGTCCTGACCAAGCGCCCGGTGAAGCCCCCCTTGATTGTTCGGATGGAGCGCTTCACCCGGCGGATTGCCATCGCCGTGGGGATCGCATCGGTGACCATGGCCGCGATTGCCCTGACGCGGGGCACGCCGCTTGACGAGGTGTTTCTGCTGGCGGTGGCCCTGGCCGTATCTGCGATCCCCGAAGGGCTTCCGGTTGCTCTGACCGTGGCGCTTGCCATCGGCATGCAGCGCATGGCCAAGCGGAATGTCATCGTTCGTCGGCTTGTTGCAGTCGAAGCCCTGGGTTCTTGCACATTCATCGCCACCGACAAGACCGGCACCCTGACGGAAAACCGGCTTGCAGCGCGGCGCCTCGTGTTTCCGGACGCCGACCCGTGGGAGGTCACCGGCGAAGCAACGGAGCCCACAGGATCGATCCTCACACCCAAAGGCAGTCCGTCGCCGGCCGGTCACGAAATGCTGGCGCGCCTGTGCCGGGCCGCGGTTCTGGCAAATGAAGGGTTTCTTGGCCAACGCGACGGCGACTGGATCAGCGAAGGAGATGCGGTCGACGTCGCGCTGCTTATGATGGCGCACAAGGCCGGGATCGTCCGGGCCGAAACCGTCAACGCCGTTCCCGAACTCGCCGCTATCCCCTTTGAATCCGAACGTCAGTTCTGCGCCAGCCTCAACCAGGTGAACGGCGACAGATACGCATTTGTGAAGGGCGCCTTCGAACGGGTCCTGACGTTTTGCGGGTCAATGGCGACGCCAGATGGAGACGTTCCCCTGGATGCGGCCCATATCGAAGACCAGGCCGAAGCGCTCGCCACCCATGGCTTCCGCGTGATTGCGCTGGCGGGTGGAGAGATCGAACCCGCGGCGGACGGCCTCTTCACGGAAGAGCGTTTGTGCGGCCTGACGTTCCTGGGTCTCGTTGGCATAATCGATCCGTTGCGCACCGAAGCCAAGGCTGCGGTGACGGCATGCCGCGAGGCCGGGATCGAAGTAGCGATGGTCACCGGCGATCACCCCACCACGGCCGCGACGATTGCGGAAGAACTCAGCCTGATTCAGTCGCCCGATCAGGTCGTGACCGGCCCACAGCTCAAGGCCGCCACGGACGATGCCGATATGGACGCCCTTGTAAAGCGCGGGCGGGTGTTTGCCCGGGTCGAGCCGCAGCAAAAACTGCAGATCGTGCAGTCTTTGCAGCGCAGCGGCTACTTCGTCGCCGTCAGCGGCGACGGGGCGAACGACGCGCCGGCGTTGCGTGCAGCGCAGGTTGGCGTGGCAATGGGGGAAAGCGGAACCGACGTCGCGCGCGAGACTGCCGACATCATCATCACCGACGACAATTTCGCCTCGATCGTGGCCGGCGTCGAAGAGGGACGCATTGCCTATGCGAATGTGCGAAAGGTGATTTTTCTGCTGATATCGACCGGGGCGGCCGAACTGGTGCTGTTTGCCCTGGCGCTTCTCGCCGGCCTTCCTCTGCCTTTGCTTGCGGTACAGCTGCTTTGGCTGAACCTGGTGACAAACGGCATTCAGGATGTCGCCCTGGCGTTCGAGCCGGGCGAAGGCGACGAACTGCGTCAACCCCCACGTGCGCCGCGAGAGCCGGTCTTCAACCGTCTGATGATCGAGCGGGTGGTGATCACCGCCTTGGTCATGGGCATCGTGGCCTTCACCTTGTTCCAATGGCTGCTTCAAACCGGAATGACCGTCGACGAGGCTCGAAACAGTACCCTTCTGCTGATGGTGCTTTTCGAAAACGTCAACGTCTTCAACAGCCGATCGGAAACCCGGTCGGCGTTCCGTCACAATTTGCTCCGCAACAAGCTGCTGCTGATCGGCACGGTCGTCGCGCAGCTGATCCATATCGGCGCGATGTACACGCCCGGGATCAGCGACGTGCTCCACATCCAGCCCGTTTCGCTTGATCACTGGGCAACGTTGCTGGCTGCGGCGCTATCGGTCCTGGTGGTGATGGAACTCTACAAGGCTGCTCATAAACGGTTTCGCCGCGTCCCGGCGCTTGCCTAGTCGCGCTGGAACACAACGGGAGCCCCGCGGTTCGCACTTTATAGAACCCTCGTTTGATCGGAGAAGCGGAGCGGTTTTGCAGAACGCTTCGCTGAAGTTCCGCAGGTCGCGAGAATTGTGCGCACGCCATCAATCGCCGGTTCCGCAAGGTTGGATCATCCGAAGTCACATTCGAACTGAATGAAATGACTTGGTGAATTGGGCCGTTTCGCCCTATCATCAAGCCGCGCGGACGAATTGGAATTTGCCAGGTCATGCGGTGACGGGGAACCGTCATCGCGCCGCGATGGAGCCCATAGATGTTGAAGAGCCTAGTTGCTTTCGCCGCCGCGACGCTGGTCGCGGCCCATGTCGCATCCGCGCAGTCAACTCAGGAGCGCGAGGCCGACTACGCCGGCGCCGCGGCCTGCCAGGCCTGCCATGCCGAGATCTATGCGGACTACATCCGCTCCGGCCACCCCTGGAAAATCCACAAGGTCACGGGCGGTGCGCCCAGCTATCCCGAAGGCACTTCGCCCGGTGTGTGGTCTCCGCCGCCCGATCTGGAATGGGCGGATGTTTCGTATGTCATCGGCGGGTACGGCTGGAAGGCCCGGTTTATGGACCTCGAAGGCTATATCCTGACCGGGCCCGAGAACCGGCAGTACAATCTTGCAAACGCGAACCTCGGGCTAGAGCCGCACTGGACCGGCTACAGCGCCGGCACGGCGCCGCGCAAGCCCTACACTTGCGGTACCTGCCACACCACGGGCTGGGTCGCGACCGGAGAGGACGGGCCCCATCAGGACGGCCTGCCGGGCATTCACGGAACCTGGGCCGAGACCGGCGTGACCTGCGAGGCCTGCCACGGCCCGGGTGCGGCCCACGTGGCCAACCCCGCCGAGGTCGATCTGTCTGTCGCCCAGAATTGCAACGACTGCCATATTCGCGGGGACGTCACCCAGATCGACGCCAGCAACGGGCTTGTGCGGCATCACGAGCAATATGAGGACCTGCTGTCCTCGCCGCACAACGCGCTTGGCTGCAGCACCTGCCACGATCCCCACAAGGGCACAAAATACGGTCTTGGCGGCTACAAGGGGCAGGAAGCGACGTGCAATACCTGCCACAAGGCCCAGGCCGAGGTCGCGGTCGCCGCAGAGGCGCATGACCAATGCTCGATCTGCCACATGCCCTTTGCCGGCAAATCCGCGGTAGCGATCACGGTCGATTATCTGGACGGCAGCGTGCCCAAGGGCGACATCCGCAGCCACATCCACCGCATCGCGCTGGACCCCGAATGGAACATGTTCACCGAGGACGGCAAGTTCGTCGCGGTTGACGACCAGAACCGGGCGTTCTTGACGGTCGACTATACCTGCCTCGGCTGCCATCAAGACAAGGACACCGGCTGGGCAATCGCCATCGCCCCGCTCATTCACGGTCGACCTTGACAGGCTAAGCGAACTCGTTTCGGCGGCGTTTTCTTCGGTGGTCCCCGCCCCAAAACGCCGCTGGCAAGTTTGCGCTCGCAGAACGGACGTCTTTGCTCACAAGAGGTCACTTCAGCAGAGCCTTTGGATGACCCGTTAGCCCCGCGACCTGGACGCTGCCGGTGGTCTGCCAACATCCGCAATACGTTAGTGGCGAAACAGCGTGGGGCTGCCGGATGAATGTCCGCTCAAGGCTGTTCTGCGCCGCCGGGATTGATCTGATCGACGACCGGACAACGCCACAGAGGTCCCGCCCACAACAAGATCGACCCAAATCAACCAGGCGCCCTGTGCGCGGTTCGAAGTGATCAGCTCGGCCGATTTTCCTCCCACGCTATTCTCTGGGTCGAAAATCGGGATATTCCAATCCAAGTGGACGCACCACCTTGAGGCGGCGATCCCACCCGTATTTCACGTTATCTCCGCGGTTTTCGATCCAATGCGCCGGACCTCTTGAGTTTCCACGCAGCCGCAGGTGCGCCCGATTGCGGTTGCTCCTGATCTTGCTGAGTAGTCACTTTCCTGTCTCTGCGGCCCGGGGTCGTCGGGCCGCAGGATGTCGCGTCACTTCACTGGCTGCGGAACGATCGGTATCGTTTGCATCGAGGTGATGCCACCATCGGCCGCGCGTGCCGAATAGACCGCAGTCACCGTCAGGCGGCCATCGGCAAAGATCAGAAGGCTGCCGCTGCGGAATTGCTCTGTCATCGGCACCGGCATCATGTGTCGGATCTCGTTGCATTCAACCGAGATCGAACTCTGCGGCGCGATGCGTCCCGGAACCAGCGGCGAGACGAAGCCGGCGTCCTGCCGCGGCAAGGCACGCGACACCCGTTTGCCGAACTGGATCGGGCGGGCAGTGGCGTTGGTCAAGGTGACCAGCGTCTCGTAGGTGCCGCGGGCGACGCCGGGTTGCAGCGCCTCGTCCGCCGGACCGCAGAGGAACTGCGCGCTGTACAGTAGTTTGGCACCCGGCGGCACCCCGCCATCGCCGTCATCGGGGGCTTCCGTTACGGTGACGATGCAATCTGCCGTCACTGCGAGCGCACCGACGGTAACCAGGCGGTTGCCGGTGCGCGCGTCCTCCGGTATCGGCAGGGTCAGCGTTGCACGTCCGTCGCCGTCGGACCTGCCGGTGGCGACTTCGTCGGGCCCCAGCAGCAGGTGAAGCTCCCGATCCGGCAGAAGCCCGCTGGCCAACACGGTGACCGAGCCGCCTTGTGGCGCCGAGGCGGGCGCGACCTGGCATTCGGGGAAGACCGGCTTGACGAAATCGAGCCGTGATGGCCGCGCGCGATCGAGGATTTCGCCTTCGGGACCCTGGGTGATGAACTCGGCGCGTATCCGGCTCGCCTCGGTCAAACGGAGCACCTCGATCGGCAGGATCAGGCGTATCTCTTCGTGTGACGGGATCGGCCGGATGCGGCCCGGCGTGAAATCCGGATCGGCGATCTGCGAAGACGGGAAGTCGGGCGTCACTTCGATGCGCTCTACCACAGCGCGGATACGTTGATCGGTCACCGGAACGAGCGACTGTGCATCGGCGTCGTATCGAAGGACCGTGACGCCGATGACGGCCCGCCCGCGCAGTCTGACCACGCCGACAAGCTCCGCCCCCCCGAATTCGGTGTCGATCCCCTGCTCCGTCAGCAACTCGACGCTGGCGCCGGACCCCGGATCGGAATCTTCATCGACGATGAAGATGAAGGTCGACGGATCTCGCCATCGCCGCGGAAACGCCCGGCGGGTCTGCACCTGCAGCGTCGCCGTCGCACGCGCGTTGTCCACCCGTACTTCGACCCGGGCGATGTCGAGATGCTGCAACGGTGCGGCGACTTCGCCCAATGTGTCTGACCGGACAGAGACCAGCGGGGGCACGACCGGATCGATCAGGAAATCGGGGATCCCGGCAAGGATGGTGCCGCGCATGATGTTTCGCTGGGCGGTCGTGAAGGATCCGACCCCGGGCGGCGTGCTGGTGCCGATGAACACCATGTCCGGATTACCGGGCGTGCCGTTGTCGACCCAGCAATACTGCATCACGTTGCTCGTGTCGCAGAGCGTGCCCTCCAAAGCACCGGGGAAAGGCGCGGCGGGATCGTCGGGGTTGTCGATGATCCCATCGCCGTCATCGTCGACCCCGTCACCGTGACGCAAGCCAAAGGCGTGGCCGGCCTCGTGCGCAATCAGGTTGGTTTCGAAGAAGGTAAAGTCGGGGCCCGGCGGCAGGTATTGCGAAGCGTCGTCCACCACGATGCCGTCCGAGTACCCGACGCCGTGGATCGGGAAGCCGTAATCGGTGAAATGCATGTCGTTGGCGTTGATCGCCATCAGCCCGTAGAGACGCGGATAACCGATGTTGAAGGTGTTGACGGGCTCGTGGATCAAATCCAGGAACCGGATCTGCGGCGGCACGGTCAGCAGCGTGGCGCCCAGATCGGCCGCCTCGACATGGCCGACAATTGTCTCGAGCACATTGACGAGCTGGGTGTCGCCGGCATCGACGGATGCATCCAGGTTCTCGTCGCGATAGATCCGTTCTCCGATCTGGAAATTGCCGTCGCCGCTGCTGTCGACATACATCACATCGCTTGGCGCGGGCCGCAGCGGGGCACCGTCGTGGCCGAGATCGACCTCGCCGGCCACGGCGAAATCCGTGCTGAGCAGGCTGTCCGTGCCGTCGTTCGCAAATCCGTTCAGGTTCGCGTCGTAGTAAAGCGGGTCGCCCATGTCCCAGACGCGCGCGCACATGTTTACCGAATCGCGGTTTTCGTCATTGATGAGATCACCGCCAGTGCCCTCGACATCGCGAATGATCGGGAAACTATACGGTCCGTTCTTGATCGCCGCAGTCGCGGCGGACCGAAAGGTCATGTCGACTTGCGGTATGTAGACCTGGTCGCTGGGGCGTTCGTGACGGCGCCATAGCACATTGTCGGTCGTCGTCTCTCCGACGACGCCGGGATCGGCCATCGACGCCGCGCCCTCTACCCCGCACCAGCGGATCGGGACATAGAGGAAATCGCCCGCCGGGGCCGGCAGCGCCGCGGCACATGCGAGCGAAAGCGACAGGCTGAAGCCGAAGCCTCGGTTTTTCCGGACAATCAAACTGAGGATAGTATTCGCCATCTGTCAGGGTCTCCCGTTCGATATGTCGCCGGGCGGCCCATAACCAATACATCCGCATACCCGGCGAAGCTTCGCTGGTCGATGCGCGTTTCTCTAACGTCTTGGCAGCGTGCCCGGGTTCGACAACCGGCTTCTACCAAAAGTGGAATCAATCGGTAACACAATGTGCCTCACGCCGCAATCGCGGGGCGCCAACGCGACACGGTACCAATTGGAATTAACCTACATAAGACGCTGTCGGCGATGCAGGATGAACTCAGGGAGATTGGCGACCTCTGTTTCCGACTTGGCGTCGAGATCTTGCATAATCGGACAAGCACGCCATTCCTGACCTCGGACACTCCAGTTTGCACCTTCTATCCTCGGCAATCACCGTCTGCGCGTACAGGGCAGCAAAATTCGGCTCTCCAGCGCGGCGGCGACAACGGTCGCTCGGGCAAAATGCGGCGACCTGGAAGGCCGCAGTGAGCCGATTTTGTTGAAAAAGGTTTGGTTGAAGTAGTGTCTTTCGCCTGATTCAACCTCCTTCGAACAAGGAGATGACAGAGATGATGGGTCCGAGGCAAGTGACGCAGGGAGCCC
>JAAUYH010017220.1_pt1 | contig 40485 bp, 34 predicted proteins | sample 7278061 | NCBI WGS metagenome assembly JAAUYH01 (sample SAMN14350203, study PRJNA611818) | marine sediment metagenome | isolation source: surface marine sediment (0.6m) | place: French Polynesia: Moorea | collected 2018-08
CATCATCATCCAGAACGAGAGTTTTGACGGTTTCCGCGTCCATTCGAGCGCGTTGTTCGAACTCGACACCACCATCCTTCGACGCCAGAAGCATCGGGCGGCCGGTTTCGCTGTCCAGGGCAAAAGCGATAAAGAACTGCGATTTCAGGTCATGCGCGGCTTCGACATAAACAGCATTCACCGTCTCGCCATCGCGCCCGGTCTGCTCGGTGACCAATTTGCTGCCCAAAAGCTTTTCGCTTTCGTCATGCACCGACGACGGTGTCGCCGCAAACTTGATGCCACCGGCCAGGCCGCGCCCGCCGGCCGCAATCTGAGCCTTGACGACATACTTTTTCGCCGAGATGCGCGCGCAGTTGTCTTCCGCTTCTTCCGCACTCCGCGCAAGGCGGCCTGCGGGGATCGGAACCCCGTACTGCGCAAGCAGTTCCTTCGACTTGTATTCTGAAAGCAGCACTTGGTGAATCCTCCCGACCAAGATGGCATTGCCTCTGGTATACCAAGAGCCAGAATCAAGTCAACGCGGGAAGTCCGGGAATCTCCCCCGCTGGAATACCAGACACCACCTTTTCGGCGGGACTTTTTGAGTGACTTCCGCGCCTCTAAAAGGCAGGCGAGAACTATTTATATAGTTGTTTTTACAAGGAATTATCTCAACCCAATTAGCGCAAATGAAAAATAATTTGCCGCAAAACGTCCTTTGTGTATGGTACACCACACGCAGCTCGTTTCGATTGAAAGGCGCGATCAGACCAGATGAGGCTAAGCCCAATCGCATCAAATTTCACGCTGAAAGATCACGTCTACGAGAAACTCAAGGACGCGATCACGAAGCTTGATATCTATGACGACGCGACCGAACTTCGGCTGGACGAACGCACTCTGGCCGATCAATTGGGCATCTCGCGAACACCGCTCCGCGAGGCGATCGCACGCCTCGAACGCGATGGGTTGGTGGAGGTGGTGCCGCGCAAGGGCGTCTATGTTCTGCGCAAGAGCATGGACGAGATCCTCGACATGATCATCGCCTGGGCCGCGCTGGAAAGCATGGCGGCGCGACTGGCGACCGAAAACGCGAGCGACAAGGAAATCGCCAGCCTGCGCAAGATCGCAGCGAAGTACAACGACAGCACATTTAATACGCGTATTTCCGAGTACTCTGACGACAACATCCGGTTTCACCAGCGCATTCTCGACATCTCGAAATGCGCCCTTCTGAGCCAAATGGCAGCCGGACTGTTTCTGCACATGCAGGCCGTCCGCCTGCGGGCCATGAAGGAAGGCAACCGCGTTCAGCGGTCGGTCGTCGATCACGCGGAAATAATCGAGGCACTGGAAGCCCGCGATGCCGATCTGGCGGGGCAACTGGTGCGCGAACATACGATGCGCCTGCACGAACATGTGCGGCGTACTTGGTCACAGCTGGAACAAGCAGCCAAGGCAGCCAACGGCTGAGGGAGGGAAAACATGGGCTACGAAGATACCGAGTTGAAAGCCCGCGCCGAAACGGCGCCAGAGACGTTAACCGACGGATTTCATTTGCTTATCGATGCGTTGAAGCTGAACGGCATCGAGACGATTTATAATGTGCCGGGCATCCCGATCACCGATCTGGGCCGCTATGCCCAGGCGCAGGACATGCGGGTCATTTCCTTCCGGCACGAGCAACACGCGGGCTACGCCGCAAGCGTTGCCGGGTTCCTGACGAAGATGCCGGGCGTCTGCATGACCGTCAGCGCACCGGGATTCATGAACGGCCTGACCGCCCTTGCGAATGCCACGACAAATTGCTGGCCGATGATCCTGATTTCCGGTTCCTCCGAACGCGAAATCGTCGATCTGGCGCAGGGCGATTATGAAGAGATGGATCAGCTTGCGATGGCGCGGCCCTTCTGCAAGGCGGCCTATCGCTTGAATTACGCGCAGGACATCGGCATCGCCGTGGCGAGGGCCATTCGCTCGGCGGTCAGCGGTCGTCCGGGCGGTGTCTATCTGGACATTCCCGGCGCCATGCTGGGGCAGATCATGGATGCCGAAGAAGGCAAGAAGAGCCTCGTCAAGGTCATCGACCCGGCGCCGCGCCAATCGCCCTCGCCCGATGCCATCGCCCGCGCCATCGACGTGATGAAGTCCGCCGAACGCCCGCTGATCGTCCTCGGTAAAGGCGCGGCCTATGACCAGTCGGACGATGCGATCCTGGCGCTGGTGGAAAAGTCCGGATATCCTTTCCTGCCCATGTCCATGGCCAAGGGCCTTTTGCCGGACACGCACCCGCAATGTGCTTCTGCCGCGCGGTCGCTGGTGCTGAAGGACTCGGACGCTGTCATCATGGTGGGCGCGCGGATCAACTGGCTGCTCTCGCATGGCAAGGGACGGCAATGGGGTGAACCGGGCGGCAAGCGCTTCATCCAGATCGACGTCGATGCCGAGGAAATGGATTCCAACGTCGAAATCGCAGCGCCTCTTGTCGGTCATGCCGGCGCCTGCGCCGAAGCGCTGACCGCAGCCATGGAAGGCGAAAGCATCGCACCTCCCAAGGCATGGTTGGAACAGGTTCGTGAAAAGGCCGAAGCGAACATGGCCAAGATGGCGTCTCGGCTGAAAAACAACAATATTCCAATGGATTACCATGCCGCGCTTGGCGTCATCAAAGAAGCGATCAACGACGCACCCGACACCATTCTGGTGAACGAAGGCGCCAATACGCTGGACATGTGCCGCTCGATCGTCAACGTCCACAAGCCACGTCACCGGATCGACGTGGGCACCTGGGGCGTGATGGGCATCGGCATGGGCGCGGCCATCGCGGCCGCCATCGAAACCGGCAAGCAAGTCCTGGCGGTCGAAGGCGACAGTGCCTTCGGGTTCTGCGGGATGGAGGTGGAAACCATCTGCCGCTACAACCTGCCCGTCTGCACCGTCGTCTTCAACAACAACGGCATCTATCGTGGCGATGGCGAAAACTGGGGCACGGGCGACGATCCGGCCACGACCGTTTTCGTCAAGGACGCGCGCTATGACATGATGATGCAGGCCTTCGGTGGTGAAGGCGTGACCGCGACCACGCCTGACGAGTTGAAGCAGGCCATACAAGTGGCCTTCGCCTCGGGCCGCCCTACGCTCATCAATGCAACGATCGATCCCGCTGCCGGTAAGGAAAGCGGCAACATCGGCAATCTCAACCCGTCTTCGGTGGTCGCACAGGCGCGCTACCCGCAGGCGCAGAAATAGCGATTGAGGGAAACATGAAAGCTCTCGAAGGTATCAAGGTACTGGACTTCACCCACGTCCAATCGGGCCCGACCTGCACGCAGCTTCTAGCGTGGTTCGGCGCAGACGTGATCAAGGTCGAACGCCCTGGCGTGGGCGACGCGACGCGCAAGCAGCTGGTGGATGTGCCAGGGGCCGACAGCCTCTATTTCACCATGCTCAACCACAACAAGCGCTCGATCGAGCTGAATTCGAAGAACGAGACCGGCAAGCAGGTGCTGACGCGCTTGATCGAAGAATGCGACGTGATGGTCGAGAACTTCGCGCCCGGCGCGCTCGACCGGATGGGGTTCACCTGGGAGCGTATCCAGGAGATCAACCCACGCATGATCCTCGCCTCGATCAAGGGGTTCGGACCGGGCAAATACGAAGACTGCAAGGTCTACGAAAACGTCGCGCAATGCGCGGGTGGTGCGGCCTCGACGACCGGTTTCCGGGAAGGTCCACCTCTGGTGACCGGCGCCCAGATTGGCGATAGCGGCACCGGCCTGCACCTTTGCCTTGGCATCGTAACGGCCTTGTTCCACAGGGAAAAATCCGGGCGCGGTCAAAAGGTCAGCGCGGCTATGCAGGACGGCGTTCTGAATCTGACCCGCGTGAAACTGCGCGATCAGCAGCGTCTTGCCGCCGGACCGCTCAAGGAATACAGCCAGTTCGGTGAAGGCGTCCCCTTCGGTGAGGCGACGCCGCGCGCGGGCAACGATTCAGGCGGCGGCCAGCCGGGCCGCATCCTCAAGTGCAAGGGCTGGGAAACCGATCCGAACGCCTACACGTATTTCATCACCCAGGCCGCCGTTTGGGAAAACGTCTGCGACGTGATCGGCGAGCCGGAATGGAAGACCAAGGAAGGCTATGCCACACCGCCCGAGCGGCTGGACAAGCTCAATGAGATCTTCGAGCGGATCGAACAGTGGACGATGACCAAGACCAAGTTCGAGGTCATGGAAATCTGCAACCCGCTCAACATCCCCGTCGGCCCGATCCTGTCGACCAAGGAACTGATGGAGGACGAAGGCCTGCGCGCCACCGGCACAATTGTCGACGTCGAACACCCAGAACGCGGCACCTATGTCAGCGTCGGCTGCCCGATAAAGCTGAGCGACTCGCCCGCCGAGGTAAAACGCTCGCCGCTTCTGGGCGAACATACCGTCGAAATCCTGAGCCAAGTCCTGGGTTACGAAGGCGAAGCGCTGAAGGAAGTCATCGACAGCGGCGCCGTCGGCGAACCCAAGGCCATGGCGGCCGAATAAGAACCACGGTGCGCCCCGGTGGCGCACCACCACGACCGAGGCGGCACAGACCGCCCGGAAAATACGGGAGGGAGGCCACATGCGCCTCATCGTGATGGGCCAACAAGCGTTCGGGAAGGACGTATTGGCCAAACTGATCGAAACCGGCACCGACGAGGTGGTCGCGGTCTATTGCGAACCCGATCGGGACGGCAAGCCGGTCGATCCGATCAAGGAGTTCGCGCTGGAACAAGGCCTGCCCGTTGAACAGCCCGCCAACTTCGACGATGCCGATGCGCTCGACACGCTCAAAGGCTACAATGCCGACCTGATGGTCATGGCCTTCGTAAACGTTTTCGTCCCCGAAGCCGCGCGCGATACGCCAACCCACGGCTCGATCTGCTTCCATCCATCTCTCTTGCCGAAATACCGAGGGCCAAGCGCCGTCAACTGGCCGATCATCATGGGCGACACCAAGTCGGGATTTTCCTGGTTCTATCCGACCGATGGCCTCGACGAAGGCGACAGCCTGCTGCAATGGGAATGCGACGTCGGACCGGACGACACGGTAATCGACCTCTATTTCAAGAAGATCTATCCCCCAGCGGTCGAAAGCGTCTTGCAGGTTTGCGACCTTTTCCGCGCTGGCAACCCACCGCGCATCACGCCGGATGAGACATTTGCGACCTACGAGCGGCGCTGCACCACACGGCATTCGAAGGTGAACTGGCACGCGCCAGTGGCGCAGGCCTATAACCTGATCCGGGGCACGAACCCCGCCCCCGGTGCCTGGACGACCTATAACGGCGCGAAACTCGGCATCTTCGACAGCGTGCGCGTCCCCGGTGACGGCATTTCGGGCCGCATCCGCAAGATCAGCGATGACGGGATCGAAGTCCAATCTGTCGGCGGCAGGATACTCGTGAAACGCGTGCGGCCCGATGGTGGCGGCAAGATGCCCGCTCAGGAATGGGCGTCTGACGTTGGCCTCTCGGTCGGCGATGAACTCGACACTTAAGAAAACGGAACCGACTAGAATGTCCGATATCGAAATTGCCCGCGCCGCCAACAAGAAGCCCATTCAGGAGATCGGGGACAGGATCGGCATTCCGACCGAGCATCTGCTGCCCTACGGCCATGACAAGGCGAAAGTTAGCCAGGAGTTCATCAATTCGGTCCAGTCGAAAAAGGATGGCAAGCTGGTCCTTGTGACCGCCATCAACCCGACACCCGCCGGTGAAGGCAAGACGACGACGACGGTCGGGCTTGGCGACGGGCTGAACGCGATCGGCAAGAACGCGATGATCTGCATCCGCGAGGCCTCGCTTGGCCCGAACTTCGGGATGAAAGGCGGCGCTGCTGGCGGCGGTTACGCGCAAGTCGTGCCGATGGAGGACATGAACCTTCACTTCACCGGCGATTTCCACGCGATCACGTCGGCCCATTCGCTGCTGTCGGCGATGATCGACAACCACATCTACTGGGGCAACGCCTGCGAGATCGACACGCGCCGCGTCACCTGGCGTCGCGTGGTGGACATGAACGATCGCTCGCTCCGCCAGATCACCTCGTCCCTCGGCGGCGTCGCCAACGGGTTTGCCCGCGAGGATGGCTTTGACATCACCGTGGCGTCCGAAGTCATGGCGATCCTTTGCCTCGCCAAGGACCTCGACGACCTGCAAAAGCGTCTGGGCGACATGATCGTCGCCTATCGCCGCGACCGCTCGCCCGTCTATTGCCGCGACATCAAGGCCGATGGCGCCATGACGGTGCTGTTGAAAGACGCGATGCAGCCGAACCTCGTGCAGACGCTCGAGAACAACCCGGCCTTCGTGCACGGCGGCCCCTTCGCCAATATCGCGCACGGCTGCAACAGCGTGATCGCAACGACGACAGCGCTGAAACTGGCCGACTATGTCGTGACCGAAGCGGGCTTCGGCGCGGACCTCGGCGCCGAGAAGTTCCTGAACATCAAGTGCCGCAAGGCGGGCATCAAGCCTTCGGCGGTGGTAATCGTCGCAACCGTGCGCGCCATGAAGATGAACGGCGGCGTCGCCAAAGTCGATCTCGATGCCGAAAACGTGGATGCCGTGAAGGCAGGCTGCCCAAACCTTGGCCGCCACATCAAGAACATCAAGAAGTTCGGCGTGCCTGCGGTTGTCGCCGTTAACCACTTCGTCAAGGACACCGACGCCGAAGTGCAGGCCGTGCTCGACTATGCCGAGAGCCTGGGCGCCGAAGCCGTGGTGTCGAAGCACTGGGCCGATGGCTCCAAGGGTTCGGCGGATCTCGCCCGCAAGGTGGTCGACATCGTCGAAAGCGACGCCGCACAGTTTGCTCCGCTCTATCCCGATAGTCTGCCGCTCTTTGAAAAGATCGAGCGTATCGCCAAGGAGATCTACCGCGCCGACGAGGTTCTGGCCGACAAGAAGATCCGCGACCAGTTGAAAACCTGGGAAGACCAGGGCTACGGCAATCTGCCGGTCTGCATGGCCAAGACGCAGTACAGCTTCTCGACCGATCCAAACCTGCGCGGCGCGCCGACGGGCCATTCGGTGCCGGTCCGCGAAGTGCGGCTTTCGGCCGGCGCGGGCTTCATCGTCGCCATCTGCGGCGAGATCATGACCATGCCCGGCCTGCCCCGCCATCCCGCCGCCGAGAACATCCATCTCAATGATGATGGACAGATCGAGGGGTTGTTCTGACCCATGCCCAATTCGAGCCTGCATACCATCATGCTGCCGGTCCGGGGCGACGGGAAAGGCGACAATGTCCTGGCGCACGCCGCTGTCCTGGCCCGAAAGCATGGCGCGCGCGTTCGCGTTGTCCATTGCCGCCTTCGGACGAAAGATCTGATGTCTTACGGCGTGGTCATACCCAAGATCGTACGACAACAGATCGAGGCCGCCGTTGAGCAAAACGCTGATGTCACCGAAGCGCAGCTCTTGCAGGAATTCCGCGATCTGGCCGACGAATTCGGACTGAAGGAACAGGATCACGAGCCCGGGAAGGCAACGGCCCGTTTCATCGAATATGAAGGCAAGCAGGTCGATGCCGTTCGCCACTTCGGACGGCTGGCCGACCTGATCTGCGTCTCACAACCCGATCCGAGCCTGAACCTTGGCATCAATACGATGAAATCGGCGCTCTTTTCATCTGGGCGTCCGGTCATGATGTGTCCGCATCAGGAAAGCGTCGCCGAGGATTTCGCGGACAACGTCTGCATCGGCTGGAACGGGTCGCTGGAAGCGTCCCGCGCGGTGGCCCTTGCAATGCCGATGATCGCTCACGCCAAATCCGTGACCATCCTATCATCGGGTGTCGCAGAACATGCGGCCAGCCCCGAACAGCTTCAACGCTACCTTGAACTACGAGGCGTTTCCGCCGGGATCCGAAACTTCGATCCCAAACGCAGCGTTGTCGGACGACAGCTTTTGCAGGAAACGAAAGATGAAGGCGGTGGCGTGCTGATCATGGGCGCATACCATGATAGCTTCGAACGCGAGTCTCTCTTTGGCGGCAACAGCCAGGTCGTCGTCAATGAAGCCGATTTTCCGATCATAATGGTACACTGAGGCATACAAAAGGGAAATTTAGTTACCGGAAGTGGTGAAAAAACGAAAAAATATTTCCTTCAGGCGAGGATGCTCTAATCTCGGGCACGATGGACTACGAAAGGGAGGACCCATCCATGTCGATAATGAAAACACTAACCGTAAGCGCTCTGGCGCTCGCAGTATCTGCACCCGCAGCACTGGCTGAATGGCAGCCGCGCAAGCCTGTTGAGTTCATCATCATGGCTGGCACCGGCGGCGGTGCTGACCAGATTGCACGCTTGCTGCAAGGCTTGATCGAGAAAAAGAACCTCAGCCCACGGCCCTTCATCCCGATCAACAAGCCTGGTGGCTCGGGCGCAGAAGCCCTGCGCTACCTGCAGGACAAGGCAGGTGACGACCACACGGTGATGATGACGCTGAACAGCTTCTACACCACTCCGATCATCCAGGAAGACCTGGGCGTTGATGTCACTCAGTTCACGCCCATTGGCCTGATGGCGATGGACACGTTCCTGCTCTGGGTTAACACGGATCGCGATGACATCAACGACCTCGACAGCTATGTCGCTGCCGTGAAGGGCGCGGGCCTCGACTGGAAAGTCGGCGGCACCGGTTCGGGTCAGGAAGACAGCGTGCTGACAGCGATGATGGAAGCCGCGTTCGACTACGAAGTGACCTACATCCCGTTCCCAGGTGGCGGCACCGTGGCCAAGAACCTGATCGGTAACCAGATTGACTCGACCGTGAACAACCCGTCCGAGCAGATGGAGTTCTATCGCGCGGGCAACTCGAAGCCGCTGGTTCAGTTCACTGGCGAGCGTATGGAGGCGTTCCCGGACACACCGACGGCCAAGGAACTGGGTGTGGATATCGAGTACTACATGCAGCGTTCGGTCAACGGCCCTCCGGGCATGAGCGAGGAAGCCGTCGTCTGGTACACGAACCTGTTCCAGGAGCTGTTCAACAGCCAGGAGTGGCAGGACTTCTGCACCTCTGACGGTCTGACCTGCGACAACTTCCTGAACGGTGCCGATCTGGGCGAGTTCCACGCAACTCAGGTCGTGGCGCACAAGAACCTGATCGAACAGGTGGGCGCGGAAGCTATCACCGGCGAATAAGAAACCTCGGGTGGGGCCAAATCGGCCCCGCCCGGCACAAGAGAATCAATAACTTCGAGCTGACTTCCTCTGGGAAATCGCCCGAAGGGAGGGGTGAGAATGACAACCAGGACAGCCGAAATCCTGATGGGTTTTGCGACATTATTCCTGTCGCTCGGACTGATGTGGAACGTCTGGTCTGACGGGCTCAACATCGGCTGGGTGGAAGGACGCGGCCCCGGTGCCGGCATGTGGCCCTTCTGGTTGTCTCTGGGCATGGCGGGCGCTTCGGCTGCCACCATTATCCGCTGGTTTCAGGGCAAGACGCCCGAAAGCCGGTCGCTCGAGCCCTACATCGCGCGCGAGACGATCTTCCTTGTCACAGTGTCGGCGCTGTCCATCCTGTTGCTTCTCATCCTGATGAATATCATCGGAACGTACCTGTCACTGATGCTTTTCATGCTCTTCTATGTCCGGTTCCTCGGCAACCACACCTGGGGAATGACCATGGCGTTCGTGCTCGGCGCACCGATCTTCGTTTACCTGCTCTTCGAAGTGGCGCTGACGAAATACCTGCCGAAAGGCTGGCCGATCTTCGAGGAAGGCTTCCTCTGGCTCGACAACTTCCGCTGGCAATACTTCTGATAAGGCCCTGACCCATGGAAACCATCCTCGTCTCTCTTGCCGGTGGCCTTTTGCAGGCGTTCGAACCGCTGAACCTATTCATGATCTTTGCCGGATGTTTGGCCGGGCTTTTCGTCGGCTGCATGCCCGGCCTGGGCTCGGTGAACGGCGTGGCGATCCTGTTGCCCGTGACGTTCCTGGTCCCGCCCACCGCCGCGATCATCTTCCTGGCCGCGCTCTACTACGGCGCCATGTACGGCGGCGCGATCTCATCGATCACACTCGGGATACCCGGTGCCTCGACGGCGGTAGCAACCGTGTTCGACGGACGTCCCATGGCGCAACAGGGCAAGGCCGACAAGGCGCTCATGGCAGCCGCCATTGCCTCTTTCATCGGCGGCACCGTATCGATCATTCTTTTCACGCTCTTCGCCCCGCCGCTCGCGGCCTTCGCGCTGAAATTCGGTCCGCAGGAAGAATTCGCGCTGATGCTGCTCGCCTTCGCGACCTTCATCGGCCTCGGTGGCGATGACATTCCGAAGACGATCTTCTCGATCCTGTTGGGCCTCGTCATGGCCGCCATCGGGTTCGACATCATCAGCGGTCAGCCCCGTATGATCTTCTTCGACATGGTCGAATTCCAGCGCGGCATCGGATTCCTTGTGCTCGCCATCGGCATCTACGGGATCGGCGAGATGCTTTGGACGTTGGAAAGCACCAAGGGCAAGGTGCAGATGCATTCGGTCAACATCACCTGGGCCCGGATGAAAGAGAACTTCGGCCAGATCAAGGACTACATCAACTCGACCTGGGTCGGGTCGGTCCTTGGCTTCTTCGTCGGCACCCTGCCGGCCGCCGGGGCCACACCTGCCTCGCTGATGAGCTATGGTCTGTCGAAGACCTTCTCGAAAGACCCCGACAGCTTCGGCAAAGGCAATGTCGCCGGTGTCGCGGCGCCAGAAGCCGCGAACAACGCCGCCTCGACCGGCTCGATGTTGCCCATGATCACCTTGGGTATTCCCGGTTCGCCGACAACCGCCATCCTCTTGGGCGGCATGATCATCTGGGGACTGCGCCCAGGTCCGCTCCTCTTCACCGAAAGCCCCGACTTCGTCTGGGGCCTCATCGGCTCCATGTATATCGCCAATGTCGCGACCGTGCTTTTGAACCTGGCGCTGATCCCGGTCTTCATCCGTGTCCTTGCGATGCCATTCACGCTGCTGACGCCGATCATCTTCATGCTCTGCGTCCTCGGCGTCTTCGCGACGACCGACCGGATGTTCGACACCTGGATCATGCTGATCCTCGGCGTCGGCGGCTATTTGTTGCGGAAACTGAACTATCCGGTGGCGCCCGCCGTCCTCGCGATCGTGCTCGGACCGCTGGCCGAACGGTCGCTTCGGCAGTCCCTGATCTCGAGCCAAGGTGACGTGACCACCTTCATCACGCGCCCGATTTCGCTGACCTGTGTCATTCTCGCACTTCTGCTCATTTCCTACCCCCTGATTCAGAAATTCATCAGGGCGCGAAAGGCGAATGAGACCGCGGCGTAATGCTTTAACTTCAGAGCGTTACGCCAAAATTCCGTTCCAGACTTTAGTGTACAGTCGTGTGCAATCGCACACGGCTGTGACGTTTTGGAGCATGTCTCCAGAATCCTCTGGAAAAAATCCTGAACGCAACTATGTTACCGAAATCGATCGAAAGGGGATCAAATATGTCGCGTAAAATTCTCATTCTCGGAGCCTCGTATGGCTCGCTTCTGGGCACCAAACTCTTGATGGCCGGGCACGATGTGACGCTCGTGTGCCGTCAGGCAACGGCAGATTTGATCAATGCCGAGGGCACGGAAGTACGGATCAAGCTGCGCGATGAAGACACGCACCGGTCGTTCAAATCGGTCGACATGCCCGGCACGCTCGACGCCAAGACGCCCTCGGCGGTGAACCCCGGCGACTACGACCTTGTCGCACTCGCCATGTCCGAGCCACAGTACGGGACCGAAGAAATCCGGCAGCTGATGGAAGCAATTGCGGATGCCGGGATCCCTGCCATGTCGATCATGAACATGCCGCCGCTCCCCTATCTGAAGCGCATCCCCGGCCTTGACGCAGATCGACTGGCAAGCGCCTTCAATAACCTCGAAGGCTGGCGGAACTTCACTCCGGGCAATGTCACGCTTTGCAGCCCCGACCCGCAGGCTTTCCGCCCACCGGAAGAAAAGCCGAACGTCCTGCACGTGGGCCTGCCGACCAACTTCAAGTCCGCGCCGTTCGAGGATCCCAAGCACACCGAAATGCTGCGTGAGCTGGAAGCCGACATCGAAGCACTCCGCGTCGATGGAAAAGATGTGCCAGTGAAGCTGCGTGTCTACGACTCGCTCTATGTCCCCTTCGCGAAGTGGGCCATGCTTCTGACTGGGAACTATCGCTGCGTGCAGCGCGTCGGCGTGCGCCCGATCCGCGAGGCTGTCCTCGGCGATGTCGAACAATCGCGCGCGATCTATGCCGCGGTCACCGATCTGGTCGTGAAACTCGGCGCCGAGGCCGACAGCCAGGTGCCATTCGAGAAATACGCGAAAGCAGCCGAAGGGCTTCTGAAGCCCTCTTCTGCCGCGCGCGCCATCGACGGCGGGGCCGAACAAATCGAACGCGTTGACCTGTTGGTGTCGCTCATCGCGGATCAGATGGGTGTTCTGGCACCGGCGGTGCATGAAACGGTCAACATCGTGAATGCGCGCCTCTCGGAAAACCGCGGCGCCGCAGCGGCCTAAGCAACCTCCTCCCGGCCCTCAGGCCGGGACCATGGTGCCCTGCATCAGAGCAATCTGGGTGCGGGCACCGTCCACCTCGGCATAAACCTCTGCCTGAACGACAATCAGCCGTCGGCCCGGTTTGATGACCCGCCCCTCGGCCACAAGCCGGTCTCCGGCGGCGGGACGGAGCAGATTGACCTTCATCTCGGCCGTCATCACATCCGCCGCGCCGTCGATCATCGTCAATGCCGCATAGCCCGCCGCAGTGTCGCCCAGCGCAAAGGTCAGTCCCGCATGTGCGACCCCGTGCTGCTGTAACACCGCCTCGGTGACCGGTGCAGCCACTGTTACCGCGCCACGCCCAAGCGACAGAAGCTCGGCCCCGAAGGTCCCCATCAGGCTTTGACGCGCAAAGGACGCCCGTACCTTCGTCTTGATGTCGGCCGAAAGGCTCATGCAGCCAAGGGAACCGGCACCGTCAGCACGCGGGATCCGGTCAGATAGGCCACGGCCTGATCATCGAACAACTGCCGCAGTACCGGCGTCGTCCAGTCCAGACCGCCGGTGTAACAGCCATAGGCCGGCAGGATCAGCCGATTGGCATCCGCCATGAAGCAGGGCCGCGACATGTGCCGGATCCGCGCCTTGGGATGATAATGCCCCGACACCTCGCCAGTTCCGTCTGCAGGGTCGGCGACATGGCGGAAGGTCAGCGGGCCAAGGGACAGGGCCGCCACATGCTCGCCGCCCAGATCGACAGGCCCCGGATCGTGATTGCCTTCCAGCCAGTACCATTTTCGACCCGCCTGAAGGCGCGCGATCGTGGCGCGCTCTCCCTCGGTCAGGCTGTCTGCCGCGCTGAGATCGTCGAAGCTGTCGCCCAGGCAAATCACCGTGCGCGGCGCCGTTGCCGCAATGTCGTCCGATAGGCGCGAGAGAGTCTCGACCGTGTCGTAAGGCGGCAAGAGCGCGCCGCCCCGGCGCGCAATGCGCTCGGACTTCCCAAGATGCAGATCCGAAACGACCAGTAGGTGCCGCTCGGCCCAGAATAGCGCGCCGGATGGCCGGGCTGTCAGGGTTTCGCCAAGGAAAGGGAAATTGACCGAGTTCATGCTTCGTTCCTACCCCCTAAGGCCGCGCCATGGCAAGACTTGACCTCGTGCGTTCCGCCTGCGATGCGCCCTCTGTCATGACAGAGCCTACCGACACTCATCGCAATTTCTATGGCCGCATTCGCGGCAAGGCGTTGAAACCTGCGCAGAAGCGGTACCTGGAAGACCTCGACCGGCTTGGGCTTCGCGGGATCACCCGGGACGAGAACCCGGAGCGACGGCCCTTGGACATGGATGGGCTTTTCGAAGACCGGCCCGTCTGGCTGGAGGTCGGCTTTGGCAGCGGGGAACATTTGGTGCATCAGGCTGTCGCTCATCCGGAGGTGCGCTTCATCGGTTGCGAGCCCTTCATCAACGGTGTCGCGACGCTTTTGGGGAAGGTCCGCAAGTCCGGCGTGTCGAACATCCGCGTCCACGCCGGAGACGCGCGTGATCTGATGGACGTGCTGCCCGCGCGTTCGATCGCCAAGGCGTTCCTGCTCTATCCCGACCCCTGGCCAAAGGCCCGCCATCACAGGCGCCGCTTCGTGACGCCCGAACACCTGATCCCCCTGGCCCGTGTCCTGAAGGACAGGTCCGAGTTTCGCGTGGCGACGGACATTCCCGACTACGTACGCCAGGCGCTGGAAGAAGTGCCGCGCGCGGGCTTTGACTGGATGGCGGAGCGTCCGGAAGACTGGCGTGCGCCATGGGACGATTGGCTGTCCACGCGCTACGAACAAAAGGCGCTGCGTGAAGGTCGGGTGCCCCACTATCTGACCTTTCGCAAACGTCACGTGATCTAGCGGCGCACGCTGGCGCGTGCACAAAAGGTTTTGCGCCGACTTCGTCGTCGCGCTGGCGCCCGGTGACAAGGACATGGACGGCTCCACATGGGTGCGCTAACAGAGCCTGAGATTTCCGACGAGGAGCCGATGTCAGGACACGGACCAGCCATTCCTTTGACCGCGATGAAAGCAACGGCGCTGACGGGTGTTGCGCATGTTCCCGGCGACAAATCGATTAGTCATCGGTCGCTGATCCTGGGGGCCTTGTCCGTCGGCGAAACACGCGTGCGCGGACTTCTGGAAGGCGAAGACGTGCTGGCCACCGCCGAAGCGATGCGGCGGTTCGGCGCGGACGTGTCGCGGTCCACGGAAGGCGAGTGGTCGGTTCACGGGGTCGGCACCGGCGGATTCATGGAACCCGAGGACGTGATCGATTGCGGCAACGCAGGCACCGGTGTCCGCCTGATCATGGGTGCCATGGCAACGACGGCCATTGCCGCGACCTTCACGGGCGATGCCTCGCTTCGATCGCGACCAATGGCGCGGATCACCGATCCCTTGGCTGAATTCGGCGCACGCGCTTATGGGCGCTCTCAGGGACGATTGCCGATGACCATCATCGGCGCCCACGACCCTGTACCCGTCCGCTACACCCTGCCCGTGCCCTCGGCGCAGGTGAAATCGGCCGTTCTTCTGGCCGGGTTGAATGCACCTGGCGAAACCGTCGTGATCGAACCCGAGGCGACGCGAGATCACACCGAACGGATGCTTCGCGGCTTCGGCGCAGAAGTCTCGGTCGAAGAGACCGGCGACGGCCGGGTGATCACGCTTCGGGGCGAGCCCGAATTGACGCCCCAAAGCATCGACGTACCACGCGATCCCTCGTCGGCGGCCTTTCCGGTTTGCGCGGCGCTGATCGTCGAAGGATCGGACGTGTTGGTGCCGAACATCGGTCTCAATCCAACGCGGTCCGGCCTGTTCGAAACCCTGCGCGAAATGGGGGCGAACCTGACCTATGAGAACCCGCGCGAGGAATCGGGCGAACCGGTGGCCGACCTGCGCGCACGATTTTCGCCGGATATGAAGGGGATCGAGGTGCCGCCGGAACGCGCGGCCTCGATGATCGACGAATATCCAATCCTATCCGTGGTCGCGAGCTTCGCCGAAGGACAAACGATGATGCGTGGTGTCAAGGAATTGCGCGTCAAGGAAAGCGACCGGATCGACGCAATGGCTGTGGGCCTGCGCACGGCAGGCGTGACCGTCGAAGAAGGCGAGGATTGGTGGGCGGTGACCGGTGTGGGCCCCGGCGGCGTGCCGGGAGGTGCGCGTGTCGAGGCGCGGTTGGATCACCGGATTGCGATGAGCTTTCTTTGTCTTGGCATGGCGGCGAAAAAGCCGGTTACCGTGGACGATGCCGGTCCGATTGCCACCTCTTTCCCGGTATTCCAGGATCTGATGGAAGGTCTTGGCGCAGTTTTCCGGCGGCAGAACGCGTGACAGCTTTCTATTTCCTGGCCAAGCAGTTTGACCCGAAGGCGCAGGCCCGCATGCGTCCTCGCGAGACCTACGGCGGCGAATATCGACTTTACGTCATCGCCAAGACTGGCTTCCCGGACGCGCTGGGCGTTCTGCTCGACTTCGCCGAAGACGAAGGATGGATCCTGACCGAGATCTGCGATGCCGATCACGTATCGAAGTTCGACCCGGATGCAGACATGCCATTCACACCGGACATCAAGGCCCTGACCCGCGATGCCATCGCCCTTAGAAGCAAGGGCGGTTTTGTTTCGCATGAGCCACGGACTTTTGAGCCGCAAGGCATCACGCCGATGGGTTTCGTCTGCGGGCTTGCCGACACCTATGATGTCAGACCTGCCGAGAACCTGGACACCTACGAAGGGGAATTGGCGGAGTTCGTGGTGAAGTCCGATCTGCACCACGCTCTTCGTACACTTTGCGAGGCACAGTCCCATGAAGACTTCTTGCTTCGAGGACTGCTTCGCGTCCGCGACGTGGCCTATGCGGGCCTCGACTCCGAAGCGGAACTGTCGGGGCGGCCCCTTGCGGATGCGGTCCGGTCCATGAAGCAAGCGCCCCAGGGCGCAATTGCTTGGGGCGCTTGTTATGAATACGGGCAAGACGATGACTGACCACACTGGCTCCTGCCTTTGCGGGGGCATCACCTATCGCGTGACCGGGTCGCTGCGCCCCGTCATCGCGTGCCACTGCCAGCAGTGCCGCAAGACCAGCGGGCACCATGTGGCCGCCACGTCGGCACCGCGCGACCGTATTACAATCACCGGCGAGGTGCGCTGGTTCCAGTCCTCGCCCCTGGCCCGGCGTGGGTTCTGCCCGACTTGTGGGTCGAACTTGTTCTGGGACGGGCCGGGTGAGAACTTGTCGATCTTCGCGGGCACGCTTGACGGCACGACCGGCCTTCAACTTGCGGGCCACATCTTTTGTGCGGACAAGGGCGACTATTACGAGATTGCCGACAAAGCTCTGCCGAAAGCCGATGGTTACGACCCGAACCTGACGACCACGGTTGGAAAACCCTGACGGTTGGTAGTTTGGCAAGCAGGTATTGCGCCGCGCTTGCGCGCGTCGCCCCGCCGGAGGGGTTTCACCCCTCCAGACCTCCCCACAGGATATTTTCAGGTCGATGGAGACAGGATACGACGAGGCGGGGGCCTTAGCGGCCTGGCGCGATCACAGAGGCTTGTCGTCGCAATTGAAGAAAGCCCCGCACGAGGCGGGGCTTTTCAGATCAGGTGGGTTCAGGTTCCAGACCGCCATCGGTGTCCGGCTTCCGGCGCGGCTTGGTTTTCGGAATGGCCGTCACGCTGGCAGTGCCGCCGGTGTCTGGCTTGTCATCCTCGTCATCATCGCCACGATTGAGCGGCTCGCCCGCAATCACTTTGGTGATCTCATTGCCGGTGAGCGTCTCATACTCCAAGAGGCCCTGAGCGAGACGTTCGAGGTCCTCGGACTTCTCGGACAGAATGCTCTTGGCGGTCTCGTAGCCTTCGTCGACGATTTCCTTCACCTTCTGGTCGATCCGCTTTTGCATCTCTTCCGAATGCGCCTGGCCGCCCTGATAAGCGCCCAGATAGGACTGCTGTTCGTTGGCGTAGTCGATATAGCCCAGCTCTTCGGCAAATCCGAATTGCGTGACCATCGCACGCGCGATCTTGGTCACCTGCTGGATATCCGAAGCCGCGCCCGAGGTCACGTTTTCCGGTCCGAAGATCAGTTCTTCGGCCACTCGCCCCCCCATCGCCATGGCGATCTTGGACTTATACTTCGTCAGGCTGACCGACAGCTGGTCGCGCTCAGGCAAGCTGAGGACAAGGCCCAGCGCGCGTCCGCGTGGAATGATCGTCGCCTTGTGGATCGGGTCGTGCTGCGGAACGTTCAGGCCGACGATGGCATGCCCCGCTTCATGGTAAGCGGTCAGCTTCTTTTCGTCCTCGGTCATGACCATGGATCGGCGCTCCGAGCCCATCATCACCTTATCCTTGGCATTCTCGAAGTCTTCCATCGTGACGAAGCGGCGGCCGACACGCGCGGCCATCAAAGCCGCTTCGTTCACGAGGTTCGCCAGATCGGCACCGGAAAATCCGGGCGTTCCGCGGGCAATAATTCTGAGGTCGACATCGGGACCAAGCGGCACCTTTCGTGCGTGCACGCCCAGGATCTTCTCGCGGCCCTTAATGTCGGGGTTCGGCACCTGCACCTGGCGGTCGAAACGACCGGGGCGCAAAAGCGCGGGGTCGAGCACGTCGGGACGGTTCGTGGCCGCCACGATGATGATGCCTTCGTTCGCTTCGAAACCATCCATCTCGACCAGCAACTGGTTCAGCGTCTGTTCGCGCTCGTCATTGCCGCCGCCATAGCCGACGCCACGCGAGCGGCCGACTGCGTCGATCTCGTCGATGAAGACGATGCAGGGCGCGTTCTTCTTGGCCTGTTCGAACATGTCGCGAACACGGGACGCGCCGACGCCCACGAACATTTCCACGAAATCAGAACCGGAAATGGTGAAGAATGGCACGCCTGCTTCGCCCGCAATTGCGCGGGCCAGAAGCGTCTTACCGGTACCCGGCGGACCGACCAGCAGCGCGCCTTTCGGGATCTTGCCGCCAAGACGCGAGAATTTCTGCGGGTTCCTAAGGAACTCGACGATCTCTTCCAGTTCTTCCTTGGCCTCGTCGATGCCGGCCACATCATCAAAGGTGACGCGGCCATGTTTCTCCGTCAGCAGTTTTGCGCGCGACTTGCCGAAGCCCATCGCACCGCCGCGACCGCCGCCCTGCATACGGTTCATAAAATAGATCCAGACGCCAATCAGCAGCAGGAACGGCAGGAAGGTCATCAGTATGGTGACAAAGCCCGACTGCTCCTGCGGCTTCGCGGCGAAATCGACGTTGTTCGTGACCAGAAGATCGGTCGTATCCGCGCCCTCGGGCTGGATCGTCACGTAGTCGCGGTTGTCGCCGCCCCGGAAGATGATCTTTTCGCCGTCGATGGTGGCATTCGTCACATCTCCGTCTTCGACGCGGTCGACGAAGTCCGAATAGCTGACCGTCGAGGTCGCCATCGTCGACTGACCCCCGGAAATCAGGTTGAAAAGCGCCAGGATCAGCAGGAATAGAACGACCCAGAAGGCAATGTTACGTGCGTTGTTCAAAGGAGGCTCCTTTGGGAATTCTTGGCCAGTTCAAGCACACTGGCATGACTGCAACATTAAATAGACAAACATGCGCTTTCTTCAACGGCAGATCAGGAAATCGGCGAAATTGCCGCGACCTGTGGTTTTGGCGGTCCAGCCGTTCGAAACCCCGGCAACCGGGGCTGCCACAAGCGTTTCGCCGCGCCAAACCGCGGGCGAGGCCATGAGCGAAGCGCGCGGCATGCCGGTTTCGCGCCAGGGCGTGTCCTTCACGGCCTCGCCGAGGGCACGAAGGTCCAGATCGGCTGCATGCGGTCCATCCAACTGCCAGCGCCCGTCCCAAAGCTGGTCCGTCGGACCGCGCAACTTCTTTACAGCGTTGTATTCGCGGGTAACGCGCGTGTCGCCGCCCTCGTGAGAAAAGAAACATCCGCCCAACGTGATGTTGCGCCGATCCAGCAGGGCGTCCCACAGTTCGTTCACGGTCTCGCGTCTTGGCGGATAGTCACTGCCGGACAGATAGATGATTGCACCGACAAGCAAACGACGCATCGTCTCAAGGGACGTTCCCAGCACGCAGTCGCGGTCAAAGACAACGTCGCCGCGGTCGTCCCGGAATGCCTTTCGGGCCATTTCTTCGGCCAGACCCACCAATGCAAGCCGAGCGGCGCCGAGATTGCTCATGGTCATCGCAAGGCTGTCGACGGTCACGCCAAGTGGCTCCAGCGCCCCAAGAATGCGCCGCGCCTTCACCCGGTCGAACCTTTCGTCTTCGTTCGTGGGATCGTCGATCCAAGCTATGTTCTTGTCGCGCAGATAGGCTTGCAACTCGGCGCGGCGAAAACCGATGAAAGGGCGTAGAAACACGACGGAGTCTCGTCCAAAACGCTCCTCCATAGCGGTCAGGCCGTCGATGCCTGCGCCCCGCGCCAGCCGCATGAGAAATGTTTCCGCCTGATCGTCCAACGTGTGCCCCAGCGCAACATGCCGGATACCTTGCCGGCCGGCCCAGTCCCGCAACGCCCCATATCGCGCCCTCCGCGCCTGATCCTGCAGGTTGCCTTTGACCTCGGAAAGATCGACGTGCAACGTCTCATGCCGGATACCCCGCTCAGCGCAAAGTCCGGCGACAAAAGCCGCCTCTTCCGACGCTTCAGGTCGCAAGCCATGATCAACGGTGGCCACCTCAATCGGCCACCCTTGTTCATGCAAAAGCAACAGCATGGCCAGCGAGTCGCTGCCACCCGAAACCGCGACACCGACGGTTTTGCCCCGGTCGATCCCGAAATCTGCAGCGCGGTCCCGCAGCCCCGCGAACCGATCTGTCACAGGCCCACACCTCCATCGACCTGCAAATATCCCGGGGAGCGCGAGGGGCACCACCCCTCGCTCACCGCGACGCCGCAGGCGGCGCAATCAACGATCAGGAACACCCAATGCTGGCGCGCGCCGCCTGCGCTTCGATCGACGCATCGGACGTCGGGAACCGAACACTGACCTCGGAGAGTGTGATACAGGCTTCCTGCGTTTGCCCCAGGCCGTCGAGCGACTGGCCAAGGCGCAAAAGCGCTGTTGGCGCCGTCGGGCCCTCTGGCGTGCCCGAGTAGCTTTCCAGATAGGCCCGCGCTGCCGAAGAGGTCAGACCCAGCTTCGACAGGCTTTCGCCCCGCATCAGATGCGCAAGACCGGTCAAAGGCCCGCCCTGATATGTCTCGGTGAACCTCTGGAACTGCTCGGCCGCACCTTCATAATCGCCGCCGTCATAGCTTGCCTTGGCCCGAGTGAAATCGTCCTTCTCGGCAAAGGCCAGTTCCACGCCACCCAGATCGGCCAGCCCGGCGACGGGATCCGTGCTTGCGACGGCCGCGGGCGCACCTCCGCCGCTGTCAGTCCCGCCATTTGTTGCCGCGGGCAAGGCACCGCCACCAAGTGTCGTGGTCTCGCCCAGTGCGCCGATGTCGCAGCCGCTTTCCAACTCGCAAAGCCGGAATTCCAGATCGCCGATCCGGTTGGTGCCGTCGGACACGACCGCATCCACGCGGTTTGTCAGCTGCTCGGTCGCCGCCGTCAGCCGCTGCACTTCGGCCTCCATGGCGTCCAGACGCTCCAGCGCGTTTGTGCCCGCAAGGTTCACATTCGCGCCGCCGGTCGTGGAAAGCTCACGCTTCAGCTTCTGCATCTCGACATAGAGCACGGTCAGTTCCTGACGGATGTCCGCCAGCGTCTGATCGTCCTGAGCCGCCACCGGCGTCGCCAGCAAAACGGCCGCAAGGATAAGACCCCTCATCACAACTCTCCGCGTCTCAAGCACCCGCGCCCGCGGTGATGACCGTCACCGAGCGTCGGTTCTGCGAATAGCAGGCTTCGTCCGAACAAATCTCGATTGGGCGCTCCTTGCCATAGGAAATCGTCTTCAACCGGCCCGGCGCGACGCCTTTCGAGATCAGATAGTTCTGTACCGCCGAGGCGCGGCGCGCGCCCAGGGCAAGGTTGTATTCCCGCGTGCCCTGTTCGTCCGCGTGCCCTTCGATCAGCGCCGAGTATTCGCCATTGGCCAAAAGCCAATCCGCCTGCCCGTCAAGCACCGATTGGGCTGAGAACGATAGCGTCGACTGATCGACCTCGAACAATACGCGATCGCCGATCGTTGCATTGAAATACGCGGGCGAGGACGGATCGTTGATCGATCCGGCTGCACCGGCCCCCGCGCCACCGCCTGCACCACCCGAGCCGAAACGGTCGGCGCTTGTACATGCACCCAGTGCCAATGCGGCCAGTAGAAGGGCTGTTTTCGTGAATGTCATCTTCGTCACCTGTGATCTTTTTTTCACTGCTCTTGCCGCCAAGGTATCACTGCTTTGCGTCCATGAAAACGGGCGGAATGCCGCTTTGGCACGTCGGCAAAGTCATGCCGGTCGGGCCTGTTAAGCAATAGCAGCCGCCGAAACGGGTCGCAAAGTGCCGCCTTGGCGTCCAACGAGCAGCTATTTTTCCACGATTTTTGGTTGGCTTTCCGCATCCAACCCCTTGTCATCAAACCGTGACGCTGCGTCATCTGGGGAAAAACTCTGGTGCTTTCCCCCTATATCCAAAGCGGTTTGAGCTTATCTAGCTCTCATGTTTGATTTTGATGACATATCGCTTGATCTGAATGCTGACACGGAACACCTGCGCAGCGCGCTCTTTTCCATGAAGGGCAAAAAGGACGGCCCACGGCTGGTCGTTGCGGGACCGGACGACACCGTGCGCGCCTTGGCGGAGATGTTCTGGGACTTGCCAGACATCGTGAACATGCGCGGCTCGCTCGTTTTGCGCGACGACACGCAGGACCCGGCCTTTGATTTGCCGGACGCTGTCCTGACCCTGCGCACCAGCCGTTCGACCGAGGCATTCCTCCAGACGTTGGGCCGCATGACAGCGCTTGGCATGATCACGGGCCGTGGCGTGCCACGGCGGTGGGTGGCCTGACGAAGACATACTGCCGGATACCCTTCCCAAGACCACCACAAACAAAACGGGAAGGTGAGATCGCTCTGCCGGGACACTCACGACACTGGGGAGCAGGGCGATCTTGAGCGGGACCCGGGACACGTGCTGGTGTGGCCCGGGTTTCGCCTTTTTGGGGGTCATCAATTCAAGTGCTGGCGGCGCAGAGGGCGTCGCGTGCGCATTGACGCGCGCCGTTCGCTGGCGGTCGGCGCGCGCCTTGGTCACGCACTGTTCACCCCACCGCGCGCATTTCTGTACAAAACGGAAAAACCGGCCTCTGAACCATGTACAAAACGTACAGAAGACGCGTTTCCGCGAACGTACAGCTCACGCATTGTTCAGTATTTTTGCCAAATCCCAAGCCGACTGTGCGTTGCCATTTACGGCAAAAGCGGCGACCACGCCGGGTCAGAGGCCGCTGTATTTGTTGGCACGCGGCGCAGGTTCCTTCCCGAGATATCGACACTGAACAAGGCCGGACGCCCATCGGCCCCTGCACTTTCACGTGTGAACATCAGAACACGCCCATTCGGTGCCCACGTCGGGCCTTCATCCAGGAAAGACGCGGTCAATAGGCGCTCGTTCGAGCCGTCCGTACGCATGACCCCGATGTGGAACCGCCCCGCGTTCTGCTTTGTAAACGCTATGAAATCTCCCCTCGGCGACCAGACGGGCGTGCCATAGCGCCCCTGCCCGAAGCTGATGCGCTTGGGCTCGCCCCCGTTCACGCTCATGACGTACAGCTGCTGGTTGCCGGAGCGGTCGCTCTCGAAAACGATCTGGCTGCCATCGGGCGAGAAAGAGGGCGCGGTTTCGATCGACGGCGCACTTGTCAGCCGCACCCGTTCACTGGTCGACAGATCAAGGCGATAGATGTCGGTATTGCCGCCACGCGCCTCCGAATAAACAACCGTTCGCCCGTTCGGCGCATAACGCGGCGCGAAGGTCATCGATTCAGCGTCCAGCGTCGACAGCGCCCGCTTCTGCACCTGCCCCACGCTCAGCTCATAAATCTGTGGAAAACCAGTCTCATAGCTGGTGAATAGCACCCGGTCGCCAGTCGGTGAAAAGCGTGGCGCCAACACGATCGAGGACGCATCGGTCAGGTACTGCACATTGGCGCCATCGTAGTCCATGATCGCCAGCCGCTTCTGCCGCGCATTCTTGGGACCCGTTTCCTCGACATAGACGACGCGGCTGTCGAAATAGCCATCTTCGCCCGTGATCCGACTATAGACCTGATCCGCCACCTTGTGCGCCACACGCCGCCAACTGTTTGTATTTCCGGCAAATTGCAGGCCATCGCCGAGGGGCGCACCGGTGAAGATATCGAAAAGGCGGAACTTCACCAGCAGGCGATTGTCTGACGTGAGCGTCACAGCCCCCACCACAAGCGCTTCGGCGTTGATGGCTTTCCAGTCCGCATAGGCCACGGGCGCATCGAACCCGGTGACCTGACTGATGTAGGCGTCACGCGGCAGGTCCCGGAATAGCCCTGTCCCCACCAAGTCCGAGGCCACGACACCTGTGATTTCGCGCGCATAGTCCGCAGCCGCCGCGTTCTCGGCGAGGAAGGGCGCGACAACGATGGGTACCGGTTCGATGACCCCTTCGGTGATCTCGATCCGCAAAGGCCCGGATCGTTCCTGTGCGTGCACGGGGGCAAGCATGGCCAAGCCAAAAACGAGGGCAAGAATGATCTTCATCTGAACTGCATCCCTTCCGGGTTGAACGTCATTTCGATTTCACGCCATTGGTCGAACTTTTCAACCGGTAGCGGGAAGCCTCGCGCGCCACAGCGGATAATCGCCCGCCGCGCGGCCTCGTACGCCTGCCGTGCGCCAGCCTCGGACCCGCCGGAAAAATCGACCATCCGGATGGACCCGGTGATCGGCTTGCCGGATTGCTCCATCTCGACGGCGACTACAACGGTGGTGCCCAGTGCTTCAGTCGATAGGCTGCCCACATTCCAGCACCGGCTGACAGCGACGCGAAGACCGTCCTTCTCGCCGCCGGTAAGTGGAGGACCGCTTCGAACCGGCGCTTCGGTCTCTGCCTCACTGAGGGCGTCGGCTACCGCATCGTCCGTTCGGGGCTGGGTGTCGGAAGGCTCTGGCGCGGCAGGCGTTTCGGCGCGACGGACCGGGCGCGTAGGCCGGGCGCGAGGCCGCATGGAACTGGCGGGCGCGTAGGTTTTTTCTTCCTCAGCCTCGGTCACGATCCGATCGCTGGCCGCCTCGGGCGCGGCAGCGTCTTCGGGCTCCGGCTGGATTTCGGGCTCGGGCGTCGGCTCCGGTGCTGTGTCCGGGACAACATCGGGCGCGCTTTCCACATCCGGCGGGGGTGCCACCTGCGGAACAGCCGCCACGCGTGGCGCGGGCGCGGCCACTGCGTCGGCTTCCAGCGACGTGCCGTCCAGTTCCGAGGGTGGTGCCGGGACGGGCGGCGTGTCGTCCACGATGACTGCGTTCGGCACCGGATCCGGCGTTGTAATGTCGGGTACCTCAGGCGCTTCAGGCACTTCTACGTCCGGCGTCTCGGGCAGGTTCGGTGGAGCGTCTTCAGCCGGTGCCTCTGGCGCCGTTTCTTCGGTGGCGGGTTCGGAAACTTCCGGTGCATCTGTCTGGGCTTCGGGTTCGGCCCCGGGCAGAACAAGAGCGGCGAATTCTGCCTCCGAGATGACTGTGACATCCGACACCGTCATCGGTTCAGGCACCCGGTCGCCTCGAAAGAGCCCGCCAAAAAGAATGAACAGGATAAGGGCCGAATGCCCCACAAAGGAAAGGGTCCAGCCCAGTCGCAAGGCTTATCCGCCATCCAGCGTCGGCCCGCCCGTGTCGGTGACAAGTCCGATGTTCGTGATGCCGGCCGCATTAAGCGCGCCCATGATCTGCACGACGCGGGCGTAAGGGATCGCACCGTCGGCGCGCAGGAACACGCGGTCGGACGTGCGCTCGGCAAGCACACCGCGAAGACGCGGCACGATTTCGTCTTCGGTGACATCCGTGGTCTGAATTTGAATGCGCCCGTCCGCAGTCAGGGTCACCGCCAGCGGCTCCTCCTGTTCGGACGGCAGGCTGGATGCCGCGGTCTTGGGCAATTCGACCGGTACGCCGACGGTCGTGAGCGGTGCGGCCACCATGAAGATGATCAAAAGCACCAACATCACATCCACGAAGGGCGTAACGTTGATTTCGGACATCGGGCGGTTGCGCCTCCGGCGGCGACTTCCACCGGCCCGCTCGGACTGTTGCACGGCGGCGCCCATCAGCGTTGATCCAATTGGCGCGACAAAATAGTGGCAAATTCATCGGCAAAGCTTTCGTATCCCGCGATGATCCGATCACTATCTGCCGAGAGCTTGTTATAGAATATCACCGCTGGGATGGCGGCGAGCAGGCCCAAACCGGTGGCAAGAAGGGCTTCGGCAATCCCGGGAGCCACGACAGCCAGATTGGTGCTTTGCTGCTGCCCGATCTCGATGAAGGCGTTCATGATGCCGATGACTGTCCCGAAGAGCCCGATGAAGGGGGCGGTCGAGCCGATCGTTGCCAGAAGCGGTAGGCCCTTTTGCAGGCTCTCGGCCTCTTTCTGAATTGCCACGTCCATCGATCGGTCGATACGGACGTGCGCGCCTCCGATGGTTTCGCCGTCTTGTTTGTGGCTGCGCCGCCATTCGGTCATGCCCGCCGCAAAAACGCGTTCAGTGCGACCAGCGGGCGTCGGCCCGATATCGTCAAAGAGTGTATCGAGCGGATCGCCGGACCAGAATTGCCCTTCGAACCGTCCCGTTTCGCGGCGCGCACGCGCGTATTGGCGGTGTTTATCGAAGATCACGGCCCAGCCCCAGACAGAGGCCAGGATGAGAACGATCATCACGAGTTTGACGGTGAACGTGGCGCGCCAGAAAAGCGCCCACATCGAGAAATCGGCATGCGCTGCCGCGGCCAAGGCTTCGGTTTCCATCTTCCTGCTCTTTTCGACCCATGTTCGTATTGTCTTTTGGGTCCCTCGTTGTGCTCAATCTACCCGACGCAGAGGGGCGTTGCCAAGAAGAACCCGGCATATTGCCGCCGATTGGCCAGCGCGCTTTCGCTCAGGCGTTTTCGTCGATCAGCGCTCTGACGTCGGTGGGCAAACGTGTTGGGCGACCGTCGTCGGTCAGTGCAACAAGGGTCACGGCGGCGGAGAACAGAAGGTCGGTACCCCGCCGCACATCCTGGGTCAGTTCGAGCCGCGCGCCGGTATGTGCGCGCACGCAAGTTTCGACCGTCAGTTCGTCATCGAAGCGGGCGGGGATGAGGTAGTCTGCCTCGACGCGCCGGACAGCAAAGACGATGCCGGTCTCCTGCTTCAAGCGGGATTGGTCGATGCCGAGGCTGCGCACCCATTCCGTGCGCGCGCGTTCAACGAATTTCAGATAGTTGGCGTAGTAGACGATGCCCGCCAGATCGGTGTCTTCGTAGTAGACGCGGCAAGTGAATTCATGAGCCATGTCTTTACATGGCCCAGCGATGTACTGACGTCCACCAGTTGGTAGGTTTCAAATTGCGCGCCTGTGGCGCACGTGATGCCTCCTTGGGGCTCTGCCCCAAACCCCGGGATATTTTCAGGTCGATGGAGACAGCTCCGTTTTCCCTAGCGCGCTGGCTCCTGTAAGCAGATCGGTACGCAATGTGATCAATTCGTTTTCATGTTGTTCACCTCGGCCAGCGCGTCCGAGATGATGGCGTACCATTCACCGGAGTCACGCATCTCCGTTAGGCCGCGGTTCAGCATGGCGATGTAGACGCGCCCGCGCGGGTTGGTCTTGTGGGTCACGAAGCTCATGTTCAGGAGGTTCGTCAGATAGGGGTTCTGGACGATCTTGCCTTCAATCCCCATGCCACTGGCGGCGCTGGCGACGTTTTCCAACTCAAGCGGCACGACATCGACGTCGCCGTCCGACATCAGTTCAAAGCAGTCTTCAACCGTTTTCGGGGCCACCATGGTGACGACTGGTTCGCTCAGGCCTTGTTCCTCCAGATCGAAGGTGAACCAGCCTTCGGGGCGGCAGATGCGCGCACCGGCGAGGTCGGCGTAGTTGCGGACGCCTTCGTATTCATTCCCGGGCATGGTGAAGAAGCCGACAACCGACTCGTAGATCGGGAGGGAGGCGTCAAGCTCGGTACAGCGCTTGGCCATGGCTTCCGAGAGAAGGTCGATCTTGGTGCAATCGGGCATGTACCAGGCGATCGAGATGTCGAATGCGCCGAGCGGCAAAAGCGTCGAGAGGTGCGAACCCCAGTCATCGACGAAGCTGACGTTGTATTCGCGGCTGTTGCCACCGCGGTTGAGTGCGGTCGTGGCCAGCCTGACCAGCATACCGCCGCCTTCGAATTCCTCACCCACGAAGGGCGCCCAGCCGTTGGCGGAGACGACCTTGATAGGTGGTTCGAAACTGTTGGTCGAACTGGTGCGCGTGTTCGCCACCTGCTCCTGCTGTTCGATGATCTGCTGGGCCGTCGAGCCACCCGGCAGGCTGCCATCCGCGCAAGGGAGTTGCAGCGCGATGCCTGTTTCGAGCGTGTTGGGATTGGTGATCAGATTGCGGTTCGCGTTGAAGATCGTCTGGTAGTCGAACGACCCATAGGCGGCTTCCGCGATGTTTGCCAGCGTATCGCCGGACTGAACGGTGTAGACCGAGCAGGCCTCCTGCGCGGCCGCGGTACCAGGCACGGCGGGCAAAAGAAGCGCCGCCACAACGAAGAGAGATTTCAGCGTTTTCATTGGCGTTTTCACTTTCTCGATAGGGTTCCGGGGGGTGCCGGGTTTGGTCCGGTCATTTGTTGGCTCTTCAAACGCACGCATCTTCGCCTCCTAGTTCACCAAGGCGGCAGTCTGTTCCTTCAGGCTGTCCGAGACGATTGCCGCCCATTCACCGCTTTCAAGCATGATGCCGAGGCCGGTGTTCAATTGCTCGACCAGTTGCACGGTCTTGGGGTTGTCCTTGTGGAGCGCGACGCGAAGCGGCTGGATGGAGAAGAGATGCGGGTTTTCCGACACCTGCTGCTCAAGCCCTAGGTCGCTCACCACACGTTCACCTGCACGTGTGTCGAGCGCTACAAGATCGGCCTTGCCGGAGAGAAGCAGTTGGAAGCATGCGGTGGCGGATGTTGGCTGCAAGAGCGTAACGTCAGATGTCATCAACCCCTGCTCTTCAAGATGTCCTGTCGGATAACCTTCAGGACGGCAAATGCGGGTGCCTACCATATCATCGAAGCGTTGCAGGCCTTCGAACCCGGAGCCGGTCCAGGCAAAGAAGCCCTCGACAATCTCATAGAACGGGTCTGTGTAGACAAAGTTCTGGCAGGCATAGAGTTCCACCTCGGTCAGCATGCCTTGCGTCTCACACCCGGGGCGCGACCAGGGAAAGCTTGCGTCGAAGCTTTGGCGCGGCAGAAGCGTTTCGACGTGGGCGGCCCAGTCGTTGACGAAAACCACCTCGAAGCGCGTCTCGGGCGCTGCACGGACCATGGCGTTCGTCACGAGGTGCGTGAAGAGGCCACGGTGGCTCAGACTTTCGTCCGTGTAAGGAAGGTAGCCGTTCGCGGTCACGAAGCTGATTTCAGCCTTGCCCGGGGCAGTTCGGCTGGCACCGAGCGCAGCCTTCGGCAAAGCGCCATCTGCGCACGGCAGCCGAAGCACCAACCCGATCGAGATGACACTCGGGTCGCGCCCGATCTCTTCCCGGTTGGCACGCCAGATCCGGCGGTGATTGCGGTCGCCATAGACCCGTTCGGAGATGTCCTTGAGCGTGTCGCCCTTTTGCACCCGGTAGAAATCGCAGGCGGCCTGTGCGTCGACGGGCCTTGTGTCGAAGAAAATTGCCGAAAGCATGAAGATTACCGCCACTGCGAGACGTTGCATTGCCTGTATCCTTTTGTTTTTCAGCGTTTCTTTACGCATTTTTACTCAAAGCCCTTTGGGCCGTTTCATTAGTCTTCGCGGGCCAGCGGCCAATCCAGCAACTGACGAGCGCCGTTGCGGAGTACCGTAAGACGAGCCGTTTCGGATTTCTGGTCGGCCAGCTTTCCCAAAGCTTTTTCCACGTCTTCGTGGGATGCAAAAACAATGCCTGTCTGATCCTCGGCGCGCAGGATGTCGCCCAGGGCAAGGCCGCTTTCCGGCATTCCAACGGTCACGACGCGAGTGACCCAGTTCAGGCTTTCGCGCCGAGTTTCCAGGATGGTCCCGTCGGCCAGCCCGATCTCGCGGACAACCGGCACGGCCATCAGGGCGCGGTCCAGGATGTCCTTGGCTGGATCTCGGTAGCGTACGGTCGAACGGGTGTAGCCGTCGGGATCGACCGTCAGGTTGTTCAGAACACTTACAAGAAGCGGTGTGTCTTGCTGCAGCGGCTCACCGTTGAAAGAGTAGAGAATGACACCCTCGGCGATCCAATTGCCAGAGATGGACAAGTCGGCCGTGTCTGAAACGTCGGTAATGACGATGGTGTTGGCCGATCGCACGCGCTCGGTCCGCGAAGCGAATGGCATGTCGACGTCCCAGTGGGAAAAGGTGATCTGGCTGGGCAGGACCCGACCGGGCTGAACAAAGAAGTTGGGCGGCGTCGTGTCGGCAGTCACGCGACGCTCTGTCTGCAGCGGGGGGAGGGCTGCGATTTCCCTGCCGCGCGCGACCGGCTTGCTTGGTGGAGCTTCAATGGGGTGCGCGGTCGGTGTCTGGGCGCTCAACATGACGGTTTTTATGTCCGTCAGCGGGCCGGCGACCTCCGGCAGTGGATCGGTCGCGGCTTTGACGACTTGGTTCTGCACGGCAGTCGGTGACACAAGAACGGAATTCATCAAGCTTTTACCCGGTTCATTGGCCTTGGCAGGAAGAGGGCCGACGGTTTCAATGATCGGGGACTGAAGTCCGGCGTTTGCATAGGCCTGTGCAACGGGTGCGGACGTGCTCTTTACAGGCGGAAACTGTGAGGGCGCGAGGACGTTTGGTGAACGGTCGGTCATGTCACCGGCAAGGGCAATCGCGCCTTGAGGGGGCACGTGCTGAAACAACGCGGGCGCTTCGCTGACCACGCGGGGGCTCGGTTCGGTCTGCGTTCCGAATGGGCTGGGCGGAAATGCTGCGGGCAGCGCCGCGATCCGGCGCGATGGGGAGGAATCCGTCCGAGTTGTCATAGCTGGGGCATGACCCAGTGCTGGCTCGCCAAGCAGGGAAAGCTCGGTCAACGGAGCCGGTTGCGTGGGCGCGGGCCCGAAAAGGCCGGAAAGCGATAGGGCCAGAATGGCGAGACCCGCGGCAATCGCGCCGCCCGCAAGCTTTGCGTGCCGGGTGATCGAAACGTCACCTGTGGCCAGTGCAAAGGTAAGCGGGAGAGACTTATCGGGTTCTAATTCGGGAAGGCGGGCCAGCCATTCATCTGCCGATTGCAGGCGGTTCTCCGGGATAACCTCCAAAGCCTTGTCGATAGCCGCAAGAAACCCTTTCGGATAACCCGTGACAGTGTTCGCCAACGGCACATAGGGGTCCGGTTTCTTCGCAGCCAGTGCTCCAAGACGGGCCTGTCCACCGATGGGAGCTTCGCCGGTGATCACATGGTACATGGAGGCGGCGAAGGAATAGAGGTCACTCCAAGGCCCCTGCTCGCTGCCAGCGATATAGACTTCCTGCGGGCTATACCCGTCGTTGACGAATTTCAGCTTCGACAGAGCGCGTTGCTTCTGTTGTGTCTTTTCACGCGCGGCGCCAAAGTCGATCAACACCGGATCGCCGCCGGGCGCGATCAGGATGTTGTCGGGCGAAATGTCACGATGGAGCATGCCGTGGTCGTGCACGTGCTTGATCGCGCTCAGCATTTTTCTGGTCAGGTCCTGCACTGCACCGGGGCCAAGTCGCAGCTTGCTGGTGTCGACCACGTCCAGCAGGTCGGGCCCGTCAATGAAATCCATCGCCATATAGGCGGTGTCATTTTCTTCGAAGATCTGGTGTACGTGGACGATGCCGTCGTGGCACATGTTCGCCAGCCGATGCGCCTCTTCCACGAAATGCTGCACAATTGTTTCTAGCTCGGATCTGTACTTGGGGCTACGAGGCGCCATGCAGGCGCCGGTCCGATAGGCCAGTTCTCCGGGAAAGCACTCTTTGACAACGACTTTGCGCTGCAAGCTGTCGGTCGCGGTATAGGTAATGCCGAACCCACCACAATTCAGGTACCCGTCGATGGTGTACTGACCAAGAAGCAGTTTCGTGCCCGCTGGCAGAAACTGCAGACCTGCTTCGTCTGATGTGGTGTCGCTCGTTTCCGAACTACGGTATTTGTTAAGGTCGACGACCTCGTTGCCTTGCATTGTGCCACCCCAATGCGGTTCACCCAGAAAACCCATTGAACTCGGCAAGAACATCGTCTGGTAGATGATTGATTTGCGGCAATTTTGTGATCAATTCTTGGCGCTTTGTGGGAGGACCCGACTGTTTTAGGCGGTGTTCCGCACTGCAATTGGCTTGTGCCGCCGGGATTTTTGGTGGCAAGGCAAGGCAAGATCGGAACGAACTGCCATCGGGAGTAGCGGATGACCAAGGGGCTTCGAGTTGCATTGATCCGTGGAGATGGCATCGGTGTCGACGTTGCCAATGGGTCCATGGCGGTTGTTGATCGTGCCATCGAAGCCATCGGTTTGCCGGTGCTGGTCTATGACGAGATCCATGCGGGCGCGGGTTATTTTTGCGAGACCGGACGGGACATCGAACCCGATGGCGAGGCCCGAGCGGGCGCGGCCGATGCGATTTTCCTGGGCGCGATCGGACTTCCATCGGTCCGGCATGAGGATGGGACCGAGATCAGCCCGCACCTGCGGCTCCGAGACATGTTCGGGCTTTACGCAGGTGTTCGCCCTGTGAAGGCCTACCCAAATGCGCCCAAGCGTCTTGCCGATCCGCGCGCCGAGGGCATTGATCTGGTTATTCTCCGCGAGTCGACCGAAGGCCTCTTCTATTCCGCGGCCGCCCACGGCCGAAGCGATATTCGTGGTGACACAGAGGTCCGCGATACACTTCGCATTACGCGCGAGGTGACAGAGAAGCTTCACCGGTTCGGCTTTCGACTGGCCGAACGGCGAAAGGCGCGGGGCAGACCGGGACATCTGACCTGCGTCGACAAGGCCAACGTCTTTGCCTCTATGGCTTTCTTCCGCAAGATTTTCGACGAAATCCGGCCCGCGTTTCCTGATGTTACCGTGGGCTACAATTACGTGGATGCGCAGGCGCTTGATCTTGTGCGCCAGCCTTGGGCGTTCGACGTTCTGGTGATGGAGAACATGTTCGGCGATATCCTCTCCGACCTCGCGGGAGGTTTGGTGGGCGGCATGGGCATGGCGGCCTGCGCCGAGATTGGCGACGAACATGGACTGTTCCAGCCTGCTCATGGATCGGCGCCCGACATCATGGGGCAAGACAAGGCAAACCCATTGGCCGCGATCCTGTCCGGGGCGTTGATGCTGGATTACATGGCAGAGACATCGGGCGAGCCGCGCTATGCCGAGGCCGCAGGTCTCATTGAAGGTGCGGTCGAAGCCGGCTTTGCCGCGAACCGCTTGCAGCCAATGGAATTCGGTGGGCCAATGGGCACGAAAGCAATCGTGGCGGAAGTACTGGATCGCTTGCCGTGAGACGCAGAGTGCCCGGGCGCGCTGTCAATCAGGCCCAGAGACCTTTTCGAAACGGCCGTCCTTGAATTCTTGCCTGGGTCGGACCCAGACCGTGCCCTCTGTATCATCGTAGATGACGACGGCAGACCGATCCGGCTCCCAGACACCTTCCGACAACACACGATAGAGACCCCCCTTGCGATGCCGATGTGTCGCCTGCCAATCACCACCTGTCATGCTGAGAGCACCGATCCGGTGATCGCATTCGGTCGATAGGTCGTGCAGCCCTTGCACCCCTGTTGATAGGCTAGGAGGTAGATCGATGCGAAGTCGTCGAAAACGATATCTTCCGGACAGTTCACGGTCTTGGAGATCCCGCTGTCGATCCACCGCTGCGCCGTGGCCTGCGTGCGAATGTGATCCTCGGGCGCCAGATCGGCAACCGTAACGAAGGCGGGGGGTAAAGGTGCATCCTGCCCGAAGCGCTGGTGAAAGGCCCAGGCCGCGTAATCCTGCACCTCTTCTAGGCTTTTGCTTCCGTCGGGCCGGGTGATCCTCCGCGTGAAGGACGCTGAAAAAACCGGCTCGATCCCCGACGACACATTGCCCGCGAACATGGAGGTCGTTCCGGTCGGAGGTATCGTCGTGAGCACGCCGTTTCGCAAACCAAACGCCGCCACCTCGCGGCGTGTTTCCGGCTCAAGGCGCTGTATCGCAGGTTGATTCTGGTGCAGCGCAGCCTGATAGGCCGGGAACGCGCCACGTTCGGCCGCAAGACGCGCGGACGTCCGATACGCCACGTTCTGCAAGGTGCTCAGCCAAAGCTCGAGCTTGGCGAGCGCCGCATCCGAGCCATAGCGGATGCCAAGCATGATCAAGGCATTGGCAAGGCCGGTGATCCCGATCCCGATCCGACGCTTGTTTTGTGCTTCCCACATCTGTGCGGGTACCGGGAACCGGCTTACGTCGATCACGTTGTCCAGCATACGAACCGCTGTGGCGGTCAGGGATTGCAGGGCACCAAGGTCGAGCTGCGCGTCGCGTTCAAATGGTTGTTCCACCAGCCGCGCAAGGTTGATCGAAGCCAGAGGACAGGCGCCGTATGGTGGCAAAGGCTGCTCGGCACAGGAATTGGTCGCGGCTACCTGTTCGGCGTAGCACAACGGGTTGGCAGCATTGATCCTGTCGATGAAAAGAACCCCGGGCTCGGCAGCCTCATAGGTTTGGGTCATGATCTGGTTCCAGAGTGCGCGCGCGCTGATTGTTCGTCTGGTTTCTCCCGCCCAAGTCAAGTCCCAGGGTGCATCCTCCGCGACCGCCTCCATAAAGCGATCCGTGACAAGTACCGAGACATTGAAATTGCGCAATCGGCTGGGATCGGATTTGGCCGAAACAAAGGTCTCGATATCCGGGTGGTCGCACGACAGCGTCGCCATCATCGCGCCACGTCCCATCCCCGTGACGATCATTGCGCATATGGCATCGGCAATATCCATGACCGCGAGCGGCCCCGCCGCGGGGCAATCAAGGCCACTGACCGGCGTGCCTGCGGGCCGAATGGTCGAGAAGTCAAACCCCAGTCCGCCCCCCATCTTCATGGTGCGCGCGGCGTCCTTCAATGTCTCCATGATACCGTCTATCGAATCCGGGATGGTTCGCATCACGAAGGTATTGAACAGTGTGACGTCGCGTGTCGTTCCGCACCCCGAAAGAATGCGACCGCCCGGCAGCAATTGGAAGTCGGCCATGGCCTGATAGAATTCCCGCGCGCGCGCGGACCGGTTCGCCTCGGGTTCCGCCGCCGCCAGGCCGCGCGCCACGCGCAGCCATGTATCATCGACGGTTTCGTCGACAATCCTGCCAAACGAGACATACCGATATTTCTGACGCCAAATCTGCTCGGCAATCGATTGTTCGAACACATCGCGAGCACCGCGAAGCTTGAAGGACACATTCATGTCGGACGTTCTTTTTCAGTTGCAGCGAAGAACGGAGACTAGACCCCTGTATGGCAACAAAGCTGACATAGGTATTTTACGGGGTCAAAGTATTTTTAATTTAATTTTAATAACTTAACAAATGTTTGTGTGCAGCTAGCTGCTGTTAACTCATTCTTTCTGCGCGCGCCAAAGGAATAGTGTTTTCCGACAGCCATTAAGGTTGTCTTCATGGAGAGAAGCTAACGTCGCAAGAAGCAAAGCTGGAAAGTTAAGAATGATTAAACTCTACGCGTGTCTCGGATCGGGCAACTGCTTCAAACCATGGCTGATCATGAATCAACTTGGGATTCCGTTCCAAGTTTCACTTGTCGATGTCCTTTCGGGCGAGCAAAAGTCACCGGATTTCCTTCGTATCAATCCGCTTGGTGTCGTGCCCTATCTTGTGACGGAAACAGGGCATGGGATCGGCGAAAGCAACGCCATGGTCTGGTACTTGGCCGAAGGCTCGCATCTGATGCCGAAAAAACCTGAAGAGCGGGCCGAGGCGCTTCAATGGATGTTCTTTGAACAATCCAAGCTCGAACCCTTCATCTCGCCGGCTCGTTTCTTCACGACGATTCTTCCAGCAGAGAAGGAGAACCGAGCAGCAGACATTGCCCGCTGGCAGGAAGGGGCAGAGGCTGGACTGGCGCGGCTCGACGCTTATTTGGCCGAAAGGCTATTCATTCTGGCGTCCGGCTATTCGGTCGCGGATATCGCCGTGTTTGGCTATGTCCATGTCTTGGAAGAGGCGGGCCTCAGTCTTGCCGACTATCCTGCAATTGCGAAATGGATCGACACGGTCGGCAGGACGCCTGGTTTCCAGCCATTGAGCAAGCTTGGCGCAACTTCGGGCCTAGCGGCTTAGCGCTGACGCAGACAAATGCCAAACGGTCGACGAAACACCGCAAAACCTGCTTCGACTGGCAAACCGTCGGAATGGTCAGAAGCGCGCGACTTTGGACTCGCTCACGACCTTAAAACGCCGCTGTGGGTATATGATATCGATCAGTCGGTCATTCTCCATGCAAATGAAGCGGCGTGTCGGCTATGGCAGGCAGCTACTGAAGCGGAACTCAAAGCCCGCGACATGTCCAAGGATATGTCAGCGACAGTTTCGGCTCGATTGAAGCAGTACCAGGAGGATTTTCAGCACGGTGCCGTTTTCAACGAGATGTGGACGCTTTACCCGAATGGTGAACCAACCAGCGTCATGGTCTTCTACCGCGGGTTCCGCTTGCCGGACGGGCGCATGGCCATGCTTTGCGAAGCAGTTGCGGAAGTTGGCGACACACCTGAAAACCTCCGCAGCATGGAAGCCTTACTGCACACGGACGTGATGATCTCGCTGTACACACGCGATGGACATCCCGTTTACACAAACCCGGCAGCCCGAAAGGCCATTGGCGAGCATGAACTTGCCCTCCGAGAGCTCTTTGTGAGTTCGCAGGACTATGACCATCTTTTGTTTGAGTTGGATCGTCAGGGTGAATTTTCCCTCGTGTCTAAGATATTCACGGCGTCAGGCCTGCGTTGGCACAACCTCTCGACCAAGCTTTGTTCCGATGCCGCAACTGGCGAGCCCGCCATATTGGTGACCTCCAATGACGTGACGGAGCTAAAGAACGCGCGCGACAAGGCAACCTACCTCGCCGACCGTGACCACCTTACAGGCTGTTTCAACCGTTCCTTCCTTCAGCACCGCATGGAGGAGTTGAGCCGTTTTCGACCGAGCCCCTGCGCATTGGTCTATTTCGACGTCGATCGGTTCAAACAGATCAACGACCGGCATGGACATGAGGCTGGCGATGTGGTGCTGAAGAAGATCGTTTCTCTCGCCCGTGCGAACATTGGAACAACTGATCTGCTTGCCCGACTGGGTGGCGACGAATTTGTCATTCTTCTTGAGGACCTGCCGGACGAAGCGGTTTTCATCTCAAAAATGGAAGAACTGCAGCGGACACTTTCGAAACCAATCGACTACGGCGCCGCGCGCATCAACACCACGGTCAGCTTCGGTGTGAGCTTTTTCACGCCTGGCGAAAAGAGCTTCACGGATGTTCTTCGCGAAGCTGACATCGCGCTTTACGCTTCCAAGTCCGAAGGACGTAACCGGCTCACGGTATTCAGCGAAAGCCTTGGAGAGGCAGCGCGGCAGCGAGATGAGATTGAGATTGAATTGAAAGCCGCCGTCGAAAACCGCGAGTTCGTCCTATTCTTCCAGCCTCGCGTCGATCTGACGTTGGGACGGGTCGTTTCCGTCGAAGCGCTCGTGCGATGGCAACACCCAAAGCGCGGCCTCATCTATCCAGATGTGTTCATTCCGATTTGTGAAGAGACCGGAATAATCGAAGACCTTGGCCGCCTTGTTTTGGAAGAGGGGTGTCGCCAAGCGTTCGAGTGGCAAAAAGCGGGCCTGGACATCGACATGTCCTTGAATGTCTCACCGCGGCAATTCGACGATCAGCGTCTGATGGCCACGTTGCAGAAGTTTGCCGCGACCCCGGGGTTTCCGACCCACAAGATCGAATTGGAAATCACCGAGAACGTTTTGATCGGCGACCACGAGCGGATCGCCAGGAAACTTGAACAAATCACTGAGCTTGGCTATCGGATTGCGATCGACGACTTTGGGATGGGGTATTCCAACCTGTCTTACATTTCCCGGTTTCCACTCGAATGCATCAAGATTGACCGCTCGTTCATAAGCCAGCTGCCGCACTCGGGCCCGGTAATCCGACTGATCCTGACCCTGGCCCAGCAAATTGGCGCGATCACGGTGGCGGAAGGTGTCGAACGAGCGGAAGAGGTCGAATGGCTCTCCAGCCAGGCGTGTGACCAGGTTCAAGGTTACTATTTCTCGCGTCCGAAACCATTGGACCAACTCATGGACGTCATCCAAGAGCTCAATGGTCACGGCGATATACGCGTGCATTGACCATGGTAAAGGTCCGCGAATGGGCGATCCTCGGTGCATAATTTCAGTAGGACCCTTCAGTTGCGGCACATTTGTGCTTGAGCAAACCTGATCCGATCAGACATTCATAGGAAGTTACTGATTTGGAGGGCTTCCATCGTGCGATAATACGGGAATGGAATTGCCACCGCTGTCGAGATGACCACCACATTGGGACTTGGCCCTCGTTTGCCAAAAGGATTTTCCTCTCCATGACGAGCACGACGTTTTTGGCTTTGCCTCGCTGCTCTCTCGTGACAGCCTGGGCGCCTTGCACGGTGTATCGTCGAGAACTCGAGCTGTTGTTGGGTGAGAGCACGGTTTTGGGAGGTTGGAAGGCAAGACACTTCAACCGACAAAAAAGACGAAACTGTGCGCATCTGAACAGAACGGATTGAGGTGCCACACGACCTGCCCTTAGAGTGTTTGAAAGAGCGAGACGGGGACAGGCATGAAAGACGCTGCGGTCAGACTGGGCGTCGATATCGGTGGCACCTTCACGGATGTTGTACTGGAGCACGGACCTCGCTGGTTCTCGACAAAAGTGCTTACAACCTATTCGCCCCCCGAGGACGCAATCGTTAAAGGCATGCACGAGGTCTGTACCAAAGCACACATCCAACCCCGATCGATCGACCAGATTATCCACGGCACTACGCTTGCCACGAATGCCCTGATTGAACGGAGAGGCGCCAAGACGGCATTCATCACCACGAAAGGGTTTCGGGACGTGATAGAAATGCGCACCGAAAGCCGCTTCGAACAATATGACCTGAACCTGCGCCTGCCCGATCCGCTTCTGCCAAGAAACCGACGGTATGTTATTGCCGAGCGCATGGACGCGACCGGCCAGGTTCTGGTGCCGCTCGATCCTCGCGACATCGACGACTTGGCGGATCAGTTGGGCGCTGCCAGATATGAAAGCATCGCGATCGGGCTGTTGCATGCCTATGCAAATGACGCCCACGAGCGCGCAATTGCCGATGTTTTGGCGCGCCGGTTGCCGGGTGTCATGATCTCGCTTTCGTCGGAAGTCTCGCCGCAGATGCGGGAGTACGAACGCTTCAACACGACGATTGCGAACGCCTATATCAAACCACTGATGAAGAGTTATCTGGGCCGATTGAAGGACCGGCTGACTTCCGAAGGCGCGGATTGCCCGGTGTTTCTGATGCATTCGGGCGGCGGGATCATGTCGCTGAAAAGTGCGTCAGAGTTTCCGGTGCGCTTGATCGAATCCGGTCCGGCGGGGGGCGCCATCTTTGTCGCCGACCTGGCTGCCCGGCATGGCTTGGACAAGGTGCTGAGTTTTGACATGGGAGGAACGACCGCCAAAATCTGTCTGTTCCAGAACCACACGCCCAAGACCGCGCGCGTCTTCGAGGTGGCGCGCGCTTATCGGTTCAAAAAGGGGTCCGGCATGCCGATCTCAATCCCGGTGATCGACATGGTCGAAATTGGTGCGGGCGGGGGATCGCTCGCCCATGTGGACGGGACGAAACAGATACGCGTCGGTCCCGAAAGCGCCGGCTCGGAACCAGGGCCTGCGTGCTATGGCAGGGGCGGCAAAAGGCCCGCGGTGACCGATGCCGACCTTGTGCTGGGCAAGCTCGATCCGGGCAATTTCGCTGGCGGGTCTATCCCGCTTTTGCCTGATAAGTCTGTCACAGCCTTGGACGACAACTTGGTCAGGCCGTTGAATATGAGCTCTTTGGAAGCGGCTTGGGGTCTGGCGGAAGTGGTCGATGAAAACATGGCGAACGCCGCGCGCGTCCACGCGGTCGAAAACGGTGAGGACCTGAGTGAATACACGATGATCGCCTTTGGCGGCGCGGCGCCCCTGCACGCGGCGCGGCTCTGCGAAAAACTTGGAGTGGATCGATGTCTGATCCCCGAAGGTGCGGGCGTCGGGTCTGCCATCGGCTTTCTGAAGGCGCCGTTTAGTTTCGAGGCAAACCGCTCGGTGTTCAGGCGCCTTGCGCAGTTCGAGTCTGCGACGGTGATAAGCCTGTTTGCAGAGATGGAACAAGAGGCCATGCGCTTCGTCAGGAGTTGTCATGCAACGGCCGACATCCTGACAGACTACCGTGTCTACATGCGTTATGCGGGCCAAGGCTGGGAAATCCCGATCAGCCTAAGCAGAGAACAAGCCGCCGATCCGGACGCCGAAGCTTTCAAGCAGGCGTTCGAGGCCGACTATGCCAATCTTTTCGGGCGCACCGTCGAAGGCCTGGCGCGATGTGCCGATATTCCCAAGTGTCGCGACCGCGGCGGGCGCGGTGAAAGCATTGACGGACCAGACCGTGATCTCGATCGCCAGGCCTTC
>JAAUYH010020708.1_pt1 | contig 40484 bp, 34 predicted proteins | sample 7278061 | NCBI WGS metagenome assembly JAAUYH01 (sample SAMN14350203, study PRJNA611818) | marine sediment metagenome | isolation source: surface marine sediment (0.6m) | place: French Polynesia: Moorea | collected 2018-08
AAAGCGCGTGAGGCACGCCGAGGTTTCCTCGGCAAGTGCAATCACGTAAGAAGCTAAGAGCTAAAAGCTTTTTCAGGGTTAAATCCCCAAATCTCAGTTTTTCAGCAAGCCGTAAGTATTCAGAAATAAAGACAAAAAAAGACAGTTAACCTGCCTGAGTAGGGTGGAAAGATTGATAAAGGAGCGAAGTTTCAGCTGTTAGCTGTTAGCTGATAAAGGTAACCAAATAATAAAAGTTGTCCCAGGAAATCTACTATCTTGAGAAAAATTATTGGGACTGACTAGCTTTATTTCTCCTTGTATTTGTTCTATTAATTCTTTAGCTATAGCTAATCCCAACCCAGTACCATCAATATCTCCTTCAGCTTGAACACCACGATAATGACGTTCAAAAATATGATTTTGATCTTCAGGAGGAATACCATATCCAGTATCTTTAATCACAATTCCTAAGGATTTGAACTTTGAATCTAGCTGTTTCTTTTCTATAGCAATAGAAACTTTTCCTCCCTGGGGAGTGTATTTTATAGCATTGTCAATTAGATTATTTAATACTTCTGTTAAGGCTTTAGAATTAGTTGTTACTAAAGGCAAGTCCTGAGGAATATTGGAAATTATTTCTATTCCTTTTTCTTCGGCGATCGCTTGAGCTGAAATCAGTAATGGTTCTAAAATCTTTTGAACTTCTATTAGCTCTAATTTGGCAGTATTACTAGGAAGAAGAAAATTACTAGAAGAAGAGTTTTCTTCTGTTGATAAAACGACAGGAGTAGCATTTAAAGTCAAAGATTCATGGTTTTGTTCTTGACGTTCGATCTCTTCTTCAAATTGAATTAGTAACTCTTGTAAGCGATCGCTTTCTCTCAAAATACTTTGAGCTACAGATTGGTTACGGTCTTCAGGTAATAAGCGTTTAATTAGTAGCTTACTAAATGTGCGTAAAGCAGTTAAGGGATTACGCAATTGATGTAAAAGATTATCTAAGCGGTCTTTTTCTAGTCGATGTAGTTGCTGTTGCTGTGCTAGTTGTTTTTTATTCCATCGATCGCTACAATCCAAAAAACGAGCGATCGCTAAAGTCTTAGCAATTTCTTCTATCTGCCATAATTCTTGCTGAGTCCAGTCATTATTTTTCTGCCCGACAACCAGTAAACCCAAAACAACATCTTGATAAGCTAAAGGGAGAATAAGCTGTTTTCTAGCCGAACATATTGCTTCTTTTTCTTGAGTAGTTTTGACATTTTGAGTAGTCGTATTTTTCAGCAAAGAATTGGTAATTAAGCGAGGTTGAGATTTTAGTCTGGACAAGGATTCTGGTAGCCTCAAGGGAGGAAGTTGTTGTTGCGGACTATCTTGAGAATGAGGATAAATAGCAAAAGGTATTAGTTTGGTTGGGGAAGATTCTATTAACTCCTCTGTTAAATAAACAGCACTCCAAACAGCACCAAGTCCTCTACTCAATATCTCCATTTGAGACTGACATAAAGCTGCAAATTCTGAACCAGTAGCGATATAAGAAGAAGACATTACCGAGTCTAGATAGGTTTGTGTTTATAAAATAGTTTAAAGCAAGCTCCTAGTTTATTTGTGAACTATATTCTTCTCTTTGTTAACTTTCGTATCATGATTTTTGATTTTTTCCAGTTAGGCAAAGGCTTACTATCTTAGCCTAAAGTCATCCATTCCTTGCTTGCTGCCCAATGTTAAGATAGTTGATTTTTTTTGATTATTACGATACAATCTTTTCGAGTTTTGTAACTATAATTACAGCTATTAAGGAAAATAATAGGAGGTAACTGGATTGGCAAGGAAACGCAAGCGCAAGAGCCGTCGTCGCCAAGAAGGACGCAAAATTTTGGAATTAGTTCCTCATTATAATATAGAAAGTGGCGAAGATAAACCAGTAACAGCAGCACGCAAATATATAGCGTCTACAAGTATTTTGCCTCCAGCCTTGTTAGTAGTTAGGCGCAATGAACATACCACTGACCGATATTTTTGGGCAGAAAAGGGTTTATTTGGAGCCCAGTATGTTGAAGAGAATCACTTTTTATTTCCTAGCTTACAATCTCTAGAGGTTGAAGAGCAAAATACAAGAAAAAGTATAGCAGTTGCCAGCACACGCTGAAAGTTCTACTATCATTTTTATTCAAAATTTAATTTATTTTTATTGTCCCCACTAAGATTTAAACCTTGGTGGGGTATCTTTAATTTAAGATTCTGCCAGATCAAAAGATAGAGTTTTTTGTATTTGAGTCAATTCATCTCGATGAGCAGTAATTGTCAAGTAATTTTTTGTTTCCTGTTCTGCTATGGTTTCTATCTTTAATAATACTTTCTCGATACGACTAGCATTACGGTAATAAAAAACCCCAGCTATGGGCGAGAATAATAATATTATCCAAGTAAAATTACCTAAAAAAGGATACAAAAAGGACAAAATTAGAGCAAGACAAAATAAACCAAAGGCAGCCAATCCACTTAAAAAGATTGCTAAAAACCAACTAGCCCTAACAAATCCTTGAAAAGTAATCTCATTGGTTTCTTGATTAAAGGCTGCAACTTTGTAAGCACGAGTCTCAAAATATTGTTGCAGTTTATCCAAGAGTATCTCTTCTGAGTCTGAAGTAGCTAATCTGATTTGTTGAGTGCGATCTTTGACAGAAGCACGAATAAAGAACACCAATCCAATGAGTGATAATAAAGTAAGTAGTAAAGAAGTAGAAAGAATTGATAAATCCACGATTATGATCTATGTAACTTTAGAGAGAATAATTTTATTTTAATTTTATTGTGCTTGGAGGTACTTTGCATCTCTACACTTTTGTACTTCTGTGCCTCTGCTGTATATACTCTCCCTCATTGGAAACTTAATTAAGCCTACCTACTTATTATTAGGTAGGTAATGTTAACTTAAAAATAGTCTTTCAGCTTCGGTATTTTTGCTTAATTATTAAAAATTTTACCTAAAAATCACATTACAAACTTATCTAAGTATTTTTATTTAATTACTTTTATCAGTATGTTTTTGCCCAAAAAAACATTAGTTTAAGCTAATTTTAATTTCCCTTTTAAATTTATTCTTTCTTAATCTTTTGTTATTGATGATCGCAAAAAAAAATGCTTTAAATTAATAAGAAAAATAAAGATTAAAATTCAAATACTGTTGAAAACACTGATTAATTCAATCAATAGTATTTGTTAATGTTTTCACTAAAAAGGTTGAATTAGATGTTTGATTTGTTTTTCAAATCAAACATTTTCAAGAGATTAAACCAGGCAATTAATTTGCCATTAGATAACCAATACAGTTTCATAGATAAAAAGGATTAAAAACCATTCTTAGCTTTAACGATACTAGCTAATCTCAGTTTGAGCATTACTCCCGCTCAAGCAGTAAATAAGTAATAAAAAGTAAATTAACTAGATCATAAAACTCGGAATGAAGTAACTCGTTCCGAGTATAGAAAGAAATCGAAAATTGCCTAATATCACTTTTGAAACATAGTACTATCGGAGAGTTTTGCCAAAATTTGTCATAATCTACTCAGATAAATTAAGCAATTTCGATCGTTAACTGAGTATGCTTTATCGGCGATTTGGTCGTACAGAATTAAAAATGCCTGTTTTTTCTTGCGGAGGCATGAGATATCAATATAAATGGCAAGATCTTCCTAGCTCACAAATCCCTCAAGATAATCAAAGTAATCTAGAAGCTACTATCCTTCGCTCTTTAGATGTAGGTATCAATCACATTGAAACAGCTAGGGGTTATGGAACTTCAGAAATGCAATTAGGCAAAATTTTGCCTACTTTACCGCGAGAAAAACTGATTATTCAAACCAAAGTATCACCAAAACCAGACCCTAGAGAATTTCGTCGTCAGTTTAATCAATCTCTTCAATTTTTGCAGCTAGAATATGTTGATTTATTGGGACTCCACGGTATCAATAATCAAGAAATATTTACTCAGAGCATGAGACCAGGAGGTTGTTTAGACGAAGCAAGAAAGCTGCAAGCTGAAGGAAAAGTAAGGTTTATTGGTTTTTCCACTCATGGTTCAACCGAAATAATTACCAAAACCATCGAGACAGGAGAATTCGATTACGTTAATCTCCATTGGTACTATATCAATCAGTGGAATTGGTCAGCAATAGAAGCTGCTAAAAAACAAGACATGGGGGTATTTATTATTAGTCCTTCTGACAAAGGAGGTAAACTTTATGCTCCACCACCAAAATTAGTAGAATTGTGTCAACCTCTTAGTCCAATGATGTTTAACGATCTTTTCTGTTTGTCTTATCCAGAAGTGCATACTCTTAGTCTGGGAGCAGCAAGACCAACAGATTTTGATGAACATCTGAAAGCCTTATCCTTATTAGATAAAGTAGACGAAATTTTACCGCCAATTTTAGAACGTTTAGAACAAGCTGCGATCAAAAGTCTCGATCGAGAATGGGTAAAGACTTGGAAGGTGGGACTACCCAATTATGAGGAAACGCCAGGACAAGTTAATATTCCAATTATTTTGTGGCTCAGAAATCTTGCCCTTGCCTATGATATGATTGATTACGCCAGGATGCGCTATAATCTTTTAGGTAATGGCAGTCATTGGTTTCCAGGGGCAAAAGCAGATCGAATCGATCAACTAAACCTTAACTCTTGTTTGGCTAATAGTCCTCATAAAGATATTATTCCTTATCTCCTCCGAGAAGCAGATTCTCTTTTAGGTGGTCAAGAAATTAAACGCATTTCTCAAAGCTAAGCAATATCTCTGCATTATTTAAAAAAGAAAATAGTTAATATATGTAAAGTTCTATGTTAAGATATATTAAAATAGACTAAAATATTACAGTCTGATTTATACGAGGAGGGTAGAAATTGACGGAAGTGTTATCCCTTTCTCTCCTGATAGTTGCAATCACCATCTATGATGAGGTTGTCAACGGTCAAATGAACTTTGCTTCTAAATTAACAGAGTGGTTTGAACAGAAGTTTTTAAGCTCTAAAGAAGAGTCCAAGTGACCAGTGGAGATTTTTCAATTAGCAGATTACACTGATGTGAGTTAAAACATTAGAGTTATTACGTAATTAGTTTTCTTCTTGACAGAAAAAGGCTCTACCAATATTTTAATTAAAATGTATGAGCAAAGAAACTAACTTTGATAAATTTTGGGAATTAGCAGCAAAAAAAAAGCTGTTGATTCCCTTATCCTTGTTAGGACTACTAATTACGATGGTGGGAATAGTCTACACTGTCAATAAAATTAACCAACAGCCTGCGGAAACATCTCCACCAGTAACATCCACTTCAACAATAAAAGCTGTAACCGCTTTAGGCAGAATTGAACCTTACGGAGAAGCAATTCAACTATCACCACCTCCAGATATAGGAGGAACTAGAATAGGGAAGCTACTAGTCAAGGAAGGAGATTGGCTCGCCAAAGATCAAACTATTGCCATTCTAGACAACTACGATCGAACTTTAGCAGATGTAGAATTAGCCCAACAAGAAATAAAAGTTGCTCAGGCTAATTTAGCAGTAGTAAAAGCAGGAGCAAAAACAGGAGAAATAAAAGCCCAAGCAGCAGCTATTGCCAGATTAAAAGCCCAATTAAACGGAGAAATAGCTGCTAATAAAGCAGAAATTGCTCGCTTAGAAGCTCAACTCTTCACTGAAACTGCTGAAAGAGAAGCAACAATCAGTCGTTGGCAAGCAGAATTACGCAACGCAGAAAGGGAGTTTCAACGCTATCAAAAATTAGCTCAAGAAGGAGTAATATCGGAGTCAGAATTAGATTCTCGTAGTCTAAGCGTAGAGACTGCTAAAGAAAGAGTAACGGAAGCTCAAGCCACCTATAATAAGACTTTGACTACTCTGAGGGAAGAAATTAATCAAGCTAAAGCAGTAGATATACAAGAGATAAATACCCTGCAAAAACAAATTACTGAAGCTACAGCTACTTTAGAACGCATTGCTGAAGTGAGAGATGTAGATGTAGAAGTTGCCCAAGCAGAAGTAGGTCGATCGATCGCGAAACTGAGACAAGCAGAAGAAAGCCTAAAATTAACTCAGGTAAAAGCACCTACTGACGGACAAATTATTAAAATTAATGCTTATCCAGGGGAGTTAGTTAGTGAAGATAAAGGTGTAGTTGAGTTTGGGCGCACAAACCAGATGGTAGTAGTCGCAGAAGTTTATGAAAGCGATATTAGCAAGGTACGTCTGGGACAACAAGCCATCATCACCAGCGAAAGTGGTGCATTTGAGGGAGAAGTAAGAGGAGTTGTTAGTCACATTGGCTTATACATTGGTAAACAAGATGTTCTCGATACCGATCCTGCTGCGGATGTAGATAGTAGAGTAGTGGAAGTAGAAATTAAGGTCAACCAAGATGATAGCGATCGAGTTGCCCATCTTACTAATTCTAAGGCGATCGTCAAGATTATGTTGTAGTTTTTGAGGGTATTGTCAATTTTTGCATGATCTATGAAAACCCCCTTGGCATGGTTACAGTTAAGTTATGAAAAAGTACGCCTGTTAATTGCTTTAGCTGGTATTGGCTTTGCAGATATGTTGATGTTTATGCAGCTAGGGTTTCAAAATGCACTGTTTGATAGTAGTGTTATTTTTCACCAAGCTATTGAGGGCGATATATTTTTAATGAGTCCTCAATCTGATGCTTTAGGTTTGACAGAAACTTTTTCTTCTAGAAGGTTGTATGAATCTTTAGCCATTGAGGGAGTGGATTCGGTTGTGCCTTTATATCTTAATTTTGGCGTGTGGAAAAATCCTCTCGATCGCAATACGCGCACAATTTTAGTAATTGGGTTTAATCCAGCTAATAATATTTTAAACCTACCAGGAGTAGCAGAAAATATTGATACAACCAAGCTAGCGGATTTTGTTTTATTTGATGACAAATCCCGTGAAGAGTTTGGTTCAATCCCTGAAATATATAAGCAACAAGGAACTTTAACTACAGAAATATCTTCTCGTCGCATCACAGTAGGCGGTTTGTTTTCTTTGGGTACATCTTTTGCTTCTGACGGTAATGTCATTACTAGCGATCTTAATTTTTTGCGGATATTTCCTGAAAGAGAAAAAGGTTTAATTGATATTGGGGTGATTAATTTAGAATCGGGTGCTAATTTAGATTTAGTTTTGGCACAGTTAAGGGAAAAGTTACCTGAAGATGTCAATATTTTTTCTAAAGAAGAGTTTATTCAATATGAAAAAAACTATTGGCAAACTAGTACTGCCATTGGTTTTGTTTTTGCTTTGGGTACAGCTATTGGTTTTGTGGTAGGGATAGTGATTGTTTACCAAATTCTCTATACTGATGTTGCCGATCATCTCTCTGAATATGCCACACTCAAAGCTATGGGTTATGGAGATCTTTACTTTATTACTCTAGTTTTTCAGGAAGCAATTATCTTAGCTTTTATTGGTTTTATTCCTGGTTTAGCGATCGCCCAAAGTTTGTATATCATGGCAGCTAGAGCAACGGGTTTGCCAATTTTAATGACAGTTGGTAGAGCTTTGTTAGTTCTGATGTTAACAGTTATCATGTGTTGTATATCTGGGACTGTTGCTGTGCGTAAACTAAGTGCAGCCGATCCAGCAGATATTTTTTAGAAAATGAAACATATCTACCTCATCACGGGGGTTTGAGAACTAGTTGTAGTGTCTTCTTCTGCCAATTGTTTTTTAGTTCGCTGACAATTAATTAAACCAAAAATCAACCAAAAAGCCAGTAAGCCAGCAGTCAAGAACAAAATAGATATTGAACCAAATTGAACAATCAAAGCTGGTGCAGCAGCAGTAAATAAACCTCCACCCACAATAGGCTCAAAGAAAAGCTGTTTATAGGCAAAACTTTCAAAAGCACCGGTTCTATTTTCCCCGTCTACCATCCGAATTAAGAGAATGCCTGTGGCTGTTACTCCCATAGACTGTCCCATATCACCAATGCCTCTCTCAAACCAGTAAACAGGTAAAATGCGAGGAGCAAGATAAATAAAAGCAATAACGTTCCAAGTAATTCCGACAATAGAAAGAGTAAGGAACACACCGATATTTGCTCCGAGTACAGCTAGATTAATAGTAGCTAGAGCAGTTACAACTAAGACATCAAGAGCTACTCCAGCAATTCTTTCTTGTAGTCTTCTAATAATTAGGCAATCGAGATCCAGGCGTTTCATAACTACCTGAATGATGATACCGCCGATCAATGCCATGGGAAACAGAGGAATAGCACCAATTAATTCTAAACCGCCTCTACCCCAAGTAATTGATTCAATCCCAGTTAACAATTGTAGGATTAACCAACCAATTACTACTGCTAAACCAGTAAAACCAAAATTAAGCGAAAGAGGATCGATCAGTAAATTACGCATTAATATCGATCTTCTCTGTATGGTAGCGTGGTCTTCTCTTTCTGCTGTTTCTTGAAATTGAGCGTCACCACCACTTACAGTTGTTGGGGAAGTTTGAATATAACCTTTTTGCCGACCCCAATGAGCAAGGGCTGTACCAAATAGAATTCCTGATACTATACCAACAGTAGCTATTCCCAAGGCTAAATCTCCCCCTTCAGGAAAATCAAGTTGTGCCAAAGTATCAGCCATCCCCGCAGCCGTACCGTGTCCCCCTTCAAAACCAATTTCGATTAATGCTCCAGCAATGGGATTAACCTTAAATATAGGGACAAGAATAAACATTGCCACTAAAATACCAATAACATATTGTCCCCAAGCAAGAGTTTGACCAAAAGCTACTTGGGGAGCAGTTTTTCGCCAGATATCTCTCGGATTAGGAATAGTTTCCCCTAAAAATAGGGCAGCAAAAACTATGTTAATAAATACACCAGGAGATTGCGACCAAACTGTACGCATGGTTTCAGGGAATATGCCATTAGCCCAATAAGAACCTGACTCTGCACCAGCAGCAAGAGCGATTGCTCCTAAAACCCCAGGTCCTAATAATAGCGCAATCGCCCCAGCAATAATGGATTCTGGTAGATAGAGTATTTCTAATATTCTGACTTTGTATTTGATAAATCTCGCTACAAGGATTAAAATCCCCACCATGATAAAGGCAAAGAAAACATTAAGAAGAGTAAACATTGTTAGTAGTTAGTAGTTAGTAGCGGTGCGACCGCCTTTGAGGTGTCCTCAAAGGACGCAAGCGCACCGTAGTTAGTAGTTATTAGTTAGTAGTTTTGTCACAATAATTACTAGGAATAAAATTATTAAATCTTAATTTGTCATCGAACAACTACATTAATAGATATAAATTCTAGTTTATACAAAAAAATTAATATTTTAACTGTAATAACATAATAGTATTTATGAGTAATAAATCTGATTGGATGCTGCTTCATGCTAGGCTACATAAAACTTTACGACAGCTAAATTTGTTACCAAAACAAGCAACTATTTTGATTGCTATATCTGGAGGTCAAGATTCTCTGTGTTTAGGTAAACTTTTATTAGATTTACAGTCAAAATGGTCTTGGGAAATTGCGATCGCTCATTGCGATCATCGTTGGTCATCGGATGCAGGAATAGCCGAACACGTAAATCAAATTGCCCACAATTGGCAGATCCCAATTTATTTTAAAGAAGCTCACAATTTAAAAGAAACTGAAGAAGCAGCCAGAAAATGGCGTTATCAAGCTTTAGTAGAAATTGCTCAAGAACAAAACTTTAAGTATATTGTTACAGGACATACTAAGAGCGATCGAGCAGAAACTTTTTTATATAATTTAACCCGTGGTGCTGGTGCAGATGGGATTAGTTCTCTAAGTTGGCGACGTTTTTTAAGTGAAGAAATTCAATTAGTACGTCCTTTATTAAATGTTTCTCGCCAAGAAACTCTAGAATTTTGTCAGCATTTTCAATTACCTATTTGGCTCGATGCTGTTAATAATAATAAAAAATATGCCCGCAATCGTGTTCGGGGAGAATTAATTCCTTATCTTCAAACTAATTTTAATCCTCAAGTCGAAAACTCTTTAGCACAAACCGCAGAACTATTACGGGCTGATGTAGAATATCTGGAGGATAAGGCTCAAGAGCTACTAGAAAAAGTAGTTAGCCAAGATGGGTATAAGTTAAATCGTGTTGTACTATTTAATGCTTCTTTAGCTATACAAAGAAGGGCTATACGTCAGTTTTTACCTAATGTGATTGGCAAAACTCCTAATTATCTGCAAATAGAAGCAGTAGTTAATCTAATCTCTGCTCCCAATAAAAGTCGTACTTCTAGTTTACCTGGAGGCGCGATCGCCGAAGTTCAAGGCGATTGGATTGTTTGCCTCAAAGATTCCTGATGTTTGATTGTCGAAAACTGGAAGTCATTCGTAAGCAGAAAATTTTTTATGTTCAGTCATTGTTTAATCTGAAAAGACTTTGGGGAACTATATCAATAGCCATAATTATTGTCACTCGCACAACAAACTGAAATCATTGATGAAAAATAAGAAATCACTAGTGTAGAGATTTTTTCAAGGACTTTTCTACTGACGAATAAAACTAAATCTAAAAAGTATCAAAACCTAAAATATGATTGCTATATTAAAATTGTTCAGAAATACAAACCAAATTGGGTTGAAACTTTTTGATAGAGAGCTTTTTAAGCTTTATGATGTTACAAAATTTACCACCTTCGTAGTTAAAAAGTTTCGATCGTATTTTAAGATTGTTTTCGGGCAAGTATATTAAATCTTTTATACTTAAACACTGGTCAATTGGGAGCATAATTTTATGTCTAAAATTTTAGTCATTGAAGATGAGCAAGGTATTCGTGAAAATATTGTCGAAATGCTGGAGGTCGAAAACTATACTGTTCTAGCAGCAGAGAATGGTAAGGTAGGGGTAGATTTAGCTCAAAAAAATATTCCCGATCTAATTCTGTGTGATGTGATGATGCCAGAATTAGATGGTTATTATGTTCTGAGTGAATTACGTTCTCACTCTAGGACTCAAACAATCCCTCTAATTTTTCTAACCGCTAAAGCCACCAGAGAAGATATGCGCTTAGGAATGGATTTGGGAGCAGATGATTATCTGACTAAACCATTTACTAGAAACGAATTGTTAGGAGCAGTTACAACCCGCATAGTTAAGCAAGTAGCAGTTGAAAGAAAATCACAACAACAACTAGATCAGCTACGTAATAGTATTGCTAATTCTCTTCCTCAAGAATTTCAGATTCCTCTCAACAGTATTATCAGTTTGTCTAGATTGTTGATGGAAGATTTTGACACTACAGATAAAAATGAAGCTTTAGAATTACTAGAAAAAATATATTTTTCTGGTAAAAATTTGCATAGATTAACTCAAAACTTTTTACTTTATGCCAAGTTAGTGCAAATAGAAAGTAATCCAAAAAGATTTAAAATGTTGCAACAGCTTAAGGAAGAAGCTGAAACAGAAGAACTAATTGCAACTACTGCTTTACAAAAAGCCAAAGAATTCGAGCGAGAATACGATTTACGTCTAGATTTGTGTTCTGCATCAGTATCTATTTCTTCATCAAAAATCAAAAAAATTCTCGAAGAGATCCTTGATAATGCTTTTAAGTTTTCTCGAGCGAGAACTCTGGTTAAAGTTGCCAGTAACCAGGATGATCGTGGCTTTCACCTATCTATCCACGATCGTGGCAGAGGGATGAGTGTAGCTCAAATTAACCAATTGGGGGCATATGTCCAGTTTGAACGTCATATGTACGAACAAAAAGGTTCTGGATTAGGATTAACTATTGCCAAGCTACTGGTAGAACTTCATGGTGGAAATCTTGCGATCGAAAGTACTCCAGGTAAATATACTTCTGTACATATTACTCTGCCTAGTAAAAAAAAGAATTAGAGGTTTAGATATACTCGAAGAGATTCTCGCATTGTCTCGATCGGTACTGGCTGATTTAACCAAATTTTTAAAGCTGCTGCACCCTGTTGCACTAACATTTCTAATCCATCGATGGCAATGGCACCTTGCTCTTTTGCTAATTGCAGAAACTTAGTCGGATTAGGAGTATAAATAAGATCGTAAGCGATCGCTCCAGGGGATAATTTTGCCATTAAGCTAGCATCTACAGGGGAATTTTCTATCTGAGGAGACATCCCTACAGGAGTAGTATTAACTAATAATTTGGTATCAGGAATTAAAGTGTTTAATTTCTCCCAAAGATGAGTCTGGAGGATTGAGCTTATTTGAAAATTACTTTGCCAACTTTGACTAAATTTATCTAGTTTATTCTGATTACGCCCCACAACATGAATTTGAGGACAGCCTAATTCAACTAAACCAATCACTACGGCTCTTGCTGCACCACCATTCCCTAAAATTACGGGAGCGATCTTACTCCAATCTTGGTTTAAAGTTTGCAGTGGAGCAATAAATCCTGCTACATCAGTATTAGTTCCTTTCCAACCTGTCTCTGTACGCCACACCGTATTAACTGCCCCCACCATATGCACTGTCGGGGTTACTTCTGCCAGATAGGGAATAATGGCTTGTTTATGGGGAATAGTAATATTAAACCCTACTAAGGAAATCGCCTCAAATCCCGCGATCGCTTTTGCCAAATTTCCTTGAGTAACTGGTAGAGGAAGATAGATATAATCAAGCCCTAATTCTTCAATAGCGCGATTGTGCATTAGGGGTGAAAGAGAATGCTTAACGGGATCGCCGATTACCCCTAATAGTTTGGTAGTACCTGTAATTAATGACATTAGACTTCAGTTAACAGTTATCAGTTAACAGTAAACAGTCAATAGTAAACAGTCAATAGCGATCGGCTACTCACTACTCATTACTCATTACTCACTACTCATTACTCATTACTCATTACTCCCTACTCCCTACTCCCTACTCTCTACATTAAAAGGTGCAATTCCTTCGATCGCGATTAAAGATTCAATTACTGAACCGACAATAGGGGCAGCTACTGTTGAGCCGTAAGTGTGTTCTCCGTGGGGTTCATCTACTACTGCTAAGATAGCATAGCGAGGAGACTCTACAGGGAAAATCCCTACAAAACTGGTAATTTTAGCTGTTTCATCATAACCGCTACTACCACCACTAACTTTTTGTGCTGTTCCTGTTTTACCTGCAATACGATAGCCAGAAACTTTAGAAGCTTTACCACTACCGTCTTCTACCACTGTTTCCATCATTTCCAGAACAGAGTTAGTGGTTTGAGGAGAAAAAATTTGCTTACTTTCAAAAGAGGGTTGCCAATGAAGATAACCTTCAAAGTCTGCCAATCCTTTAACTACATGGGGCGTAACTAATTTACCACCATTAGCGATCGCGCTGTGTAATTGAATTAATTTTAGGGGAGTGAGAGAAAAACCTTGACCAAAAGAAGCTGTCGCAGCTTCAATAGATTTTACGCTAAATTCTATTTCATTTTTCAAATGTCCTGGAGCATAACCAGGAAGATCGAATTCTAGTTTTTCCTGTAATCCCAATTGTTGCAAGCGACGATAGTAATCACGGCGATCCATACGGTTAATAATTTTAATCATGCTCACATTGCTAGAGCGTTGCAGAATTTCTGCTAGAGTAAGCGTACCGTGCGCCCCTTTGGTGGTGTAGTCATGGTTGCGGATTTCCCAACCATCAACCTTAATTTTCCCCGTATCTTCAAAGACATCAGTGGGTTTAATTACCCCAGCATCAAGAGCGATCGCCACGTTAATGGGTTTAAAGGTAGAACCTGGTTCATAAAGATCGGTAATTGCCCAATTTTTAAAGAGTTCTAGATTATATTGCTCGTAAAAATTGGGATTATAAGTCGGTTCGTTAACTAGGGCAGCGATCGAACCATCTCTAACATCCATTACTATTACTGCGCCTCTTTTAGCTTTATACTGCTCCATTTGCTCTTTTAAGGCAGTACGAGCAGCTTGTTGCAAGCGCAAATCGATGGTTAACTGTAAGCTTAAATCGTCAAATTTAAGCATTTTTTTGACATTTTTTAATTCTCCTGGATAAAAAACCGAGCGATTTTTTCCTTGAAAAAGCATAAAACTACGCTTCATCAACCAACTTAATTCAGGACGTTCTAATAATTTTTGCTGACTAAATTCAACTCCTGCTTGGGGACGAGGTTTGCGATCGCGATTTACATAACCTACCACTTCTGCACTAGTTTCTTCATAGGGATAAAAGCGACTATAATTTTGGGTCAAATCTAAACCATCTATTCTCAATTTGGCAATTTTTTCTTTGGCAGATTCTGGCAAATTTTTGGCTATGCGAATGCCCCGATCCCTTTTACTAAACTGCTGGAGTAATTCTGCGGAGGTTTTGTCTTCTAAAATTGCTGCTAGTTGTTCGGCAACCTCTTGAGGAGGAACTGTATCTAAATTTCTTTTAAATAAATAAGGGTGAGCATATAGTTCATAAGTGATCCTATCGACGGCTAAAACATTGCCTTGGCGATCGATAATCTGACGGCGAGGCATATAAAAGCGTAGTCTTCTTGATTGCTGATCGTGAGCAATCTGCCTAAGAGTTTTGCCTTTAGGTGCTTGTTTGTAGACAATTGTAGGATTGACAATCTGTAGGTAATACAATCTACCTGCCAATCCTAAAGCAGACATAACCAGTATTCCCCATACTAATAATAGTCTGATTACAAAAGATTGTTTAGCTAGTAATCCCTTATTTGTAGAATTCTTCAGCTTCAAGCGATCGCTCGAAGCAGAATTATATTTCGTTTTCCGTAATGACTTTCTTAATTGGGGTTTTGCCATATCAGTAACTTGCTACTTACTACTCGCCACTCAATCTCACCGAAATTGCTTGCACTGAGGCACTAATATCCCATCGGAATCTTATTCAGATTACTCTGCTTTAATTTTGGTTGAGAATGGTTTGAATTAGATGAAGATAGGGAAGCTGGAGTAATAAAAAGAGTATTGTTTGAGTTAATTAAAACAAGATTGCTATCTTCCTGTTGAGCTTGTTGCGCTAGTTTATGTTTTAGTGATTCATTGGTAGCTACTAGTTCTCTCTCTTGGCGTTGAAGTGTCTCCAAATCTTGGTATTTTTGGCTCCAAAGTTCGGGAATGCGAACTGTAGAAATATAAACTGCGATGCTGGAGGCTATGAGAACAAAGGCTAAACCCAGAGAACTTTTTTGCAACAGTAGCAGAGCTTTTAATTTTGCTGGTAGAGGTGGAACTGGAGGAAATTGAGATATTGGGGAACTGTGCTCGTTAGCTCTTTTCTCTGAATGAGATTGTTTGGTTTTATGGCGTAAACTTTTTTGTTTGGAAGGATAGTGTTTAGAAGGGGTAGGGTAAGTATAAGTAGATGGCTTTGGTAGAGCAGACATAAGTCCCTGACTTTAAATTTTTTATGGCAGTTGTCGGGCGAATTATAACTTTAATTACTAGGGAAATGTCACTAATTATTCTTATTTATTAATATTTAATTTCTTTCTCAGAACAAAAGAAGCCATAGTATTTTATTAATGACCATTAATTAATTCATATGTACTTTATTTTCCCAGAAAGATAGCACATATATACTATCTAAAATCGCTCGACAAAAATACCATCTTATCTAATAGTTTCTGCTTTTCCTAGAGGAGAAAAACGAATTTCAATTCTTCTTCTTCCCGCATCAGGTTCACGACTAACAGTAGAAAATTCACCCGAAGGTAAAAGTAATTGAGCAGCAGAATAAGCTCTAAATTGGACTCCTTGCAAACGTCCTTTTTGCTGCATTTCTTGTAGTTTTTTTACTACTTCTAAAGCCCGCATAAGTCCAAGATCGGCATTAGAACCAGCACTAAGACTACTTATCGCTCGATCGCCATTTGCCACAGCTTCTAATTGTCGATCTAAATTACTATTACTATTAACATTAACTTGACCATCTGTATGACCAATAATTTCGACAACATACAGATTTCTGGTTTGACTAATTTCTTCAATTCGTTTAACTAAATCTTCGGTAATATAGCTTTCTAAACCTGCTGGTAATTCTGCACTACCAGAAGAAAATTGATATTCTCCTGAATCTTGAATTATGACCACAGGAGGAGCAGATTTTAAGCGTTCTACTTCCGATTCTAAGATATTTACTTGACTATTACTTTGTTGTATTTGTGTTTCTAATAAATTTACTCTACTATTACTTTGGCGCAATAATCTCTTATTCCGCTCTAATAGTAATTGTAGTCGAGACGACCCTTGTTTAAGTTGTCTTACTATATCCGTGCTTTCTCCTAAATTATTTTCTAAAGTTGCTAATTGCTCTTGTAACAATTGGATTTGTTGTTCGCTTTCACTCAGATTCGATTCACTTTCTTCAAAGGCTGATTTTAGAAATAGAGATTTAAATAGTGCTAGTAACAAAAATAGACTGATAATCATAAAAGCATTAGCCATTAAATCAGTAAAAGATGGCCATACATTTAAGTCTTCTGCTAATTCTTGCTTCTGTCCGTGCCTATATTTACGCATAATTACATCTATTTTTATCTAATTAAATTGACTGAAGACGTTCTACAAGTTTAGCTAATTCCTGTTGAATTTCTTTTAAGCTAGCTGACTCAACTATATTTTTCTCCTGGTTAGTTTTTATGAGGCTAGTATATTGATTCTGAAGGTCGCTAATTGTTTGATTAATATCTAATAATTGTCGAGCGATATTTTCGATCGAATTTAAACTATGTTCAAAAGATTGAGTGGACTTTTTCAGCACTAAAGAAGATTGAGAAAACTGATTTTGGGCGATCGATAAATCAGTAGTGGCGGAAGATAGCTTTTCAGGAAAACGACTATGTTCTATGGTATTGGCAGCTTGTTGAAATATATAAGCACTCTTTTCAATTCTGGCAAAAGCATTATTAATCGATTCTTCCACGGTATCTCCCAATCTATAGAGCATATTACTAAAGTCTTGATTTAGGCGATCGAGAGCTTTTTCCATCGGATGGGGAGATTTTATTTGTGCTAAATAAATATTGTCAACATAGTCTTCTAGTAGGCTAAGTAACTCTGATTTAGCTAAATTAGTATTCCAAATAGTATTTACTACTGTGAGCAAAGCACTACAAGCAATAGCAATTAAACTGGTGATAAAGGCAATTCCCATTCCTTGTAGAGGTTGATTTAATTGTTCTACTAAACTACGGACATCATTAATGTCAACTTGTGTAATAGTTTGACTCAGATGAGTTAAATTGATGGTTATACCCAAAAAAGTTCCTAGTAATCCAAAAGAAAGTAGGAGATTAGGCAAAATACGACCGAAATAATTGATCGATTCACAGTTGAAACTTTTTCCCCAAAATTTAAATTTTTCTTGGCTATAAATTCCCTCAATTATTGCTAGTGTATTAATTTGTTCTAAGTTACCACTATTTTCTTGTATTCTTTGATTTAGCTTATGAATAATTGCTGGATATTCTTCTTGTCGATGTCCCTTCAAAAATTTATTGGTAAACTGATTTATGTCATTTAAATATTGATAAAGATTATAGCGTAACAGAAGAGTGTATATGGTTGGTAAGATAACTAGAATTATAGTTAAAAAAATCAAAAAAGGAGGTAATAAGCTAATAATATTAAGTATTTGTTCCATGACTTTAATTTTTATTTCAGTCCTTCGTGGGTAGTACGACTTCTGAATTGTACTTGATATTAATTAACCTTGCTTAGGTTAACTTCTAACAACTAGTTTTTAACTTGCATAAATGTTTAATGTCTTCTCCTTCTAGTTACTTTATACATAATGTTAGTTTAATAGCTTTTTATCGTAACAAACCACCCCACCTAACTGTATTAATTGATGAGCTGCAGACTTATCTGGAGCGGACAAGTATATTGAAAGGAAAGTTTCAAAGTTATCCCCGAGAACAAGTCCATGAAACAATTATTGGCTATGAAGGTATTAGGACAAAATAAGGAATTATTAGCAAATGGTTTTGAGAAAATCGTCAAGAAATTAGGTACATAGACTTAGATGAATTGAGTAAATATTTTCAAAAGAGCGATCGCTTTCCTCTTACTCTTCGTTTTATCCCAATTCCCAAAATTGATGCTACACATCGCTCCCCTCGTCTTCGTGTCTCCGGGTCAATCATCTGTAGCCAACTTAAATCGAAATGGTATTAGTGGGTACGATTCTAATCTAAACTATAAATTTTTAACTCGTAACCGCCATCCTTGTGCTTGTCCGTTTCAACTACAATCATCTGAGAATTACATTAGTTATCAAAAAAATACATTCAATCCACAAAATCCTCACATTCTTTATCTATATTTAATAACTAGATTGCTTCCTAGAGACAACACTCTGCTTTATATATCGCCATTTAAGTTCTAAAACCTTGCTCAGGTCATCATCAAGAACTGGCAGATAGAAACCTTCCTCCAGATGTATTCATTTGGGGGATATTTTTTTATTTAGCACATTTTAAGCAAGCAAATAGGAATTTTTAGGATGATTTACCTACGTAAACAACTAAAAATCGAAATTTAGCTATATAATCCACAAAATCCTCACATTCTCACTCTATATTAATAATCAAGATTGCTTCCTAGAGACAACACTCTGCTTTACATATCGCCATTCAAGTTCTTAAACCTTGCTCAGGTCATCATCAAGAACAGGCAAATCAAACCTTCCTCCAGATTATTTGGTTTGGAGGTTTTTTTCTTGTCTGTGTTATGTAAATGTTACTTGTGAAGACTATTTGTAACCTAAATCAAGCATTTTTTTGCTTAAAAGGAATATAAGCCACAGAATCCTCACATTCTCACTCTATATTAATAATCAAGATTGCTTCCTAGAGACAACAATTTGTTTGACATATCTCTTTCAAGCTCTCAAACCTTGCTCAGGTCATCATCAAGAATTGGCAGATAGAAACCTTCCTCCAAATATTTTAATTTGGAGGTTGTTTTTTTCTTGTCGGACTAATTCTCAAGACTACGACCCTCAATAAATGTATACTTTTTGAGGATAGAGAAGAGGATAGTTTTAATGAAAGCAATAGTCATGACAGCAGCAGGAAATCCTGATGTGCTGGAACTACAAAATGTTGCTGAACCGAAAATTGAACAGCCTAACCAACTTCTTGTGCAACTAAAAGCAGCAGGAGTTAACCCTATCGATACTAAACTTCGTCGTCGCGGTACATTCTATCCCCAACAGATGCCTGCTATTTTGGGTTGTGATGGGGCAGGAATAGTTAAAGCTATAGGAAGTAAAGTACAAAAATTTAAGCCAGGAGATGAGGTCTATTTTTGTGCGGGAGGATTGGGCAAACAGGGAACAGGCAATTATGCCCAACTAGCAGTAGTAGCAGAACATTTTGTTGCCCACAAACCTCAATCTATTTCCTTTGCTGAAGCATCAGCAGCACCCTTAGTTTTAATTACTGCTTGGGAAGCCTTATTCGATCGAGGTAGATTGGCAGCAGGGCAAAAAGTATTGATTCATGCTGGTGCAGGAGGTGTAGGGCATGTTGCCATCCAATTAGCCAAGATTAAAGGGGCAGAAGTTTGTACTACAGTCGGATCTTCAGATAAAGCTAGACTTGTTCGTCAGTTTGGGGCAGATGAGCCAATTTTATATCAGCAAAAAGACTTTGTTGAAGCAGTTCTTAATTGGACAAACCAGGAAGGAGTAGATTTGGCTTTTGATACTGTTGGTGGTGAAACTTTTTTTACTACTTTTAATGCAGTTAAAGTTTATGGCGATTTAGTAACTCTCCTCGAACCAAATTATGATTTAGGTACACTTAGAGTTGCTCGCAATCGCAATTTACGCCTCAGCTTTGAGTTAATGTTAACACCTATGTTGCAGGGATTAGTCGAGGCAGAAAAACATCAGGGTGAAATTCTCCAACAATGCGCTAACTTAATTGATGAAGGAAAACTTAAAATTTATCTCAATCAAACCTTTCCCCTCAAAGATGCATCTGCAGCACATCAAGCGATCGAAACAGGTTCAATGACTGGTAAAGTGGCTTTGTCGATCGATGAGTAGAAACACAATTTATCTTAATTCCCAAAATTGATGCTACACATCGATCTCCGCGTCTCCGTATCCCCGTGTCAGTCATCTGTAGCAAACTTAAATTAACATGGTATTATAACGTTCTGCTTTAGTTATAAGTAGTGTTTTCAGAAGAAATTTGTTAAGCTAAAACACTACATATAGAGCTTGACGCAAATTTATCTAGCCTAAATTATTTTAAAGTCTACTATTTTGATGACCTATGAGCGCACTAACTCAAAAAGATATGCTTGCTAACCCGATTTTTAATCCTTATGGCGACGATAAAATAGAAAATCGTTCGATCTGGTTTGGGAATACCACTAACTTGATGCAGCTTAATGATGTGCGTTATTCCTGGGCAATTGGTTTATACCAACAGATGCGGGAAAATTTTTGGATTCCCCAAAAGCTTGACTTGACTCAGGATGTAACCGATTATTGGAATTTAACTACCGAAGAACGCCGAGCTTATGATGGTATTCTCAGTTATCTAACCTTTTTAGATTCGGTTCAGACTTGTAATATCCCTCATATCAAAAGCTGTGTAACTGCACCAGAGGTGAGTCTTTGTCTGGCAGAGCAAATTTCCCAAGAAGGAATGCACAACCAAAGCTATCAGTATATTATCGAAACAGTTATACCTAGCGATCGCCGTAGTCGAGTATACGATTTTTGGCGTACTGATAAAGTCTTGGCAGATCGTTGCGAATTTATCGCCAGACTATACCAGAACTACATTGACAATCCCAGTCCAGAAAGTTATTTTGTCTCCCTCTTAGCAGATTATTTATTAGAAGGTATTTATTTCTATAACGGTTTTATTTACTTCTATAATCTAGCTTCGCGAATGTTAATGCCAGGAAGTGCAGATATTTTCAAAATGATTAACCGTGATGAGTTAAGTCATGTCCGACTTTACCAAAAGCTTGTGCCTGAAGCCATGCGCTTATTTCCTCATTCCGTAGAACAGATCTATGAAATGTTCGATATGGCGGTTAAGTATGAATGTCAATGGACTAACCATATTGTCGGCGATAATATTTTAGGTATTACCTCTGCTAGTACGGAGCAATATACTAAATACCTAGCTAATATACGCTTGCGTTCTATTGGTCTAGAACCTTTGTACTCAGAAGATACATACAAAAAGAGTCCCTATAAGCATCTAGAGAACTTCTCAGATACTAAAAATGACGGTCATACTAAAGCCAATTTCTTTGAAGCAGGAGTTACTAGTTACGTGATGTCTTCTGGTGTTAGTGGTTGGGAGGAAATTTAAAAACTTTATAGTTATTTAATCGCTTTATTGTTTTTTGAGCGATCGCCTATAAGTATATGTACATAATATACAAGGCGATCGCTTTTTTAATTGGGGGGAAATTTAAAGAGGAGATAAACAAGAATTTACTTTTATTCAAGATTTAGTAAATAGATAGTATCAATGCGGATTTTTTTTTGTATCTTAGTAGAAATAACGGAGAGCCATAGCTGAGATTACTTACCGTGGAATACGGTCAGTGCAGGCTCCGCCGTTTCACGGCGGAGCCTGCACTGACTTTTTCTAATCAACTTTTATTAACCTAATCTTTTACACCTAAATATATATAATGTTCAAGCTATCTCAAACTGAATTCAATGATGAATCTGAGCTTAAGGACAAATTAAATTCCGAAGCTAATCCCGATGAATTAGAACAAAAAAAATCTTTAGAATTGCAGCTAAGTAAAGCAGATAATCTTTGGAAACAAGGAAAAATAAGTGAAGCGATCGAGTTGTATTGCCAAGCCATCGAGCTACATCCTAATTCACCCGAGTTATATGGACAGCTAAATGCCATTCTCAAATACCAAGAAGAATTGGCATTAGCCTACAAGAAATTGGCAGTACAACTTAAACAACAAGGAGAAGCAAAAGATGCTGCTATTTGCTATCGCCAAGCTATTGTTCTCCAGGCGATAAATTATGGTACAGAAGAAAAATACCTCCAGAATCAAAATAGTGAGTTAGTGGCAAAGCCTAAACTAGAGGAAGCAAACTTAGCAGAATCTGCTTTTTCTTTTTTGCCTTTATCCCCTTCATCGCATCAACTAGCCAACAAAAAAATTCTCCAGATAAATTTAGAAGATATTTATCAAGACAATTGGCGCGATCTCCAGGCAAAAATTCAAGCTAGTAGCCACACTTCTGGTACTCTAGCCAGGAAAACGGCTAAAACTTATCTTCAGCAAGCCTTAGAACATTGCGAACGCCAAGAATGGTCACAAGCAGTAACAGCTTGTCAAGAAGCAATCAAAATTGCTCCGAATTTAGCAGAAGCCTATAAAATTTGGGGCAACGCTTTACAGAGAATGGGTAAAACCCAAGAAGCAATGGATTGCTACTCCAAAGCAGTAGAAATTCAGCCAGATTTAGCTAAAGTATATGCTCGTATCGGTAACCTCTATGCCCACAAAAAACAGTGGCAGCAAGCGATCGAGTATTATCAAAAAGCAATTATTATTAGACCTAATTTTGCGCAAGCGTATCTTAGTCTAGCTAAGGTTTGGTATGTGAGGGGAGAGTTAGAAAAAGCTAATTTCTGCCGTCAACAAGCTTCAAAGCTACAAAAGGCACGAATTAACTCTACTAATAAAGAAGCAAAATCTTTTGCTGGAGGTCAAATAGCCACAGTTAAACTTGATGTCATTGAAGAATATCAAAAAACAGCCCAAAAATTAGAAAAACAAAATAAATGGCAAGAAGCAGCAGTTTATTATCGTCAAGCATTAGAGTTAATTACTAGGCAGTTAGCTTCTGCTGCAGATAAATCTGAACAGGATTCAACGCATCATTTCCAGGAACTGGAAAAACTACAGCAATTATTAGAGAATAACTCCACAGTAGAAAACAATTTAAATAGTAGTGCTGATTTGTTCACACAAAATACATCGCTAATTAATGAGCAAGAAGTATCACCAGGAGATTTGTTATCTACTCCTCCAGCGAATCGAGAACCAAGAAAAGTTAATCCCGATCCAGTTGCCCCTGCGGTAGAATCAAAACCAAGCCAGCTAAACAGAGCAATTCAACGCTATTTAAAACAATCAGACCTTAAGCCAGATTCGGCTAAAATTCAAATAGATTTAGGTAATTTATACGCTAAAAAGCGACAATGGAAAGCTGCGATCGCAGCATATCACAAAGCAATCGAAATTAATGACCACTGCGGTCAAGCCTATCTAAACTTAGCTAAAGTTCTGACTAAAATCGGCAAAAATAGAGAGTCTGTTGGTTATATGTATCGAGCTTTGACTTTAGAACCCGAACTTTTCTCAGCTAAGGACTATTTTTATTTAGGCAAGAGTTTTATCGAACAAGATAAATTGCATAAAGGTGTAGGCTATTGTTCCAAAGCAATCAAACTAGACCCAAACTATCTTGAAGCTTATTATTACTTGAGTACGGTGATGAGCCAACAGGGAGAAAAACAAAAAGCCCTTAATTGCCTTCGTCAGGCTATCAAGCGGGACCCACACCAACCTCAATCTCACTATCTTTTAGGTGAAGAATTAGCAGCCCAAAGCAAATGGGATGAAGCAATTAAAGCCTACGGTCAAGTTTTAGCCATACAACCAGACTTTCCCCACGCTTCTGAAAAACTCAATCATGCTCTAGCCGAAAAGCTCAAGCATGATGCAGATAACAAGCAAAATTAACTTTAACTAGATTCACCATGATCCTAACAGATGTCAAAGTTCCCTTTGTCGATTTAAGCTGGCAACATAAACCAATTCAGGGACAAATTGAAGAAGTGATTAAACAGGTAATAAAGCGGGGGGATTTTACTCTCGGTAAAGCTCTAGCCGAATTTGAAACGGCATTTGCCCAAACTTGTGGAGTTCGCTATGGTATTGGCGTAAGTTCGGGAACAGATGCGATCGCTCTTGGTTTAAAAGCTTGTGGTATTGCCAAAGGAGATGAAGTATTAATTCCTGCTAATACTTTTATTGCTACAGTTATCGGCGTAATTCAAGCAGAGGCAACCCCAATACTAGTTGATTGTCAGCCAGATACGGCTTTAATCGATTTAGAAGCAGCAGCTAAAGCTATAACCCCCAAAACTAAAGCCATTGTACCTGTTCACTTATATGGGCAAATGGTTTCACCTCAACAACTACTAGATTTTGCTGATACTTACAATTTGCTCATTTTTGAAGATTCTGCTCAAGCTCATTTAGCCCAAAGAGAAGGCTATATTTCTGGTTCTGTAGGGTTGGCAGCAGGTTTTAGTTTTTATCCCAGTAAAAATTTAGGTTGTTTTGGTAGTGGAGGAATAGTTATTACCAATGAGGAAAATGTAGCTCAAAAAGTTCGTAGTTTGCGTAACTATGGCGCACCCCGCAAGTATTTTCATACGGATATAGGCACAAATAGTCGTTTAGATACGATTCAGGCAGCTATTCTTAAAGTTAAACTACCTTTTTTGGCTGAGTGGAATCAAGCCAGAAATCAAGCTGCCAAACAGTACGATCGGACTCTTAATTCGCTACAATCTCAAGGGATTACCTTACTCAAAAATCAATCTAACCTTGGTCATGTCTATCATTTGTATGTCATTCGTTTAAGTCAATTTTTGGCTAGTCACAGGGAGACAATTCAACAAAAGCTCAATGAACAAGGTGTTCAAACGGGCATTCATTACCCCATACCTTGCCATTTACAACCAGCTTATCGTTATTTGGGTTATCAACCAGGAGATTTTCCATCGGCAGAATTATTATGCGAGCAAGTCTTATCTTTGCCTATGTATCCTGGTTTAGAGCAAAATCAAATAGACTTAGTTAGTGAAAAATTGTGGCAAATTATTACAAAATATTAAATAAACCATCATAAATAGCTATTTATGCAAATCGAACACCAAGAAATTAACCACAGTGAGCGAAGAATTTTTAATTTCATCATTATTGCTCTATTAACTCTTCTCTATGCTCCCATCGTTATTCATTGGTATGATGGCTGGCTAAATAAAAGCATCAGTATTGAACATGAGTATTTTAGCCATGGACTAATTGGTTTTCCTTTTGCTGCTTATATTTGTTGGCTAAAACGGAAAAAATGGCGAAGATTAGCAGAACAACCTCATCCCTTAGGTATTGTGGGATTAGGATTAGGCTCAGTTTTATATTTAACAGGAGTTACCGAATTAGTAAACTTGTCTTTTCCCTTGGTTTTAGCAGGAATTTGCCTAATTTCTAAAGGGATGGCTGGATTTAAACTACAAGCCTTTCCCTTACTACTTGTATTGCTGGCAACTCCTAATTCCTTGCCTTATCTAATTACCCCTCTTACCTTACCTTTACAAAAATTTATAGCAGGTTCAGCAGGATTTATCTTGATCCACTTTGGTCTTGATGTTAGTGTTGAGCAAATTTACTTGGCTGTAGGGGGAAGACTAGTCGAAGTTGCTCCTTACTGTGCAGGATTAAAGATGCTATTCACTAGTTTATACGTAGCATTGATGTTGTTATATTGGACAGATAATTTAGGCGATCGCGCTAAAGCAACTACTTTATTAGTGGGGGCAGTTACAATTAGTGTAACGGCAAATATAATACGTAATACAATCTTGACTTTCTTTCACGGTACAGGAAAAGATGAGCTTTTTGCCTGGTTACACGATGGTTGGGGTGGGGATCTCTACTCAACTATCATGTTAGGTTCTCTGGTTTTATTGCTGAATTTTTTAGACAATTTCGGTTTTGCTGCTGAGGAGTAACAAATATTTGCATTCTATGGATCGTCTAAATTTAAACAAAAACTTGTCAATATATCTGTCTCAACTGCAAAAGAGATGGTCTATAGCGCGTATTGCTCTTATATTATTGTTATCAATCTTGATAATTGTGGGTGCTGCTCCTGGCTACTTAAAAGGAGGAAACTGGTCTTGGTTAGATATTCCCCCTACAGCTAATATTAAGCAAATTAGGGGCATATTATCTACAGGACTAACTCTGGACGATTGGCAAATTATCGATAAGCAGCAGTTACAAATTGGTGGTCATAAATGGTTAGGGCAAATAATTAAACAAGAGGATTCCAAACCAATCCTATTACTGCTTAAACCACAGACCTACTATCGCAATAAACCAGAAGTAGAATGGATGGATATTAAAGGACTTGAGCGATGGAAAACTGATTCTTACACTCAGATAAATTTTACCAGCGATCGAGACCAAAATTCCTTACCTACTACTGCTCGGTTTTTCCGTGCCTGGACTCAAAAGCAGACCTTTGCTGTAGTTCAATGGTATTCTTTCCCCCAGGGTGGTCATTATGCCCCATCCAACTGGTTTTGGCGAGATTTGCTAGCCCAGTTAAGAGGGAAAAGGGTTTCTTGGGTGGCAGTTTGTCTGCGCATACCCATCAAACCTCTAGGGGAATTTAAAGATGCTCAACCATTCGCTCAATCTTTAGCCAAACAAGTTCAAGCTCGTCTGCAAAAGGTTGCTATCAATAATAGCTAATAGCTATAACCGTAATCATATTTTTCGGATACTAATTGAATTAGACCTCTTGCTCCTGATTTCTAGTAAAAAGTTCCCGTTATTTTTTTCTTGAGCAGTTTTCAATCTTGGCTATCTTATGTTTAAAGTTATTAGACTAAAATTCCTAACTACTAACATAATTAATTCACAGCGATCGCTTGGCTGGCTATCTCTGGCACTATGGTTATGGACAATAGATGTCCTTTTTTTGAGTGGTGTCAGCTGGTCTCAGGAATCTATCTCTTTGCCGAAAAAAGAATCGTTAACGCCCTCTCAACCCAGAACAACAGAATTATCCCCACCAACTTTTACACCTGAAGCTCCTCCTCCCCCTAACTCTTCACCACCTAAACTAGATAAAAGTAATGCTCAACAGCTTAATACTTATCGTTTGGATGTAGGGGATGGGGTGAGTATTAATATACCTTTATTCCCTGAATTTAGTACAGTAGCTACTATCGATCCAGAAGGACAGATTATTATGCCTATTTTGGGCAGAATATCTTTATCAGGACTAAGTTTAGCTGAAGCAGAACAAAAAATTATTTATGAATTAAGTAATCGTTATCTGCAAGTAGAACCAGAAGTTTTTGTAGCCTTAACTGTTCCTCGCCCAGCCCAGATTAGTATTTTAGGGGAAATAGTTCGTCCTGGTTTTTATTCTTTTGTTTCTGGTTCTCCTTTAAATGTGGCACTCTCAGCAGCAGGAGGAAGTACTAAAGACGCAGATTTACGCTCTGTGATTATTCGTCGTTCTCTAGTAGATGGAACTGTAATTGAGCGAGCAATTGATTTATACACACCCTTAATCAATAGCCAAGCTCTTCCCGATGTGAGGCTTCAAGGAGGAGATACTATCATTGTTAGTAAGTTAGAAATAGGTGCAGACCGAGATTATGACCGCTCTATAGTGGCTAAAACCACCTTACCCCAGCAAACAATTAATATTCGGGTAGTAGCTCCCGTCAGCGGTGGAGGGAAAGCATTGCGTAACATATCTTTACCTAATGGGAGTAGTTTCCTTGATGTGATTGCCACTCTACCCCCAGGAGACGGCATTCTGATTAAATCTAAAGAAGTGGCATTAATGCGATTCGATCGAGAACAGGGCAAAGTAACTACTCAAATTATCAATCCTCAGAGCGCGCTGGATGGAGATTTAGCCCAAGATGTCGATCTTCAAGACGAAGATGTAATTGTTGTCAGCCGTACCTTTATTGGTAGAGTATTCAATGCTTTTAATGTTCTTACTAGACCCATTCGGGATATTTTCAGTTTTCAAAGATTCTTCGATTTTTTGTTTGATTAATCTTTATTTGAGTTACACTCAAGAGAAATTTTCTGTTATTTACAATTTCTGATAATTGTTTATTGTTTAAGTTAAGATCGTTACTGCCATTTGCGCGTTTGGCTTGATAACCATGACTCCACCGATTGTTAAACGCTTTTTAATCTCTTTTGAACAACACAAATTATTGGGTTTGTTCATTTTTCTACTTAGTTTGGGAGTATCTGGTATTTTTGCCCTACAACCTGAACCGCCAACTCCCGAAGCTACCTATAAAGCTAGCGGACAACTATCTTATAGTAATCCTCCTCCTTTATTTACAACTACTGGAGAGCAACTACAAGAACAAGGAAGACTAATCAATGTCGATATTCTACTTGGTCCCAATGTCCAAGAGAAAATTAGAAATCAATTAGGACTTAATAGCCAACAAATTCAACGGAGAATTGAGAGAAATCTGAATATCAAAGTTCCTCAACCAGGAGAAACAGCATTAATTACTCTAGATTACAACAATGCTCAAACTCCAGAAGAAGCAGTAAGGACTTTAGGGGTGTTTATGCGAGAAATGGTTGAGCAAAGTCGTTTAATTAACACATCTCAACTTAGAGGCAGAATAGAAGCTTTAGAACAAAGATTAGGTGAAGTACAAAGAGATCTAGCTGCTGCGGAAGAAACTTTTTATCGGTTTATTAGTAAAGAAGGAACTCCTCTTTTAGCAATTCAGGATGGGAGTCTTTTTGCTGGTATTACGGGTAGTCAGCAACAGCAAAGACAACTAACACTGATCCTCGAAGAAATTAATGGTCAGATTAGCAGTTTAGTAGATCAGCTAGGCTTAAACCCCGAAGAAGCCTATATTTCTGCTGCTCTAAGTGCTGACCCAATTTTGGCTAACTTACGGGCGCAAATGTTACAAAATGAAACAGAAATTAAACTGCGCCAAAAAGAATTGCGCCCAGAACATCCTGCTATGGTTGCTCTACGTAAACAACAGGCAAATAATGAACAATTGTTTGCTGAAAGAGCAGAAGAAGTCATTGGGGGTAGTGGTCAATTAAAACCATTAAGAGGTCAACCTACAAGTCAACTGAGGCAAGATAGTAGTCTCGATCCAGCCCGTCAACAACTTGCCAATACTCTTGTCACTCTGCAAACCCAAAGAGAAGGAATCCAAAGACAACTCGAATCAGTTCAATCAACAGAACAAGAATTGCGAGAACAATATGAACAGTTTCCCGATCAACAACTACAACAAGCTCGTCTAGTTCAAGAGGTAGAAACTAAAAGAGCTTTATATCAAACAATTTTAACCGCTTTAGTAGATGCTCAATCCGCAGAGGCAGAAACTACTGGTAGCTATGCTATTGCTCAAGCTCCCGTAGTACAAGAAGTTCTACCTACTCGTTTTGCAGTTACTAATCGATTTTTGATTTTAGCTGGCGGTGCGGGGATCGGGTTAGTAGCTGCTGCGGGCACAATATTTTTACTTGCTACTTTAGACGATCGCCTGCATACTCCTCAAGAATTACGAGAGCTCTTCAGCGATCGCGAAGTACCTGTTTTGGGTAAATTACCTTATGTGGTCTGCTTCAATTTTAATGGTCAAGAAACACCTATTTTGGTAGACAATGATTCTAGCTATTTAGCTTACTACGAAAGAGTTCGCAGTAATATCCGTCGTTTTGCTTCTAAATCTGCTAAGGTAATCTCCATTACTAGTGTTAGTGCAGAAGAAGGGAAAAGTGTTACTGCTTTCAATTTAGCGATCGCTTCTGCTCACGCAGGTAAGCGTACTCTTTTAATCGAGCTAGATTTACGCTCTCCTTCTAATACAGATGCGATGCAAGTAGAGCCAGATCCCGAAGCAAGTACTGAACCCCTTAATTATTATGCTGAACGCAATGAAGCAATTCGTTTAGTACCAGGAGTTGCTAATTTATATGTAGTTCCTACCCCTGGACCTTTGCGTCAAGTAGTAGCGATCCTGGAGTCTGACGAGTTACGTAAATTGATCGAAGATGCCCGTGGTCGCTTCGATCTAATCATTATTGATACTCCTTCTCTTTCCAAATGTAATGATGCCCTACTAATAGAATCTTTGACTGATGGCATGATCTTAGTTACTAGACCAGGAATTACCCGTGGCAGTATGCTGGGAGAGACAGTAGATCAATTTACGGAAACAGACATTTCTCTATTAGGGGCAATAATTAATGATGTAGACCAGGTAATCACCATGTCAGACTTAGAGTCTTCCGGGTTATTGGATAAAGAAGCTGAGGCTGAAAATCAAACTTTAGGTTCTCAGTTATAAGCTAATAGGCATTTCTCCCCTGCTCCCTTATGCAAAGCAGTATCCTTTAGGGCTGCTTCCCTTGCCTCCCCAAAGTACACAATTAATTTTGTCCAGTACTTATTCTTTTGTACTGTCAGCAATCCAATTTAGATAAGGCTGAAAACCCGAAATAATAGGTAAAGCAATGATTTCTGGTACTTCATAGCTATGAATTTCTTGAATTTTTTGCCTTAATTGAGGAAAAAGATTGGAGCTAGTTTTAATGAACAATTGCCATTCTCGATCGCGGTTAATTTTTTCTTGCCAAGTATAAATAGAATTAACTGGAGTAATGCTTACACAAGCTGCTAATTTTTCTGTTAGGAGAGCTTCTGCGATCTTTTCTCCTTCTTGCTCAGAAGAAACAGTTACCATTACCACACAATAAAGATATTCTTCTGGTTTAGTCATGAATTAGCTATCTGAGAAACTGTATACTCAAAACATCGATCGCTCGATGAAGACTTAGAAAGATGCCGATCGAGCCAAATTTTATCTAAAACAGTGTTTTCTAAAAGAGCATCTTGAAGATTTACCAAGCTTAAATCTGCTTTAGTTAAATCTGCTTCAGATAAGTTTGCTCTAGTTAGATTAGCACCAAACAATCTTGCCCCGATTAACTTAGCTCCTTGAAGATTAGCATTACGTAAACTTGTTTCTTCTAAATTTGCTCTAGATAAATTAGCATAGGCAAAATTTGAGCCAGTTAATCTTGCTCTACTAAAGTTAACGTATTGTAAATCTGCCCCACTTAAATCTATTCCATTTAAAAAAGTCCAGCTTAAATTTACTTCGTTCAAAGAAGTATTTTTAAAACAAGCTCCACTTAATCTTCCTGCTTTTAAATCTACCCAATCACAGTTAGTATTACTAAGATTAGCTTGTCGCAAATTAACATTTAATAATCTAGCTCCACAAAGATTAGCTCCTGCCAAATTTGCTTTTCTGAGATTGGTATAAGCTAATTTAGCACCGCTGAGTTTAGCATTAGTAAGTTGAGCTTTAACCATGAAAGCTCCTTGCAAATTAGCTTTAGTCAAATCTGCATTTGCCCAGTTTGTTTCACTGAGTTTAGCGTAGCTTAAATTAGCCCAGTTTAAAGCAGCATTACTTAAATTAGATTTAGTTAAAAATGCATAGGATAAATTAGCTCCTTGCAAATTCGCCCCAGTTAAATCAACCGAAACTAATACCTTCTTACTTAAATCTTCACCTCTAAGATCGACACCAGAAAAATCTCTCTGACCCTGTTCATAAAGTTTTAATAAATGACTAATTTTCATATTATGAGGCTTTAACAATTAACTATAAGTAAGTTAATGAATTTGAGACTGTCATTATACGATCCCCATTATAAAGTAGTCTAACTGTAGATTAAAACCGTAAATTATAGGAATTATTCCTACTTATTTATTAGTTATTATTACGCAAATTGAATTTAAAAATATTCATAAAAATTAATAATAAAATTGTGCTTTTTGTGAATTTAATTTAAATCGTAAGGGGAAAATTACTTTTCTATTTTCTGTTGTTAGTCATCAGTCATTTGCTGCTTACTAGTTTTGAGTATAATCTCTGGTATAACTATTGGCTTGATCGCTTTTGTCTGATCGGCTAAATAATTATAGTAATCGGAAATTATATGTAAGAATCAACAAATGACAAATAACTAATGATGGCAAGAGATAAAAGCTAGTTAACTAGATAAAGAATAAATTTGCCCATCAATAAGTAATCTTGTGATTCCTTTAGCTTCTAGATAAGGAGAAGTTTTTTGCAGCATACGACCATCAGGAACTTTAATTACTCTTTCTCGACGATGAGAAAAACGTCTAGCTACACGATGATTATCAAATACGGGTAAAGTTTTTTGCTGAATTTCTTCTTGAGGAATAGTACCCAAGTCGGCAAAATCTTCGAGGGGTCTGGTGATTAATTCAGAAGAGCGATCGATAACTAAATAACAAGTTTTAGGGAAAGAAGCATCAGAAATAGGTAAAATTTGGACATTGATATTACCCAGACTGGTATAAGCTATATCTTCATCAGCTTCATTATCCCAATCATCTTCATAATCTTCTTCTTCGTCTGAATCATCAATATCTTCCCCCAGCATTTCCCCCAAAGCAACTACATCTAATTCGTCTACTTCATCTATTTCCTCTACTTCTGGTGGTGAAGATTCTTTGAGTTTGGGAAGTAGTTTGATTTTCTCTTTCGGTTTAGGTTGTTCCTCAACGGAATTATTTTCAGGCTCTGAGATCGCTGGTGGCTCTGCAATAGGTTCTGTAGATTTGGATTTTGTTGATTTAACTACCTTTTTCTTCGAGCTAGAAGAAGTTTTTTGCTTATCTTGTTTATTCTCAATAGTCTGAGTTTCTTGGCGATCGCTTTTATGGGTACGAGCCAAACGTTTTTGCTGAATTAATTCTTCATATTCTGATTCAGACAAGGTATTTTTAAGAAAACGACTGATAGTTGAACTACTAACGCCATAGTCCTCTGCCAAAGTTGATGTGGTTGCTTCGGAATTGCGATAAAGCTGAATAATCTGCGTTTTATCTTCTTCTGTCAGTTTTCTAGGACTCATGTTTTTTCAACTACCCTGTCTATGCTAGGAATTGTTTATTGTTAGAACTATTGATCTATTCAATTCTAAACTCATCCTAAGTTATTTATGCGGGGAATTTAAGTATAATCCCCTTGGTTATTGTATTTTTTCTTGAAGACAAATTCAATCTTGTTAAATAACTGATAAAGTATGGAATGAATTTAGAAGCTTGGGCCGATCAAAAATATGGCGACAAACAAGACAAAAGCAGCATTGCTTGTTTTAGCAGATGGAAGTTCTTATCGTGGGTGGTCATTTGGCGCAAAAGGCACTACGGTAGGAGAAGTGGTTTTCAACACTGGAATGACTGGATATCAAGAAGTGTTAACCGATCCTAGTTACTGTGGTCAGATTATCATTTTTACTTATCCCGAATTAGGTAACACAGGAGTTAATCAAGCAGATGAAGAATCAGATGCTCCTCAAGTCAAAGGCGCGATCGCCCGTAATGTTACTTTTCGTCCTAGTAATTGGCGTTCTACTCAATCACTGCCTGGCTATCTGCAAGAAAACAATATTCCTGGTATTTATGGCATAGATACCCGTGCGCTTACTCGCAAAATCCGTTCTGTTGGATCGATGAATGGGGCTATTTCTACTGAAATCCTCGAGCCAGAAGTTTTGTTATCTCGTGTACGACAAGCACCCAGTATGGCTGGTTTGAATTTGGTTAAAGAAGTAACTACCTCAGAAATATACGAATGGTCAGAATCTACCGAATCTAATTGGGAATTTAACCCGGCAGGAGTAGAAAAAAAAGCAGATTTGTTAACAGTTATAGCGATCGATTTTGGTATTAAACGGAATATACTGCGTCGTTTGGCTAGTTATGGCTGTAAAGTCATAGTTGTACCTGCTAACACTTCTGCTGATCAAATTTTGGCATATAATCCCGATGGTATTTTCCTTTCCAATGGTCCTGGAGATCCTGCTGCGGTAACAGAAGGTATAGAAACCGCTAAAGCCTTATTATCTGCGGGTAAACCCACCTTTGGGATTTGTATGGGACATCAGATTTTGGGTTTATCTTTGGGGGCAGAAACTTTTAAATTGAAGTTCGGTCATCGAGGATTAAATCAACCTGCTGGTTTGAGTCAACAGGTAGAAATTACTAGTCAAAATCATGGATTTGCGATCGCGGAGAAATCTTTAGGTGCAGATGTAGAAATTACTCATCTGAATTTGAATGATAAAACCGTGGCTGGTTTACGTCATAAAACTTTACCTTTCTTTTCGGTGCAATATCACCCAGAAGCTAGTCCTGGTCCTCATGATGCTGATTATTTATTTGAGAAATTTGTGAAATTGATGCGGGAAGCTAAGTAGTTTATTTGATAGGCGATCGCAGTATTTGTATTTGAGAAAAGCGATCGCTTTTTTAATTGATGACACGCCCTAGTTTAGTGTAACTATACAGAATAGTAGCTTTCAGACTAGGGGGAACAAATCTTAAGTCAAGAGATAGTGTTAATAATCGATACTAGACTTTTTGAGTTCAAAATCTTAGTTGTAAATTAAGTTTAAAGTAAAGCTTGTTATTATTTTCTAGGATAAGTTTGCCGTATCTATGTCTTGTGGTTGATGGTGTATCTAACTTAATATTATTAAACAAATAAGACTTTAAGCTTTCTATATCTATGAGGTGGAAAGCAACTTGATTTCCCGTTGCTTTAATTACAATAGTACCTTTTGCTCCATAAGTCCCATCCCACTCACTACCAGCAAAAAAACCTAGTAGGATATCAACTAGTAACTGTTTGACTTTATGTATTAGCCAATCCTTATCTTCGTATTGAATTAGATTAATTAAATCAGTGTGTTCGTGAATATAATCGACAATTTCAGACATAGCAGATATTCTATTTTTATAAAAAGCTAGCAGAATACTACCAATAATTTTAGGCATTGATAAATCAACCATTTTTAAATTATATTCAAGAGTTTTCTTTTCAGGAGCAACATAATTAAATGTCCCACCATATTGCTCGATAGCTTTTATTCTATCGATTAGCTTTTTTTTAGTATTAATACTATTAATTTCATCTATCTTTTTTTTAGATAAATTTTTGATTTCAAAGATAAAATTAGTATTACTTGAAGCATTAAACAATGTTGGTTTACTTCCTAGATAAGACTTAATGTTAAATCCTTCATGTTCTTTTGTTACTGTTTCATTTTGAATATCAAGAACAATATCGGCTTTCTTGGTGCTATCACCTAATTTAACAACTGTTAATCCCAAAGCATTTTGAATAACTTCAAAATCTGGAATAGAAAATGTACGTTTCCCTTTTTTTATTTTAGCAATCAAATTATTTAATATATCTTCATTAACTAGCGATTTGATTGCTATTTTTTTGACTTTACCTGTATTTCGATTGAATATTTCTACTTCATCTTTATTAATTAGCAAAAAGTCTAGGTCAATATTATTACCTGTTACTTTATTGACTTTAAAATAGTTTCCTGTTGGCTCTAGATACTTATCTGAGAGTACAATTCGCTGTTCGGAAATAATTCTAACAAAAGCCAATAATTCCGACCACTCTCCTTTATTTTGATTTTTTTTCATATTTTGTCGTTTACTTTCTAAACTATTCATATATGAAACAACATTTTTCCCAACTGCTTTAACTGCATCGACTGCAACACTATTCCCTAACTGCTTAATTGCTTGAGTAGGACTTACAGGAAATTCAAAACTATCGGGAAATCCTTGCATTTTCCGAGCTTCAATATAAGTTAATTGTCTGACTTCACCATCTACTAAATATGAATCCCAATTACGCCGATCTCTGATATCCGAACCACGCCCACCTACTCTAAGAGTAAAACCTATGTCTCGGCTGCAAACTCCTCCCCAAATATCGCTCATATTAAATTTCAAGGGTATTTTTGGTGGAAAAAAAAATGATTTAAAACTAGATTCATCACGAAAACCAACTATAAAAGCTCTAGGTCTTAATTGGGGTAAACCATAATCAGAGGCTTTGACGATTTGATAATAAAAGGAATAACTTAAGTCTTTCTCTAAAATATTGCGTATTAACTTAAAAGTTTTGCCTTTATCGTGATTAATTATGCCTCTAACATTTTCTAGAAAATACGCTTTTGGTCGTTTGGCTTCGAGAATATCAGCAATATTAAAAAATAAATTACCCCGTTCGGAGTTATGAAAATCATTGAATCCTCTTTTGTAACCTGCTTGGCTAAAAGGTTGACATGGAAACCCCGCACATAAAAGGTCAAAGTCTGGAATTTCCTCTGGCACTACATTCCTAATATCATCGTTAAAATTTTTTTCATCAAAAAGCTGTGGCGAAATGTCACGAAAATTATGAATATAGGTTTTTCTTGCATAAGGATCTATTTCTGAGGCAAATACACATTCACCACCTAATTCGTGCATGGCTAGGTGAAAACCACCAATACCTGCAAATAGATCGATAAATTTAAAATGGGACAAGGCCGTATTATTGACTTCTTGTCTATGGGAACATCCTGTAAAGTTAATTGAATAATCTAATTCTAATTGCTTCACTACAATTTAAAAATAAAAGACGAAAAAACCAAGCTCTATATTACTGCTTTTTTACTGACAGTATAAACATTGACAACGCCTTTAAATAAATTTAAATAAAATATACTCTGATACTTTTTAAATATGTAAAATTAAAAATTAACTAATTTGGTCAGAGAAGAAGGTAGGCAAATGCCCACCTTAATGTTATTTATATCTAACCGATCAATTCCATTGCACGCTTAACAAAATTCCCTGCATTTAAACCATTAAACGCCATGATTTGACCAGCACTACTAGCAGTTTCACCTCGTTTCCAAGCAAAGACATCCCGCTTGCTATTACTGCGTAACATAACAGGTTCTAACATTGCACTCGAACCGCCAGTCACACCAATTAAGGCATCACCACCGAAAATATTTTCAAATTCTGCATCACTAAGGAAACCACCATCTTTTTCACTACAAGTTTCCCAAGCAACATCAGAAGAACGATATAAACGACGAGGATTAATTAAAGAAACAATTTTAGAACCAATTCCGTGAGATTTTAGTTCTTCTGCTGCTTCATAGACAGGAATTAAGGTCATGTCGCCAATTACAGCAAAAATAACCTTTTTATCTCCTGGAATTTCTTGTAAAACTACTGCACCTTTTTCTAATCCTTGGCGAGTCTGCGCCAAAGTAGTTCTAATTGGTAAAGGAGATTTACTAGCAGTAATAGTGATACCTCTATTCTGAGTGCCTAATGCCCATTCATAACAAACTTGAATACTATTGGCATCACAAGGGAATAAAGGAAAGACATTACCATTCCTCATCATGGCTGCAAAGTAATTTTCAATTTCAGGGCGTTGGTGAGTCCAACCATTGCGCCCTTGTTCTAATGCTCCTGCGGTGAAAAGGGTTACAGTAGAAGGAGTAGAACGGCGTAATTCTGCCATAGCTTGGGTGACTGTTTGCCAAATGGGTAAACCATTGATGGCAAAGGATTCATAGGAACACCACAAAGTACGCGCCCCAAATAAAGCCAGTCCCGCAGCCAAACCCGCACAAGCATCTTCGCTGAGAGGTTCGTATACTTGCCCTTGGGGTTGCTGGAAATAAATCTCGTCTGTTGTGGGGTGAATAATTTTTAGGGCAACGTTGATATTATTAATCCCCGATGCTGCATTACCATCCGCATTTGTGACCACAAAATTAGGGTCTTGCTTGCCTACATAAGCTGCGATCGATCCCATAGCCGTAGTAGCTACTTTTTTGTCTCCGTCGAGGGGAAATTCTTCTAAAGGTAATTCACCTAATTCTGGTAAGGGTAGTTCTTGTTCTGTCACTACAGTGTCTACTGAAGCACCACCATTTGCTCTTGTGCAGTTAGTTCTAACTAATTCCCAAGCTTGGGGTGTTAAAGCTCTTTCTTTTAAAGCACTAACAATATAATCTTTATCTACAGTATCCCCTGGATACAAATTATGAGCTTTTGCTCCTCTTTTGTGGACTCCTGCACCTTTTAGTTGCTTAATAATTAAAACAGTTAACTTGCCACCCAAAGCAGATTTGGCTGCTTTATCTGTTGCAGCTAGTACCGCTTGAGTAAATTCCATGCGCTTGTCGAAGGAAAAGAGGGTACTATCAACATAATCCCCAGCTTGATCGCTATCGTCATAGTCTTTGGCATTAACCAAAATAATTTCCTTAAACCCATTGCCTTCCCAGTATTCGATCATCTCCTCATTGGGTTTGGTAGACACCATACTATGATGTTCTTGAGAATAACCATTCCAGACCAGAATCGGTAGGAAATTAGTAACCTCAGGATAGGCTGTATTAAAATGACCAAAGCTACTCATGACATAGGGTTCGCCGATACCACCATCCCCAATAGTTACAGGGAAAAGTACTCCAGGATGAAGTTTAGCCCCTGCCATAGCAAAGTGTTGCCCTTGTCCCAGAGGTCCTGCGGGGTTAAGCAGCCCAGGAATTTGACCCGATAAGTGTCCCAGGAGTCCATGCATTTCCCGAAAGCGATCGCGCATATCTTGCACGGTTTTAATTCCCATTGCTTCTAGGGAAGTATCTAAAAAAACTTTACTATAAAAACCAGGAGCATGATGTCCTACTTCTGTAATAATATTTTTGTAGCCTAGCATCACTAAAGCAGCTATGGTATCAGCAATAGAAGCAAAACCCCCAGGATGTCCCGACTGTTTACTGGCAGTAATTTGTAGAGTCAAATAACGTAAAGCATCCGCAGCTAACATAGTTTGATATACTGCTGCTTTATCTGTAGGAGAGGCGATCGACTTTTCTCCTGTTTTAATTGCTGGTTCTTTGCCATATTCCTCGAAACCAGGCAAACTATCTTTAAAATGCTGAATTCCTTGACAGAAAGCTGGAATATTAGTACTAGTAGCAACAGTCATAAATATGAATACCTCGATCGTATAAGGTGCAAGTATTAAGTAAATCTTACAATTTTACGAGGTATTGGTGGGAACAGTTATTCCTATAGGTGGTATTGGGATATTTTTATTCTAAATCTTATCAATCGATAACAAAAAGGTTATTGAGAAACGATGATTTCCAGATATAAATTAAGTTTTTAGACGATCACGCAAGTATAATGGGAAGCCGATCGAATGGTGCTACTTTCTCAGAATGCGTTAAATTTTAATTAACCGAGGGGGAATTGGACTATTGATATGTTTGAAATTGAGTATCTGACAGATAAAAACGGTCAACCAAAGGCAGTTGTGATTCCAATTGAAGTATGGCAACGGATATTTACAAAAGAATTGGTTTCCGAAGATGAGTTATTCGAGGGGTTAGAAGATTATTGTCTCAACAAGGCTATGGATGAAGCTAAAGACTCTCCTTTGTTAGATCGTGCAGCAGCGTTAGAGTTTTTGGAGGATCCGCTTGAAGGTTAAATATCGCCAACTTTTCTTAAAGGATTTAAAGAAACTCAAAAAACAACCCGTATATCAGCGAGTTTTCAATCTAGCTTTTAAAATTCTCCCCAATATTAAAGATTTAACCGAGTTAAGTCATGTCAAAGCTATGAAGAGTTATTCCAATCGCTATCGTATCCGCATTGGTGATTATCGCGTTGGCATAGAGGTATTTAGTGAGCATTTAGAAATGATGCGAGTCCTCCACAGACGAGAGTTTTATCGTTATTTTCCTTAGAAAATAATTGATGTTCTTTGTTACCTCCAGATCGAAGCTCATCGATCGCTTTGTTAAATCTATCTGCATTATTTTTACTAGACAATAAATAAATCGAACTGAAATTGAGCGATTATTTTTTGTCTCATCAACTTCAAACACCAAAGCAGATTGAGAATATCATTCACCACATCTGTGATTTAATTCGGTAATCTTCGAGTGGGAATTGAAATATAAATTATTTTCTTTGTTTTACATTTTGTAAGTACCTAATCTTAATAATCATCAATTTTTTAATTTACTGAGAATTTAATCATCTCATTAAAAAACCTTAATCTAATACTGATTTAATTCTCATAGATACTGATTCAATCCTTACAAACGTGTTGATAAGAATATCCTGTGTTTTTGATAGCTCTACCTTTCATAGAATAAAAGTATTAATGAAAATGGGTTCAAAGAAGCTATTCGAGAATGGCACGAGTTTTTATATTCCCTGGTGGAATCAAAGAAAAGATACTATTTCAGTGTTTCTCGTTAATGAACATAATGTCATAACAAAAAAATTGAAGCTACAACCTGGCGAAAACATTGTTGTACCTCCTAATAATACATTAAAGCTGAGTTTTTAGCTGAAAATAAAACTGTTTTTTATTTATAAGACATTAAAAAATAAATTGTTTTACTCGTTTTACATTTTGTAGGATTTTTAATCTTGCTCTTTACTCATAATATTATGAGAAATAAAAAAATAACTAAGAGCGATTAGCGAGTTCCACTTCAAACGTCACAACAGATTAAAAATACCAACTGTATTGCTGAACCTAGATATGCAATATAAAAATATTGATCCAAATTATCCTATTAAAAAGTTAAGAGCTAATAGCCCTTAGAGGATGTCTGAAAAGTATGAGATTATGCCAGTCTTCTTAACATAAGACGAATCATAGCAACTCGAATCATAGTTTCAGAAGTTGCGGGTAAAACTTCGTAATCCTT
>JAAUYH010096461.1_pt1 | contig 40385 bp, 25 predicted proteins | sample 7278061 | NCBI WGS metagenome assembly JAAUYH01 (sample SAMN14350203, study PRJNA611818) | marine sediment metagenome | isolation source: surface marine sediment (0.6m) | place: French Polynesia: Moorea | collected 2018-08
GCGCCGGATGGTCAGGTCGCTACCACTGCCGTCGTTCAAGATGGCGCCGCCCTCGTTGTTTCCTCGGTTGTTTTCAAAATGCGAATCGGCGATCTCGGCGCTTGCACCGTTGCGCATGTACAGGACCGGGCCGCCGCCGAACCCACCCAGACAGTTGGTCACGGTCCAATGACGTGCAGTGAGGCTGCCGCCAAAGGCCGCAACGCCGCCGCCGCGACCGGAATCGCATTCGTTCATGTGAACAGAATCCAGCGTCAGTGACGAGTCTTGGGCAAACACGGCACCACCAAACCCGGGACCATTGGTGACCGTGGCAACGTCGTCGAAACGAATATTGCGAAACGTGACGTCGGCGTTGTTGATTCTGGCGCCTGCGCCCTGCGTAGTGCCGCCCGTGGCGCGCCCGCCAGCGATTGTGAAACCGTCGATCACTACTGGGTCGGCCACCACGTCAATCGTCAGCAGATGAAAAAACCCCTCAAAATCCTCGGTCAAGGTTGACGAGTCGCCCAGAGAGCAGTCGTTGAGCAACGGATCAGACTGCCGTTGCTCCAGCGTTTCCTCGCCCCCGCTGAAGCCGCCGTAAACCGAAACGCCGGATCGAACGAAAAATGACGCGCTGCGGGGCTCCGCCTGGTCGCTGCGCTCGGTGGGCAGATAGCTGGCACAGGCCACCCAGATTTCGTCGCCCGTGATGGCCGCGGTCAGGGCCGACTGCAACTCGATGAACGCGTCCTCCCAGCTGGCGCCGGAGTTATTGCCCTCTGCGTCGGCGTCCACGAATATCTGCGCAGCGCCCGTCGAGGCAAAGCCGAGGGCCGTCAGCATCGCGACAGCGCCCAAAAAACCCGCGTAACGGCCGGTGCCACTCTGCTCGACCCGATGATTTCCGCTTCCCTGGAACATGACCATGACCTCCCATATCCTGTCTTGAAAGCGCTCAATCTTGCCGACAAGCCGTGGAACTGGCCGTAGTAGCTGCGTGGTAGCCAGCGTGGAAATTCACTGGATGGTCATGATTAGTGCATGCGCGTGGGTTGGTGCCCTGCATGAAACTGCGCGACACTGTGTACCGGCATAGCCGATCTACCTCGCATGCAAGCGGGTTAATGGAGTTTGCCCCCCGACAGGATGGAGCCTGGCCATGCTAACAATCCACGTCAAAACGCTCGGTGAGCTGACCATTGTTCGTGGCGGACAAACCGCCAAGCTGCCTGCCTCGCGAAGAACCCGGGCACTATTGGGCTACCTGCTGCTGACCCGCGGCCCGCATCGGCGCGAACGCCTCTGCGAGCTGTTCTGGTCCAGGCCGGCCGATCCGCGCGGCGCGCTGCGCTGGGCGCTCAGCAAGATCCGTCCCCTGCTTGACGACGACGAAATTCGGCTGCTGGCCGACCGCGAGCGCGTCAGCATTGCGCCAGTGGGGTTACAGATCGATCGTGACGCTATTGCCGATGAGCTGGACCGTTCCGATCTGGCGATTCCGCGACTGGACGAAATCTGTCCCGCCCTGGAGCAGGTTCTGCTCGATGGCTGCGATCTGCCGGACCAGCCGGCCTTTCAGGAGTGGCTGAACGCTGAGCGCCTGGATTCTGAACGCGTTCGCCTGGGCGCTTTGAGGCGACTGGCTACCCATCCCGATCTGCCCGCCCACCGGGTGGTGGCCCAGGCCCGGGCCTGGGCCAACGCTGAACCTTACAGCGCCGACGCGGCGCGGCACCTGATTGTCAGTCTCGATCGGTTTGAATTGTCGGCAGAAGCCCGCGAGTGTCGCACCGAGGTTGCCAGTCGGTTTGCCGAGGCCAATCTCGACTGGGCCGCGCCGCCTCAGACCGTCCATGGCCACCCCAGCGGCAATCCGGACCAATCCGCCGCGCGACAGCTCAGGCAGCGACAGAAAATCCGCTTTTGCACGGCGGACGACTCGGTCCGGATTGCCTACGCCACCGTGGGCCAGGGTACACCGCTGATCAAGGCCGCCAACTGGCTGACCCACCTGGAGCTGGACTGGGACGCCCCGATCTGGAGTCCGCTGTTCCGCCAGCTCGCCAGGGATCACCGGCTGGTTCGCTACGATGAGCGCGGCAATGGACTTTCCGATTGGGATGTGGACGACCTGAGCTTCGATGCCTTTGTCACGGACCTGGAATCAGTCGTGGATGCGGTTGGCGAAGAGCGCTTTGCGCTGCTGGGGATTTCCCAGGGGGCCGCAGTATCCATCGAGTACGCCGTCCGCCATCCACAGCGGGTCAGCAAGCTGATCCTGTTCGGTGGATACCCGGCCGGGTGGCGGATCAATGCCAGCAAGGAAACCATCGCCGAGCGTGAAGCCATCCTGACCCTGACCGCTACCGGCTGGGGCCAGGACAATCCCGCGTACCGACAGATTTTTTCCTCAACCTTCATGCCGACCGCCACGCCCGAAGAGCTGGAGTGGTTCAATGAATTCCAGCGTGCCACCACCTCGCCGGAGAATGCGGTCAAATTTCTTTCAGCCTTTGGTGATATCGACGTCCGTCACCAGCTGGCAATACTGACGGTGCCCACGCTGGTGCTGCACTCACGCGGCGACCAGCGCATCCCGTTCAAAACCGGGCTCGAACTGGCTACCAGCATCCCGCACGCCGAGTTCGTGGGACTGGACAGTGACAACCACCTGCTGCTCGGGCGGGAACCGGCATCAGATGATTTTGTGGCCGCCATCAAGCGATTCCTTCAGAGCTGACAGCGGGGTTACTCGAAACCCTGATCCGGGGTCACTCATGTCACTGGCGACCCTTGTACACTGTTTGGCCCGGATTGCGGCGCTGCACCCCCCGACGGGCAACTGACTTCTAGCACTCTCGTGGTGACGTGACCGCACCGGTAGCTTAGGAATTGAATGCGAGCCAGGCTGGTCAACTGAGACAGGAGAGCATGTTTATGGATATTGGAACCAAAAAAGCTTCCAAGTGCGTTTCCGCGGCGTTATTGGGGTTGTTAACTCTAGTTGCGTGTCAATCTGGCGACGATGCACACAATGAGTTGGAAGAATCGAATCTCAAAAAGGCCGTCTATTGCATGGAACTTCTGGAAATTAAGTTGGACGTTGAAACGGCGGACCGCGAGTGTTTTGGCAAGAGCTATGTTCAACACGCACCTCATGTTCCGGACGGGAGAGATGCCGTCATTTCCTTCTTCAGAGCGAGGGTTGTGAAGTACCCCGATAGCTCGATTGAGATAAAGAGGGCCGCTGCCGATGGGGATCTGGTCTGGATACATCTTCACTCCAAGAGGACGCCGGACGCTCTCGGAAGTGCCATCATCCATATTTTTCGGATGGAAGATGGCAAATTTGTTGAGCACTGGGGCGTGAGTCAGCCGGTTCCAGAAGAGTCAGCGCATGACAACACGATGTTCTAGTTGCCCGGAATAATAACAATGGCCCGATTGACTGATCCTGGCCGTCTAGTTAAATGAGTAGCTTATGGACGAAATCTCGTGGACTCAGAATCCATTGGTAGTAGGTTCAAGTCCTACAGGGCCCACCAATCCCTACGGGTCCATTCCGGGCACATGGGTAACACTTTATTCCGAGGACATAGGTAACAGTTTCGGAGCGAATGGGTTGTGACCCACGAGCTCCAGCGAGCTGCAGCGTCGGGCGACTCCAGGTCGTCGGGGGCAATCCGTTACAGATGCTCTCGATATCAGCTTGGGACTCCCTTATAGTTCCTCGCAGCATAACTGGCTCGGATTTACGGAGAATGAAAATCCTATGAGTAAGACCAATACAAGACGCCTCTTGGCCGGCCTGCCCGCCGCTGCCCTGCTGCTGTTTTTCACCGGCAGCGCATCTGCCATCACGCCGATGAAAACCGTCGACCTGATTGAGCACTGCCGTTCCTATTTGGAGCAGCCGGACAGTGCGGACACCCTGATCTGCACTCGATACATCCAAGGCTTTGTCGCGGGGGCGATCGCTACCGATGACCGCGTATCACGCAACGTCGCCAAAGAGATAACCGAGTCGGCCAATTTTGCAGAGCGCTATTCGGCGGTCCGCTTTGGCCGCAAGCTCGACCGGTTCGGCCCAACCTACTTCGCCGAATTCTGCGTGCCTGAAGAGGTGCCTCTGCTAGCGGTGGTCGAAAAGGTGGTCTTCGATCTAAAGAGCCCTGATTTTTTCAGCGACGCACCGCTGGCACGCGACGCCGTGTATAAAGCTCTGCGCAAGGACTACGCCTGCGAGTAGGTCCTCATCCGGTTCGGCAAACGATTGAATACATCATCCCTCGGGTGTAACGGGTCGTAGGGTGTACACCGGTGTACGGGTCACGGGTGTACGGGTCGGGCCAACTGGTACTCGATGCCTCCACCACTAAATTAGTGGCTTGACGACGTGCTGCCTTACTGTGAATTCCGACAACCTGCGTGACACATGATCGGCCTTAGAGAAAACCCGCTCACCTCGTTATCCATTTCGTGTGGCCGACGCGGGAGAAGCAGCATGACGCATGGTGTGTTGAAGCTCGTCCATACTCTTGGACTGGCAAAGGGGCCATTCTTGGGATTGCCGTTTTCATCGATCCCTGGGATGCCTTTCATTGGGTTTCGCGCTCCTGATTGAGTTAACGATCTGGTGTGGAGAGGACGACAGCACCGCTGGATTCAGAACGAACCAGCGTGGCGTCGGATATTCCTGGCAGCGTCTCAAGGAGGCTCGCTATATGTGGGAGGATTTTCCAGTCAGTCATTGGTTGAAGTGGGTGTCATCCTGCACAACCGCCGCCGTGCCGGAAAACGCGCCGTCGTCGAGAAGGCTGCGCACCTGGCCCAGGAGCTGCGCCGCCGTGAATGGCTTGGCGAGCAGGCGGCGACCGCGGGTCTCGAAGAAGCGGGGCGGGAACATGTCGCGATCATAGCCGCTGATAAACAACGCGGGCAGACCGGGTCGTCGCGATGAAATATGGCGCCAGACCGCCATGCCGTCGCGTTTGGGCAGGACCGCGTCGAGGATGACCAGCCGGCATGCCGCAGCGTCGCGTTCGAAGACCTGCACGCCAGCGTCTCCGTCGGCGGCAGTGCGAACGTCGTAGCCAGCGCCCTCAAGCACCGCCTTGATGAGATTGCGTACGGCTTCCTCGTCCTCGATGACGAGCACTGGCTCGTCGCCGCCGCGAATGACGGGGCGCACCTGCTGGCCGGCGTCGTCCTCGCGCCGCGGCGAGCATTCGAAGGCGATCTCGATGCGCGTGCCGGAGCCGATGTCGCTGCTGACAGCGATATCGGCGCCATGACGCTGTACGATGCCATAAACGACGTAAAGCCCAAGCCCGGTACCCTTGCCGGGCTCCTTGGTCGTGAAAAAGGGCTCAAAGATGCGTGCCTGCACGTCGGGCGGCATACCGTCTCCGTCGTCCTCGATTATCAGGACGGCGCGGGCGGGCGAGTCGAGTCCGGGCCGGCGTTCCAGCTGTGTGAAGAGCCTCAGCTTGCCGCCGTTGGGCATCGCGTCGCGCGCATTCACACACAGATTCAGGACCACCTGCTCCACGAGACCCGGGTCGGCCTCGATGCAGTGCCCGTCCAGGCCGCCGCGCACCTCGAGGTCGATGGACTCGGGCAACAGACTGCGCAGCATCCCGTGAATGTCGCGCAGCAATCTGTCTGGATCGACGGCACGCAGCTCGACGGTCTCCTTGCGGGAGAAGGCCAGAAGCTGACGGGTCAGCGTCGCACCCCTTTCACCAGCGATGCGCACCTGGTCGAGGTAAGTGCGTACGAGTTTCGGGTCGCCCGCGAGGGACTGCGTCGCCAAATCCGTGTAGCCGAGAATCGCGAGCAGCATGTTGTTGAAGTCGTGCGCAACGCCGCCCGCGAGCCGCCCGATGCTCTCCATCTTCTGCGCATGATCGAGCTGGGCCTCGAGATCTCGCTCCCGCTGGCGCCTCTCGACGAGTTCGGTGACGTCGCGGAATGAACCCCAGGTTCGAACCAGGCAGTCGTTCTCGACAACGCCGTAAGCCGAGTTCACGTAGTGCAGGACTTTTCCGTCCGGACGGGTTTCCGCAACGGCATGCTCGCTGGTGCGATAACCACTGCGAACGAAATCCCGAAACAGCTCGCGGAAATCATCGCGCGTCAGCGCCTTGATATCGGCGAAGACGGCGCCGCGAATATCGGCAGCCGTGGGTGCGCCATAGGACCGCGCAGTTTCGTCGTTACACTCCACGAGGCGAGCCTGGAACATGAGCTCCGCTTGTTCCTCGACCGGCAGCGCCGTCGGAATGGGCGGCTCGTACTCCCAGCAAAAGAGCGCGTCGCGCGTCTGGGTGAGTAAGGAACGAAAGCGCATGTCGGCGGCGCGCAGAGCATCCATATTCTGTTCCTGCACGCGTGCATCCTCGCGCCGCGCCAGTGCGCCGAACAGTATCGTACCCATAATCCGGAGAAGCTCGACTTCATTGTCGGACCAGTCTCTGTCACCGCGCACCCAATCGAGGCCGATGGTGCCCACTGTCCGGTCTTTTGAGCGTACCGGGATCGCGAGCATCGAGCGGTTGCCTTCCTCCTGCCAGATCGCCCTTTCGCGTGCCATCGATGCGGGCACGTCCGCGACACGAGGTATAGCCACGATGCCATCATTGATCAGGCGCCCCAGTGAGTCGGGGAACAGAGCGCACTCCAGATCGACGATCCCTTCGATGGAGCCAGGTACGCCATCGCTTGTCCACTCGTGTGTGCCCGTGACCCGTTCGCTATCGGCAGAGAATCGGAACAGGTAGCAACGATCCGCATCCGTAGCTTGCCCGATTTGCGCGAGCGCTTCATTGACGGTCTCATCCAGCGAATCGCCGTCAATCCGGCCGAACCGATCTGCGATCCGGGCGATCAAGGGCAGGAGGTAGTCGATTGTGTACTCGGGCACGGACGATCCTCGCAGCCGCCGCCGGGTCGTTTGACAATGAGTATACCGGAACGCCCTGCGTGACAGACACACCCAGCATGTCATGCATCGATCGGATGCGGAGAGGCAATGATGGACAGGCAGCATGTCGACCACCACTCCCTTCTGATCAACGAGGCAACGGACATTTTCGCCGAAGATGACTTGAATCGATTGAACAATTTCGACCTGTGCTGGATCGGTTAGGACTGAACCCAGATTCGCTGAGGCAGAATTTTCTGCGCTCGGGACCTATTGATCCGCCGCCAAGGAAGCAAGGGCGTCCCCGCTAACCACCGGGGCCGGCAGAACCAATCTGAGTTTCTCTTGACGTTTCCGGCCATCGCTTGCGTAGAAATGGCTAGAGACGAACCAAGGAACCATCCATGCGAATCGTGCAGATAATGTTCTGGCTTGCGGCGTGCTCCGGCGCCGGCGCGGACCCCAAAGGTCTGGGAATCTTTAACCCGATCGCCGGCATCAACGGCGGTGCCTGCGCTTATACCTCGGTGGCTCAGGCCGTGGCGGAGGCCGCCAGCGGCGATACCATCATCATCGAAGCCGGCCAGCATGCCGGCCTGATTGGCGAGATCGACATAGACCTGACCCTCGTGCCTGGACGACCCGGGCCGCCGGGCAATACCGGCTGCGAGCGGGAAAACGTGGGTGCGGCGGTTGGGACTGTGCAACTCAGCGGCGATGGGGGGAGCGACGACGCGGTGGGCGGACTGGTGGAGGTGCTCGACGGCGCCCGGGTCACCTTTCGTAACCTGACGCTGCGGTCAGCAACGGCGACCAACGGCGGCATTCTGGCGGTAACCAACGGGGCTGAAGTCACGCTTGACGGCGTACGGGTTTTTGACGGCGAGGCCACCGTCAGCGGCGGTCTGGTTTACGTCGCGGGCGGTGCTGCGCAATCCCGTCTTCGGGTAACGGGAAGCAGCAATCTTGCGGCCGGACGCGCTGACCCGGGAGACGGCGGTGGCATAGCCCTGTTTGACGCCAGCCTCAGGGTGGAAGACTCAACCATCGGGTTAGTCGGAATGCCGTTGTCTGGTGCCGTTGGTGACGGCATTGGGGTGTTTGGCGGCAGCCCGGGCGGCGGCAATCAGGCTGATGGCGACGGCGGCGGCATTTACGCCAGCGGGTCGACGCTCAGCTTTCGCGATGGCAGCCGCGTGACTGAGAACCGGGCCAGCAATGAGGGCGGCGGTATCTTTGCCGTCAATTCCACAATCACGGCAACAGGTCTCACCGTGCGCGGCAACGCCGCAGACTCCAGCGGTGGCGGCCTGTCGCTGCGCGACGGCTCGGCGTCTTTCACCGATGGCACTTTTTTTGAAAACGCCACCACCACGTTCGGAGGCGGCATAGGTGGCGGTGGTATCTACGCCGCCAGCGATGCCTCGCTGCAGCTCATTGGGGTCATGATGGAACAAAACTCCAGCGAAGGTGAGGGAGGCGCGGTGAGGCTGGCCGAATCGCAGATGACCAGCAACAGCAGCGTATTCGCTGACAACCAGGCGCTGATCGGCGGGGCGATTGCAGGCGTGAGCGGAGCCATCGGGATCGAGGGCGGAACCTTAAGCAACAACGTTGCCCTAGGCAACGGCGGCGCCATCGCCAGCACAGGATCGATCGTGTCTGTCGGTGGTGCTGCCAGATTTGAGATGAACGCGGGGGCAGATGGAGGGGCGATTTACCAAAGCTCAGTCAGCGGATCCGACCAGCTGATCCTGGATCAGGTAATGCTCGTTAATAACGTCGCTTCAGATCCGCTTGGCATCGGCGGTCGAGGCGGCGCCATCTTTTCCGGGCCCGGCTCCGTTGAGATCCACCACTCACAGTTTGAATCCAACACGGCCGGAGAGTTTGGCGGCGCGGTTTATCTGAGGGATCCTAACCAACGCGGGCTGGCCGTCACAATCAGCAATACGGTGTTTGAATCCAATCAGGCCTCCGAGGGCGGACTGACGGAAGGCGGGGGCGCGATTGCGGCTTTTGATCTGACGTCCCTCCAGATCGCCGATACGCGGTTCCTCCTCAATACGGCCGCCTCAAGCGGCGGCGCCCTCCGGATGGAGGGGGTTCAGGCGGGCCTGCTCAGCAATGTGCGTTTTGAAACCAACGTATCCACCTGGGGCGGCGCCATTTACAGCCGCGACAGCAGCTTTGACATATCCACCCGGTTTTCCACCTGCAACCCTTTTGCGCTGGCCGCTGACGACCACTGCACCGCGTTTGTGACGAACAACGCCAATGAGTCTGGTGGCGCCATCTTTATTGATGATGTTGAAAGCCCCGGCATCATTACGCTGAGCCAGGTCGCCTTACTCGGCAACAGCGCCAACAACTCCAGCGCCGGCACCGGAACCGCTATTGCCGGACGAAGTGCAGTGCCGGCCTCGCTCACCCTTCAAGACGTACTGGTGGCGGACAACGGCGCTGACGGCACGGAGGCCTCGGCAATCGCGGTGAGCGACAGTCAGCAGCTCACCCTGCGACATGTGACGATGGCCGGCAACGAAGCCAGGCCACTCTGGGCCGGTGGTCCGGATGTGGGGGTGGAGATCCGAGCATCGATCATTTACCTGAACGGCCTGGGGCCCCTTGTCTCGAACAATGTTTCGTCTTTCGTACGAAGCTGCAACAACTCGCAGACGCCGGATTCCGGCGGTCAGTCGATGGGCGGTAACCTCGGCAGTCCCAATTTCACGACCACCGCGCGCGGCAATTACCGCCTGTCAGCCGCGTCGGTGAGCGCAGACCAATGCGACACTACCAGCCCGCGAGATCTGGACGGGCTGTTTCGCGCAGGCCCGGACCTGGCTGACCAGGGGGCTTTCGAGCGGGATGGTCTGGCTGCAGGGCCGGACCCGTTGTTCTCGGATGGTTTCGAGGGCCCTTGAACGGAGGGGAAAACACCCCGCCATTGGCGGGGTGCCACCAGGCCAATCCCATCTCGACCGGCTCGAAATCGATGGGTACGTTAACCGCCTCGAATATCGGCGTTGGGTGTGGAGCTAAGGCGACGGGTCCGACTCAAACCCGTCGCCAAAAAGGTTCTCGTCCGACGCGACACGTTCGATGGCGCCGGCATCGCAGGGCAGATCCCGGGATTCGCCGCGCTGATCCTGCGACAGGCAGTTGCTGGCGGCCAGACCCAGCAGCGGGCTGTTGGTTCGGGGCAGGTGGCTCAGGACGTCAACGGCCCCGCCGTTGTCAGCCAGGGGGTGCAGCAGCAGGTCGTCGGTGAGCAGGTCACCCGAGGCGAATACCAGGCAGGAGCTGTCCTCGGCCACGTTGCCGCCCAGGGAGTCCGGGTCGCCACCGGAAGCAAACAGCGAACAGGTGCCTGCGATGGCGGTATTGGAGAAACTGGCCGAGGAACTGGCCAGTTCGATCATGCTGGCGCCGTTGGAACCGGCGAAGGTCACGTGCTCCAGGGTGACCTGGCTGCCGCCTATGGCCAGCAGCCCTTCACTGGCCACGGCCTGGTTATTGCTGAATGTGCTGTTGCGCACGGTCAGGTCAACGGTGTTGTTGACGGCGATGGCGCCGCCGGTGCCTTCCGCCAGGTTGTCGTAGAAGCTGCACTGCTCAAAAGTCACGGTGCTGTTGGCCGCGTAAACGGCGCCGCCCAGGCCCGACAGCCCGCCGCCGCTTTCCGCGGTGTTGGAGGCTAGGGCGCAGCCTGACAATTCGACAACAGAATCAACGATCAGCATTCCGCCGCCCAGACCGGTACCAAAGGCTCGGGAAGCGCCCCTCTCGACCACCACATCCGTGCCGGTAAGCTGTGTGCCGGTCAACACCATGGCGGAGTTTGTGCCACCAAACAGGATGACGTTGTTCATTTCGACCGTGCCGCCGGTGACCCAGACCTGGCGTATACCACTCAGCGCAATAGAGGTGTTGGATATGGTTGCGTCGGTGGCCGACAAAAGCAGAGCCGCGGACGCTGGCCCATTGCGTGCAAATCCCGATCCGTCGATGCTGATGCTCCCGCCAACTTGATAAACAACGGAGCCGGCTACCGGCGACACCAGGTCGTCTTCGTTCCTGCTGAATGTGCTGTCACGAATCGAAACCTGACCAGTGGTACTGAAAATTGCGGAGCCGTCGGCATCGTTGGCTCGATTGCTGCTGAAGGTGGAATCGGTGATGGTGACGATCGCGCTGCCCACGCAGATTCCCGCGCCATTGTCGCCCATGCCGGCGGCATTGTGGCTGATGGTGGTGTTGTGTATCACGATTTCGCCGTCGGGCAGAAACAGGCCGCCACCGGCACAGTTCGGGTTCCCGGCCTCGGCGGCCGCCCGGTTGCGCGTAATGATGGAGTCAAAAACCTGCAGTCGCATGGGGTTGCCCGATGAACTCAATGGCTCCAGGGCGACTGCACCGCCGTAGGTGCCAATATTATCCTCCAGTCGAACCCGCCGCAGCACCAGGCTGGTGTCATCCGCCTCGTCCACCAGGATTGCACCGCCGATGCTGACGGTTTCGCCAAACTCAACCAGCGCCAGATCCTCCAGGGTGAGCATGGCGCCGGCAGCGACCCGGAATGCCCGCTTGGAAAATGAACCGCCAGTGGTCACGACGGTGCTGTCGGAATCCACGCCCCTTACGATCAGGTCTCCGGTCACTTCCAGGCCACCCAGGGCACTCTGGGTAATCGACAGGGTGTCGTCGGGCAGGACAATAGTGTCTTCGCCGGCGCTGATGTTGGCCAGCTCAAGGGCGCCGCGCAGCGAGCAATCGACCGGTGCCGGGGTGCAGGCGGAGGACGCTGGATCGTCGTCCACGCGGTCCACCTCCAGGGTGAGGGCGGTGGCCCTGCTAAGCGACAGGATGGCGCCGCACAGAGCGAGAAAGACAGGGAACACTCCGATGCCATGGGGGCGTGAAACTCTCGCGCTGGGCCGCGAAACCGTTGTGCCGCTGAACATGTAGCCTCCTCGCCGGCACTGGCATCCATTGCCTTTCTCACCGACCTTGACCGACTATTCAACGATCACGCCATGGTGTTTACCCAAAAAATTGGGGTCTGTCGTCGCAGCGAGCCCAATGGTCTTACCTGAACCTGCTCCTCGAGACTGTTGAATAACACGAGCTCCGGCGGGAATCCGTTGCCGTCGCAGTCGGCAATGCCCTGGGCGGAAAAGTTGCTGTCCGGAGGATTCACCGGAAATGCCTTATATGGCAGGAAATGTCTCCGAACGACGCTTAAGAAGACAGGCGGGCGTTCAGGCTGAATACACATTTGGCCGCGAATTCGCCCTTCTCCTGATAAGTGCATCGTGTGGAGCATCCATGAACAACCAGCTCATCCAGCCGTTTTTTCCAGTGACAGGCCGTTGGCTGGCGCTGGCCTGTCTCCTGGCCGCCTGCGCCGTGAGCCGGGGCCAGGAAATCATTTTCCAGGACGGCTTCGAGTTCATTCCGCCGCCGCTGGACTTCCCCATGCCGACTGCGGCAGTACAGGAGCCGGTGCTGGACGGGCTGGACGGGCCGGCTGCTCATGTCTACCGAATGGACGGTCAGCTGGTGATGAATACAGGCGAATTCCGACTGGACCGAACCGATCTGGCGGTGCCGGGTCGCGGCGGTCTTTCGTTCACGCTTCAGCGCCGCTACCGCAGCCAGCTGCAGTATGACGGACCGCTGGGTCACGGTTGGGACTTCACCTACAACGAGCGGCTGTCGGTGCAGCCTGACGGCGACGTCATACGCGCCAACGGCCGGGGGCATGTTGACACCTGGACCAGCGTCGGGGGCGGAGAGTTTTTGAACCCGGCCGGATTTTTCGGAACCCTGACCGTCGAAAACGATGGCTCCTACGTGTTGCGTGAGGCCAACGGCCTCAAACGCTTTTTCAGCAGCCATGGATTCCTGCAGAAATACGAGGACCGCAGCGGTAACTCGATGACGTTTGAATACGATGCCGGCAACAACCTGGTGGCCGTCCGCGACGTGTTCGGGCGGGCGTACGTGTTGGAATACGACGTCGTCGCCGGTCGCAGCCGCATCACCAGAGTCAGCGACTTTTCCGGCCGCACCGTCGTCTATGGCTACGACGGCAACGGCGACCTGGTGTCGGTTCGAACGCCAGTGGTCGCGGGCACCAGTACCGGCAACGATTTCCCCCAGGGGCGGGTCGAGTCGTACACCTATCTCAGCGGCCAGGCGGACTCGGCCCTCGACCATAACCTGGCAACAATCACATACCCGGTGGAGGTTGCGCTGGCGGGCCCGCCCGCGGTGCAGGTGAGTTACGGAGACACAGGATTTCCACTTGACCGGGTAACGGCGGTGACCGTGGGAGGCACCAATGCTGCCAGCGGAGTCAATGCCGGCGGCACCGCTACCCTGTCGTGGGAATCACTGAACCAGGCTGAGCCGCTGGGCCAGCCGATGCTTGAGCGCTCCCTGGTCACGCTTACCGAGCGCAACGGCAACCAGCAGAAGTGGTACATCAACGAAAACCTGCATGTATTCCGACACGTCTATGTCCTGCAGGGCCTGCGTCCGGACCTGGAGTTCGGAGCCTACTGGGAGACGGTGTATACCTTTGATGCCGATGGACAGCTGACGGAGCGCCGCAACCACGAAGGCAACAGGATTGCCTACACCTACGATTCCGCTGGCCCGCGAGCTGCGCAGCGCAACGTGCTGGAAGTTCGACGTATCGCCGACCTGGTGCGCGGTGGCGGAGAAGACCTGGTGACCACCTACTCCTACGAGCCGGTATTCAACCAGCTGCGGAGCAAAACCGATCCACGCGGCAACGCGTCCGGGTTTGTACCGCCCATCGGCGCCGCTTCGGCCCTGCGCTACACGACTCAGTACTTCTATGACTACCAGGAACACAATCTGCCCATACCGGACGCTGTCAGGTACGGCATCAACCTTGCGGTCATCCCTCGCAACCTGGGGGACCTGAACGACGACGGCGTCACGGATCAGGTGGCCGGCAACCCGGTGCGGATTGAGCAGCCCACCGTGACGCTGGTGCCCGGTTCCAACGAGGCCTCACGCCTGGGCGGCACTGCGCAGCCCATCATCAGCACGTTTCAGTGGAACGATCGCGGCCAGAAGACGGCTTCGATCGACCAGGAGGGCAACCGCACGGCCTACGCCTACTACCCGGAAAACGACCCGGACGGTGACGGGAGCGCAATTCCAGGGTCCGCGCTGCCACGCGGCTACCTGCAAACGAGCACCGTTGACGCGGCGCCGGCTTCATCCCGCCGCAGCGCGCCGGGCGCACCCGCGGAGCTGGAAAGCCATTACCGCTACGATGCGATCGGCAATATCGTCGCCACCCGCAATCCCCGCGGCATCGAAACGCACTATGAGGTGAATGCCCTGCGGGAAACCCTGGTCGAGACGCGCGGCGGAGACATTGCTGAGGCCGTAGCAAGTGGTCAGCTGATCACCGGCGAATCGCGATTCCAGTATCGCAGTCGATTCTTCTTCGATGCCAATGGCCGCCTTGTGACGAACGAGACGGAAAACCGCGCCGAGGTTTCAGTCACCGAGGGCGTGGGTGACTGGGTGGAGCAGACCTATGTCTACGACATACTGGACAATGTCGTGCAGCAGACCCTCGAAGTCGATGACGTGACCACTACCACCACGCAGTATGAGTACGATGCCAACGAACTGCTGGTGCTGCTCACCCGGCCCGAGGGCAACCAGACGTCATACCAGTACGACGAGCGCAATCTGCCCTTCCGCACTCACCGCGGCTTCGGCTCTCCGGAGGTGTCAATTACTCAGGTTGACTACGATGGCAATGCCAATGTCGTGCGCACATTCGACGCCGAGGACAACGACGGCGAGCCGGGGCCGGAAGCCACCCGCTACGCTTACGACGGTTTCGACCGTCGCATTCAGGTGATCGACGCCCTGGGCAACGAGCAGCAGGTGACTTACGACGTGGCGTCCAACCAGGTTCGCATCGAAATCTCGGGACATCCCGCCAATCAGCCGTCAGCGGGCAACGTGCTGCTGGCCGACACGCGCTTTCACCTGGACGAACTGAACCGGGCCTACCGTTCAGACCGCAACCTGTTCCTGGCAAGCGGCTTCGACCTGTTGCGGGCGGAAGATCTCAGGGACGAGAATTCCGACGGGCTGGTGACGGACGTCGCGGAATATGACGCGCTGTCCCGGCTGACCTTCAAGACGGAGGACGATGGGGACACCTACCAGTTCGTGTATGACGGCGTATCCCGGGTGATCGAGCGTATCGATCCCGTCGGCAACCGGCAGCTGTCCGAGTATGACCGCAACAGCAACCTGCTTGAGTGGGCCAGTGTTGAAGTCGCGCCCGGCATCAGCGTGCCGGACGAGACGTTCACGACCCGCTACGTCTATGACCAGCTGGATCGCCTGGTTCGGACCACCGACAACGACGGCCGTACGCGCCGTATGGACTATGACAGTCGAGACAACCTTGCGCGTGAGAGCGACGCAGTTGGTCCGATGCTCAACCCCGACCCGCTGGGATTGTTTTCCGGCGCCGTCAATGCGGAGGGCAATACCCGATCATTCGCCTATGACGGCCGCGACCTGCGCGTTCGCGTCGACCGCCAGCTGCGCCAGGGCGGGCTGGGCGGAAACCCGCTGGATACCAGCAATCCCTCCAATCCCGACGGCGTGGTGTCGCTGATCTACGAGTACGACGGCAACGCGCGTCTGAGCCGTATCATCGACGACAACGGGAACGCCACGGCGTACAGCTACGACAGCCTGGACCGCAGGGTCGGACAGACCAATGCGGATACCACGGAGTACGTCTACAGCTACGACCGGGACAGCAACCTGGTGTCGGTAACCGACCCCAACCTCAACATGATCAATAACACCTATGACGGGATCAACCGGCTGGTGCAGCGGGACATCGTGCGTGGCCCGGGCGTGACGGGAACCACCCAGGAGCTGTACGGCTACGACGGCATGAACCGCCAGACTTTCAGCTCTGACAACAACGGACCGTCGGGAGGTGCGCACACCGTCGACCGCGCCTGGGATTCGCTGTCCCGCCTGTTGGAGGAGAATCAGGACCTCGAGCCGGTGTCCCACGTCTACGCGGGGGACGGGCGCCGCCAGGTTTTGAATTACCCCACCGAGCGGACCATCGAATTCAACCATGACGCCCTGAACCGGGTGATCGAGATCGTCGAGCCCAACCCGGTAAAGACTCTGTGGGCTTCTACTGTCAAGACCTCGGTAGTGATCGATGCGATCCAGTGGATGGGACCAGACCCGTACCACTGTAGTTGCGAGTGTGACTGCCCCTGTATTGACGGCCGCCTGCTTCTGCAGGAGTTCGGAAACGGCACCGCGGCCAGTTTTCTGAACGACGCCCGGGACGCGGTGATCGGATACAGCGCAGTGCGAGAACCTGTCGGGATCCGCCACCTGTTCGAGGCGGCTCCCTTCGTCGACCGCAGCTACGAGTGGAACCGGGCCTACCGCATGACCGCTGAAACCCACCTGGACCTCCCGGGTCAGCCGGCCAATCTGTACACGCTGGACTCCAGCTATCGGGTGCAGTCCGCCACGTTCGAAGCCGAAGCCTCCCCCGAGGCTTTCCAGCAGACCAATGACTACGAGCTGGACGGCGCAGGAAACCGTACCCTGGTCGGATTCACCCAGGATTTTGGCGCCGGCCAACGTGCCGGCGCTGCGCCCGGGGTCAAGGGCGCGGTCGTCCAGTTCGACGCCGTTTACACCGGCAACGAGATGAACGAGTACATCTCCATAGACGGCGCCTCGCGCAGCCATGACGACAATGGCAACCTGACCGAGGCGAACGGCCAGACCTACGTATACGACTACCGCAACCGACTGGTGGAGGTGCGGCGCAGCAGCGATCAGGCCCTGCGAGCGCGTTACGAGTACGACGCCGATGGCCGGCGGGTTCAGCGGACGCTGTTCATGCTGGGTACCGTCAATCCGCCCGAGGAAGAGGTGCGGTATTTCTATGACGGCTGGGAGGTCATCGAAGAATGGGGTGACGACACCGACTACGGGCTCAACGGCCCGCGGGCGACCTACGTCAACGGCCTCAGCATCGACCGGCCGGTTCAGCTGCAGACATCGGATTCCTGGCCGGCTGGGGCGGGTACCTTCTACTACCACCACGATATCCGTGGCAACGTCGTTGCTCTGACCGACGAGGCCGGAACCGTGGTGGAGCGCAACCGTTACTCGGATTACGATCTGCTGAGCCAGTCTGTCGGCGTCGATAATCCTTATCTGTTTCAATCCCGACGGCTGGATCCAGAGACCGGTTTCTATTTTTTCCGCAACCGGCACTACGATCCCCTGACGGGGCGCTTCATCCAGCGAGATCCGGTGTGGGATGCTGCCAATGTCGGCAACCAGTATGCCTTCGAAGCCAATAACCCGGTGGTCGGCATGGATCCCCTCGGTACCCGGCAGCCCATCAACGATCCCATGGGAGCGCCCATGATCCTCGGCGGTGGGCCGGAACCCATGACGGGTGGGCCGCCGGCAAATTCCACAACGGTCTGGTCACCCCAGCACGGTAACGTCACCGTCATCATCGATGAACGCCTGTGGGAACAGACCCATCCCTTCACGCCGGGCGACCCGGACTCGGAAGGCGTCAATCCTGCATTCCGCCTGGCCATTATAGCCCGGGCGCAACTGATCGGTGAGGGCCTGCCGTCGGACAGTGTTGCCATGATTCTGTATCGGATGATGCAACTGGATCCCGAGGTCGCGCGAATGGCTAATGCGGGAAGCATGGGGCCCGGCTACTTCATTATCGACTTGTGGAACCTTTTGAACGGGAGAGATTTTCAAGGAGACTTCATGGCTGGAGGTGGCGGGAAGCTCAGCAACTCCTCGCTGAACAAGGACCTGCAGAAACATCTGCACAAGACCGTCAAGACCTTCTGTGTGCCTCCGATGCAGGAGATTGTGGATGAAGCCCGTGAACGGGAGAAGCAAAGAAAAACCGAAGGCACCAGTCCGCGGCCAACCGCGGAACCGCCCCCCAGCCCACCTGACCCGCCCCGCGACCTGCCTCAGCCGCGTCACGGAAATGGCATGTCCTGGAGGTGACGGTGAACCGGGATCACGACAGGACAACTGGAGTCGTCCCAACGCAAAATGATGTATGAGTCGCCCGGGCGGTCGCTCGTGACATGCTGCACTGTTGCGGCCTGCTGGTGGCCATCTTCCAGCGGATACACGCAGTGAGTCTGTTGATGCGTCAGTCACCCGGCGGCGGTTATAAATATCAGGCCTGAAGACGGAGTCAGTGGTCTATGCCCGATTTAACGCCTGAAGAGATCGCGAACGACGAGCGCGCCGCCTGGGATGAAGCCTGGTCCGGCAGTTTGTATGAGGACGCAATTGCCTTCATCACCGCGCGAAGCGGGCAGGCAGAGATTGCCATTGAGCTGGGAGGCATTACGCCGGCGAGCCGGGTGCTCGACGTCGGTTGCGGTCCGGGCATTCTGTCGGAGTCGTTGGCGCAAATGGCGGACTCGGTCGAGGGCATAGACTTCCTGGAAACGATGATTGAACAGGCGAAAAGCCGACGTTCCGGCGCGAGTTTCCAGGTCGCTGATGCAGAACAACTTCCGGTTGCGGCTGGGGACTTCGACGTAGCGGTCTGTTGCTACAGCTCCCACCATTTTGTGCGCCCTGAAAAGGTCTACGGCGAACTGTACCGGGTGTTGAAGCCGGGTGGTCGAGTCGTGGTGCTGCACCCGATTCAGGCCGAGACGGCAACCTTCGGCGCTATTTATCAGACCCTCGAGGAGGTGCTCCCCGCAGAAACGGTGGCCAGTTTTCCGTCTCTCGCCGGGCCGCTTTTTGAGGTTGAAACGCCCGAACCTTACCTGGAGATGCTGTCTCTGTGCGGATTCACCGATATCGTCGCCGAGAAGCGCACAAAGCCTTGTACGCTAAAAAATGTAGAAGCATTGATCAGCATCACCGCCCGGATTGGACGAGTTGATGCGCAGTCAGAAGAGATGCGCTCCGCACTGGCTGAGGCGACGGCAGCGAGTTCGGCACAGTACCGGCAGGATGACGGCAGTTATCTCTTTCCCGACAACATCATTGTCGCGAAGGGCGTAAAACCCTGATCTGGGGTAAAACCGGCGTACAACCGGGACAGGCAACAAATCTATAACAAATCTATAGTCGACTCAGGGCCCACCAGATTCCCAAAGGCCCATTCCGCGCACATCGGTAACACTGCGCAGCCTGGTGTGACGCTTTGGCCGTAAGCTGGCCGGCGACGCTGAAACGGTCTACAAAGGATTGTCCGGTGGGTACTGCAGACTATGTTAGATTGGCGGATCTTCATCACGGTCTGACCCTTAACTGTAACCAACCGAATGTCCGACACTCCATCAACCAGTCGGCGACGTGCAGGGCGAGAAGTTGTTGCTCTGATCCCCGCCGCCGGCAGCGGCAGTCGCATAGCCCCCATTCCGGGGAGCAAGGAGCTATTTCCGATCGGCTTTACTGACGTCGGAAGTGATGAGCCCACAGTGAAAGTCATCAGTCAGTACCTGTTTGACCGACTCGTCGCTGGCGGCGTGGGGCAGGGAATCATCGTTTTACGAGAGGGCAAATGGGACATCCCGGCATATTACGGTGAAGGCGCACCGGCCGGTATGCGCCTGGCGTACGTGGTTGTCGGACAGACTCTCGGCCCGCCTGACACGATCGACCGGGCGTACGCGTTCGTGAAGGATCACGTGGTCGCATTCGGGTTTCCGGACATCCTGCTCGGACCGGCCGACGTCTATGACCAGCTCTTGTCGCGACTGGACGCTGGCGAATTCGACCTGGTTCTGGGGCTCTACGACGTCGTCGACCGACATGCCAGCGACATGGTGGAGATTGATGGAGACGACCGCGTTCGTGGCATTTTTCTCAAAGACGTCACGTCGACGCTGCCGTACTGCTGGGGCTGCGCCGTCTGGGGGCCCAGGTTCACTGAGTTTTTGCACAAATCGGTTCGGGAGCATCGAATCCGGACGGCCGAAAGCTTCGCAACAATTGATGCGGGAGGCGATCTGCCCATGGGCCTGATCCTGAAACAGGCGGTAGAAGCCGGTCTGAATGTCGCCGGAGTTCGATTCAACGGTGAACACTGGACAGACGTTGGCAGCCCCGGTGACCTGTTTCGAGTCGCGGGCGAGCTCAGAGGGCAATGACCGCCGAACCGCCACCTTCGGGTTTCCATCTGTGGCTGACGCCGGAACGCGAGGCCATGAACCTGCTGCAATCCGTTGTCGAGCACCTGGCGAAAGTGCACGGCGGGCCCGTATTTGTTCCCCATATCACCTTGCTGTCGGGGCTGTCTGGCGACGAACAAACTCTGATTGAAAAATGCCGCCGCCTTGCCGAAGAAGTGGGGCAGGTGCATATCGAGCTTACGGCGCCCGAGGTTGGAACAAGCTATTTTCAATGCGTCTACATGGGAGTCGTCGAGAGCCACCCGGTCATGCAGGCGAGGCAGGCAGCCGGGGAGATCTTTGGGCTTTCCAAGGAAGGGTTTCTGCCACATTTGAGCCTGTACTATGGCAATAATTCCCGGGAGCATCGTGCGAAGATCATGGCTGCGGTGCCGGACAATGCGCGCTGCAGTTTCGAGGTCGGCGCGATCGAACTGATCCGCGCCACCAGTGATCGGCCGTCGGATTGGCACTGTGTCGAGCGGGCGCCACTGATTACTCAGGGCATATCGGCATCATCCTGATTTCTCCGGCCGGTGGCTCACAAATGTCACCGGCCTCCGTAAAGAGAAAACGCCGCCCAGTAGAACGGATGGCGCTGCTCGACGCCGCCCAGCAGGCTTCTCAGCCGCTGGCCCCAACCCGGGCTCAATACCGCCAGCTGGGCCTGGCGGAGGGCCGCCGAATCGTCAACATTGGCCGATCGTGCGCCGTAAAACTTTCCCATCAGCCCGGCCGTGGCCGTGTCAGAAACCGGCCACAGCGACGCCATGACCCGGCGGGCCCCGGCGACGCCGAAGGCGCGCGTCAGCCCCATCAGTCCTTCGCCGGCAGCGCCTTCTCCAAGGGCGGTGGCACAGCCCGACAGGATGACCAGTTCGCTGTTGAGGTTGAGACCCGCCAGGACTTCCCAGGTCATCAGGCGCCCATCGTTTTCCTCGTCCGGGCTGAGTTGAAAATAGGACTCCAGCGGCGGGTCGATCAGGGCCACCGCGTGGGCCGCAATGTGAAGGATGTCGGCGGTTTGGGCGCCGTTGATCAACGCGGTTTCCGTGGCCTGGCGGTCCGTCAGCAGTGTCGCATCGGGAAACAACTCTCCAATCCGAGCCACTTCCCGCCGGCTTCCCGGCAGTACGGATGGGCCGGCCCGCACCGGCTCCGGGCCGGCATCTCCCGGAAAACCAGCTGTTGGATCAGCGATAGCCACCACGTGAGGATTCCGGGAGGTTTCGCGGGCCGAAACGGTTGAGCCGTAGGCGGTGGCGGACCACGCCATCTGGGTTTGATGACGCTCGACCAGGTAACCCCCGGCCGTGCGAACTGCGGCAAATGGAAGCAGCCACAGCTCTGCGTCGGGGACCACAATCAGTTTTTCCGCGTCCGCCAGCCAGCCGTTTACGGGTTCGATCAATACCTCGCCCAATCCCAGCAACACCGACTGCAGCGCCTCGGCACTGGCGGGGCCGGCATCGGGAACGCTGATCAACACCCGGGCCCGGCGCACCCGGTCGGCGATGGCCTGGCGACCCGTCTCCAGTCTGATATGCTGGAGCGTGTCGTCCGGGAATATTCCAAACACATCGGTGTGGGACTGGTGAACAACATAGCTCAGCAACAGCTCACCGGCACCGAGCCGGGAGGACAGGTCCGAGGAATCGATGACGCGCGGCGCGATAAGCTCGCCAGCGCTGGATTCCGCACGAACCCGATCCGCGGCCATCTGCCAATCCCGACGGGCGGCATCCAGCGCTGTTCGGTTTGTGGGTAGATCATCCCGGGATACCGCTTTCAGCGCCTGTTGATAAGTTCGCCGAGCGGCCTGGTAATGTTCCTGCAGTTCAGGTGGCAGGCGTTGAGCCAGCGCGGCCGGGCGTGACGCCATCAGCGCCAGCAGGCTCTGGGCCCTGTAGCGCTCGGACACCGCAAAAGCGGCTTCCGGATCACCTGCCCTGAGTTCCGCTTCCACGAGGCGCTTGAAGAAATGTCCGTAGTAGGCCCGAAACGCGCTGAGTGCGCTGTCCCCTCCGCCCAGTCGTGCCTGGAGCGACTCGATGGTCTCCACCGCTTCGCGGTAGAGCGCCAACGCGGGCTCCGGAGCGCCGGTCCGGTCGTGCTGCAGGCCCAGGTCAAAGGCTGCTTCGGCCTGAAGCCGACTGTCCGGGACCTCGCGGCGGGCCAGGTCCAGGGCCTCGCGCAGCAGCGGTCCGGCTTCGTCCAGCCGTTCGTTACGCAGGTAGATCTGGCCCAGCTTGTGTGCCGAGGTGGCCAGACGATAGCTGGACGGCAGGATTTTTCGGTACAGCGCCAGGGCCTCGGATTCGGCGCGAATGGCCGCTTCCACCTGGCCGGCGGAGTCATACTGGATGGCCAGGGTATGCAGGGTGCGGGCTTCATCCTCGGTGCCGGGAACCAGTTCACGCTGGATGGCCAGCACCTCTTCCATGGCCTCAGCCGCTTCGCTGTTTTTGTTCTCGCGGGAATAGGTCAACGCAATGTTGTAGCGGGTTCGCGCCACCTCGGCGCTGATGGGTTTGCGCCGCTGAAAGCGTTCCAGGGCCTGTTCGTAGAGTTCCCTGGCCAGGGCGTAGTCGTGGCGCCAGTAATAGACCAGTGCCAGGTTGTTGCGGAAGCCTGCCGCATTGATGCCGTCCGGCGCCAATCGGTCCGCGATGTCGATGGCCCGCATCAGGAGCTGCTCTCCTTCGGCCACGTTGCCCCGGTCGGCAGTGGTGACCCCCAGGAAACTCAGCGCCTTGGCTTCGAAAACGGTGCCTGGCGCCAGTTGTGTCGCCCGTTCCAGCGCTTCTTCACCCAGTGCCACCGCCTCGGGATACCGCCCCTGGACAGCGCGAACCTGACCCAGGCCGCGCAATGCCGACACCGCGTCGGGATGCAGGGGTTGCCAGTCCCTGGCCACGTCCACCGCCGCGACGAAGGCAGCCTCGGCGGTCTCGAGGTCCCGGTTTTCAAACGCGGCAAAACCGATCTGGGCGTTCAGCACCATTTCATGGATAGGTGCCGAGAGCCCGGACCAGTAGTCCAGGCTTTCGCGGAACAGCCCCATCGACTCGCCGGCCTGACCCCGCCCCAGGGCCGAGCGCCCCAGGCGCCGCTTCAACAGCGCCCGGTCGCCGGGGTCGCTGGTCTGTGCCAGGGCGGCTCGCCAGAGCTTGTCAGCGCTTTCCCATTCCTCCCGGCCGGCCAGAACATTGCCCGCCTGCCACTGCATGGCGGCGCCCCAGGAGGTGTCGGTGAGCGCCAGGAGTCCAGGAACCAGCTCGCCAGAATCAGCCTTTCCTTCTCCGAGAAGGTTTATTCGCGCCAACCACTGGGTACGCTGGGGTGAAGGACTTCGCGTGCCGGGCGATACCGCAAGTCCCCACCGTCCCGGCGGCACGCTGAGGTCAATGGTGGCGTCCTGCCGGTGGACCACCAGCGTCGCTCCCTCAAACCGGCTGAGATTCTCCTCCGCTCGAAGCAGGTCGATGGGCCAGTCCAGGGAGACGACCTGGTCGCCAACGCGAACCGCTCGGATGACATCGCCGGATTGAAGACCGGAGCTTGCCGCCGCCTGCCCCGGGTCAACCCGGGTTACCGTGACCTCACACCAGGCCGGTGCGATGGTTGTCAGCAACAGCAGGCCGGCGGCCCGTTTCATTTCAGCTCGAACCAGAACGGGCCGGCGACAACCGAGCCCTCTCGATTCTCGATTTGCCACAAATAGGTGCCCGGAGCCGACAAGTCCGACACAGGAGCCGCTACCTGGTTTTCAGTGACCAGGTCCGAGGTCCACATGCTGTTGGCGGCCGCGTCCATCAGGCGGACCCGCAAGGGCTCCACTGATGCCACGGAGCTCCACTGAAATTGCTCCGGCGGATTGTCGAGGGTGATTCGGTGGCCGGGTTCAACCTGGAGCCCGGAATTCCTCAACACGTCAAGGTCCGTGTTGTCCGGCGCCTGCATGAAGAACGTCAGCGCCAAAGCCAGCACGGCAAAGCCGGCCGCCATCGACAGCCAGCCCCTGGCCGAGGATTTGCGTGCCGGCGTATCGGCCATGGCCACGGCAACTGCGCTGGCACAGCTTCGGCATTGCTCCAGGTGCAGCATCAGACTTTCGCGCTCCTCGGCAGCGAGGTCGGACTCCAGCAGGCGCGCCAGGGTTTCCGCATCGGGATGATCATCATCCCGTCGACCAATGAGGTCTGCCAGTTCCCGCTCAGTGATCTTCAAGCTCGATACCCCGCTTGTTCAGTTCGGTACGCAGTTGTTCCAGCCCGCGATATACCAGGTTTCGCGCCTTGGATTCCTTCCACCCGCACAGTGCGCCAATTTCGTTTACCGCAAGCCCGTGCAGCCGCAGCGTCACCGCCCTGCGCCGGCCGGCGCTCAAGGAATCCAGCACGGACTGGATAGTAGCGGACAGCTCGTCCCGTTTAGCCGCCTTTTCCGGGTTGTCCTGGGTGAGTGCCGCAGGATCAGCGTCCTGCTTTTCCCCAATATTGCTTGCGCGCCGGCTGCTTTCCCTGGCCTGGGCCCGACGTACAGCGTCTATGAGCGCACTGTTCACGACCCTTCTCAGATAAGACCCGGCATGGTTGATCCGGGTTTCGGACGACAGCGCCTTCCATAGCCTGAGCCTGACATCCTGCTCCAGGTCCTCGAGATCAATCGCTGCGTCCAGCAGCCGCTGCCCTCGCAGGCGCGCCCGCACGGTTGCGGCGTGCTGAGACCAGATCTCCTCGAATTGCTGCTCCTTGACGGCCATTGCATACATTCTAGCCTGCCTGACGTCCTGACGGCTTGCCGACGAGACGGGACCTGGGCGGGCAGTGCCCGCCCTCCAGCCGTCATTTGGAACACTGCAGTTCTCATCGGCTCAGTCTTCTCGAACCACCAGCCCCTTGCAGGCCGGGACGCCCAGACCTTGCACCTCGGAGGCCATCGGGAAGCGCCAATCCTGGAACCCCGAGTTGTCACCCAGGTAACCCGCATTGAAGTCCTGCAGCCGCTCTTTGGATGTTTCCAGCGCAGCCGTCATGAAGCAGGATCCGTCCGCCCAGTCGAACACCCCTTCAATCCCGCATTTGGCCCATTGCAGCCCCGTCAACAGGTCCAGCACCGAAGATCCCTGGTCAAAAAAGCGGCCGGGGTCCGCGACAATCGCCTTCTCGATTCCGCAGGACTTGATCACAGTTGCCTCGAAGCTGTCCGTGAACAAAAAGTCGATCAGGTCGGCGATCACAATCGTCGCCATCGTCGATGCGCCAACGGTGTATGTGCTGCCGGCTTGCAGTGTCACCTCCACGGTCTCGTCGCCTTCGTCATCGGGATTGTCTGATCGCGGCGTGATCTCGAAGGTGGCCATCAGTTGGTTGGCCGGAATCGTGACGGCAAACGGCGCGCCGCCGAATATGCCGACGGTGGTGTAGTCCAGGGTTCGGGTTGCCGTGCCCGTAAGGTCGAGGTTGACCGAGATTGGGGCAGCGATATTGCCGTTGTTGCTTCGCGTCACCATGAAGCTGCCCGGATCCAGATCCTGTTCCGCGGCGTTACCGTCGACCAGGGTGAGATTCACTTCGGCAACATCGTCGGCAATAGTGATCAGGGCGCTGCTCGCCGCACCTTCGGTGTAGACCGTGACGTTGGGCTGCAGCGTGACGGTGATGGTTTCGTCGCCTTCGATGATGTTGTCGGCAAAGGGGGTCAGGGTGATCGTCGCCGTCAGCTGGTTGGCCGGGATCGTGACCCCGAAGGGCGCGCCGCCGAATACGCCGGGAGACGAGTAATCGGCGTTACGCGTGGCGGTTCCGGTAATGTCGAGGTTGACGGAAATGGGCGCCGCCAGGTTGCCGTTGCTGCTGCGCGACACCATGAAGCTGCCCGGGTCCAGACCCTGTTCCGCGGCGTTACCGTCGACCAGGGTGAGATTCACCTCGGCAACATCGTCGGCAATGGTGATCAGGGCGCTGTTCGCCGCACCTTCGGTGTAGACCGTGGCGTTGGGCTGCAGCGTGACGGTGATGGTTTCGTTTCCCTCGACAATGTTGTCGGTAAACGGGGTCAGGGTGATGGTTGCCGTGAGCTGGTTGGCCGGGATAGTGACCCCGAACGGTGCGCCACCGAAAAGGCCTGGAATCGCGTAATCGGCGTTACGCGTGGCGGTCCCGGTGACGTCGATGTTGACCGAAATGGGGGCTGCCAGGTTGCCGTTGCTGCTGCGCGACACCATAAAGCTGCCCGGGTCACGCCCCAGCTCCGACGCATCACCGTCGATCAGGGTCAGGTTCACCTCGGGGACATCGTCGGCTATGGTCACCAGCGCGCTGGTCGAGGTTCCCTCGGTATAGATCGTAGCATTGGGCTGCAGGGTGACCAGGATGGTTTCGTCCCCCTCCACAATGTTGTCGGCGAAGGGCGTCAGGTCGAAAGTCGCAGTCAGCTGGTTACTCGGGATCGTGACGCTGAACGGCGCGCCGCTGAAAACCCCTGGAACCGAGTAGTCCACATTGCGCGTCGCAGTCCCGGTAATGTCGATGTTCACAGAGATGGGGGCGGCAACATTGCCGTTGTTGCTGCGCGAGACCATGAAGGTGCCCGGGTCCCGACCCTGTTCCGAAGCATCCCCATCGACCAGCGTGAGGTTCACCTCGGCAACATCATCGCTGATGGACAGTTGCACACTGTCATCGGTCGGCGAGACCGTGTAACCCGTGCCGGGCTGCAGGGAAAATATCACCGACTCCTCCCCTTCCACGATATTATCTGCCAGCGGTGTGACCGTCAGGGTGGTGGTTGCCTGATTGGCGGGGATGGAAATCGCATTGGGCATGCCGCCGAACACCCCCGGGACCATGTAATCGACGTTGCGCACCGCGGTACCGGTAATGTCGATGTTGACGGTAAGCAGCGACGTCGTGACCACCGACCGCGTGATGGTGACCGTCGCCACCTCCAGGCCGGCTTCCGCCGCGGTGAGATCGGTACTGCTGATCGTTATCTCGGGTGTTCCTCCCGACCAGGCCGTTCCCAGCAAGGACAGGAAAAGGGCTGCTCCCCAGATCAGTTGAACTCGCCTCAGTTGAACTCTCCGCATTCTTAAACCCGCCTTGCCTGTCGTCTTCATGATTCCTCCCCGTGAGTGGCCAAGTGGTTTTTCGCTTGTGAAGTGAAGACGTAAGGGAAGGGGGAAATATCTCACCGGTTTGAGCTGGACAGTTCCCGAAACGCAGCGGCCCGGGGGCGCTCAAGGCCCGACAGCCCGGTGTGCAATGGGAGCCTGGTTGACCTTGAGAACGACGCCGCTGGAAGTTAGACCAAGTGGTAGTCCCAGTAGCAGCTCTTTCCGGCACGTCTCGCTCGCTCGGATACTTCAGCGGAACCGCCATTGACCGACTGCTTCACCCTGAAGCATCTAACGCTGGTTGCTTTGCGCCTGTTTCGATCAGGTCCCCGTGGGAAAAGATGGATACGCTCATCGACCTGACCCATCGTCTCAGAAGGTCTGGCCCAGGAAGAGATAAGCCGATTCGCGACCGCCTTGGCCCCGACCATAGGCCAGATAAAGGGGCCCGACCAGGGTGTCGAATACAAAAAACACACTGCCGGCCTTCAGCGAGTCCCCAAAGCTTATGTCGCTTCGGCGGTCCCAGACATTCCCGGCCTCGAAGGAAGCGCCCGCATAGATCTGGCTGTCGAGTACCGGCAGCACCTGGTCGCCCAGGCGGCGGTAATAAATCAGCCTCCCGATTCCGAAATGCCGGCCCGACAGTTCGTCCGACGCGTAACCCGAAAGGCTGAAGAATCCGCCCAGAGAAAAGGGTTCAAGCCCTGGCGCTTCGGCGTCAAGGGTTGACCCAAAGTCCCACCAGTGCAGAAGTGTGTTCTTGCCCCAGGTTTGCGGTTTCAGCAGGAACAGACGGCCGAGATCGAAAGAAGCGTCGGAGCCGAGGCTTTCCCGGAAAGTGGAAACCGTTACGTTGAACAGGGTACCTGACCGGGGTACCGCCACCCGGTCAATGGTGTCATGGCCCAGATTGGCAAATACGCCGCCAAGATCCAGGGAGCCGCCGGTTGGCGCGGGAAGCCCGATCTGCAGTTTGTCATTGCTGCGGCTGCGCTGGTATCCCAGCCGGAATTCACCCCAGTTGCCAAACTGCCGGCCTCCATCCAGGCTCAACGTGGCCTGGTCCGACCTGAGTCGAGCAAGCTGTCGGCCCTCATCGAACAGGCCGGTATTGAACCGCCCCAGTTCCAACTGTGGATTGACGAACCAGCGGGAAGCATAGTCCAGGGGCTGATACCACTCTGTGAAAAGGCGCGGAGACTCGCCGATCTGAAGTTCGGCGCGGACCTCTCCACCCCGCTTGTTGATCTCGGTTTTTGTGAATCTGGCCGCTACGTTGTAGCTGCTGTTGCCTTTAAAATCGTCTTCCAGATTGATCCCGAACCGGATGTAATTGGGACCCCAGCTCTTCTCAGTTCCCCGTACGGCGAGCGTCGTTTCTTCCCCGTCCTGCTCGATGTCATAGGTGACGGATTCAAAGGTGTCGAAACCGTAGATATTGCTGATATCGGATTCCAGTTGCTCCAGGTCCAGCAGACCGCCGGTTTGATCCGACAGCCGCTCGGCGATCACTTCGGCTGCCAGGTTCGACTCGTTTTCGACCACGAGCCGATCGATGGGCGCGGCGTTTGGCACTCTGGATCCAATTTCCTTGCGGTGGGCTGCGTAAGCCTCTGGAGCAAGCGAAAACCTCGCCAGTTGCGCCGCCAACTCAGCGGCTTTTTTCCAGCCCAGCACCGACGCCTCCATGGTGCGGTGGAACTCCTGTGATCCCAGGGCGCCGAGGTCGGGTGAAATGAGGACGTCGCTGGCCGTCAGCAGCGCTGCCTGCTCCGTGGCTCGAGCATTGATCAGAATGGTCAGCATCTGGTCCGCGATGGAAATGGCCGAGCCCAGCTCCGCCTCGGACTTGAGCGGAAAGCCCGCATCAACAACGATCAGAACTTCGGCGCCCATATCGCGAGCAATCTGAACCGGCAGGTTGTTCACGACCCCACCATCCACCAGGGTGCGGCCATTGAGTTTTACCGGCTTGAACACGCCCGGAGCGGACATGCTGGCGCGCATTGCCGTTGCCAGATCTCCGGACCGGAGAATGACGGGGTCGCCGGACACCAGGTCGGTGGCGACGGCGCCAAACGGAATCGGGAGTTGATCGAAATCGTCAACCGTAATCACCGGCAGCGCAAAGCGTTTGAGCGCCATTTCCAGGTTCTGGCCCTGGATGAAACCACCAGGGAACACCAATCCGCTGTGGTCAAGCCCCAGATCAAAATTCACCAGAAAGCCGACGTCGTCACTCTTGCGACGGAAAGAACGCTTTCCCCGAGGGGGACGGTCGCTCAGCAGTACCGACCAGTCCGCGTTCTCAAAAACGGCGGAAAGTTCGTCAGCCGACAAGCCGGAAGCATAAAGCCCCCCCACGATGGCGCCCATGCTGGTTCCGGCAATAACGTCGACCGGTATGCGCAGTCGATCCAGCATCTTGATCACACCAACATGAGCGCCGCCTCTGGCACCGCCGCCGCCGAGTACCAGTCCCACCCGTGGGCGCTCTGTCCGGGTGTCCAGTGAAACAGCGGCCTGAGGCAGGGCCAGGCTCAATATCAGGGTCAGCAGGAAAAGGGGAGTGGATGTGCGTGTAAAGCAGCGATGGGATGTCGGACGTGTCACTGAAGTTCCTCATTCAGCCTCACGGAGGTACATATCCAGCAGCCTAGCAAAACGATCGTCTGTCGGGCGGGCAGAATCGTATGAAAGAACCAAACACTAAGAATATCCCGAAGGGATTCAGCACAAGTTTCCCCGGAATCCTCTTCCCAATCCGCCGGCACGATGACCGTCCGAACCTGGCCGAAAGTATCTCGCTAGTCTCGAAATCGCGACGGGTACAATCCGATGCGCTTGAGCAAATCATCAAACCGGTTCGACGAACGCAAACTGTCGAACATCGCACACTGGCCGAGCATGATGACCATCCAGACGCCTTCGTCGCATGCTCGTTCCAAATGATCTATTGCTGAATCAATCTCACCCAGGCCGGTATTTAGCATGCCGAAGAAAAACTCAGACACAAAGGTGTGTTCTGCCTGTTGTTTCATCGCCTCGAGAAACTCGACTATCGGAGCGGTATTGCCGGTCATGCCCTGCGACAGCTTACCAAACATCACAAAAGGCATCGCGTCGCCCGTTGCCTCAATGGCAGCGACGGAACTTTCGTAGGCCCGCCCGTAGTCGCCCAGTTCATAGTGCGCTGAAAACCTGAGTATGTGGCCCAACGCAAATCCGGGTTCTTTGTCGATCACTCTTTCTGTTAATGACAGCAATTCGTCATAGCGCCTGGAAAGCCATAGCACGTGGCCCATAGTGGCATCCACTGCGATCGCCAGTGGGTCAAAACGTTTAGCCTCCTGTGCATGATGGATGGCTTCATCGAAGCGGCCCAGCACTGCAAGCATCTCTGCGTACCATTGATGCGCGGTAGATAGACTGCGATTGAGTTCAAGGCTCTGATGAAAGGCGCGCTCGGCGGCGCTCCACTCGCGCGTATAAGTGGAGTGCAGGTAGCCAAGGCTCGCAAACACTTCCGCCGAGTCCGGCGAAAACGCAATCGCGCTGTTCATTGCCAGCATGGCCGTCGGCATGACGTCTGCTGGCGAGGTTTGACTGAAATTGGTGAGGAGCTGCAGCGCTTCCGCCTTGCCGCCGTAGGCTGGCCCAAACTCGGGCTCCAGTGCTATCGCACGATCGAAGGCTGCAATACTCTGGCGCAGACTGGACTCAGATAATTCTTTGAGAAGTGCGCGCCCGTGATAGTACGCCTCGGCCGCAGCCCCGGTGATCACCGGTCCCGATGATCGTTGTTGCGGTCGCCGCCCGGTGATGACCCGGGCAACGTCACCTGCCACCTGCCGCGCAACGTCGCGCTGCAGTGCCATGGGGCTGTCAAACGCATGATCATAGTTTTCTGCCCAAAGGTGCGTCTGGTCTGCAACCGAAATGAGCTGCATGGTGACGCGGGCACGATCGCGTTCTGTCCGCATGCTGCCCTCGATCACGTACTCAGCATTCAATTGCTTGCCGATCTCTGCAATCGATAAACGGGTCGCCTTATAGGGCATCACGGACGTTCGCGCAATGATGCCGAGATCGCTGAACTGACCCAGCACGCTGATGATCTCTTCCGTCAGTCCATCCGGTATGGGTTCTGGAATATCATCGACGCCAAGGTTATCCACCGGCAGAACCGCCACCACCGGGCGTACAGCAGATTGAGCCTGCTTGTTCTGCGTTTCACGCGCTGCCAGCCACGCGTCGATTTCGGCCTGGTAGGCGTAGACAGAGCTGTTGGGGCCTGATGAGACGCGGTGGACCGGCATGCCGCCTTCCGCCGCCCAACGCCGCACGGTCCGTTCGCCACGCTGTAAATAGCGCGCGATGCGTTTCCAGGACACCAGGCGATTGCTGTCAGCCAAGGCAACTGCTCCTCCCACCGGTCCTCATGATAGGCCAAATGCGGCCATTTGTGGCCACGCCGCAGGATGGCCGTTCACGGCGCTTTGATCTCGGCCGGCGGGGCGTACGCTCAGGCGCTGCAAGACACACACCCAAAGTTCAGCCAAGGAGCCAGATATGTCAGCCAAAAGAGTCAAATCCCTACTCATATTGACCGTCTTCAGTGTCGCGTTCGCAGCGCCAGCGGTTGCGAGCGCTGGCAAGACAGTCGACTGCGGTGCAGGCCAGTCGCTGGCCAAGGCGGTCAGGCACGCACCCGCGGGCAAGACCATATATGTCAAAGGTTTTTGCGACGAACGCATCAGGATTCGCCGGGACCGCATCAAGATCGTTGGTGTCGGTCACTCGGGCATCGATGGCAGCAATCTCGACCAGAGCGACTTCGAGTTCAACCCGTTAGTCCGCGTGAGAGATGCGGCAGGCGTGGTCATTCGGAATATGGAAATGCGCAACAGCCCGGCGGAAGGATTACTGGTCGAAGGAAAAGCCAGCGTTGTACTCAAGAACGTATCGGCACGCAACAACCGTAATGTTGGTTTGCTGGTGGATCATGCGCGTGTCGTGATCAACGAGGGTACCTACGAGGGTAACCAGGCTGGAATCGACACCACCAACAACGCCTCAGCCGTGTTACGCGGCGATATCAGCCTTCAGGGCAACGGTGTATTCGGCATAGCCGCCTCCAATGGCGCAGCGATCGAAGTCCGCGGCGCAAACCTTCAGGCTTCCGGCAACCAATTGGCTGGTCTTCTGCTGGAAGGCGGCTCACTCTCCATATTCAACTTTACTGTCTCCCAAGGCAGCCGGATCATTGCCGACAACAACGGTCTCTGCGGTTTTGTGATTGTGGGCGGTGGCTTCCTGGACATCGTCGCACCGCCGCCACTTCAGTTCCAGGGGGGCAACCTTGTGAGCACAAGCAATAACCAGGCGTGTGGTTTCCTCGTCACCAACGGCAGCAAGATCGAGTCGCCATTTGGTGCCGCAACGTTTCAGATCAGCGGCAACCCCGCAGGCATGCTGGTCAGCGGCAACAGCGATCTGATCATCAACGGTGGGTTGAGAATCGAAAACAACATGGAGTCCGGACTGGTCGCGGACGGGGCTGGAGTGATAACCCTGGCACCCGCAGTACCTTCCCCGCCACCTGCGCTACCGTCAGTCATTGTGAATAACGGTGGTCCGGATGTGGCACTCACCTTTGGCTCCAGGGCAACGTTTGAGGCCAATGTGTCTGTGGGTCAACTCGTGTGCGACGGCACCGCGCTGGCTCGAGGAGTAGCTACCTGTCCTTGAAGTCACGAATGCAGTCTTCACGGCTGCACTCGGGAAATGGCGTGACCCACCGTGTGTGGGTCACTGCCGTTTCACCGGGTGCGCTGCAAACGCAGCATGAAGCGCGTACGCCCGTCGCTTGCGGTGTCCAGTGCAAAGTCAAACCCATGCTGCAGCAGGATCTCCTTGACCAGGGTCAGTCCCAGTCCCTGTCCCCCGGCCTTGGAGGTGTAAAATGGGGTGAACACCTCGTCCTTTTGCTCCGCGCCCAGTCCGCAACCGTCATCCAGGATGCGCAGGACCAGCTCACCGGCATCCCGCTGGACGTTGATCTCAAGCAGTCCATCGTGGTCAATGGCCTCGACCGCGTTCTTGACGATATTGATCAATGCCTGCTCCATCTGCTCCCGGTCCATCACCACCCGCGGGGCGGGGACCAGGCCGGTGCGCTGCCAGCGGATGTTCCGCTCCTTGCATTGCGGCCGGAAAAACACCGCCAGGTGCTCCAGCAGCTCTTCCAGGTCCGCCAGCCGCAACTCGGGCGGCGGCAAATGCACCACCTGAGCGAAGTCCCGCATGAATCGGTTCAGGTGATCGTTTCGAGTAATGATCACTTCCAGCGCGTTGCGATAATCGTCACGATCCTGGTCGTCGATCTGGGGGGCGTAATTCATGCAGGACTGCAGCAGGGAATTGGTTGACGCCACGGTGTTGTTGACCTCGTGGGACATCAGACGGATCAGCTTTTCGTAGGCGGCCCGTTCCGATTCATTGAGCACCCGGGTGAGCTCCTCGATGAGCACAAAAACGCGTCGGAAACCCCGGTCGACAAAAGACTGCTTCTCGATTCGCAGCCGGCGGGCGCCACGCCATCCCACCAGCCGGGAACCACCCGGCTCCAGGGATGAGAGGGAGGCCGCCAGTTCGGAATCAAGATGCCCAAGCTGGCTGCCCAGGATGGTATTTCCATCAGCCTCCAGGAAAGTCAGCGCTGCCGCGTTGGCCAGGCTGACCCGGCCATCAAAATCCATGATCACCACCCCCACCGGGGTGGCCTGCATGAAGCGTTCAAGGAATCCCCGCTGCTCGCCCAGGCGCAGCCGTTCGTTGTACAGCTCGCCCAGCATACGGTTGTACAGTTCAACCAGGCGGTCCATTTCCAGTTGACCCACTGGAGAAAACCGGGCGGAAAACTCCTTTTCGTGCAGCAGGTCGGAGAATGACTGGACGAATGCCATGGGACGCAGGGCATGGGCGATCATGCGGGCGCCGATGGCCCAGGAAGCCAGGGCCACGGCCTCGATCAGAAAAAACCAGGGTCCGATCTGCGGGTAGTACCACGCGGCAGCCACCAGCACCGCCAGGTGGACCAGCGCGAGGTAGATCTGCAGCCGGACGCTGAGTTTCATCGCCGATTCCGATTACAGCTTGATTTCGTGCTTTTCCAGGCGCCGGTACAGAGCCGCCCGGGACAGGCCAAGGTCATCCGCCGCCCGCGAGATATTGTTGTCGTTGCGGCTCAGGCTCTTTTCGATCATCAACCGCTCCACCTCTTCCAGCGTCAGGTGGCCGACGTCGCTCAAGGACTCGGTTTGCCGCGGCGTGGTTTCCACCACGTCGGGATCGACAAAATCATCTTTGGCCAGAACCCGCTTGCCGGACATCAGCACCGCACGCTCTACTGTTTGGCGCAATTGCCGGATGTTGCCGGGCCAGGGCAGCGACTCCAGCCAGCGATAGGCGGCATCCTCAATTACGATATCACTGACGCCGTACATCTCGGCCACCCGGTGGAGATGCTGTCCGGCAATGAGGCGGATGTCGGATACTCGCTCCCGCAGTGGCGGCAGCCGGACGGTAATGAGGTTCAATCGGTACAGCAGGTCTTCGCGAAAGGCTTCCTCCTTGACCATGGCCGGCAAATCCCGGTTGGTCGCGGAAATGACCCGCACATCGGCCTGCCGGGTTTCCGAGGCGCCCAGGGGCTGGTAACTGCGATCCTGCAGGACCCGCAGCAGTTTTACCTGGGAGGGCTTGTCCAGGTCACCCACCTCGTCCAGGAAAATCGTACCGCCGTCGGCCAGCTCGAAGCGCCCCTTCCGATCCGACCGGGCATCGGTAAAGGCACCGCGGACGTGACCGAACATCTCGCTCTCAAACAGGCTTTCCGGTACCCCGCCAAGATTGACCTTGACCAGCGGCGACCGGGCCCTGGGGCTGTTGGCATGGAGGGCGTCAGCAATCAATTCCTTGCCCGTGCCGCTCTCTCCCAGGATCAGCACCGGTGCGTCGGTGGCACACACCCGGGCAACCGTATTTAACACCTTCAACAGGGCAGGATGCTCACCGATGATTTCGCTGAAATCACAGCGCTGATCCAATTCTTCCCGGCTTTCCGCCGGGCTGGCTTCCGGCTGGGCAAGGCTCAGCGAGGTTCGGATCAGCTGCAGCAGGTGCTGATTGTTCCAGGGCTTGGTGACAAAATCCGATGCGCCGGCTTTCATGCCTTCCACCGCCAGTTGGATGGAGCCCCAGGCGGTGATCAGGATAACCGGCAATCCCGGATCCCGGGCCTGAACCCGGCGCAACAGGGCCAGCCCCTCTTCGCCGGTGGTCTGGCGGGAAAAATTCATGTCCTGGACCACCAGGCTGACGGGTTGCTGATCCATGACGCTCATGGCCTGGTCCGGGTCCGTGGCGATGATCGAGGCCAGTCCGGCCTGTTTCAGCAACAGCGACAGGGACGCCGTGACCGAACTGTCATCGTCGACAATCAGTATGGGGTGGACCCGTTCGGTCATGGATCTGGCAACAGGCATGGGAGCATGGGCCTGTCGAGTATTCCCGTCCAGGCGGGCGAATTCAATTCACCTGCTCTGTGTGTGACTGCCCCTGGATGTCCTACTCCCAATGCAAAGCCTCGGCGGGTGGTCGGCGGGCGGCAATCCAGGCCGGATACAGTGAACAGGCCGCGGCCAGACCGACAATGGCCCCGGCGCCAATCATCAGGCCCGATCCGGACGAGGTCCAGGTCAGCGGTTTAATGGCGGCGGTCAATGGAAACTGGACAGCCACCAGTGCGCCGCAGGCCACGGCCAGCACCGCCAGCAGGGCGGTCTCGGATACGATCTGCCGGTAAATGATCTGGCGGCTGGCGCCCACCGCTCGACGCAAACCCAGTTCGTCAGTACGCCGGGTGACGTTCTGCCACAACACGCCGAACAGGCCGAACGCCACCATCAGCAGCAGGAAGGCGGAAACCAGGCCCATGATGGTCAGGGGCAGGACCACGTCTCGTATGCGCCGCTCGCGCAGCTTGGACAGCGGGGTCAGGGTGATCCGCCAGGTCGGGGCAACCGCCTGGACGGTGTCCTGCAGCGCCTGTTCGAAATCAACCGGCGTGCCCGATCGCAGCCGAACCGTCAGGGAAGACAGCCGCTGTTCCAGGTCCTCGATGTCAAAACGCGTGATCACATAGGGCTGCAATTCGGTCATTTCGCCGAACTGCCGGAAGTCCCGGTAGACGCCGATGACCCGCAGCGGAACACGGAACTCCGGCGGGTCCCTTTCATCCACCTTGCGTATGTCGGCCCCGATGGGGCTTTCGTCGCCGAACAACGCGTCCCTGAGCCGTTGATTGATCAACGCCAGGTCCTCGTCCAGGGCCGCGTCCGAGGCATTGAACCACCGGCCCTCCAGCAACTCGACCCCGAGGTCCTGGGGAGCGCCGTCAGTCAGCTGGTTGAACATGGTCTGCACCTGACGTCCGTTATAGGCCGTCGGTGAGGTCCAGCGTGAGCCTCGAAACAGGCCCATATTCACCCCGTGAACCCACTCGATCTCCGGCATATCGCCCAGGGTGTTCATGACTTGCCTTAGGGTCCGGCCATCGTCCTCGGTCCACTGGCCGCCGGGAGAAAAACGCAGTTCCATAGTGTCCTGCCAGTCGAATCCCAGGGGCTGGTGGAAGAGCTTCCAGTTGTAGGCCCCAAAGGAGCCGATAAAAAAGACCACCAGGAACGCCAGTACCAGCTCGATGATGATCAGTGCGTTGTCACCCTTGCGGTTCCAGATCAGCTTGAGGGAATGAATCAACATCTCAGCCTCCTCGCAGGGCATCGACCGGGTTTAAACGGGACATTTTCCAGGCCGGGTAGACGCCGGAAATGGCGCCGAACAGGGTCATCAGGAAAAACGCGCCCAGGAATACGTTCAGGTTGATGGCGAAGTCGGCATAAGCAATCAGCCCGCTGTCCTCGACGATGTCGATCAGCACCAGGCCCAGGACGAATCCCAGCAGGCCGCCGACAATGGACAGCACCACGTTCTCCACCAGGAACTGACCGACCAGGGTGCCGGCCGAGGCACCGAAAGCCTTGCGCACGCCAATCTCCGACGCCCGCTCCATGATGCGGCTGACATTGAGGTTGACCAGGTTGATGGTGGGCAGCAGCATGAACGCCAGCATGGCCCCGAACAACAGGACCAGGAACAGTCCGGCCTTGCTGTCCTTTTTGAACCGCGTATTCATCACTTCCCTTGCAACCCGGTCCAGCTGGGTGTTGGCGTGACTGATCGCCACCTTGAACTGGTCGGGGTCGGTGAATTCGAAGGTGTCCAGCAGTTGCTGAAATTCTTCCTGGATAGCCGGAATCCGGTCCGGGTCGTCGCTGTACAGCAGGGCGGCAAAATCGCCCAGCCACTGGGTCCGGTAATTGGTCGAGGGGAAGGTGGTGTAAGGCACCCAGATATCGGAAAACGCATTGAGCCGCATCTCAGCCTCGTTTTCCACCACGCCCACCACCTCGAACTGCTGGCCGCTGACGGTGATCGTTCGGCCCAGGGGAGACTGCGCACCGAAGATTCCATCCCGGGTCGCCCGGTTGATGACTGCCACGAACCGGCCCTGCTCGACGTCGTGGGGTGACAGCGGTCGGCCCTCGATGAATTGATAGTCGAGGATGTCCCAGAACCCCGCGTCGGTTCGCGTCAGCTGTGGCGTCATCTTGATGCCGTCCACGAATACCGTGGCCTCGTTGGGGCCGTGCAGGATGCCGGTCCGATCGGGCAGCTCAAGCGGCCATATGTGGCGTTCGATAAACCGAAAACCCGGCCTGGAGGACCACTCGCGTTGATGATCCTCACCGGCGCTGTCCCGCAGCGCCACGTCTCTCACCACCACGTAGTTGGCGGCGGTGCGCTCGGCTCCGTGGGGACGGGCAAAGTTCTCCAGCATAGCGATCACTACCGTCAGTACCGCCAGGGTGATGGCAATGCCAAACAGGTTGACGAAGGTGAAGAACTTGCGGCGCAGCAGGACCTTCCAGGCGGTGCGCAGGTAGTGGGCAAACATGGCGGGCTCCTCAGTGGACGATCTGGCCGTCGAACACGCGGATGATGCGCTCGGTGCGCTCGGCCTTGTCCTGGTCGTGGGTGACCATCACCACGGTGGTGCCGTCATTGCGGTTCAGGCCTTCCAGGATGGACATAATCTCTTCCCCCATGTGGCTGTCCAGGTTGCCGGTGGGCTCGTCGGCCAGAAGGATGCGGGGTTCGCCCACGATGGCCCTGGCAATGGCCACCCGTTGCTGCTGCCCCCCCGACAACTGGGTGGGGAAATGATCCACCCGGGCCGACAGCCCAACCCGCTCCAGCGCCCGGAGGGCCCGCGTGCGGCGCTCCTTTCCGGACATCCGTCGGTAAAGCAGCGGAATCTCCACGTTATCCACCACGCTCAGATCCGGGATCAGGTGAAAACTCTGGAACACAAACCCTATGCGTTCGTTGCGCAGGGCCGCCAGTTCCTTGTCTCCCCGCTGCTTGACCGGAACGCCACCGATGCGCAGTTCACCCTCGCTGGGGTCATCCAGCAGGCCAATCACGTTGAGCAACGTGCTCTTGCCGCAACCCGATGGGCCCATCACCGAGATCATCTCGCCTTCGGCGACACTCAGGTTGATCTGGTTCAGTGCCACGGTTTCGATACGGTCGGTGCGATAGGTCTTGCCGACGTTTTCCAGTTCAATGAGATTTGAGGTCATAGTCATTCCAGATTGATGATTTCAAGATGTTGGTAGTCGCGCATGTCGGAGATGATGACCTGGTCCCCTTCAGCCAGGCCGTCGAGGATCTGGACGCTGTTTCTCGAGGCAACACCCAGGTCAACCTGTGTGCGGACAGCTTCGCCATTGTTGATGCGGTAGACGAACTGCCGGCCGCCCTCACCGATGGCCGGACCATTGACAATACTCAGCGCGTTTTCGGCCCGACCGGTCACCACCTCCACGTCCACCCGCAGTTGCGGCCGCAGTCCCTCCGCGGCGGGATCGTCCAGTTCAATCAGCAGCGTCATGCTGCCGCCTTCGACTGTTGGCAGGATCGCGTCCACCGCCGCCGGTAGCATCCGGTTGCCCGCCGTCACTTTCGCTTGCAGGCCCTGGCGCAATCGTGGTGCGTAGAAGTCGGATACCTGGGCTTCGACCCGGTAGCGGCTCAGGTCTGCTACCCGGGCCAGTTGCAGGCCGCTGGTGACCGGGGCCCCGGGCTGATCCAGCACCCAGGTCACCACACCGTCGCGGGGTGCGCGTACCTCGGCAGAGTCCAGGGTTCGCTGCTGTTCACGCAACTGATTGCTGAGAATGGACGCTTCCAGAGAGATCCGTTCCAGGTCGGCCTCGGCGGTGGCCTGCTGGTTGTCGATGGATCGGCTCAACTGCTTCAGCTCGGCCTGGGTACGCCGCACGTCCAGTTCGGCCTCCTGAAGGTCGCCGGCAGATATCGCTCCCTTGTCCGCCAGGGTCGACAGACGCTGGTGCCTCGCCTTGCGGCTCAGCAGGTCGATTTCCAGCAGATCCCTCCGACCCTGGGCTTCATTCAGTGATCTCTCCAGCGCCAGTTGGGCGGAGTGACGCTGATTGTCCTTGAGGGCCAACTGCTCGTTGAGATCACGAATGGTGGACTTCAGGGCTCTGGCGTCCAGCCGCAGGAGCAGGTCACCCGCCGTCACGGTGTCGCCCGCCCTGGCCACCACCTCGGTTACTTCACTGACGAACAGGGACGAGATGATCTGCTCATCCCCGGGCACCACCTGCCCGGTGGCAGAGATGCTGGCCACGACCGTGCCGCGCTCGACGGTTGCGATTCGAACGTCTGAGCGGTCCACGCCGGGTTCGATCGCCCACCGCAAGGCCATCAATCCCGCTACCAGCAGTGCCAGCACCAGAAGCCACTGGGCCATGGTGCGCCATTTCCTGCGGTTACGTTCGCCGAGATCGATTTCACGGTCCATGGCCTGCCAGGCAGCAAGCTCCGTGCCAGGTTTATCGATGGCGCAAAATGGGACTTTTCACATGATGGTGAGCGC